>RCUU01000830.1_pt1 | contig 16260 bp, 11 predicted proteins | sample 2166211 | NCBI WGS metagenome assembly RCUU01 (sample SAMN09932620, study PRJNA488358) | compost metagenome | feature: garden; material: soil; isolation source: compost soil in phenylacetic acid-enriched culture | place: Germany: Experimental Botanical Garden Goettingen | collected 2016-01-27
GGGTAATACCGGTAAAGCGGATCGACAGACTGCGTACCTGGCTCTGCGGCACCCACTGGGTCAGCAGGCGGCCCAGGTAGGCGGCGGACAACATGCCGTGGGCGAACACATCGGGCATGCGCGATTTGCGGGCGAAGTCGATGTCGACGTGGATCGGGTTGTGGTCGCCCGAAGCGCCGCAGTACAGGGCCAGGGTGGTGCGGTTGACCGGCTGCAGCTTGAGCAGCGGAATGGCGTCGCCAACCTGGATATCGGAGTATTGAACGGTAGTCATCGACGGCTCCTCAACGCTGAACGAGAGACGAACGGAGGTCGGCGATGTGCTCGCCATGCTGGTTGGTCACGCGGGTTTCGTTGACCACGAACTGCAGGGCGCCGCCCTTCTTGTCGTACACATCGGCGACCCGGGTATCGAAGGTCAGGGTGTCACCGGCCACGGCGACCTGGTGGTACACGAAGGACTGTTCTGCGTGCAGGATGCGGCCGAGATCGAAACCGAAGATATCCAGCTGCTCGACCAGATCGCGACCTTCGCCAGCGAGGCAGAACAGGAAGGTCGGCGGCACCGGCAGGGATTTGTGGCCGGCAGCCTTGGCAGCGGCTTCGTCGGTATAGATGGGGTCGGTTTCGCCGATGGCCTTGGCGAAGAAGCGCAGGCGGCCTTTTTCCACCTCGGCGCTGGTCACGCCGAGCGAACGGCCGATCAGACTCTTGTCTGCCATTTCACTTGTCTCCAAACAGGGGTTGAACACGTGCGCCCTAGTGGGCGCACGTACACGGCATCAGGCGCGGCCGTACAGGGTGACGACGCAGGCACCGCCCAGGCCGAGGTTGTGCTGCAGGGCGAGGTTCACGCCCTCGACCTGGCGCGCGTCGGCGCTGCCGCGCAACTGGTTGGTCAGTTCGTAGCACTGCGCCAGGCCAGTGGCACCCAGCGGATGCCCCTTGGAGAGCAGACCGCCCGACGGGTTGGTGACCACCTGGCCGCCGTAGGTGTTGTCACCGTCCAGCACGAACTTCTCGGCACCGCCGACCGGGCACAGGCCCAGGGATTCGTAAGTCAGCAACTCGTTGTGAGCGAAGCAGTCGTGCATCTCGGCGACGCGGATGTCCTGCGGGCTCACGCCGGCCTTCTCGTAGACTTCCTTGGCCGCGCGCTGGGCCATTTCAAAACCCACAGCCTGGATCATCGACGCGGGCTCGAAAGAAACCGGGCGGTCAGTGGTCATCGACTGGGCGAGGATCACCACATCGGTGCGCAGGCCATGTTTCTTGGCGAAGGCTTCGGAGCAGATAATGGCCGCGGCCGCGCCGCAGGTCGGCGGGCAGGCCATCAGGCGGGTCATCACACCCGGCCAGATCACCTGGTCGTTCATCACGTCTTCGGTGGTGACGACCTTGCGGAACAGCGCCAGCGGGTTATTGACGGCATGACGGCTGGCCTTGGCGCGAATAGCTGCGAAGGTGCTCATCTGCGTGCCGTACTTCTGCATGTGCTCACGGCCGGCACCGCCGAACTGGCGCAGGGCCATCGGCACGCCAACCGCGTCGGCGGTCAGCTCGTCCGCCAGCGCCAGGTGCTTGCTCATGATGGCTGGGCGGTCATTGAACACCGAACCCAGGGCACCGGGCTGCATCTGTTCGAAGCCCAGGGCCAGAGCGCACTCGACCGCGCCGCTTTCCACCGCCTGGCGCGCCAGGAACAGGGCGCTGGAGCCGGTGGAGCAGTTGTTGTTGACGTTGACCACCGGCACACCACTCATGCCGACTTCGTAGAGCGCCGACTGACCGCAGGTGGAGTCGCCGTACACGTAACCAACATAGGCCTGCTGCACCAGGTTGTAGTCCAGGCCGGCGTCCTTCAGCGCCAGGCGGGTGGCCTCAGCGCCCATCTCGATGTACGAGCCACTGGCACCAGGCTTGAGAAACGGGATCATGCCAACCCCGGCAACATACGGTTTCTGCGACATCACAATCTCCACATTGAATTGAGCCTGCTTCGGCTTTCTGGTTTCTGGTTTCGACGGCCCGAGCAAACCGCCCCTGCATACTTGCGCAGCGGTTACGGGCTGTACCCGCCCGGGACGGGGGGATCTGGGGGGGGGGGAGGTATGCAGAGGCCCGCCCTCGGCTGGTGACGGCAGGGCAGCCCCCGCCCCCAGAAACGCCACGTGCCGCTCCAGTACTTATTCGGGGCTGCCAAGGTGCTAGCGCGAGCTGTCGACCCACTGGCTAGCGCGATCGAAGAGCTTCCGCGCCGCTTGGTGCAACTGCTCACCGGTTTCCCGAGGGGCCTTCCCGACGCACGCGCGCGCATGCGTGCCTTCGAGAACGATGCCGAGCTTGTAGCAGGCCAGTACCGCATACCACTGCACGCTACGCAGATCGCGCTGGCTCCCCAGGGCATAACGGGCAATCATCTCGTCGGCACTGGGAAAGCCGTCCCAGGGCTGCGGCGCGGGCGGGCCGGCAGCGATGCCGTTGGCATCCGGCCAGGTCGCAAGCATCCAGCCAAGATCGACCAGTGGATCGCCCGACGTGGCCATTTCCCAGTCAACGACGGCCGCCAACTGTGGGCCATCGCGCCGGAACATGACGTTGGCCAGGTGATAGTCGCCATGCATCAGGCCAGGCACGAAGGACTGCGGACGGCGCTCTTCAAGCCAGCGGCCGATGGCATCCACAGCACCCAGCGCCGCCGGGCCGGGCCAGCCGGCGAACTCGCCGTAGCTATCCAATTGCGCCTTCCAGCGCGGAACCTGGCGCTCGAGGAAGCCCTCGACCCTACCCAGATCACTGAGACCGACCTTGTCCAGGTCGACGCGCCCCAACGCGGCAGCACCATCGGCCAACGCCAGCCCCATGGCATGCCGGATACCCGGATCAGCAGCATGTAGGACCGGCATCTCGGCACAGGCGTTGAAGCCCTCGATCGGTGCCATCAGATAGAACGACGAGCCGAGCACCTCAGGATCGACGCAGCCTGAGATAAACCGGGCGTGCGGCACTTCGGTTCCGGCTAGCGCCGCCAGCACCCGCATCTCGCGGCGCATGGTGCTGTTGCCATCCACCCGCGGATGCAACGGCGGACGCCGCAACACATAGTCGCCACCGCTGCGCTGAAAGCGCAGCAGCAGGTTCTGTGTACCACCAGCAAGCGCTTGGGGGTTGCTGATCGCCCCCTCTCCCAGCCCCTGGGTGTCCATCCAACGCTCGAGGCGGTCGATATCCACCAGCGCCTGCCAATCCAGACCATTTTCTAGATTGCTCATTGCGCTCTCCCGTCGGCGCGCGTCACAACACGTCCTGCAGATCATCCAGCGCATCGCCGTACAGGCTCAGCGCATGCTCGCGCTGACGCAGGAGGTGATAGGACGGGAACAGGTCATCAGTCGCCTTGTAACCGGCCAGGATTTCGCGTGCCACGGTGACTTTGTGCACCTCGGTCGGGCCGTCGGCCAAGCCGAGGAAGAACGAGTTGACCACGCTATGCACGAACGGCATCTCGTTGGATACACCGATGGAGCCGTGCAGGTGCAGGGCACGGGCAGCAATATCGTGGAGCAGCTTGGGCATGGCGGCTTTCACCGCCGCGATGTCCTTGCGCACCCGTTTGTAGTCCTGGTGCTTGTCGATCAGCCAGGCGGTACGCAGTACCAGCAGGCGGAACTGTTCCAGTTCGATCCAGCTGTCAGCGATTTTCTCCTGGACCATTTGCTTGCGGGCCAGCTGCTCGCCCTTGGTCACCCGGGACAGGACGCGCTCGCAGAGCATGTCGAGAATCGCCTTGGCTTCGCCGATGGTGCGCATCGCATGGTGAATGCGGCCACCACCGAGACGGGTCTGGGCCACCACGAAGGCCTGACCGACGCCACCGAGAATATGGTCTGCCGGCACCCGTACATTGTCGAAACGCATGTAGTCGTGAGTGTCGATTTTCTCCGAGGCGAAGCCGGCATTCCGAATTATTTCAACGCCAGGAGTACCGGCCGGGACGATGAACATCGACTGGCTGGAGATCAGCGGAGCATCGGCATCGGTCACGACCATGACGATGAAGAATTCAGCAAAGCGCGCGTTCGAGGCGAACCATTTCTTGCCATTGATCACCCACTCGTCACCGTCACGCACGGCAGTAGTGGTGAAGACCTGCGGGTCGGCCCCGCCTTGCGGCTCGGTCATCGCGAAGCAGGAAACGATTTCACCGGACAGCAAAGGCTCCAGCCAACGCTTCTTCTGCTCGGCGGTGCCGAAGTGAGCGAGGATCTCGGCGTTACCGCTGTCCGGTGCCTGGCAACCGAACACGATCGGTGCGAACTCCGAGCGTCCGAGGATTTCGTTCATCAGGCCCAATTTGACCTGACCGAAGCCCGCGCCACCCAGCTCGGGGCCGAGATGGCTGGCCCACAAGCCGCGCGCCTTGACCTCGGCCTGCAGGGGCCGGACCAGACGCATATTGGTCGGGTTCTTCACGTCGTAGGGGCAATCCAGCACGTGATCGAGCGGCTCGACGCGAGTGCGGACGAATTCATCGATCCAGTCGAGCTCCGCTTGAAACTCGGCATCGGTTTCAAAAGACCACATCAGCGTTTCTCCAGCGATTCTAGGGGCGCATCGGCGACCAATAATTGGGTTCAGGGTCAGGCCAGGGTCAGGCCGCCATCCACCAGGAGGGTTTGTCCGACCATGTACGAGGACAACGGTGAGGCCAGGAATAGCGCGGTGCCGGCCATTTCTTCGGGGAGTCCCATGCGACCGAGGGGAATACGCGCGAGCAGCCCTTGCATGCGCGCAGGGGACTGGGTGGACACGCGGGTCAACTTGGTTTCGACCAGCCCCGGTGCAATGCCATTGACGCGGATGCCTTCGGCAGCCCAGGCATCGCCCAGAGTAGCGGTGAGAGCGACGACACCATGCTTGGACGCCGAGTACGCCGGATTGCCGCGCGTCGTGCGGAAGCCGGCAGTCGAGCTCAGGGTAATCAGCGCACCGCGACTCTCCTGCAACATCGGCTGAAACTTGAGCGCGCAGGCCATCACGCTGTCGAGATTGACGCGTATCACCTTGTCGAAACCTGACATGTCGAATTCAGCGCGCTTGTAGAGAATCGTGCCCTGCGCCAGCACCAGCACGTCGAGCCGAGCGAACGCCGGCTGTACGCTGTCGATGGCCGCCTGTTCCGATAGGTCGACCTGGACATAGCGCAAACCCTGCAAATCGGAACCCTCTTCCCCGTTGTAGTCGGCAGCCTGAGATCGAGTCCCCCAAACGTGAACCTCAGCGCCCTGGCCACGGAAGGCCTGGGCGATGCCATTGCCGATTCCGCTGGAGCCACCGACGACCAGCACGGTCTTGCCGGTGAAATCGAGGGCATTGGCGAAACTGTGTGGCACGGTACCGGGGGCGTTATGTTGGGACATGACGGAAGCTGCCTTGGATAAATGGTTTGCAAGGAGTGCGTAAACGCCTGCGAGGCATCAAAGGGCGGTGAGGCCGCCGTCTACGGCAATCGCTTGGCCGGTGATGAAGCTTGCGCCGTCACTGCAGAGGAACAGCACGGTGGCAGCGATTTCCTCCGGACGCCCCAACCGACCAATCGGATGTACCTTGGCCGCCCAGGCCGCGAGCTTCGGATCGGCCTCCACCATGTGCCGGTACATGGGCGTCTCGATAACCCCCGGACACACGGCGTTCACCCGAATCCCCAGCTTCGCGTAATCGATGGCAGCTGATTGGGTGAGGCCCACCACGGCGTGCTTGGTGGCGGAATAAATGCCCATCTTGCGTACGCCACGCAGGCCGGCGACCGAGGCGGTGTTGACGATCGCGCCGCCCCCCTGGGCCAGCATGGCTTGCACCTGATACTTCATGCACAGCCAGACGCCCCTGACGTTCACGTCCATCAGCGCGTCGTAGACATCCTCGCTGACTTCGGCCAGGCGTTCCTTCTCGCGCTCGATCCCCGCATTGTTGACGGCGTAATCAATCCGGCCGTAAGTCGCCAGAACCTGCGCGATCAGGTCCTTGACCTGGGCATCTTGGGTCACATCACAAGGAAAAAAGCTTGCGTCGCCACCCGCCTCGCGGATCAAACGGACCGTCTCTTCCGCACCCTCGCGCTGGCAGTCCACCACCGCAACCTTCAGGCCGGCCGCCGCGAAGGCAATGGCCGAAGCCCGGCCAATGCCGCCAGCCGCACCAGTGACCAGCGCGGTCTTACCGCTAAATGCATTGCTCATGTGTCACTCCTTATGGATCTGGGGCGCGTGATGCGCCCGTGAATGTCAAGCGATCGTGCCGGCGTCGCGCAGGGCGGCGATCTCGACGTCGTTCAGGCCCAACTGCTGGAGGATTTCCACGGTGTTGGCACCGTTCTTCACTACGCCACCGGCCTGAACCGGCGTGCGACTCAGGCGCGGTGCCGGTGCGGGATGGCACACCCCGTCGGTTTCCATGAACACCCCACGGGCCTGGTTGTGCGGGTGCGCCGGTGCCTCGTTGAAATCCAGCACCGGAGCGAAGCAGGCATCGCTGCCCTCGAGCAGTTGCGTCCACTCGTCACGACTGCGGGTGAGGAACATCGCTTCCAGCTTGCTGCGCAGCACCGGCCATTCCGACTTCGCCCACTGGTTTTTGAAGGCTGGATCGTCGATCTCGCACAGCGTCAGCAACAGCGCGTAGAACTGCGGCTCAATGGAGCCGATGGAGACGAACCTACCGTCGGCGCAGGTGTAGCAGCCGTAGAACGGTGCGCCGCCGTCGAGCATGTTGCCCTGCCGCTGATCCCCCCATAGCCCTTGATGGCGCAGGTCGTAGTACATGCTGCCGAGCAGCGCAGTGCCGTCGCAGATGGCCGCGTCCACTACCTGGCCCTGCCCCGACTTCTGTACCTCGAACAGCGCGGCAAGAATGCCGGCCAGCAGGAACATCGCACCGCCGCCCATATCCCCCACCAGGTGCAGGGGCGGCGTCGGCGCACGGTCGGCGTGGCCCATGGCGTGCAGCAGGCCCGAGAGGGCGATGTAGTTGAGGTCGTGGCCCGCCGTGGGTGCCAGCGGGCCGCTCTGGCCCCAGCCGGTCATGCGCCCATAGATCAGCTTCGGGTTGCGTGCCAGGCAGACATCCGGCCCCAGCCCCAGGCGCTCCATGACACCTGGACGGAAGCCCTCGATCAGCACATCGGCACCGTCGATCAGCTTCAGCAGTACCTCATTGGCCCCGGGCTTGCGCGGGTCGATGACGATACTCCGCCGCCCACGCCCCAGCAGACTGCCGTCGGCGCTGAGAAACCCAGCCGCATGGCGATCGATACGAATCACCTCCGCGCCCATGTCTGCCAGCATCATCGCCGCGAACGGTGCCGGGCCGATCGCGTTCATTTCCACTACTTTCACACCTGCCAGGGGTCCGGCCATCGTCGTGCTCTCTCTTATCGTCGTATGCAAACCCGCTACCGATCGGGCAAAGGCATCGCGGGCGTATCCGCCACACGGGGCTGCCGGACTCGGTCGGTAATTCGGTGTTGCGTAAACCTGCGGTAATGGGCCTAAAATCCGGTCGCTGTCGAAGGCCCCTGCGCTGACAGCAGCGGCGCGTTTCACGTGGCGCTCGCGCAGTGACCCATCGCCGGCGACACTAGACGACTAACGCGGCGGTGTACCCACTCTCCAATGGGGGAGCGACCCACCCCACCCACCCAGAAGGCTGCAGACTGGATTCGCCATGCCCCTCACTTCGCCGCTGATCACCACCCGCTTCTCACCGCCGCGCATCAGCAGCCATGCGGTATTGCGAGCACCCTTACTGGCACGCTTGCAGACAGCACGGGGCTGCCGCCTAACCCTGATCACGGGCAGCGCCGGCTTCGGCAAGACCACCCTGCTGGCGCAATGGCGTCAAAGCCTGATCAAGGACGGCAATGGCGTTGCTTGGCTGTCATTGGCCCAGGAAGATGGGGCCTTGGAGTCGTTCTGCGCCAACCTCATCCGCGCCCTCCAGCAGGCCGGCGTGCCCCTGGAGGACGACTTGCTGCTGTTGATCGAGCGCGAGTCCAGGGACAGCCTGCTGGCGCTGGCTTCGGTGATGATCAACACCCTGGCCAGGCTAACCAGCCCACTGTACTTGATGATCGATGACTTCCAGTTCGCAGTGGATCAGCGTATTTCGCGTCTGTTGCAGACCTTGGTGGACGGTGCTCCCGCGCAATTTCATGTGGCGCTGGCCTCCCGTATTCAGCCCAATCTGAAACTCGGCAGGCTGCGCGCGATGGCCGAGCTGTGCGAGATCAACGTCGCGGACCTTGGCTTCGATTTCGAGGAGTCACTGGCCTTCCTGAAGGCCTACCTGGACGACGCCATCGAGCTGGAGCTGGCCCACACCATTCACGACCGAACCGACGGCTGGCCCATTGGCCTGCAACTGATGTCGATCTCGCTGAAGGCCAACCCGCGCAAGAGCCTGAAGATCGATCGCCTGCTGCCGGACAACAGCGGGCTACGCGACTACTTGGCGGAGGACGTGGTCGACGGCCTGCCGGCCGAGATCACCAGCTTCCTGGAGCGGATCTCCATCCTGCGCCGCTTCAACGCGGATGTGGCGGCGCATGTCAGCCAGACACCCCATGCGGCCGAACTGATCGCCACAGTCGAAGCGCACAACCTGTTCATTCTGCCGGTCGACATGCAGAGCCAGCAGCAGTGGTACCGGCTGCATCCGCTGTTCGCCGAATTTCTCCTGCAGCGCCTGGACGCAGCGGACACTGACCGCGCGCAATTGCACCTGCGCGCCGCGCATTGGTTCGAGCAGGCCGGGCTGATCAACGAAGCCACCCGCCATGCCGTGCTCAGTGACGACCTCGACGCACTAGTCGGGTTGCTTGAGCGCAACCAGCCGGCGCATGACAACATCAGCAATCTCGGTCAGTTCATGCGCTGGCTGGATTGCGTACCCCTGGAGCGTCTGGCCCTGCACCCCAACGTGCTGCTGCAGGGGGCCTGGGCCTGCCTGCTGACGATGCTCACCAGCAAGGCGCAAACCTGGGTCCGTGCACTTGAGGAGGTGACCCGCGGCCAGGCAAACTGGACGCCGCAGATCGACCTGCTCAAGGCCGCGATTGCCTTGCATCAGGACGACATCGCGCATGCCTATCAGTTGCTCCAGAGCCTGCCCGAGCAGGCCTTCGATCATCCGTTCAATGAACAGGTGCGCGCCTGCCTGTACGTCAGTTGTCTGATCTACCTCGGCCAGCAGCAGCAGGCATGGGCATACATCAACGGCCCGCAAACCGGCGCATTGCGCAGCAGCCACGACGAGCTTCCGCTGCTGACCCTCGGTATCGCCGCCTACGGCATCCTGCTCTGCGGCAATGTGCTGGAAGCGTCCCGCCATCTCATCGATGTCCTGCTGCTGGCCGAGCGCAGTCACGGGCGTCGCTCGATCAGCGCCTGCGTCTGTGCGGTAGGCGTGGCCGAGGCCCACTACGAGATGGATCGCCTCGATGATGCCCGCGAAGCCTTGAGCAACCGCCTGGATCAACTGCACTTCGCCCCACCTGCGGTGACCATCGGCGCAATGATCAGTGTTGCGCGCCTGAACTACCTGCAGGAGTCACCCGCCAGTGCCTTGACCTACCTGAACGGCAAGGCCATCGAACTACGCGCCAGGGGCCTCGATCGCGCTCTCGCCCACAACCTGGCCGAGCAGATACGCATGCTGCTGGCCAATGGCGACTGGCGGCAATGCGAGAGTCAACGTGCGGGCCTAGACGCGCTGACCCACCGCCACCCGGGCGATACCCCGACGGCCCATGAAATCAACGCCCTGGCCATGCTGGCGCGAGCGCGCATCTGCCTGGCCCGTCAAGAACCGGATCGCGCGCTCGTCGCTCTGGACAGCCTGGATCAATTGGCTGAGCGCTACTGCCGCGGCCCCTGGAAGATCCAGGCGGGATTGCTCCGCGCCATTGCCTGGAACGAATTGAGCCGTCAGGCCGAGTCCAGAGCCCTGCTGCGCAAGGTCATCGGCGAGAGTTACCAGTTGGGCCTGGTGCGCACCCTGCTGGATGAAGGTGCGGCCGCCCTCACATTGCTGGCAGAGCTTGACTGTACGGACGATCCGGTGCTGGACAGTTACCGCAGTCGGTTGGCGGCCGCTCCGTTGAACTTCCCCGGCACTGGCCCGGAATCGCCACGCGTGGCGGCAGACACTGCGGCCGGTGAGTCATCGCTGTTCACCAAGCGGGAGCTGGAAATCATCGCTTTGCTTGAGCAGGCCATGCCCAACAAGCGTATGGCGCAGACCCTGAATCTCAGCCAGGAAACCATCAAGTGGAACCTCAAGAACATCTACGCCAAGCTCGGCGTGTCAGGCCGCTACGAAGTGCTGATCGCGCTGCGGCAACGGGCCGAGCAGTGAATCCAGGCAAGGAATAACCGGCCTGGCGAGAAGGCCGAGAACCAGCACGATTCACCAGTCCTATCCAGACAATTGGCATCGCAGTTCGGGGGCAATTGCGCACCAGGATCGCTGTATTGATTCTCTTCGCGAGGCGGATTTCACCTGTTCTCCGTACCCCACCCTTTTGGGGGGGAGTGGGGCGCATGGCCAGGTACTTTGTTAAAACATCGACCTGCCAGCGCCTGGCCTGTTCAGGCTGCCCCACGCCCTACGACGAGAACCCGCATGACCGACGCCTTGCTCAACGACCGTGATCTCCACTTCCAACTCTATGAAATGCTCGACACCGAGGCGCTGTTGCAGCGTTCGCGTTATGCCGAGCATGACCGTGGCGTGTTCGATGCCACCCTGGAAACCGCCCGCCAGCTCGCTGCCGACTACTTTGCTCCGCATAACCAGAAAGGTGACAGCCAGGAACCGACGTTCGACGGCGAACGGGTCCACCTGATACCAGAGACCAAGGCTGCCTGGAACGCCTTCGCCGCGGCGGGCTTCCTCGCCGCCCACCACGACTACGAAGTCGGTGGCCTGCAACTGCCCGAAGTCATACTGCGTAGCTGCATGGCCTATTTCAGCGCCGCCAACGCGGCAACAGCCGGCTATCCGTTTCTCAGCATCGGGGCCGGCAATCTGGTGAAGAGCTTCGCCAGTACTTCGCTGAAGGAGCGCTTCCTCGCGCCGATGCTCGCCGGCCGTTTCAGCGGCACCATGGCCCTGACCGAGCCAGGCCAGGGGTCGGCCCTCGGCGACCTGCGCACCAGTGCGCGGCTTGCCGCGGATGGCAGTTATCGGGTGTTCGGCCAGAAGATGTTCATCTCCGGCGGAGACCACGAACTGACCGACAATATCGTGCACATGGTCCTGGCCCGGATCGAGGGCGCGCCGGCCGGAACCAAGGGCATTTCGCTGTTTCTCGTCCCCAAATTCCTGCTCGATGAGGATGGTAACGTCGCTGCTCGCAATGACGTGGCGCTGGCCGGCCTGCTACACAAGATGGGCTATCGCAACACCACCTCGACGGTATTGAATTTCGGCGAACGCGACGGCGCGGTCGGCTATCTGGTCGGCGAGCCAGGCCAGGGCCTGGGCTACATGTTCCAGTTGATGAACGAAGCCCGCATCGGTGTCGGCCTGGGCGCGGCCTGCCTGGGCTACCAGAGCTACCTGCATGCCCTGGACTACGCCCGCGAGCGGCCACAAGGACGCCTGCCCGACAGCAAGGACCCACTTTCGCCGCAAGTACGTATCGTCGAGCACGCCGACGTGCGGCGCATGCTGTTGCAGCAAAAGGCCTATGTCGAAGGCAGCCTGGCCTTGTGCCTGTACGCCAGCAGCCTGATGGAAGACTCCCACACCGGCACCAGCGAGCAACAGCGCCGGGAGGCGGCGGAGCTGCTCGACCTGCTCACCCCCGTGGTGAAGTCATACCCTTCGCGTTACGGCCTGCTGGCGTCGGAAATCGGCGTGCAGGTGCTCGGCGGCTCAGGCTACATCCGCGAATATCCGCTGGAGCAACTGTACCGCGACAACCGCCTGAACCCCATCCACGAGGGCACCGAAGGCATCCATGGCATCGACCTGCTCGGCCGCAAGCTCGGCCCGCGCGGCGGCGACGGCTACCGCCAGTACCTCGCCCAGGTCCACGCGTGTCTGCAACAGGCAGCCAGCGACCCTGCGTGCGCGCCCCTGGCCGCCGCACTGGGCCAGGCCCTAGATCTGGTGGAGCGCGTCACCTCGGCACTGCAAGGCCAGGTCAAAGCCGACGCCACGCTGGGCCTGTCCAATGCCACCACCTACCTGGACCTGTTCGGTCGTACCGTGGTCGGCTGGATCTGGCTGCGCCAAGCCCTGCTCGCCAGCCGTGCCCTGGAGGCCGGCGCCAGTGGCAGCGAGGCAGCGTTCTACCGGGGCAAGCTGCATACGGCGCGCTACTACATGGATTGGGAACTGGCACCGCTGGAAGGCCAGGCCCGCTTACTGATGGCCGGCAACCGCCTGTGCTTCGACATGCAGAACGACTGGTTCTGAACCCTGAATCCGATTTTTGCCGGTAGCCCTGTCGTGGCCACCGGATAACGAGGTGACCTATGAGTGACACGAACCTGTTTTCCCTGAAAGACAAGACCGTCCTGGTAACGGGCGCATCCAGTGGCATCGGCGCACACCTGGCCATGACCGCCGCACGGGCCGGTGGCCGCGTGGTGTTGGCGGCTCGCCGTGTCGAGCGCCTGACCCAGCTGGCCGAGGAAATCCGTGGCAATGGCGGCCAGGCCCTGGCGGTCATGCTCGACGTCACCGACCGCGCGAGCGTCGAGGCAGCACTGGACGCCGCGCAAGCCGCATTCGGCGGCATCGATGTGGTACTCAACAATGCCGGTATCGGCGACAACCAGCGGGCGCTGGACATCAGCGAAGAGGATTGGCGCGCCATGCTCGCCACCAACCTCGACGGCGTCTGGCGGGTGGCGCAATGCGCCGCGCAGCGGATGGTCAAGGACAAGCGCCCGGGCAGTATCGTCAATATCGCGTCGATTCTCGGCATATGCGTGGCGAACGGCTACAGCCATTACAGCGCGGCCAAGGCAGGCGTGGTGCATCTGACCAAGGCGCTGGCCATGGAACTGGCGCGCCATGACATCCGCGTCAACGCCATCGCCCCGGGTTTCTTCCGCACCGAAATGAACGATGCCTACACCGATAGCGAGAAAGGCCAGGCGTATTTCCGCCAAGCCATCCCGATGGGCCGGCTGGGTCAGCTTGCCGAGTTGGAGGGGCCGTTTCTGCTGCTGGCAAGCGATGCCGGTGCGTTCATGACCGGTAGCATCCTCCCGGTCGACGGCGGACAATTGACCAGCGGCAGGTAGGCCACTGACCAATGGGCAACTAGGGTGACGCCAGTGGCTAGGGCAACATCCCGGCGGTGACGTCCGTCGAGGTTGCCATCATAGAAGCATGGCGTGGCAGCCCGAGTCTTGAAGGCACTCACGCAGATCAGCCAACAAAAGCCGGACTGCGTGAGTACATACTCCATCTCGTGGTTACGATAAAGCGCTGGGAACGGACGGCAATGGCGCTGGGGCGCAGCTGCATATGGCCATGCAGCCCTTGGGGCATGTATATCGAGCCCTCCACTCTTGTTGTTGCAACGAGGCCGGAAGCTACAGATTCCAGGCTTAGTGCGGATTGGCTTTAAGGCACTCAAGACTGAGGTCGAAGATGATCGAGTCACCGTCCAGCAACCAGTCGAACGACGCATGCAGGCAGTCTGCCAGGCGCCTGGATGCGAGCAGTTCGATCTTGCTGGGTTGCGCGGCTGATGAGGCTCCCTTGATCGAGAAGCTCAGCAGCAGGTGGGCACCTACTCCCTCGCGAATGTGAACGCGCATGTCGAACGGCTTCTGCAGCATCGTCGCCAGGTGTTGCAACACGGCTTCCAGAACGTCCGTGTCGAGCCACCCCCACACCTCACTTTCCCCTTGCTCGTAGACGAGTCGAGCGGTGTGCAATTGCGCCCAACGACTGACCAGCGTACTCAGATTGGTCGGTCGAACGTGGTTTTCCACCCCCTGTATCACGCTGATAATGGTCTGCAGGCTCGATAGCCGATCGTTCAACTGCCGAGCCAACGATTCACTCGCCATTCCCCTTGTTGCATCGAGAAGCGCCAGGCTCATGGGGCGCAGCTCATCGACCACCTCGCCCAGGTTGGCCAGCCGCGAACGGTTTTCCCATTCGGCCGCCTCTTTCGCATCGCGCAACTCTGCAAGAAGGGTGTCGTGGCCAGTCAGATCCTCCAACCCTCCCAGTACCGCGATGACCTGACCATCCTCCCCGCGATACGGCATTCCCCAGGCAAACAGCACATGTTTTCGGCCCCGTAGGCTCACGACATTCTTGGCGGAGAACGGCTTGCAGTCGCGGACCAGCTCATCGAAGTTGCGTTGGATCCGCTCACGGTCAGCTTCCAGTAGCCAGGGCGTTTCCATCAGGCGAGTGCCTTTTACCTGGTCGAAACTGGTCTGGTAGAAGTCGAGGAAAAATTGGTTGCAGAACAGCAGCGAGCTGTCGATATCCCGAATGAACATCGGATAGGGCGACGCATCGATCAAGGCGCGTATCAGCTCGAGCTGACCGGAGTCCGCCTGGCCCTCATTGAGGTCGGTATCCTCGGCTATGCGCAGCCCTCCAAGGCCGTTGCGCCTGGCCACCTCGGCCAGTTCCATGCGCGAGCCCACCTTGAGCTTCTCTTGCAGGTTAGATTTGTGGGTGCTGACCGTCTTGAAGCTGATGGACAGTTGCTCGGCGATGGTCTTGTTCGATTGCCCCTCAGCCAGCAGTTGCAAGATGGTCATCTCGCGGGCGGTCAACGAATCCAGTTCCCCTCCCCGGCCATGTTCCATGTGCTCGCGCAGGAAGTACGAACGCCCGTGCAGCACTTCCTTGATGGCGGTTTCCAGTCGTCCCAGGTCTTCATCCTTGCTGACGAAGCCATCGGCCCCCGCTCCAAAACACAACGGAGCGAAGTGCTCGGCACTCTGCCGGGTGTAGATCAGCAGCTTGAGGTCGGGGTAGTGGCCTTTTATCCGACGCACGAGATCGAGGCCGCCCTGTTTCGGAATGGTCAGTTCGACGATGACCAGGTCGATGGCATGGTGCCGCAGGTTGACGAGCGCACCCGCGCCGCTATCGACCTCTACAGCCACACAATGGCCCATGCGTTCGATCAGGGAACGAAGTGCCTGCCTGATGACGGGTAGTTTCTCTGCCAGCATGAAGTTGGCCATGGCCGCCCCCGGATTACTTCCCACCTCCTGAGCCTAGTACAACCTCCAGGCGACTCCGAGAACCGACTAAGGCAACTCCTAGAGATTCAGGTCTTCGAGGCGCAGAGACTGATTTCCAGCAAAACCGTACTGGAGATCACCAATAGACTGATTTCCATCAAACCTTACTGGATATCACCAATAGACTGGTTTCCAGCAAAAACCCAACTAGAGGCCCCAATGAAGTTGTCCAAACAATCCCCGCTCCTGCTCGAACGCATCCGCAAGAACCCTCTCGCACACGCCATTGGCCTTGCCATAGCGGCGTTCTTCACCTTGAAGATTGCGGGTGCCGAGGCGGAAGAATCGGTAGTAACCCCAAAACTCGACGACTTCAATGAAGTCTCTTCGGCAGGCGCCGATAACGGTCCACTGCCCGTTTCTATGCACATGGCCAGCATGTTAAGAGCTCCTGCGCCGATTTCGCTGGACACTCCATATGACGTGGGCCTGCGTGCTAATGGCTCGAATATCACCGAGAGCGGACAGAGCATCAATGCCAACGCCGTAGGAACTATAAGTGTACTTGCCGAAAATGGCGGTTCTGTCGATCTGTCCGACTCGACACTCTATTCCTCAGGAGCCTTCATTCCTGGAGACCCGCAGACGGCCGCCCATGCCATTGTCGCAACCGGCACGGACAGTGAGGTTCACGGCAATAACCTCAACATCACTATCTCGAATACTCCCGGCACTGCTGTAAATGCAGTACTGGCTACTAATGGCGGGAAAGTCGATCTGCAGAACTCCTATGCCGGTAACGGCGTCTACCTGATGGCTGAAGGCGCAGGTTCGACGCTCGATATTGATTCCAGTGACGTCAATTGGGTCCAGATTCAGAATCAGGCTAGCGCCCGCATTACTGGCTCGAATGTCCGAGGTGTATTTGACCTCGAGGGCCAGGCAAATGCCGAAATTCGCGGCGTCACATTCGACGGCTCTGGCCACGCCGCCGCTGGCCAGACCGCCTTTGGCTATATAC
>RCUU01000831.1_pt1 | contig 16255 bp, 24 predicted proteins | sample 2166211 | NCBI WGS metagenome assembly RCUU01 (sample SAMN09932620, study PRJNA488358) | compost metagenome | feature: garden; material: soil; isolation source: compost soil in phenylacetic acid-enriched culture | place: Germany: Experimental Botanical Garden Goettingen | collected 2016-01-27
GCCTGCTGGTCAACGACCCGGAGAAGAAGGTGGCGGAGGTCATGGCGACCGACCCGGTCTCCTTCCACCCCGAGGAAGATGCCTATGATGCGGCGCAGGCCTTCGAGCGTTATGACCTGGTATCTGCGCCGGTCGTGGACAAGAACGAGCGCCTGATCGGCCGCTTGACCATCGACGAAATGGTCGACCTGATTCGTGAAGAAAGCGAAAGCGAAGTGCTGAACATGGCCGGTTTGCGCGAGGAAGAAGACATCTTCGCCTCGGTCTGGCGTTCGCTGCGCAACCGCTGGGCCTGGTTGGCCATCAACCTGATTACCGCTTTCGTTGCGTCGCGAGTGATCGGCCTGTTCGAAGGTTCGATCGAGAAGCTGGTGGCCCTGGCTGCGCTGATGCCGATCGTGGCGGGTATTGGTGGCAACTCCGGTAACCAGACCATCACCATGATCGTGCGCGCCATGGCGCTGGACCAGGTGTCGCCGGGCAACACCAGCCGCCTGATGCGCAAGGAGCTGGCGGTATCGCTGCTCAACGGCCTGATCTGGGGCGGGGTGATCGGTGCGGTGGCGTTCTGGCTGTATGGCAGCTGGTCGTTGGGCCTGGTGATGACCGCGGCGATGACCTTGAACCTGCTGTTGGCGGCCTTGATGGGAGTGTTGATCCCGATGACCCTGACGCGCCTGGGGCGCGACCCGGCGATGGGCTCCAGCGTGATGATTACCGCGGTGACCGACAGCGGCGGGTTCTTCATCTTCCTCGGGCTGGCCACGCTGTTCCTGCTGTAGCCGTTTAACTTCCACAAGCTGATGAGGTCCTTGTGGGAGCGGCCTTGCGTCGCGAAAGGGCTGCAAAGCAGCCCCGGAAGTATGCGCAGTGCCGCTGACATCGCGGGGCCGCTCTGCGGCCCTTTCGCGACACAAGGCCGCTCCCACAGGGGCAGTGATCCTACAGCGGCGGTGAGCCCACAAAAAAGCCAGCTTACGCTGGCTTTTTCATGTTCGGCTGCAAACCTCAGGAGGCGTCGGTAGCCATTTCCACATCGTGAGCGATGAGGGCGACCAGCGCGTTCTGCTGGCGGTGCGACAGTTGGCGGAAGCGTTGCAGCAACTCGCGTTCATGCAGGGACAGTTCAGGGCTGTCCAGGCGCATGCTCAACTCGTCACCCAGCGCACCTTCCTGGATAAGGCTCTGTTCCAGGCGCGCGATGATTTCGGAGTTCATGCTGCGGTGATGGTTGCGCGCTACCTCGGCAATGCGCTCACGCATCCCGTCTGGCAGGCGGACGACGAACTTGTCAGCGGTGCGGCTCGAATAAATAGCCTGTTTCATTGGGCGCATATAAATTGACCGGATTTTGGTTCAGGGGAAGCGGTTCTCAAATTGGCCGCACGGGGTGGAAATACGACCGTGGCGACGACAAAATGTTCAACCGTCAGTAAAAATGGATGCTCATCTTGCCTCATGGTCGCCGTTTCCTTGGCGTCAATTCTGTGACAAATAGTGAGCCGGATAAAGGCTTTGTGCCAGTACCAATTATCAGAAATGAGTACTGGTTTGAAAAGTTTTACATGCTCCAGCTTGCCCAATCGTCAGACTTTTGCCGTCAAAAACTGGTAAAACTCAGCAAAAGGCTGGGAAAGCCCCTAAAATGTGCCGGTTTCCCTCCATAGAGCATAGTGGCTATGCAACATGACGCAAGCGACCGCCAATCAGGGACAGGTCGGTTGATATATCTGGTAGGACCGTCGGGTTCCGGGAAAGATTCCCTGATCGACGCTTCTCGTGAGCGATTGGCAGCCGCCGGGGTGGAAATCGCCCGTCGCGTCATTACCCGGTCGGCCGAAGCCAAGGGCGAAGCCGCCCATGGAGTCTCGGCCGAACAGTTCGAAGCACTGCGCGCGCAAGGCGCGTTCGCCATGCATTGGCGGGCCAATGGCCTGGATTACGGCATTCCACTGCAGGTGGACCAGTGGCTGGCGGAGGGCAGGGCGGTGCTGGTGAATGGTTCGCGGGCTTATCTGGCCGAGGCGCGTCGGCGCTACCCGAACCTGTTGGCAGTGCTGGTCGAGGTCCGGCACGAGGTGCTGCGCGAGCGCCTGGTGGCCCGTGGCCGGGAAAGCGCAGAGGAAGTCGAGCAGCGCCTGGCACGTAATGCACGCTTGCAGGCGCTGGCCGATCCGTCGCTGCATGTGCTGGACAACTCCACCACCCTGGAAACCGCTGTCGCGGCATTGTTCGCGCTGCTGCGTGATGAAGGTGTGCTGCCGCGGGTGTAGCATTGGCAGAAAAGGATTACGCGAAAAAGCCCGCTTGAGGCATGACAAACGCCAGCATGCTGGTTAACATGCTGGCCGTCCCGCTGTGCAGCGCTCGCTGCCGGCATTTGCGTCTCAGTAGCTCAATTGGATAGAGCATCCCCCTCCTAAGGGGAAGGTTGCAGGTTCAATTCCTGCCTGGGACGCCAATTAATCAAAGGTCTGTAGCCAAGTTGGGCAATTCGCTTTACACCTCGTGGGTGCAGGGCGGGTGCGAAAAGTAGGTTGCAGAACCAAAAACCTCACACGCTGTAGAGTGGTGGGGTTTTTTTGTGCCTCCCGTTTCGGATACTGCAAGGAATGCAAATTGGAAAAGCGCGGTAGAAATGAAGAGTGCTGGTGCGGCTCTGGCAAGAAATTCAAGAAATGTCACCTTGGTCGTGAGTCTGCGGAGCCTCATAAGTCTTGGGATGTCAGCGCGACTCACAGGAAGCATTTCTCGAAAAAGTTGTGTTCAGCACCGGACGTCTTCCATCAGCAATGCTCTGGTTCGATCGTCTCCGCCCATACAGTGCCCCGCTCTGGGAGCTTGAACCAGATTGCAGATGATGGGCACGTCCTTTCCTTCATTCCGACTCTCGAGGGATTAATCAAGCATAACGGCGTGTTAAAGCCTGAAAAGGTGGGGGTGCGTCGTGCTTCCACGTTTAGCGGGTTCTGTTCAACACATGATGACGGACTTTTTGCGCCGGTTGAAAAGGATCAATTTGTCGGAAGTCAGGAGCAATGCTTCCTTCTGGCCTACCGTGCTTACGCTCGGGAGATCTACACAAAACGCGCGGCAGCGGAGCAAGCTGAGCTCTACAAGGAGATGGATAGGGGGCGCACGCCAGATCAACAGGCTGAAATTCAGGCATTTGCACATCTCCATGGCGCAGGGATTGATGCGGCTTTGCGCGATATTGGAATCCATAAGCCGCGATTTGACAAATGCTTAACCAGTGAGGACTACTCTTCGGTTCGTTCCTACATTATCGAACTCGAGGAGGCGCCCCCGGTAATGTGTAGTGGTACCTACGCACCGAACGTCGATTTTTGGGGGCGGCAGCTGCAGGACTTGGCGGATCTGGCGCTAGTGCCAGAACTGATGAGTGTGACCTCATTCTTTGGTGGAGATAAGGGGCAGATAGTTTTTACATGGATGGCTGAAGATGACAGATGCTGCATGGCCCTGATCAAAAGCCTAGAGCAAATCAATGACGATGATCTCTCTTCAGTGCTGGTGGCCTATTTCTTCGACAATTTTGAAAACGTCTTTGCCTCACCATCATGGTGGAAGGGCATAGGAAAGGCTAATCAGGATGCCTTAATACAGCGAATGGTGGGTGACATAGGAGTCGCATTCGGTATCGTGCCTGCCGTGAAGTCGCCCTTCACAATTGCACCTTGGGCTATTTCGAGGCGGTATCGAGTCGGCTTCTAAACATCGGTATCACGGATGCGCAGTACGGTTGTAGTCGAGCAACTGGCGTGTCGCGCGGTAGCCCTAATTCCTAGCCCGGCTGCAAGCAGCTCCTTGACCCGCTTGTGCAGGTCCTCGTCGACCGGTCGGCCTTGGTACTTTCCAGCTGCCTTGGCCTTCTGAATGCCCTGGGCCTGGCGCTCGCGGCGTTGCTCGTAGTCCTTCCGGGCGATCGCCGCCATCATCTCCACTAGCATCGAGTTGATCGCGGCAAGCATCCGTCCGGTGAATTCGTCGCCTTGCGTGTCACGCATACCTTGATGGCTGGTGGGCAGGTCGAGCGCAACGATGCGTAGGCCTTTGGCGTCGATTGCACCCTTTAGCTTGGCCCAGTCATCCGCGGGGAGGCGGGAGAGACGGTCGATAGATTCGACCAGAAGTACATCACCCTTTCGGGCATCCTTCAGCAGGCGAATCAGCTCAGGCCGATCTGCAGCGGCGCCGCTGGCGTTCTCCAGGTACTCGCAGGCGATGACCTTGTTATGGTCGCTGGCGAACTTCTCCAAGGAGGCTCGGGCGCGGCCGGCGTCTTGCTCGTCGGTGGATGCTCGGAGGTAGGCGCGGATGAACATAGTGCAACCTGTATCAGTTAGGGTGTTGTCCTAATACTGTTGCATTTTGGGTGGTACTTATCAAGCGGAAAGGCTGATAAAGGCTCAAATTGCCCGTATCAGCCTAGGCATACCTTAACGAGTCCATCCAAAAGGTGGATGATGGCTGTTTGAAATTTTGGAGATTGGTATGGGCTCAAGTGGTGCGGTACCCAAGTTCCGGGGTGAGGGGTTCACGTGCTTGCATTGTGGGGTGGTTTCACAAATGCACTGGGCGGACCTGGTGGTCTGGACATTTGGAACAGCCAAATCTACTCAGTGGGTTGTGTGTGCTTGCCAACACTGTAAGGGTGAGAGTGTTTGGACCTCTTCAAAATCTGGCAGTGGGCCGGCACTTGTTTACCCTAAAACTGTCGCCGCCCCGCCACTCCATGAAGACCTGCCTGAATCGTGCCGAGCAGACTTTGAAGAAGCCAGGCAGATTTGCGGTCTATCTCACCGCGGTGCAGCCGCTTTGCTTAGGCTGTGTCTCCAGAAGCTTCTCGGGGAAATAGGTGGCAAGGGAGAACACATCGATACCGACATCAAGACGTTGGTGCAAGGCGGGTTAGATCCCCACATCCAGCAAGCGCTGGACGTAATCCGGGTGACAGGAAACAACGCGGTCCACCCTTTGGACATGAGCCCAGAGGATCTTCGCGACTACGTACCGGTGATGTTCGATATGATCAGCCTGATCGTGGAAGAGCGCATCGCCAGGCCTAGAAAAATTGCGGAGCGCTTCGCCGGCTTGCCCGAAAAAGCGCGTCAGGCTATTGAGAAACGGGACCGACCTAAAGTCTGAGGTGGGTCACAAACAACTTTGAGTGGAACGCTCTAGAGATTGCTTGCCGGCGCCGAAATCGGCATACGCTCGACGGTACAGTGCTACAGAGCTTCCTGAGGCGTTGGCGTCGACCTGCAGGACCTCGCTCGCGCTGAGGCCGTTGGCGCTTACCAGCCTATAGCCTGATGTGGTCTCGGACAAAGTCGCGTCAGGCCTATACTCTTGCCATTGGGGAAAGACGCAGAGCGCATACTGCTTCGGCGATTTGAGGGTTGTGCCCGTAAAAACCGGGCCTTGTTTGATGAGTTCACTAGGTGAGTAGCAGCCGCTAGAGAGAAGGCTTATCGCAGTTAGCAGGCCGATGTGGATATAGCGCATGATCAGATCATCCATTACCAGGTCAGCAGGCAACCTATCATGCGCCACAGAGTTTCCGCACTTCTAGGATTTGTCCTGGGCCTCAATTGAGGCCGAGATGATCGCCCCACCCCAGCGCCGTTTGCCGATACAGATCGGCACCGGGTTTCCGCTCGCGGTGGTGTTCTTGGCGCTCCCGAACGCATACGACGGCAGGTTCTCCGGTGCGGCGCTCTGAGATAGGCCGCCGGCCTGAGGGCTCAGCATCTGGATGACACCGCCGGCAGTTGCGCCAATGCCAGCACCCAGAAAAGCTGCTTGAGAGCCTGGCGCAACGAAGAACGATGCGACGATCAATGCGACCCCGACGATAGTTTGCAGTAGACCTGCACGCTTGCTGCCGGTAATCACTGGTGCGAACCTCAGCACGCGAGCGCCCCCACGATCCAGGTCCTCCTCACCAATGTTTTTGCCGTTTTTGAAGACAGCAAACCGTATACCCCTCGCCGCTGCATCGATTAGATCCTTTGCGAAACCGGGGAGGTTCACATCAAGAGCTTTGGCAGCTTCTCTCGGATCACCTCGGTCGAGAAATAGGGTGTGAGTCTTGCCGTATTTGCGTCCTAGGAACCCGTACAACTGTATCTCTGTGCGAGGGTGGTAGTTGATCACTGATGCGGCCATTAGATGATCTCCTGTGGCATCGGCAAGTAGACGCCTAGTCGGCGAGCGAGCATCTCGCGGCTCTGCAGGCCTTGGATGCGAATAGCCTTCTCACGGGCAGGGTCAGGGTTCCAGGCGGCGCAGTGGCAGGCCGCTACCGCCTTCACGCCGCGGTAAGACCCGCGCAGCAGGTCGGCGGAGATGCGCGCTTCGTCTTCGGTGAAGAAAGGGCCGTCTATGTCGACGTGGCGACCGCTCTGTACGCACTGCACATTCCAGACGTCGTAGCCGCTGATGGCGATAGGGTTGGCGGTGAAGTCGGCGATCTTACACGCCTCGCTGAATCGATCTTTGTAGCCCATCAGGCCGCCTCCCCAGAGGTCTGCTGCCGCTCAGCCATCTCAGGCGGAAGAGGGGTGTTGCTTGGCAGTTCCAGCGGAATCGGCTTGAGCCACTCGATCAGGTCCACCAGGCCCTGGCTTACTTTGGTCAGGGAACCGATCTCTGCCGTCTTGCTGTCGAGCTCTACCCCGGCCCGGATAACGTCATTGCCCAGGGTCTGCACCATGTGCAGAAGGTCGCGCATACCACCCGCCAGGCGGCCCAGCGTCAACACGGCGTCGACGTGATGGACAGCAATGCCGGCGGCGCCGAGCTGGATCAGCTGTTGATTGGAAAAACCGCTGAGACGGGCGGGGCCGCGCAGGATGGCTGCGGTGATGCGCTGCTCCCGGCCCTGGCGCATTTCGGCCATCAGGTCACTACGTTCCTTCGAGTTCAGGTCATAGACATAGGCCCTGCACTCGGCATCCATCGCCGCGCCCGCTGCGTCAGTCGACGCCAGTGGCTGAACGGGCAGCAACTGGGCGGATGCGAAGGTGTGAAGGTTGGTCGCTGTTTCGGCGATGCTGGGCAGAGCCGCTTTAGCTGCGTCGGCGAAGAGAGTGTATGCGTCGAGCGACTGGCGGGCCTTGGCCACGGTCGTGAGATCGACGTTTTCCCGGATTCGCTGAGCCTTGGCGAGCGCGGTCTCGTGCTGGTCCATGATCAGGTTCTGCAGGCGCATGAGTGGGCCAACGTTGGGCCAAAGCGCCCACTTGGTACCCGGCAGGTTTTGCCCCTGGTATTGGACGAAGTCGTTTACGAAGGCGCTCGCGTCACCGATGCGGGTGAGAGTGCCTACAGCGTGATTCAGTTGCATGGTTCGATTCCTTTGGGGGTGGTTTTCTGCTCTGCCTCCAGATCGGAGAACAGGGTTGCTAAGTCGTTTGCCTTGGCGCCGTTTCCGCCGGCGGCCGCGGCGCTGAGTTCATCCATGATCCTGCTGATTTCCATCACGGTCTGGTCCTCGGTCAGAGTGGTTATCTGCCTGCGCAGGCCATCAATGCGCTTGCGTGTACTCATGGCGTGCCTCGATGGCTTGTTGATAGAGGGCGGCTGCGTAATCGGGAATGGACGCGCCTGCCGGGAGCTGTTCGGCCGTAATCGCTCCAGGTGAGGGGAATGTCATATCGAGAAGGCCGGCCGGGCTCCTGCGACCCAGCCGCTCGATCTTTCGGGCGTGCTGGACAATCGCCATGGCTAGTTCCTCTGCTCGAGCGCTGCTCATCGCCGAGAAGGGGAAGAAGAACGATGCGGGACGCCCCTGGACGCGATATGCCAGGACGTGACCCGTGTCGTCAGGGAAGTCCATCTGCCCGGCGGATGCATCCACAACGGTCAGCGTCACCAGGTGTACCGGCTCCTCATCTGCTCCGACGAGTGCTGCCAGGCGTTTCACCTCGGAACGAAGGCTGCGCGCATTCATCGCTGCATCTCCTCGATCTGCTCCCGCAGCGCTTCGACGGCTTTCTGTAGCTCCTCCACTTCAATCACCTTGGCAACGGAGCTGAGGGCTTCGATCAGGTGCCGCCCTTGATCCGGCGGCAACTCGCCTGAAGCTATGGCCCGCAGGATGGATTTCGCCGCGCTGGGCAGGTCGGAGTCGTCCAGGTCGAAAAGCACGGGCTCAGAGGTGGCTTTGATTGGCGGCACCAGGCGCTCAAGGATCAACCGGCAAGCCTGCATATCACCTTTCTTGGCTGCGGCCATCACCTTCTTGGTCACCGCTTCAGCGCCCTCTGCGAGCTTGGCGCGGATGGCTTGCGTTTGACCCGAGCGCCCGCCAGGGTTGCCGGAGTGGCCTGGCTTGAATTGCCCACGAGCACTGCGCTCTGGCTGATTACCCGAGTCGTGCAAGGCCGCCCTCCATCGAGAAGGTCGGCTTATTCTCGGCAAGTGCGATCAGCAGTGCGTTGGCTTCGATGTGGCCCTGCTCAGCGGCAGTGCGAAGGCGCGCCCAGGCGGCCGATATTTCTGCCTTGGTCGGCCGTACCTGCTGGCCGCGCAGTTTCGTAGGCGTAGTCATGTGAGGTCCTCAAATAGAGACTTTGAGAACCCACATTAGGGCTGATCTGAGCGCATAACCAGTGTTTTATGGGTGCACCTTAGGTGCTACACACAACGGGACACAACGGGACGAATAAGCCTGATTTGCGGGCCTCTGAAAGGGGTGTTTTCGTTGCACTATCTCGGTGACATCCTAAATGATACGTGTCGCCAAGCTACGAAGTCCGCGAGGTATGCCCAGGTTCGCACTGCTGATGGAAACCTCGCGCCACGAAACCGAACCTCGCCATTTTGCGGCGCGCGAACTACCCAATTGCTGTTAGTTACATCCCCTGACTTACGGGTATCTACCGTCTCCTCAGAATTGAGGACACCCCGGCCACCAGGTGAACGAATCGTTCACCCCTCCCAACTTTCCCCATTGGAGGATGTTCCCCCAGCGGGGGAGCACACAGGCGGTTCAAGGGGGCGATTTCAAATCTGACCCACACCCATTGGGGGCTGGGCTAGATGCCGGAAAAAAATCCGGTATCTAGTGTTTCCTCACATCGAGGAAAAGGCAGGGGGCGCACTTTGCTTACCGCCTGATGGCTCAAATGTGAGCTACCGTCACATTTACCTGTTCCGGCCTGCTGTCAGGCCTGCAGGTCCGAGTCGGACGATATGGTCTGTCTCGGCTGGTGGTCCTAGGATCGGACTTTAAATCCCGAAGTTGGCGAGCTAAGCCAGAATCACGGCTTAGCCAAAGTGGGAATCCCTACCCAAGCCTTTTACGAGTAGGTCGTGAAAGGGGATGAGCTGGAGATTCAACCGTTCATCATTCAGGTATCAACAACTCATTGTACTTGGCAGGTACAAGCGCAATCTCCCCCCAGGCCAAATCTGTGGCAGCTAGGCCTATGCCGCTTTCTACGATCGTCCCGAAAAACATCACGATTCGCCCTTTAGAGTCGTCAGTGATCCCTTTGTCTCTGCAGAAGCCGTTGGGGAGCTTCACGTAAAAGTCTTTTACCGCGGGGTTGCAAGCGAGCTGTGTCATGCGGATGGAATGGTCGTACTTTCCCGCGTTATGGCTACTGATTATCTTCCCGTAATACAATCGTGGGGCGCGAGGCTCTTCCAGTACATCGTATTGAATATCAGCCACATCTGTAAGGAGCTCTGCAAGCTTCACTGCGTGCGTGGCCATCGGCAGAAAGAAGTATTTGTCCTTATTTTTTTCAAAGTTCCGGCACATTCCTGCAATCGTGGTAATGGTGCTCGGTAGCTCGAAGGCCTCCCCTTGGTGCCTTCCAATGGGGATCTGTGACAGAGGTCCTTCGATGTCCTCGACGGGTGTTTCGTCGTACTCACCGCCGGGGATCAATCTGACCTCTGGCTTCTCCTGCAGAAACTCCTTCACTATCGCTAAGTGTTCGTGCTCAATTGCGCGCTTCGCCTCTTCCCATGTGTCATATCGCTTGCCTACTGGCTTTTTCGCCCGAAGCACGCAGCCGATGTGTTGCCAGCGCTTGAGGTGGCGGTAGAAAGGTTCGCGCTGGTTGGCGAAGAGGTCCTTTTCCTTAGGCGTTCTCTCAACGTTTGTAGAGCAGCCTGGGCAGAATAGACTCCCCATCATCTCTTCTTCGTACTCATCTGGCGGGACTCGGCGGCTCACTTTCAGTGCTTCGCGGTTGCCGCCATCGAAACTCCAGCCAGGAAGGTGATGGGCGTATGGGATTTTTCTCTTAGCAGGCATCGGATTTCATCCTTGATTGAGGTTGATGCCAAATAGCCATACCCTCGGGCGAAATTCAACCCATCCTAGCTGTCAGGTATCGCCCCCCCCCAGAAGCCAGACTGTCTAACCTAGACAAACCGAGCTCGCTGGTGTGATCAACGGAGTCAGTCGAGTCGATCGATATTGGTAGCTTCCCGGAGGCTGGCCAGCCTTCGTAGATGTCCTGAAATCTGAGGACATCTCGCAGGCCTGGAGATGTGCTCAGGCTTGAGCACAACTTGTCGCGGCTTGCTCCTACGGCGCGGAAATCTGCTCACATCTCGCCGGCTCGCTCCCGCAGAGATCCGTCCAGCTTTGGACGCATCGCATGGTTCATCCAGAAATGGATACATCCTCAATTTGAGGAAGTACCCCAGGGCAATGTTGCAATTGTTGCCGGTAGGGCAGGGTGAGGGCGCATCACTTTGGTCACCCCCTTGGTTACGCTCCGAGCTTAAACGGGGGAGGAGCACCTGGCCGGCTATGCCAACGCGCCTACTGGTGGGCGAGTAGGAAGCGCTGCACATCGTTGATCATGCCTCTCACTTGGTCAGCGGTGAACTCTTCAGGTTTGCCGTGGGCGGCGCTGTTGCGGATCGCAGCGAGAGATGTGATCTGCTTTTTCTGGTTGGCGTTGTACGCGCCGGCTTTGGCGAGGTCATCGTTCATCTTGTTGAGACTGCCGTGTCCAATCTCGTGCGTCGTGCATAGGTCTCGCAGTGCTGTCTCGAGAACCACGCCTGCGATCACCGCCGCTGCGGTTTGATAGCCGTTGTTGAGCAACTCCTCAGCCTGCTCGAGCTCGCTGGAGAATACCTCCGCCTGGACAATGCTGCGCAGCGAGTTCAAGTGGCCCCCTTCAAAGTCCTCTTTTGCCGCGAGGAAGACGGCTTTGAGCCGGTTCAAGCGATCGACATAGGTTTCGTACATTCCCTGCACGTCGGCCTCTGCATATGCCTTAAGGTGCGTTGAATCTATTCCACAGGCGCGCTCCATCAGCGATTTAGCTTTGACGCTCCAGTTCAGAATCAAGTCCGGTGAGATCCAAGGTTCCGAGGCACCGTCGAACGCAGTTCGCTTGAGGGTGACGCTACCCAATAGCGCGACTACTTGCTCCTCTAGCTCAATGAAGCGCTTTCCAATCAATGCTGTCATTTGGTTTTCCTTCCATGTGAGATGGCCGATCTTGGCTCGGGTGTATTGGTAGAGCAAGGGGCCGGCGGGCAGGCTGCACGTTGGGGCTGCAAAATAATTTCCCCTTGCGCTTGCGTTTGTACTAACGCTAATCCATTATGGTCTCGCGTTAGTACAAACGAGGTTAAAGATGACCAAGGAAAACCAGCCCGCAACACCGAAGACGAGCACAGAGCGCCAGAAGGAATACAAGGCCCGCAAGCTCGCAGACGGCTTCAAGCACACCAGCATATGGATTCATGCCGAAACGGAGCAGGAAGGGCGCCAGGCGGCGCGAGACGGTAAACCACTCAAGCCCCAGGGGAGCAAAGACCCTGTGAGCTGGGCGATCGGGTGGTTGAACGAGAAGGGCAGGCAGTAGAGGGTCGGAATTCCCGACATTTAAAAGTGGCCAACCCGGTGCGCTAACACCGGGAGGGCCGATCACACGACGAAACTTGAAGGTAGACGTCATGCAACTTTATCAAAGTGCCAGCGGTACAAAAAAAACGCAAGCGGAGACGGAAGGCGCGGGCTCAGTCGAGCGCCGCAAGGCTTATGCAACCCAACTGATCAAGACTGCCTTGAGATATGCGAATGGCGCGGAGGTGTCGGAGATAACCGCCGCGATCGAGCAGCAGATCGGCGGGATGCTCGAAGCTCGTTTCAATCCCGGCTTGAACGATGCCGGTTACCAGGTCTATCGGAAATTCTGGCTTAAAGGGGGTGGCCAATGACCAACGCCCCAGATTTCGACGACAACAGTGATCTTTTCAGTGCGCTCTACAAGCTGGTGTGCGGGCGAGCTCGGAAAACGGGCCTGCCGATCGAGGTGATCCTGTGCCAAATGATCTACCAAGGGGCTTACGAGATTCTCTTGGGAGGCGAATTACCGCGAGAGATGATCACAGGTATCGTGGAGGCTGCAGCCCTCCAGGTCGCGATCAATTCGCAGTCTGAGAGTGCAGAAGGGGATGACCAGTAAGCTTGGCTGAGTTCTAAGCCGAGCTTATCAAGTCAAAACGGGCACTACCCTTAACCGGGGTGGTGCCCTTTTTGTTGTGTGGCAGATGGTTCAGGTTTGGCACCACCGTGCTGGCGCCATCAGCCTGCAGTGCACGCAATTGAAGCCCCAGGGGATGGTAAATTATAAAGACTGGGAGTTTTTCCGTTCACAGGCTCTCCGCAACCCCAGCAAACTCGGCAAGTGACTGGGAAAAAATCCCAGTCGGTAGCAGGGGCGCCAACATAACCGGACGTAACCGGAAAGCCGTATGGGAAAAATTCCCAGTCGATGGCGGAAAAAATCCCACCGAAAAAATCGAAATCAGGTGAACTTGAATGGCGCCGGGCCTGGGGATACTTCGAGGTTTTTCCCGGGGCACTCATCGATGTACGCCCAGGCGAGCGCATACAGCGCGCACTGCGCCATACCAGGCTCACGGCCACCCTTCCTGTAGGTGCGAGTGCGGATTATCAGGCCTACGTCGATCAGCTCCTGCAGCGCAGAGGCGAGCGTTTTGGCGTCCATCTTGCGCCCCTCGGCCATCATCTCGACAGTGCACGCCAAGTCGCCATTATTCCGCCCGTTGTAGTGCCGCCCAAGCTTGATCAGAACGGTAACCGCCTTGGGGCTTAGGTTGTCGAATGCAGGGTGCATTAGAAGTCGGTGGGGGAGGGCAAACACCCGCCCGCCAAAGTCGACCTTGTACGGTTTCTTTCTTGCCATTCGGCGACTCACACCAGGGCGCCGGGGGCACGAACTGTAGCGCCCCCGGCTGCTGCCTTAGTCGATATCTGTATGTAGGACGTACAGCCCTACCCGATGCGGGCGCCGGCCTGGCGCTGCAGTTTGGTAGCACCACCTGGTTAGGATGCCCCAACCCTGCCGTCGCAGATGGCGGATCGTGGATGGCGGGTGGACGATATCCAGCGACTGCGCCGCCTCGATGGACGACACGGGCCCCTTGCGTAGCGCGGCGATCATCCGCGATGCCTGGGCGTGGGTAGAATGGTTGTCAGGCAGATCAGCATCTGCGATAGTCTCGGCCGTCATATTGGCTCCTTTCGATAGGGGTCAGGCCCAGGTGGTGGTGGTGCACTGCCTGGGCAATTTCTTTCTCCTCGCCTCCATTCCTTCGCTATCCCTCGCGGCCATCAGTTGCCGCAAGCCCCTCAAGCAGACGCCCAAGGTAGTGCTGACTAGTAGCTGCTGCTTTCGCAGTTGAGCCGGCCAGTTTCCGAACCTCCAGGGCGGCGCCGTAGCCCTTGGCGATCATTCGCATACCCGAGGCCAAGAGGCTCAGCATTGCATGGGCTTCATCCACTGCTTCTCGCAGGTCGTCATAGGTCGGGCGATAGGGAGTAGCGCCTGATTCCGGCGGATGGGTAGAATTGTGGCGCTGCGGGCTGTCTCCAGATTGCTTTGCGGCACGCTGGGCCAGTGCCTCTAACACTGGCTCGGCACCACCCTTCACAAGCACCAGTTTTGGCGTTTGCTTGTCCAGAGCCATCAGCGCCCACCTTCCTTTGCCGCACGCTCAATGAACGCCTTCAGCTCGGTCATGAGCGCCAGGCGACGCCGGCCGATCTTGAAAGTCTTGATCTCCCCCTTTGCAATGAATTCGTAGGTAGCCGACCGGGAAATCCCGAGAATGCGACCTGCTTCCTCCACACCAACGGACAGCGGCGGGATTAGGTGTTGAGCTTGTTCCATGATTCTCTCCATTGACCGGTGCAAGATTCCGGATTGATGAGAATCCTATTGCTGTAGTGCGTGCACGTCAACTGCAATCACAGACCGATTATGAACGCATGGACTTCGCTGGACGCAAAATGTAGCATTCGCTTTACTCGTAAATTGAGAGGTGTGGACGTGATGGCGAAGAACAAGCCCAGTCAGGGTGCTCGCAAGACAGAGACGCTGACTCTCCGCCTTGACCCAAAGGTAAAGATGATGATCGAGATCATTTCTCGAATTCGTCGGCAGTCGATCACTGGCGTGGTGGAAGCGGCCATTGAGGAGATCGCCTTTGATCTGGACACGCCGTATTTTGACGACGGTGAAATCCACAACTACTCGCTTGGAGCGATCTTTTCAGAGGTCTGGTCCTCCGATGAAAGCGAGCGTTTTATTAACATGTGTCACCGACTGCCTTCTCTGATGACTTACGAGGAGCAGAGAATCTGGGAGACTATCAAGTCATCCAAGTGTTTTTGGGAGAACGGCGCGAGTCAAATTCTTACTGACTGGTCGGTTGCTGGATTGGGGCGCATAGATCGCTCTAACCTTCGTCTTTGGTGGAATGATCTAATGGATCATGTCGAAGCGCACAAAGACAGCCGAACAATTGTGTCTTTCGAACCGTCATTCTAAATGAGCTCTACGGCAGCAGCCTTGCTGTCCGGAGCAAGGTGCGCGTAGCGCAGGGTCATCTTGATATCCGAGTGGCCCAAGAGGTCGCGCACTGTGTTCAGGGGTACGCCGGCCATCACCAGGCGCGAAGCAAAGTCGTGCCGCATATCGTGCCAGCGGAAGCCGGTTATCCCTGCGCGCTCCAGTAGTCCGAGCCACGCGCTTTTGACGTCCTCGAGCCGTCCTCCATCAGACGACGGGAATACGAATCCCGACTTCTTTCGGCATTCCTTCTGCCAAACCTGAAGAGTTTCGAGAGCCTCCTTGTTCAAGGGGATGTGGCGAGTCTCATTGGTCTTGGCTGTATCGCCGATGACAGTAAGTGTCTTGGTCGCAAAGTTGACTCTTGGCCATTCGAGGTTGAATAGCTCACCGCGCCGGATGCCGGTGTTGAGCGACACTAGGACCATTGGCTTTAGATGGTCAGTGAAAGCTCTGCCAGACAATGACGGAAGCAGTTCCCGGCCTCTAGCTGCTCGCCACGTATTGGCGCTTTCTCGCTCCGTCCGGGCTTCATCCTGACGTTCGTCCAGGGCCTTGCGCAGTTGTAGGTTCTCGTCGGCGCTCAGGTATCGCACCACCCCCTTGCTGTCGACCTTCAGCTGTTTGAGTTTGGCCATTGGGTGGGTAGTGATGATTTCCCATTCGACCGCTCGACTGAGCACGCCGCTGATGCTGCCCATCTTCCGATTCACCGTGGCCGGTTTGTTGCCGGCCTGCAGCCAGGTCGTGCGAATCTGCTCCAGGTCGCGGCCGGTGATGGCGTCGATGCGCTGGGGCATGATCATCTCGAAGTTGTTGGCCAGTGTGTGGGCGGTCTTCTCGTAGCCTCGATGGTGCGCCTTAAACCAGGGCAGGTAGGTGTCGGTGATGAAGTCGCGCAGAGAGGGCAGGGTCGCTCCCCTGCGACCCTGTGAGACGGCTGTAGGCTCGCCGTGCTTTCGAGCCTCTGCGAGATACTGGGTTGCTTCCTGGCGGGCCTGCTCGAGGGTGAGGATGCCCACCCGGCCTAGAGTTTTCTTGCGACCCCTGGCCCAGGTTACGACATAGGACTTAGCACCCGCGGCGGTCACGCGCACGAAAAGCCCGGTGATGGTAGTGTCGTGCACTTCGTATTCGCGACCGGTGACCTGCAGGCCGGCTAGCCGCTTGGCGGTAAGCTTTTCTTTCACTTTGTCCCCATGGGTGCATTGTGGGTGCAGAAATGAATATACGGTGGCGTTTGGTCGGACGCAACCGGACGAAAAGCCTAGGAAACACGGGCGAAGGCCAGTTGTTGCTAGGATGAAAAAGACCCTCCTAAGGGGAAGGTTGCAGGTTCAATTCCTGCCTGGGACGCCATTTCCTAT
>RCUU01000832.1_pt1 | contig 16252 bp, 12 predicted proteins | sample 2166211 | NCBI WGS metagenome assembly RCUU01 (sample SAMN09932620, study PRJNA488358) | compost metagenome | feature: garden; material: soil; isolation source: compost soil in phenylacetic acid-enriched culture | place: Germany: Experimental Botanical Garden Goettingen | collected 2016-01-27
TCGTCTCCACCATCGCCCTGATCATCGGCCTCGTCGTCGTCAACGTGGTCAAGCCGGGCGCTGGCATGCACATCGACGTCAGCACCCTGAACGCCAGCAGCGTGGCTGCCTACGCCGCCGCCGGCGCGCAGCAGACCACCGTCGGCTTCCTGCTCAACGTCATCCCCAACACCGTGGTCGGCGCCTTCGCCAACGGCGATATCCTGCAAGTGCTGATGTTCTCCGTGCTGTTCGGCTTCGCCCTGCACCGCCTGGGCAGCTACGGCAAGCCGGTGCTGGACCTGATCGACCGCTTCGCCCATGTCATGTTCAACATCATCAACATGATCATGAAGCTGGCCCCGATCGGTGCTTTCGGCGCCATGGCCTTCACCATCGGCCAGTACGGCGTGGGTTCGCTGGTGCAACTGGGCTACCTGATGGCGTGCTTCTACATCACCTGCCTGCTGTTCGTGCTGGTGGTGCTGGGCGGTATCTGCCGCGCCCACGGCTTCAGCGTGCTCAAGCTGATCCGCTACATCCGTGAAGAGCTGCTGATCGTGCTGGGTACTTCCTCCTCGGAATCGGCCCTGCCACGCATGCTGGCCAAGATGGAGCGCCTGGGTGCGAAGAAGTCGGTGGTTGGCCTGGTGATCCCGACCGGTTACTCGTTCAACCTCGATGGCACCTCGATCTACCTGACCATGGCTGCGGTGTTCATCGCCCAGGCCACTGACACCACCATGGACATCACTCACCAGATCACCTTGCTGCTGGTGCTGCTGGTGGCTTCCAAGGGTGCTGCCGGCGTTACCGGTTCGGGCTTCATCGTCCTGGCCGCCACCCTGTCGGCCGTTGGCCACCTGCCGGTTGCCGGCCTGGCGCTGATCCTCGGCATCGACCGCTTCATGTCCGAAGCCCGCGCCCTGACCAACCTGGTTGGCAACGCCGTTGCCACCGTGGTCGTGGCCAAGTGGGTGAAGGAAATGGACAACGACAAGCTGGCATCGGAGCTGGCCTCCGGTGGTGCGCCGCTGGTCGATACCCGTCCGACCGACGACCTGGGCGTGGCTGAAGGCCCGGCTCGCTGATCGCGGGATGGTGAAAAGAAAAAGGCGACCTCAGGGTCGCCTTTTTTGTGGGTGATTATTGTGCTTTCAGGCCCGGCCCTATCGCCGGCAAGCCAGCTCCCACAGGATCACCACAGGCCTGAGCATTGTGGGGGCCCTGTGGGAGCTGGCTTGCCGGCGATAGGGCCGGGCCTGTGATCCTCAATCTTTCACCACCTCCAGCACCCGGATCACGTCCGGTTGCGGGTAGTGCCAGCGCACCTGCACATCCCAGAACTTTACCCCATACACCCGCTCGGCCGGCGGCACCTGGTAGGCCGGCCGTGGGTCCTGCGCCAGGCACTGCTCGATCAGCTCCACCAGCGGTTCACCCAGGCGCAATTCATGTTCGCGGGCCTGGGGCAGGGCATTGTCGCCCCACTGCACGGCAATCGCGGCGGGTGCTTGGCTGGCCATCTGGTTGCTGGCGTCAGCGATGCTATCGGCGTACGGCACATACGGCTTGATGTCCAGCACCGGCGTACCGTCGAGCAGGTCGATGCCAGACAACAGCAGGCGCCCTGGCTCCACGCCTTCCAGGCGTACCACCGACTGGCCGATGCCATTGGGCCGGTGAGTGGCGCGGGTGGCGAACACACCCATGCTCTTGTTGCCGCCCAGGCGCGGTGGCCGCACTTTCAGGCGGGGTTTGTCTTCCAGTGCCTGGTGGAACAGGAACAGCAGCCAGACATGGCTGACCTGCTCCAGCCCCTCGACCGCATCGCCCTGGTCGAACGGCGGCAGCATCTCGAGCACACCGCGTGCGGCGGGCGCCAGTTGCGGCTGGCGCGGGATGGCGAACTTCTCCTTGAAACAGGAGCGGATGATGCCGACCGGGGTAACCGTATGCTGCATGGCCAATCAGCCGCGCACGCGCAGGGTCAGGCCCTTGAGGAAGTTGCGCAGCAACTGGTCGCCGCACGGGCGGTAGTTGTCATGGCCGGCCTTGCGGAACAGCGCGCTGAGCTCGGGTTTGCTGACCGGGAAGTTGACCGACTTGAGGATCGCATGCAGGTCATCTTCCTTGAGCTCGAAGGCCACCCGCAGCTTCTTGAGGATGAGGTTGTTGGTTACCGGCAGCTCGATCGGCTGCGGCGGGCGGCTGTCATCCTTGCCGCGGCGGTGGATCACCAGGCCGTCGAGAAAGTGCGCCATGACCCGTTCCGGGCAACGCACGAAGCCTTCCTCGTCTTCCTTCTTCAGGTAGGTGGCCAGCACCAGGGGATGCACGTCGAGGCCGGATAGCCCGATGATTTCGGCCATCTTGGCGTCATTCACCTTGAGCATGTAGCGCAGGCTGCGCAGGACGTCGTTGTGGTTCATTGTTGCAGAATCCTGTTCAGGTGCCGCACCTGTGGCGCGGCGTATTGCTTAGAAACGTTCGGTAGTGGCCAGGTAGCGCCACTGGCCCAGGGGCAACTTGCCCATCGACACGCCACCCAGGCGAATGCGGCGCATGCCTACCAGCTCCAGGCGCAGGTAGGCGCACAGCTCGGCGATCTGCCCGGGCTGCGGGTTTTTCAGGGCCATGCGCAGGTGGGTTTCGTTCTGCCAGCTGGCCTTGGCTTTAGGCAGCTCGCGGTCATTGCGGGTGGCACCGCGCGCCAGGCGTTCCAGCGCCTGGGGCGTGGTCTCGCCGCGCACTTCAACGATGAATTCCTGTTCCAGGCGGCGCAGGTCGGCGTCGATCTTGCGGGTTACCCGCCAGTCCTGGGTGAATACCTGCAGGCCGCTGGCACCGCGCTCCAGCGGCGCCACGCAGGCCTGCCGGGCAAAATGCCCGTGCAGGGCGCGCACGCCTTCGCGGTGGGCTTCGCTGAGGTTGCTCATGTTCATGCTGGCGCGGGCGGTTTCGCTGTCCACGCTGGCCGGCTGGTTCAGCAGCAGGGTTACCGGTTCCAGCGTTTCGGCACGGGCACCCGGCAGCAGTTCGACGCGCTGCTGCTCGACCTTGAACTGCGGTTGCTCGACCACCACGCCATCGACCGCGACCCAGCCGCCCTCGATATACAGCTCGGCCTCGCGGCGGGAGCAGCCAAGCTGCTCGATAAGGCGTTTGGACAGGCGGACGGGTTCGGACATGACGGCAATTCGCAAAGGCAGGGAAAGACCTGCATTGTACCTGCCCGCGCGGCAGAGGGGCTGGGAATCTGTGTCATTTACGCCGTTTTGCGCAGGCGCATGTGCAGCAGCGGGTAGGGTTGCCCCAGGCCGTCGGTTTCCGAACGGCCGATCACCTCGAAGCCCTCATGCAGGTAGAAGCCCAAGGCTTGCGGGTTCTGTTCATTGACGTCCAGGCGCTCGGCATTCAGTTCGTCGATCGCATAGTGCAGCAGGCGCTTGCCAACCCCTTTGCCACGGTACTCCGGTGCGACGAACAGCATGTCCACGCGCCCGTTGGCGACCCCGGCGAAGCCGCAGATGCGCTGGCGGTCCTTGCAGCAGATCAGCATCACTGCATCGAGGTAGCGACGCAGCACCTGGTCGCGCAGCAAGACGATGTAGCAATCCGGCAGGAAGTCGTGGGTGGCGCGTACCGAGTCCTCCCACACCTGTACCAGTTCGCCGTAGTCACTCAAGCGCGGGGTTTGCAGCGTCAGTACCGAATGCATGCCGGTGTTCCTCCATGACGATAAGGCAAACATAGCAGGGCAACCGCCGGTCGGCTTCCCGGTGCGCTGCTTGAACCTCGGGGTTTAGCGGTCTATTACTTTGTCGTGGGAAAAATTCCCACGCAATGAAAAGCAAGAACCGAACACAGGATTCCCGGCTTGATTTGGCGTTTCTCATGGCGACGACCTGGAGACGAAATATGCAAATACATGTGCTGTTCAAAAAGGCGCTATTGGCGGTTGCCGTTGCTGGCGTGCTGTCGACTTCCATCGTTCTGATCCCAGACTCGATATCCAATGGCTCCAGCGCCTACGCCAAGGATGGTGGTGGCGGTGGTGGTCACGGAGGTGGTGGCGGCGGTGGCCACGGTGGTGGTGGAGGTGGTCACGGTGGCGGCGGTGGTGGCCATGGTGGCGGCGGTGGCGGCCACGGTGGTGGCGGTGGTGGCCATGGTGGCGGCGGTGGTCACGGCGGTAGCGGTGGTGGCCATGGCGGTGGCGGCGGTGGTCACGGCGGTGGCGGCCATGGCGGTGAAGGCGGCGGCCACGGCGCTGGCGGGGATGGAGATGGCCATGCCGGCAACAGTGGGCGCGGCCATGACGGCTCCTCGAACTCTGGGCGCAGCGGCAACCACGCTGAAGCGGGTGATGATCATGGCAATCACGTTGGCGGTGAGCCTGGGGACGATCACGGCAATCACGTTGGCGGTGAACCCGGTGACGATCATGGCAATCACGTTGGCGGTGAGCCCGGGGACGATCATGGCAATCATGTTGGCGGTGAGCCTGGCGATGACCACGGCAATCACGCTGGTGGTGAACCTGGTGATGATCGTGGCGACCATCTGGGTGGCGAACCGGGTGATGACCGCGGTGAGCATGCCGCAGGCGAACCGGGTGATGACAACAGCAGGAGCTGACTGGCTCTGAACGGTCTCATGCAGCGCCCACGGGGCGGGCCTGCATGAGGCCGGGTTCGGATACACGGCAGCCCCACTCAACGCGAATGCAATGAGCGCCGACGACTATCCCTCATCTCGTCCGGGATATGGTCACAGTTGGTGTGGGATCTTTTCCCGCGTCGTATACTGGGTTCATCTGTCAAGGAATGCGCTCAATGCAATCGCCTACCATCCCCCCTTCGATGTTAAGCGCACTGCGGCGTGTCATGCGTCCTCTGGTGCGCCTGATGCTGCGCAAAGGGGTCACCTACACGATGTTCGCCGACCTGCTCAAGGAAGTGTTCGTCGATGTGGCCCATCGCGAGTTTCGCCTGGACGGTACAGTGCCGACCGACAGCCGCATCAGCCTGCTCACGGGCGTGCATCGCAAGGATGTCCGGCGTTTGCGCAGCGAGGGGGGCGCGTTGCTCGCCGCGCTGCCGGAAAACATCACGTTAGGTGCACAGTTGGTCAATATGTGGACCACTGGCAAGCCGTTCTGCTCGGCGCCTGGCCAGGCGCTGCCGTTGCCGCGCCTGGCGAGCGTTGGCGGCGATTGTTCCTTCGATGCCCTGGTGGCGAAGATCAGCACCGACATCCGCGGGCGGGTGGTGCTGGATGAGTGGTTGCGCCTGGGTATCGTCCGGCTCGACGACCAGGACTGTGTTCACCTGGAGGCCCAGGCATTCGTGCCGCAGAAGGGCTTCGACGAAAAGGCCGCGTACTTTGGCCACAACCTGCATGACCATGCCTGCGCAGCAGTGCACAACCTGAGTGGGGACGGCCAGCCGTTCTTTGAACGCAGTGTGCACTACGACGCCTTGAGCCCGGCCAGCGTCGACCATCTGCGTGCGGCGGTGGACAAGGACGGCATGCAGATGCTGCTTGCCTTCAGCCGGCTCGCATCAGGCCTGGAAGATGCCGATGTGCCCAGCGCCGAGCAACGTCAGCGCATCACGGTCGGGCTTTATTTCTACACTGAAACTACCGACCCCGATTTGTCGAAGACACCAGACCCATGACTTCCCTCGCGCGCTGCCTCAGTGTCGTCACACTGGTCCTGGGTTTCGGGCTGAACCTGGTGGCGCCTGCCGAGGTGGCCGCAGCACCGGTATGTGTCAGCCGTGACGAAGTGGGTATGGCGGGGGCGGCGGGCTTGCAGTTTCCGGGCGGTATTGGTGGTACCGGGGCCAGGACGGGCGGTGTCGGTGGTACCGGTGTACGCAGCGAAAACGGCGGAGTGGGTGGCACCGGTGCACCGCTGCCGCAGCGTCCCGGCGGCACGGGCGGGACCGGTGCGGTGGCCGACGGTGTGGACGGCACCTTCATCGATCACGGCGGGGTAGGCGGTACCGGCGCACCGATCCTGCGCCCGGGCGGTACCGGTGGCACGGGCATCGTCGGCACCATCACCGGGTTTGCCTCGATTTGCGTCAATGGCCTGGAAGTGCACTTTGGCAAGGACGTGCCGGTGAGTGAAAACGGTGCGCCTGCCAGTAGCGCTCACCTGGCAATCGGCCAGGTTGTCGCGGTGGAGGCATTTGCCGGCAAACGCGGCCTGCAAGCAGGGCGCATCTCGATCCTCAACGTTTACGAAGGGCCGCTGACGGCACTGCCCAATGCTTCGGCCCCCCTGCGGGTCATGGGCCAACCTGTGCGGCTAGCTGCAGGGGCGCGGGTAGCTGAAGGGCTGCGCCCGGGCGAGCCGGTCAGGGTCAGTGGCCTGCGCGATGCCAGGGGCGAAGTGGTAGCCAGCCGTATCGAACGGGCGCCGGGGCTCAGGGAAGCCAGTGCCATCGGTGCGGTTGACCGTGCCGGCAGCCTCCAGGGGCTGAAGCTGGGAACCCGTGTGGCACCTGCGCGGGAAGTGCTGGTACGTGGGCAGTGGACCGGACGCCAGCTGGAAGTGGCGCAAACCCGCCCAGACCCGAGCCTGCCTTTTGCTGGCCGTGTGCAGACGGCGGTGATCGAGGGGCTGGTACAGCGCAGCCACGCTCAACAACTGGTGGTGGCAGGCATCAAGGTGACGCTGGGGCAGGGCACCGTGATCGTCGGCAAGCAGCCCGCGGCATTGGCGCTCGATCAACGTGTGCGGGTGAGTGGGGTGTTCAATGGCAAGCACGAGCTGCGGGCAACCCGCGTGGAGTTCGATGACGACCGTGCCGACAACCCGGACAGAGGGCATTCGGGGCGTGGCAGCGAGCACGGCACCCGTGACGCTGAAGCTTCCAGCAATAGCGGGCATGGCGGACGCGATGCGACCAGTGATCGCATTGAAAGCAGTGATGACCACAGCGGGCACGGCGGTTTTGACGATTCCAGTGGTCGGGACAGTACTGAAAGTGTGGACAAGTCCGGAAGGTCGGAACATGTCGACACCGTGGAGCAACCCGAGAGCAGCAATAGTGGAAGCTCTGACCGGGTAGAGAAGGTCGAGCTTGAAAAGGTGGAAAAGATCGAAAAAGCAGAGAAGGTTGAAAAGGTAGAGAAAGTAGAAAAAGTCGAGAAGATCGAGAAAGCCGAGAAGCCCGAAAAGGTCGAGAAGATCGAAAAGCCTGAGAAAGTCGAGAAGGTAGAAAAAGTAGAGAAGGTCGAGAAAGTAGAGAAGGTTGAAAAGGTCGATAGGCCCGAGACAGTAGAGAAAGTCGAAAAAGTGGAGCATCCAGAGCGATCCGGGCATTAGGCAACTAGGCTGGGTAAGTGCGATCACCCTTCCCGTCCGGGATACCGAGGTGCAGATGAGACCCACGCTCCCTCTTTTCGCCTGCTTGCTGTCATGCGCCAGCGCATCGGTGCTGGGCGATACCTTCAGCGCCGCCATAGGCATGGACTATTCAAGTGGCGACTATGGCACGGGTACAACCTCGGAAATCTGGTACGTCCCCGTGGTCGGCAAGTATGAAACCGGCCCAATGACCTACAAGGTCACCGTGCCCTGGCTGCGCATCACCAACCCTGAAGTGGGCCCGAATGGTGACCCCTTGCCCGGTGGCTGCCGGGATGTGGAAAGCGGGCTGGGGGACACGGTTGCCAGCGCCGGTTATGCCCTGCTCGATGGCAGTGACGGCGGCCTGATGCTGGACCTGATCGGCAAGGTCAAATTCCCCACTGCCGATGAAGACCAGTGCCTGGGCACCGGTGAATACGACTACACCGGCCAGGTCGACATCGCCAAGGCCTTTGGCCCGGTGACCGGCTTCGCGACCCTGGGCTGGAAGAAGTTCGGCGACCCGCCCGACAGCGATTTCGACGACCCGATATTTGCCAGTCTCGGCTTCGCCATGCCCGTGGCAGCAGGCACTTCGGCAGGCGCCTCCTACGACTGGCGGCAGAAGGTCGTCTCGACGGGCGCGCAGATCAAGGAACTTACCCTGTTCCTGACACACAAGCTCAACCAGCAGTGGAAAGTGCAACTCTATGCAGTCAAAGGCTTCTCGGATGCCAGCCCGGATGCAGAGGGCGGCCTGATGCTTTTTCACGCGTTCTGACGAAAAAGCCCCTGGCCCGGTAATGCCTGTCAGATAGCGTCAATGGGGCTGCTACGCAGCCCATCGCCGGCAAGCCAGCTCCCACAGGTACCGCGCAGAATTCAGGAATTGCGCGATCCCCTGTGGGAGCTGGCTTGCCGGCGATGGGCCGCGAAGCGGCCCCAAATTACATAACTGACAGGCATTATGTTCCAGCGCGATTAAATGGGTTCAGCCCACATGTCGTATTCGTCGGCATCCACCACGCGGCAACGCACCTTGTCACCCGGCTTGAAGCCGTGGTCGCCATCGATGAACACGCTGCCGTCGATTTCCGGGGCATCGAAGAAGCTGCGGCCAACCGAACCTTGCTCTTCCACTTCATCGATCAGCACGTCGATTTCCTTGCCGATGCGCAGTTGCAGACGGGCGGCGCTGATGGCCTGCTGGTGGGCCATGAAGCGGTCCCAGCGGTCCTGCTTGACGTCGTCCGGCACTTCTTCCAGGCCCAGGTCGTTGGCCGGGGCGCCTTCCACCGGCGAGTACTGGAAGCAGCCCACGCGGTCGAGCTGGGCTTCGGTCAGCCAGTCCAGCAGGTACTGGAAGTCTTCCTCGGTCTCGCCCGGGAAGCCGACGATGAAGGTGGAGCGGATCACCAGCTCAGGGCACTGCTCGCGCCAGTTCTTGATGCGCGCCAGGGTGCGGTCTTCGAAGGCCGGGCGCTTCATCGACTTGAGCACTTTCGGGCTGGCGTGCTGGAACGGGATGTCCAGGTACGGCAGGATCTTGCCGGCGGCCATCAGCGGGATCACGTCGTCGACGTTCGGGTACGGGTACACGTAGTGCAGGCGTACCCAGGCACCCAGGCTGCTCAGGGCTTCGCACAGCTCGAGCATGCGGGTCTTGACCGGGCGGCCGTTCCAGAAGTCGGTCTTGTACTTGACGTCGACGCCGTAGGCGCTGGTGTCCTGGGAAATCACCAGGATCTCCTTGACCCCGGCCTTGACCAGGCGCTCGGCCTCGCTCAGCACTTCGCCGACCGGGCGGCTGACCAGCTTGCCGCGCATCGACGGGATGATGCAGAAGCTGCAGCTGTGGTTGCAGCCTTCGGAAATCTTCAGGTAGGCATAGTGGCGCGGGGTCAGCTTGACGCCCTGCGGCGGCACCAGGTCGATCAGCGGGTTGTGGTCCTGGCGTGGCGGCACGACTTCGTGCACGGCGTTGACCACCTGCTCGTACTGCTGCGGGCCGGTGACCGACAGCACGCTCGGGTGCACGTCACGGATGCTGCCTTCCTCGACACCCATGCAGCCGGTGACGATGACCTTGCCGTTTTCCTTGATCGCTTCGCCGATCACTTCCAGCGACTCGGCCTTGGCGCTGTCGATGAAGCCGCAGGTGTTGACCACCACCACGTCGGCGTCCTCGTAGGTGGGCACGACTTCATAGCCTTCCATGCGCAGCTGGGTCAGGATGCGCTCGGAATCGACCAGGGCTTTTGGGCAACCCAGGCTTACGAAACCTACCTTGGGGGTGGCGGGCGTGGTGGACATGACTAACCTCGGTATTGAATGCAGGTCGCCCGGCCGGAATCGGGGGCGATCTTGACGGGCGCTTTTGGCGCCTCTGATCAAAAAGTGCGCAATTCTAGCGAGCGCAGGGTCGCTTGACCAGCAGAAATGCGACGAACGCTGCGCTATGCTTCGCGCCATTGTGTCGGGGGTATCAGTATCACCTGGCGCATGGGGAATTCTACTGGCCTTGCAAGGCCGTCTGCGGGAGTGGTCGATGGTTCAGGCAAGCAGTCACGCCGAGGGCGGGCACGAGGGGAAGCAGGGCGCGACGCGGTCACTGAGCCTGCTCGTGGCGGCGGTCGGGGTGGTTTATGGCGATATCGGTACCAGCCCGTTGTATACCCTCAAGGAAGTCTTCAGCGGCGGGTACGGAGTGCCGGTCAACCATGACGGCGTGCTGGGGATCCTGTCGCTGATCCTGTGGTCGCTGCTGTGGGTGGTGTCGTTCAAGTACGTGATGTTCATCCTGCGCGCCGACAACCAGGGCGAGGGCGGCACCATGGCACTGACTGCACTGGCGCGGCGGGCCACGGTGGCCTACCCGAGGTTGCGTACGCTGATGGTGGTGTGCGGGTTGATCGGCGCTTCGCTGTTCTATGGCGACAGCATGATCACCCCGGCGGTGTCGGTGCTGTCGGCGGTGGAGGGCATGGGCCTGGCGTTTGACGGTATCGACCACTGGGTGGTGCCGATTTCGCTGGTGGTGCTGGTGGCGCTGTTCCTGGTGCAGAAGCACGGCACCGAGAAGATCGGCAAGCTGTTCGGCCCGATCATGGTCACCTGGTTCGTGGCGCTGGGCGCGCTGGGAGTGCATGGCATCTCGCAGAGCCCGGAAGTGCTCAAGGCATTCAACCCGGTCTGGGCGGTGAACTTCTTCGTGGTTCACCCCGGCATGGGCGTGGCCATCCTCGGCGCGGTGGTGCTGGCGCTGACCGGTGCCGAGGCGCTGTACGCCGACATGGGCCACTTTGGCCGCAAGCCGATCGCCCGCGCCTGGTTCGTCCTGGTGCTGCCGGCGCTGGTGCTCAACTACTTTGGCCAGGGCGCGATACTGCTGCAGAACCCGGAGGCGGCACGTAACCCCTTCTACCTGCTGGCGCCGGGCTGGGCACTGCTGCCGCTGGTCGGGTTGGCCACCATGGCCACGGTGATCGCCTCGCAGGCGGTGATCTCGGGGGCCTTCTCCCTGACCCGCCAGGCCATCCAGCTGGGCTACATTCCACGCATGCAGATCCAGCACACCTCCAGCGACGAGCAGGGGCAGATCTACATCGGTGCGGTGAACTGGGCGCTGATGGTTGGCGTGGTGCTGCTGGTGATCGGCTTCGGGTCGTCCGGCGCCCTGGCGGCGGCCTACGGCGTGGCGGTGACCGGTACCATGCTGATGACCACGCTCCTGGTCTCGGCGGTGATGTTGCTGCTGTGGAAGTGGCCACCGGTGCTGGCGGTGCCGATCCTGCTGGGTTTCCTGTTTGTGGATGGGCTGTTCTTTGCCGCCAACGTGCCGAAGATCATCCAGGGCGGGGCCTTCCCGGTCCTGGCCGGCGCTGTGCTGTTCCTGTTGATGAGCACCTGGAAGCGCGGCAAGCAGATCCTGATGGAGCGTATCGACGAAGGCGCGCTGCCGCTGCAGCTGTTCATCAGCAGTATCCGCATTCAGCCGCCGCACCGGGTCGAAGGCACGGCGGTGTTCCTCACGGCGCGCTCCGATGCGGTACCCCATGCGCTGTTGCACAACATGCTGCATAACCAGGTGCTGCACAGCCAGGTGGTGCTGCTGACGGTGGTCAGCGAGGATCGGCCACGGGTGCCGGAGCAGGAGCGCTTTGAGGTGGAGGCCTATGGCGACGGGTTCTTCCGCGTGTTGCTGCACTTCGGCTTCATGGACGAACCGGACGTGCCGGCGGCGTTGAAGCTGTGCCACCTGGAAGACCTGGACTTCAGCCCGATGCGCACCACCTTCTTCCTCAGCCGCGAGACCGTGATCGCCTCACGGCTGGAGGGAATGTCGCGCTGGCGGGGCAATCTGTTCGCGTTCCTGCTGAAGAATGCCAACGGCAACTTGCGCTTCTTCAACCTGCCGCTGAACCGGGTAATCGAGCTGGGGACCCAGGTCGAGATCTGAGGGGCAACACAGATTTCAAGGCAGTACCCGCCCCATGTGGGAGCGGGCGTGCCCGCGAAGCCGGCAACTCGGTGTAGGGCACCGGCTTCGCCGGTGTTCGCGGGCATGCCCGCTCCCACATGGACCGCATAGCTTTCAAAGCTTGCGCTGTACCTGTGGGAGCGGGTTTACCCGCGAATGGGCCGCAAGGTCTTATCAGTTCTGCTCAGCCACGCTGGACTTGCCCTGGCGCGTCTCGATCTCGCCGATCAAGCGCTTGGCCAGTGCCGGGTAGTTTTCGTCGAAGTGGTGCCCCCCCGGCAGCTTCAGGCGTTCACCCACCGCAGTCTTGTCGGTGCAACCGCTCTCGTCGGTTTCTTCCACACCATACACGCACACCACCTTGGAGGCCGGCAGCCTGGCCATTTCCGGCCCGGTTGGCGCTTCCTGGCCTTCCTTGCCCAGCCAACCCTCGACCTCGATCTCGAAGCTGCCGCTGCGGGCAAAGGCCAGCAGCATCACCGCGTCGATACGCTGCTGGTCCTCGGCCGGCAGGCGGTTGTAGATCGCCGGCAGCACGTCGGCACCGAACGAATAGCCGGTCAGCACGAAGCGCTTGGTGCCCCACTTCTGCCGGTAGTGCTGCATCAGCTCGGACAGGTCGGCGGCGCTTTGTTCCGGGGTCTTGTGCTGCCAGTAGTAGCGCAGCGTGTCGATGCCCACCACCGGGTAGCCTAGCTTGGCCATTTCCCCGGCCACGTCGCGGTCCAGGTCACGCCAGCCGCCATCACCGGAGAGGAACAGGGTGACCGTGTCGGTGGTCTGCCCGGCCGGCACCTCGACCACCGGGATGGCCAGGGCGTTGCCGTCGTGGCCGACCAGGGCCTGGGTCAGCTGGGCCTTGAGCACTTGTGGCAGGTGGATGTCGTAGTCGCTGATGCTGGTTTCGGCATTGGCCTGGTCGCGCACGAAGGCGGCGCTGGCGTCATCCGGGTTGTCGTTCCAGGCGACGTTCCAGTGGCCGTGGGCGGCCGACTTCGGCAGCGCTGCCTGGCAGCCGGGCTGTTCCAGGCTGAAATCCACGGAAATCGCCCGCGCCTTGTCGTTGTTCTGGCTGGCCAGCCAGCGCCAGGCCTGAGAGGCGCCAGGGCCGATACCGGCGACCAGGGTCGGTTTCTCTGGCAACTGACCCATGGCCTGGTCCAAGGCCTGTTGCTGCTTGCTGCAGTCGTTGGGCGGCAGGATCACCTGCACCAGTTGCGCTTCGCCGGCCTGGGCCAGGTCCAGCAGCTGCCTGTCGGTCAGCGCCTGGTCCTGGGGTACACCGATGGCCACTCGGGCCTTTGGGTGCACGCCTGGTGTCACACGGGTGATGCGGGTGTCATTGATGCTCAGTTGTTCCAGGCGTGCCTCGGGGGCCGGGCGGGTCCATAGCCAGAACGCCAGCGCGCCTCCCAGGGCGGCCAACAGCAGGGGAACCAGCAGGTACAGCCAAAAGCGTCGGGTCATCAACGTTTCACCAATCCAGTCAGGCCGCCTGCAATCAGGGCGGCGGTGTCGGCCAGTGCCACCAGCGGGTCGAGCCCGGCCGGCACGGCCATGTAGCGGGGTTCCCAGTCCGGTTGGAATTTGTCCTTGAAGCGTCGAAGCCCCTGGAAGTTGTAAAGCTGCTCGCCACGGCGGAACACCATCGAGCCCAGGCGCTGGGTCAAGGGCGCGCCACGCCGCGGCTGCAGGCCGGAAAGCGGCACCATGCCCAGGCTGAAGCGGGCGTAGTCATGGCTTTTGTAGTGCAGGATCAGGCCGATCATCATGAATTCCATGGTCAGCTTCGGGGCCTCGGGGTGCGCACGCATCAGGTCGAGGCTGGCCAGTTCGTTGCCATGGGTTTCCAGCAGGTTGGCGAAGGCCACCGGGCGACCCTGGAAGCGAATCAGGGCAATGCGGAAGTGCTGCAGGTAGTCTGGGCTGAAGCGCCCCAGCGAGAAGCCTTTCTCGCGCACGTTCTTGCCGCCGAGCCAGGCGTCGGAAATTTCCTTCAGCTCTGCCAGCGGGGCATGCCCGGGTTCGTGGATTTCCAGGCTCAGGCCGTCACGGCCGCCACGGTTCCAGGTGTAGCGCAGGTCCTTCATCTCCTTGCCCTTGGCTTCGAGGTCGAAGCGGCGCAAGTCGACCCGGGCTTCTTCGCCCAGCTTCAGCGCGGTCAGGCCGATGTCCATGTAGAACGGCAGGTTCTCGGCGCGCACCTGATAGAACACCGGGCGGGCATGGTGCAGGTCGCACAGGTCGCGGAACTGCCAGATCATCTCGGCGCGCTCCTGGGCCGGGCCGATCGGGTCGTACAGGGCCACCAGGCTGCGGCCGCGACGGGCGTACATGAGGAAGGCATTGTCGCTAGGGTGGAACAGCAGCGCCTTGTCGCCGGTCAGGGCCAGGCCGCCATCAGGCTGGTCGGAGGCCAGCAGAATGCGGTTGGCACGCAGCAGCTCCTCCTCGTCAGGCAGGTGAATCACCGGTGGTGCAGTGCGCAGCAGCCAGGTCAGGGCCACGGCCGCCAGCAGCAAGGCGCTGCCCATGGCTGCGCGCAGGCCACGTGGGGCATCGGCGTCGAGGGTGAACTGCCACCACAGCTGATGGCTGTAGGGCACATCCTGGTAGGCGAACAGCAACAACCACACCGATGCGCCGACCACACAGGCGCTGGCCACCAGAAACACCGGCGAGAATGGTAACTCGAGCAAACGGCTGGGGCGGTAGAAGGAACGGCGGAACAAGGCGAGCAGGGCGGCAGTGAGGGTCAGCAGGCAGGCCTCTTCCCAATCGAAGCCCTTGAGCAGCGACAGCAGGGCGCCGACCAGCAACAGCACGGTGGTCAGCAGCCAGGCGGCGGACAGGCGCCGGCGCAGGCCCTGGGCCAGCAGCAGGCACAGCACGCCGATCAGGCTGGCGCCGAAGTGCGAGGCGTCGATCAGGCGGTGCGGCACCAGGAAACCCATGTGCTCCAGGCGGGTGTCGATCTCGGGCGTGGCCCCGGAGAACAGCAGCACCACCCCGGACAGGAACACCAGGATCGACAGGATCGGCGCGGCCAGCCCGGAAGCGGCCTTGAGTGCCTGTTGCGCGAACAGCAGGCGCCGGGCCTCGTTGGCCAGCAGCAGCACGCAGGCCAGCAGCAGCGGCAGCACCACGTAGATCAGCCGATACAGCAGCAGGGCCGCTGCCAGCGGCGCGGCGCCGAGTTGGTCGGCAAAAGCCGCCAGCAGGATCGCTTCGAATACCCCGACGCCGCCCGGTACGTGGCTGAGCACACCTGCGGCCAAGGCCAGCAGGTACACCAGCACAAAGGCACCGAACGGCGGTGCTTCGGGCAGCAGCAGATACAGCACGGTGGCGGCAGCGGCAACATCCAGTGCGGTGATCAGCAATTGCAGGGCTGCCAGGCGTGCGCCAGGCAGGCGCAGTGTGCGGCGGCCCAGTTGTACCAGCAGGCTGTTGGCCAGTGGTTGCTCAGCCAGGCGCCGGCGGTACAAGCCGAACACCAGCACGCTGCATACCAGCAGCACGGCTATTGCGACACCCGCCAGCAAGCCAGGCGCCAAACCCAGTGCGGTAGAGGCCGCCGGCAGGTCGCTCAAGGTCGCCAAGGCGGCCAGGGGCGGCAGCGCGCAGCCCAGTGACAGGCTGGCAAAAACGGTCATCCGTGCAACTTCACCTGCGCCAACCCCCTGTCGTGCATACAGGCGGTAGCGCACCGAACCGCCCGAAAGCATCGACAGGCCGATGGCGTTGCCGATGGCAAAGGCGCTGAAACCGCCCAGCACCAAGCTGCTCGCCGGCAGCTTCACGCCGGCATAGCGGCTGGCAGACCACTCGTAGCCCAGCAGGACAACGAAACCGAGCACGGTAGCCAGCAAGGCGCCAAGTAACGACTGGGTCGGCACGCTGAGCATGGCATCGTGCAAGGCATAGATGTCCAACTCGCTCAACAGGTGGCGGCAGGCGATCAAGGCCATGGTGAACAACACCAGGGTCACTACCAGGCCGATGGGTTGGCGGTAGCGGCTCAAGCGTTCGAGCAAGGGCAGGCGTTGCACCGCGCCGGGTAGCGCCGAGGCAAGCGGCACCGGGGGTTCGGGGTTGTGCGAAGTCATGGATTGCCCCGGGCTTGCCGCGCGAGGTGAGGGAAAGGTGTGGCCAAGTGAAAGTCCCTTAGGAAAACGTATCCAATGTTACTCCGGCCTCAAGCGTTTTCAGCCGCCTGGCAGGGTTAAAGATAGTTCATGCTGGGAGCGACCTTTCAAGCCTGCGTGTTGGCTGGAGGGCGGGAAAATGGGGGACGACGAAAATCAGGAGGGGAAAAGCAACAAACCCCGCGCTGCTGTTACACAGGCGGGGTTTGTTCTGACGAATATGGTTGCGGGAGCCGGATTTGAACCGACGACCTTCGGGTTATGAGCCCGACGAGC
>RCUU01000833.1_pt1 | contig 16250 bp, 8 predicted proteins | sample 2166211 | NCBI WGS metagenome assembly RCUU01 (sample SAMN09932620, study PRJNA488358) | compost metagenome | feature: garden; material: soil; isolation source: compost soil in phenylacetic acid-enriched culture | place: Germany: Experimental Botanical Garden Goettingen | collected 2016-01-27
GAACCCATGCTCCTTCATGAGCGTTCTTGTATACAAAAAAGCTGCCCCAAGTCATTCAGACTATGGGGCAGCTTCTATTATTATTTTGCCGCCAAAGATGCTCTTTCAACCTTTACTTCGCCATTACCGATAACTGTGTAGCTGTTATCGTAGATACGAATAGCTGCAGGTACATCAGTTTCGTTTGTTACGATAATGTTCTCGTCTGTTACGCTTACGTTCAGACGGGAATGACGGAACATCACCTTGAAGGAGAACGATGTCCAGTGGGACGGAATGAATGGACGAAGCACTAATTCATCATTCGCTACGCGCAAGCCACCGAAGCCTTGGATAACGGACATCCAGGTGCCGGCCATACTGGTTGTATGACAGCCGTCTTCTGTATCATTGTTGTAGTTGTCCAGATCAAGTCTAGCTGTACGCAGGTACATTTCATAAGCTTTTTCTTGATATCCAAGCTCACAAGCGATGATGGCATGCAAGCAAGGGGACAGGGAAGATTCATGAACGGTCAATGGCTCGTAGAAGTCAAAGTTCCGTTTCTTTGTATCCAGATCATATCGGTCGCCCAGGAAATACAATCCTTGAAGTACGTCAGCTTGTTTAATGAAGCAAGAACGAAGGATACGGTCCCAGGACCAGTTTTGGTTCAGTGGAAGATTACCCTGCGGCAGATCTTTGACTTTGATCAGTTCTTTGTCAAGGAATCCATCCTGCTGCAAGAAAACCTTGTGTTCTTCGTCGTAAGGATAGTACATGTTGTCGATGATGTGCTGCCATTTTTTCGTTTCTTCTTCTTTCAATTCCAGCTTGCTTACGAGCTCTTGATAACGCGCGTTTTCATTCGCCTTCAGATATTCAAGAACCTCAAGCGTATATTCCATAGTCCATGCTGCGATACGGTTAGTATACCAGTTGTTGTTAACGTTGTTTTCGTATTCGTTAGGTCCAGTCACACCAAGCATTACATATTGCTGCTTGTCGTTGGAGAAATTCACGCGCTGTTCCCAGAAGCGGGAGATTTCAGCCAACACCTCAAGACCGTATTGTCCCAAATAGGATTTATCTCCTGTGTAGTTCACGTAGTTGTAGACTGCATAAGCAATCGCGCCGTTACGATGAATTTCTTCAAAGGTGATTTCCCATTCGTTATGGCATTCCTCACCGTTCATCGTTACCATTGGATAAAGAGCACCTTTGGTGAAGCCAAGCTTTTTAGCGTTTTCTTTAGCCTTCTCCAAGTGCTTGTAGCGGTAGATGAGCAGGTTGCGGGAAATTTCGGAATCCGCTGTACTGAGGTAGAACGGTACGCAATAAGCTTCTGTATCCCAGTAAGTACTACCGCCATATTTTTCACCGGTGAAGCCTTTAGGACCGATGTTTAGACGATCGTCAGAGCCATCATAGGTTTGGTTCAATTGGAAAATGTTAAAGCGAATCGCTTGCTGTGCAGATGCATCGCCCTCGATAATGATGTCGCTCTCTTTCCATTTAGCAGCCCAGCCGGCTACTTGCTCTTGAAGCAAAGTATCGAAGCCTGCAGCTTTTGCTTCCTCAAGAAGTTTTTTGCCTACTGTTACGAGTTCGCCGAGACCAAAGTTACGGGAAGTCACGTTAGCAACGTATTTATAGATTGCAACGGTTTCGCCTTGGTTTGCTTCAACAACAACCTCAGCTGATACATATTTTTCACGTTCAGAAACAACAGGCTGATTGTTGAGCTTTGTGCCGTTTTTAAAGATGTCAAAAGACATAACGGAAGTTACATGAAAGTCCAGCTTTTTCGTCTTCAAAGTGATGTAGGAGACATCCGCTGCTGCTGCTTTTTCAACTTCAAGCCAGAATTTCTCTTCATAGTTAGAGTCTTTGTTCTGTACATCACCATCAAGGTAAGGCACAAGCTTGATAGTACCGGAGAAGTTGAGTGGCGTCACCGCATAGCGAATCGCGCCGATTTCATGACGTTTAACGCTAACAAAGCGAATGGCTTCAACTTGTACCTCTTTACCGTCAGCAAGTACAGCTACAAAACGACGGGACAGAGTACCTTCCTTCATGTTCAGTTCACGAACAAAATCTTTCACTTCACAGTTAGCAAGATCAAGTACAGTATCATTGATCGTTACGTTGATCCCGATCCAGTTAGTGCTGTTTAGCACTTTAGCAAAATATTCAGGATATCCGTTCTTCCACCAGCCTACACGCGTTTTGTCCGGGTAGTATACACCAGCCATGTAGCTGCCTTGCAGAGATTTGCCGCTATATTGTTCTTCGAAATTAGCGCGTTGTCCCATATATCCATTACCGATGCTGAAAATACTCTCAGAAATTTCATGCGTGGTTGGATCAAAGGATTCTTCAATAATAGACCATTCATCTACTTTTAAATATTGTTTCACGATTACCGGCTCCTTCTTATATCATTCTGAATATAAATAATTTATGACAAACTACCACAAATTATTGCAAAATCACTTAGGAAACAGCGATTCCAGTCAAACGGCTTACTGTCATATCCCCAAGAGAGGAAACGACGAAGTCGGCTTTACCGAGAGTTTCAGCTGATCCGATTCCTACACAGTGCATTCCAGCGCGTCGTGCGGCTTCGATTCCTGCCTCAGCATCTTCAAAAACGACGCATTCCTCAGGGGCTGCTCCAACTTCAGCGGCACCAAGTGTAAATACTTCGGGATCAGGTTTCGCAGCTGTGGTTCTAGTCCCGTCGATGATTGCATCAAAGTAAGGGGTAATACCTGTATTGTTTAAGATGGTCATCGCATTTTTACTAGCGGACCCCAGGGCGACCTTCAGACCGTTATCGCGGCATTCCTGCAAGAATTCGAGTGCTCCCGGCAATATTTCGGAGGCATCCATTTTAGAGATCATTTCAAAATACCAAGCGTTCTTGCGTTCTGCCAGCTCTTGCTTCTTGGCTTCATCTAATTCAATACCACCGATGCTAAGCAGAATATCAAGGGAAGCCATTCGGCTAACACCCTTCAGACGTTCGTTATCTTGTTCTGTAAAATCGAACCCAAGCTCATCAGCCAGCTGTTTCCAGGCCAAGTAGTGATATTTTGCAGTATCGACAAGGACACCGTCCAGATCGAATAAGCATGCTTTGATCGTGCTCATTTTCTCTCCTCCTTATGTTAGCGCAAACGTTTGAACAAACTACAAAAAATAAAAGAAGCAAAAGCTTCGATTATTTTTTACACCCACCATCTATTTTTTCGAAATCGAATGCATTGATGATTCGCGAATCATCAGCCTGTGCGGTATAATCTGCCGTTTCTGATAATTCTTGTCGTTATTATTCTCAATCGATTGTATGAGAAGCTGGGAAGCGGTATATCCCAAGTTATAAATACCGATGTCTATACTGCTAAGTGGTGGCGTAGACAACTCCGATAACGGGATGTTGTTGAAACTGACGAGACATAAGTCTTCAGGCACCTTGTACTTGAGCTCATGCAGGCTACGTAAAACACCAAAAGAAACAACATCATCAATTAGAACAATTGCCGTAGGGCGATCCGGAAGGTTCATAAAATAAGACATGGCTCTATAGCCGCTGTCCTGCAAAAACTCCCCTTCTACAATCCATTCAGGCCGCATTTCTAATCCAGCATCATTCAAGGCATCCATGTAACCTTTAAGTCGATCCTTGGAAAATACAAGATCCGGGGGTCCGCTTACGAATCCGATCCGTTCATGGCCAAGTGAGATCAAATGCTTAGTAGCATCATAGGAAGCTTGAACGTTGTCATTATCTACAGACAATGTATCAGGGTATCGATCACTGCGTCCGATTAAGACGAAATGGTGACCGTTTTCATGAAGAAAATCGATAACAGGGTCGTCTTTTCTCGAATAAAGTAAAATAACACCGTCTACACGACGTCCGTTCAGAAGTCTGGAAACGGCTTCAACTTCTTCCTTCTCATTAGCACCGGAACTAATCAGGACATCATAGCCCAGACGAGTAGCCTGAGTAACGATTCCTCGAATTAATTCCATAAAGAAGAAATTGGAGAACAATTCCTCGGCAGACTTAGGAAGCATAATACAAATGCTATTAGTCGTCTTGGATACCAGGCTCTTGGCCATTATATTAGGATGGTAGCCAAGTTGTTCCATTATTTCTTTTACTTTTCTCGAAGTTTCGGTACTAATTCGTGGATGATTGGACAGCACCCGGGACACGGTAGAGGGAGATACTCCGGCCTTTTTGGCAACATCCTTTATGGTAACAGCCATAGAAACCTCCTCGTGGAACCGTTTGCTTTACATTGTAATATTAATCGAAATACGGCTGAAAGTAAATAGATAATGCCCTGAAAAGCGGTTATATATTGTTTTTTAGAGGCTGATGTCATACATTTCTTGAAAATACTTGAAATTACAAAGGAAAAATAAAGCATTTTAGCGAAAACTAGAGAGAATGCTAGAGAATAAAAGTAAAGTGAGTGAAATATATATAAAATGATCTGCGCAAACGTTTTAACTTATGGAAGCGCTTAATATAATATATATCTAGTGGGAAACTTTCCTAAAACATCAATGACACTAAAATCAGCTTAATCTAAAATGGAAACGTTTGCACGATTTCAGTTTCATTTTTGTTTAATTCAAGAAGGAGGGCATGTGAAGAGGGAACGAAATGTTGTTTTTAAACGAGAAATTTGTGTAGTTGTGTAGTGTTATGAATTGAACTTAGACATAAGGAAGGAGTATAGGCCAAATGAACAAGAAGTTTAGAGCAAAAGGATTAATTATCGGTTTGGCTCTAATGCTAGTCATTAACTTACTAGCTGGAATTGGACAGGTATTTGGTGATGCGTCATCTGGACAATCAGCAATTAATCCTGCCGAAATTGTAAGCCCTTTATTTAATGAAGATGGTTCGGTGACTGTAACCGGAGATACAACGGAAGCCCAGCTTTATATAGTGGGGAATTTTGAAGATTCTAGCTGGAATAATTTTATTTCAATGAAACCAGCGGGCACATACGATGACGATAAAGGTACAACCCACAATGTGTTCGAATATGAATTATCTAAACAGGATTTTATAGATCGGAACGGAGTCATAGAATATAGATTCTCCACATCAAATATTGAGGCAGATGGTGATCGTTGGAATAAGGCGTTCTCAGACTCCAGAAATAAATCTGCGATCGATGTTAACTCAGCAATCTATTATTTAACATTGCTCGATGCTGCAGATCGGAAACCTAGTGAACAAGTAGTACAAGGTCAATCGCTTCAATTGAAGGCGACTCGCATTCAAGCTGATGGAACTGTACAGGATTTAACCCAATATGCGACATGGTCATCACAGAACATTTCAGTTGCTACTGTAAATGCCGGAACAGTAAATGTAGCGGCTAATGCTACACCTGACCAAGTATCGGTAATCTCAGCTGTTTACGAGCAAGTAAAGACAGAAGTTAAACTAACAGTTGCAGCAGATATATTGAAGAGCCCTGTTATTAATAGTGATGGGACTGTTACGTTTAACTATAAAGGTACTTACACAGGCGATCAGTTATATGTGATCGGTTCGATGAACGGTTGGTCACCTGCTAATAGCGAAAAAATGACGAAGGACCCTGCTACGGGTGTTTTCTCAGCTACAATGAAACTCGCTCCAAATGCTTATCAGTATAAATTCAACACTTCCAATACTGGCTGGGCAGGCGACTTCACAGATCCATTAAATCCAATGTTTTTGGAAAAAAATTCCTTAGTCGTTGTACCAGGAATCATTATTGATGCTGCTAGAGTGGTTAAGCCGGGGACAACGAGTCTTCAGTTGCAGGCGGAGTATCAGGATCCAAGTTCCACAAAATTAGTTGTTGTTCAGCCAGCATGGTCACTTAAATCACCTGTAAGTGGTGTGACTCTCACTGCCGATGGCAAACTGAGCGTAGACGCTTCTGTATCCAATGGGACAAAGGCTGTCATTGTAGCCAGTCACAATGGGTACACCGCTGAAAAAGAAATTTTATTAACCGATGTAGTATATAGTTACACAATCAACTATTATCGATATGATAATACGATTAAGGATTGGGATCTATGGATTTTTGGTGATGGTGTAACTACTAATCCTGATGGGGATGCTTTTCAAAGCGAATCAAATGGTGTTGTAACAGGTACCTATGAATTTGTAGCACCCTCCATCAACGCCATTGCTCGTTTGTATGATAAAACAAGTAAACAGTGGATACAACAAGAAGCTACAATGAAAATCGATGTGCCAGAAGGCCAAACCTCAGTTGAGGTATGGATTGTAGAAGGACAAAAGGGGATTTTTTACACCAAACCGGATTTTGATGCATTGAAACCTGTTTTAAGAGCTGTTGAAGTCACTTATGTATCCAATGAAACCGATCTAGAACAACTCAAGCTATGGAATGTTTGGGTATGGGAGACTGGAAAACGGAATGATGAGTTCAGATTTACTGAGTTCGATGGTAACAAAGCGAAGGTTGTTATTCCTATTGCCGCAGGTGTAGAGAGAATAGGATTCAAGATCCGTAAAGGGTTCGATTGGGCCACGGCAATTGTTGATATAACTGATGATCGGTATATATATACGGGCACAGAAAATATGACAAAAGTGGTTGTTACCTACGGTCAAAAGGAATTCCGTGTAATTCCGGGAACATCTGCACCGTTTTTGCTGGATAAAAGGGCGACATTCACCTACCGTGATCAAAAACTATTTGAAGAATTAAAGATGGATCAAATTCAAGAAGTTCATGTGAAAATAGACGGGCAGCTGTACAAAATGAATTATGTGGCAGAAGATGAGAGATTTGTTTATACATCCGATCTGCTTACAGAAGGTACTCATGAGTATACTTATGTTGTGAAGATGAAGGACGGTACTGAGACGGAAATTACGGATCCTAAGAATACCGTCAATGGTAAATCAACATTCGTTTATAAAATGACCTCTCCTGTATTGTCAGCACAAGTGGTTAATCCGCAATTTTCCTATGCTGAAACTAATTTGCTTGATGTAGCGGTATCCGGAATTGCGCAAGAGGAGATCAGAGAAATTTATGCTAACTTGACTTCTCTCGGCGGATATGAGCAAACCTTTATTGACAACGATTTGAAAAGATTAACGATTGCGGTAACAGATACTATTCCAACTGGTACGAAAACATTGCCAATAACTGTTGTTGATGTCTACGGTAACAGACACTTTACTGATGCTACAGTCAACATCAAAACATATCAATCTATTGGCAAAGATGACTTCGACTGGGACGAAGCTCGCATTTATTTCATGCTGACGGATCGATTCTTTAATGGCGATCTTAGCAATGATAATCCAAATGGAGAGAACTACGATAAGAATCACCTTGAAACTTATCATGGTGGGGATTTTAAAGGGGTAACTGAGAAGATCCCATATCTCAAGGATTTAGGTGTGAATACGATCTGGATTACTCCGATTGTTGATAACATTAATTTCACCGCGAATTCAAGTTTCCCTCAATATGGGTATCATGGTTACTGGGCGAAGGACTTCACCAAAATTGATGAACATTTAGGGGAGTTGGCTGATTTCCAAGAACTTTTGGATACAGCGCATGACAATGGTCTTAAGGTTATGCTGGACGTTGTATTGAACCATACCGGATACGGAATGGACGATATTGCTAGTTATAATGGTCGTTCTAACCTGCCAACTCAGGCTGAACGTGATGTGTTTAATGGAATGCTGCGTAAAAATGATGAGGATCCTGTTATAAAAAATAATGTAGCGGGACTTCCTGACTTTAAAACTGAAGATCCTTCAGTCCGTGAGCAAATTATTAAATGGCAAACCGATTGGATTGAAAGATCCAGAACAGCTAAGGGGAATACAATTGATTATTTCCGTGTAGATACGGTTAAGCACGTTGAAGACACCACATGGATGGCATTCAAGAATCGACTGACTGAGATTAACCCTGAGTTCAAAATTATCGGGGAACATTTCGGAGCAACTGTAGATGATGACGGCGGATATCTGCGTACAGGTATGATGGATTCTGTGCTTGATTTTGGATTTAAAAATGTAGCCAGCAGTTTCGTAGCTGGTAGAATTTCCGAAACAGAACAGACTCTTCAATCTAGAAATAACAGAATTGATAGTGCAGCTATGCTGGGACAATTCTTGAGCAGCCATGATGAGAATGGATTTGTCTGGAATCTAATGAGTACTGAGAATCAAAGGAAATTCCGAGAAGGTACTCTGGATGCTGCAATTCTGGAGGATCTTCAAGGTAAACAAAAAATTGCCGCAACCTTGCAAATTACAGCAAAAGGTCAACCAGTCATTTACTATGGAGAAGAAGTTGGTCATACTGGGAGAAATTCCGGAGACATGAATAATGGCGAGTTCAATGAGAACCGCTATGACTTCGATTGGGACCGTTTGACTGATCCAACTTATAGTCATATCTATGATCACTATAAGAAAATGCTTAATATCCGGGATAAGCATTCCAAGACCTTCTCCAAAGGAACTCGTACACAATTGGGTGGTTCTGATGAAACAGGGTATGATGTATTTGCCCGGACTTACAAAGGCGAAAGTATAGTTGTCGGTATTAATACGAAGGCAACAGAACAGCAAGCAACCTTTACTGTATCAGGTTATCAAAATGCTACATTTACTGATGAGTATAGTGGTAAAACGTATAAAGCTAATAGTAGTGGTACAGTTACCGTAAGCTTACCTTCCAGTCTGGACGGTGGTACGGTTGTGCTTACTGCTCCAAAACCTGAATCGCCATCATCAGGCGGCGGCGGTGGAAGTTCATCCTCAGCAACAACACCTGCAACTCCAACTCCTGCGAATCCAGGGACTGTAGAAGTTGCAGCGAAAGCCGGAGCTGACGGACGCAAAGTAGCTGAAGTTAGCCTGGCGAATGCAGAGAAAGCAATTGACTCTGCAGCAAAGGGTAACAAAGTTGTTGAAATTAAAGTATCTGGAGTTAATGCAAGTGAAGCGGTGGATGTTGTTATGCCAGGTGAAGCTGTAGCGAAAGCTATCGAACAAAAGCTTGAACTACGGTTAGTCTTCCCTGATGTAACAGTTAACATTCCAGCAACTGGACTTCCGGCAACGTTTAATGCTAATGAAAATATTGTATTTAGCAAAGATGTTGCTGCAACTGATGCTGCAGAAGCTTTGAAGCAAGGAATTAAAGGCAAGGATACAGCTTATCAACCGGTGGGTGATGTTTATAACTTCAGCCTCTCCAGTGTAGATGGAAGCAAGCGGGCAGCTGCGATTAAACTCGGAGCTAAAGTAAGCGTGACATTGACTTTGGATGATGCTGTTCTGAAAAGCATTACCAACAAGAATAAAGTTGGAGTTTATGCGGTTCAGGAAGATGGAACTGTCCAATATGTGGGCGGTAAGCTGAAAAATAATACTATAACGTTTACAACGGATACGCTCACACGCTTTGTCGTCATGGAATACAATAAGACATTTAGCGATGTGAAAAGCGGATGGGCTAAGGATTATATCGAATTGCTTGCTGCGAAGCATATTGCTTCCGGTGTAGATTCAGAGCGATTTAATCCTAAAGGCAATGTAACACGTGCAGAATTTGCTACCTTCTTGGGACGTGCATTAGGTTTGGATCAATCAGCACAAGCTCCTTCATTGAGCGATGTACAGAACGGCACTTACTATGCAGGTTATGTAGCCGCTCTTAACGATCTGGGCATTGTAACGGGATATGCGGATGGAACCTTCCGTCCGAACCAAACCGTGACTAGAGAACAGATAACCGTAATGCTGATGAGAGCATATACTCATCTTACTGGTACCGGACTCGGACAAATTTCGGGATCGGATCAGGTTTCCTTCAACGATCTGAATACGGCTTCCGGTTATGCTGTGGCTAGCATCAAAGCAGCTAAAGCTCTTGGCATCATTAACGGTGTAGGTGAGAATAAGTTCCAACCTACCGCTACTTCGACCCGTGAGCAAGTTGCAGCTATGATTATCTTGTTCATCGAGAAATCCGATCTGTAAGAAATAAAAAAGGCTGGGCAGGAATTTTCTGCTCAGCCTTTTTTATATATAGAACATTATTATACTTCAGTCAGAACCGCATATCCATAAGATGGGAGTCTTACACTTAACTTGCCTCCAGTTTCCTCATAGACTTGTCCACTGAGTGCATCTTTCCATGACTTACTGTAACTCTCCACCTCGAGGGTTTGAGCTATATCATCTTTATTAAGCAACACGATCACGGTTTCTCCATCTAGCTTACGTTCGTATGCCAGCTTAGAGCCGCCCTCCTCAGCAGTCAGGAAGCGGATTGAGCCTGTGCGAAGAGGAGCCAATTCTTTACGGACAGAAATCAGTTTTTGGTAGAACGAGAAGAGGTCCTTGTCCTGCTTATCCTGATCCCACTCCATGCATTTGCGGCAGCCCGGGTCCATGTCGCCATCAATACCAACCTCAGATCCGTAATATATACAAGGCGTTCCGCTGTAGGTGAATTGGAATAGAGCGGCCAGCTTCATCATGTTTTTGTTGCCTTCGCAAAGCGACAGCAGGCGAGGAGTATCATGGCTATCCAACAGGTTAAACGCAACCTCACTGGCTTGAAGCGGATAGCGGGAAATCTGTCTGCCGATAGCATCAGCAAATCCTTTGGCATCCAGGGTTCCGCGAACGACGAAATCAAGAACAGCATCAGTGAATGGATAGTTCATAACCGCATCGAACTGGTCGCCTTGAAGCCAACCGGATGATTCGTGCCAGATCTCTCCTAGGATATAAGCATCAGGGTTAATCCCTTTAACTACCTTTCGGAACTCTCTCCAGAATTGATGATCCACCTCGTTGGCTACATCTAATCTCCAGCCATCGATGCCTACCTCTTTAATCCAGAATTCTGCCACACCGAGCAAATATTTTTTTACTTCCGGATGGGCTGTATTTAATTTTGGCATGAGCGGCTCAAAGGAGAAGGTATCATATGTTGGAATTCCATCAACAACGTCCAGAGGGTATTTGTGAATACAGAACCAATCCTTGTATTGAGATTCCGCCCCCTTCTCTATAACATCGAGAAATGGAGCAAAGGTATTGCCTGAATGGTTGAACACTGCATCAAGAAGGACCTTAATCCCACGCTCATGACACGCTTGAACCAGCTTTTTTAAAGTTTCGGTATCACCAAACTGTGGATCTACCTTCATATAATCAGTTGTATCGTATTTATGATTGGTTGAGCCTTCAAAAATAGGAGTAAAATAAATGCCTGTTATCCCTAGCTCGCTTAAATGGTCTAAATGGTCGATAACACCTTGAAGATCGCCGCCGAAAAAGTTTTCACGTGTTGGTTCACCGCCCCATGGCTGAACACCTTCAGGATCGTTGGTCTTATCTCCGTTAGCAAATCTTTCCGGAAATATTTGATAGAATATGGTATCCTTAACCCAATCAGGAACCTTGTACAGGTCAGCTGGATTGATGTACGGAAATTCATACATACGTTCTGGAATTTGGGGACGTTCTTTCGTGAACTCCGATTCGGTCATCCAGATTTGCTCTTCGCCAGACTTTAATAAAAACCCATATTTCAAGCGCCGAAGCGGAGGCTTAATGGCACATGCCCAATAATCAAACAATTCATCAGATACAAGCTTGGACATAGGTACAAGCTCTTTACTCTCATCCCAATTGTATTTGTCTCCCGCAAAGACGAAAACTTCAGTTAAGTCGTTTCTTTTTGAACGCAGACGAAGATGAATCGTCTCAAGGTCGTAAGCGTAAGACCAGTTTAATTTGGGACGGTGATAGACCGCTTCAAGTAACATTCAAATTCCTCCTAGTCAATGGTCAGTTTCGTCCAAATAAATCTCCATGATACACTGCATTGAGCAAAAAGTTGGGTAAATATTTTATAAATCCATTTTATCAAACTCAACCTGTAAGATGAAATAAAACATCATCTTCTAATACTCAAAAAAGGTACTCCTGAGCCAACAGCAATCGGCTGAGGATGTACCTTTCGATAACAGCGCCTTCGAGTTTTGTAGCCGAAACAACATAGTAACTGTGAAAATAGATTACAATTCAATGTTGGATTATAGCACTGTTCAAACCTTTGCACAAGCAGTAGAGTTTTCATTAAAAATGTTTTACATATATAGTTTTCAATATTAAAGGGAATGCTTAAAAAGTGATTAATTCCAGATGAAAGGCATGCAAGTTTCAGGAATTTTCAAGAAAAATATAGGTAAAAAAAAGAGAGTGATTTTAGCTAAAATGCGAAAAATGGAGTATATGAGAGGAAAATGGAGGAATACACGGTAAATACACCAATAATCACGTGTGCAAACGTTTTTACAATGCTTTGTCTATGTTGTATTATATTTTCGAGGATAAAGCGCTTTCCAATCAAAAAAACTGATTTATTTAAGGTTATTTACATAAAAAATAATAACCAGATCAGATTTTCTGAAATCGTTTGCGCAATATTTTCCGTAAGCGTATAAATTTATAGGAGGGGTTAGCTTTATGAAATTCAAGAAACTGTTGGTTTTGGTCGCGGCTCTGTCATTGGTTGTCTCCATTACAGCATGCGGCAAGAACAGTGCTAGCAACACAGGAAATACAACTAACACACCAGCAAATACTTCACAAGAGAACAAAGGTAATGACGCTGCTGCACCTCAAGAAGAGGCACTTGCACCAGAAGAAGGTGCTGAGCTTCTTGTATGGGAAAGTAGAGAAGAAGTAGTATTTACTGAGCAAATCGCTCAACAATTCGAAGAAAAATACGGCGTTAAAGTTAACATTGAAGAAGTTCCTATTCCGGACCAAAAAGGTAGATTGATTACTGACGGTCCGTCCGGGCTGGGCGCAGACGTTTTGGTACTTCCACATGACCACCTTGGAGATGCTGTGAATTCCGGTTTGCTTCTCGAGAACGATGTTCTTGGTGAACAAACTAAGTCGAGAAACACTGAAGCCTCTACTGTTGGTATGTCTTATGACGGTAAGTTGTATGGATACCCAAGAGCGGCTGAAACTTCAGCTCTTTATTACAACAAGTCCCTCATTGCAGAAGCGCCAAAAACTTTTGAAGATGTTATTGCATTCGGAAAAACATTCACTGATAAAGCTAAGAAGAAATACGCTCTTATGTGGGAAACCGGTAACCTGTATTACAACTATCCGTTCATCGCAAGTAACGGCGGCTACCTGTTCGGTAACGACGGTACAAACAAAGACGATATCGGTCTTGCAACTCCTGAAGCTCTTGCAGGTATGAAGGTGTTCCAAGATTTGAGAGAAATCCTGCCTGTACCAAGCGGCGATATCAATGGTGATATCAAACGCGGTCTCTTCACTGCTGGAGATGTAGCAATGGACATTAACGGTCCATGGGAGCTTGCAGCATATAAGGAAGCTATCGGCGACAACCTTGCTGTAGCTCCGGTTCCAACAGTGCTTGGAAAAACTGCAATTACGTTCTCCGGTATCAAGGGTTATGTTGTAAGCTCATTTACTAAATATCCAAACGCTGCAAAATTGTATGCTGATTTCGCTTCAAGCAAAGAATCTCAATTGCTCCTGAACAAAGCGGTTGGTTCCGTTCCTACTAACCTGGAAGCTTTGGAAGATCCTCAAATTAAAGACGATCCATATATCGCTGCATTTGCTGAGCAAGCTAAAAACTCTCAACCAATGCCTTCTATTCCTGAAATGAACAACGTTTGGGGTCCTGCAAACGCAGCGCTTCCTGAAATCTGGAACAACAATGTTGATCCTAAGGTTGCGTTGGAAAATGCAGTTACACAAATTAAGGATTTGAACAACGGGGTTGCTGCGGAATAATTTCGATTATCCAAATGGAATTGTTTTTCACCCGCCGCTAATAGCGGCGGGTAACCTTGATTTCCGAGGGAGAGGAGAAGGAAGGGAAATGGACCAGCATCGGAACAAAGCAACGATACTGTCGATACTGTGCATGGGATTGGGTCAAATATATAACCGCCAATTTACCAAAGGATTACTCTTTCTAGCATTTGAAGCTGTTAGTATTTATTATTTTATCAATAACTTAGGTTTTGCTTTGTGGGGAATTACTACATTAGGTGAGACTCCGAGAACATCAGCTAACCTTCACGAAGGTTACGATCATTCGATTTTTATTATGATTCAAAGCTTGATTACCTTGATTTATCTTGTTGTCTTCCTGATCGCTTATTACTTAAACGTTAAAGATGCAAGAAAGGTCGGACAATTAAGAGATTCGGGCAAAAAGGCGAATAGCCTCAAGGAAAGTATTCGTTATGTTCTGGATTATAAATTTGCAGTAACATTACTAACTATTCCTTCACTTGGTATTCTGTTCTTCACCGTTATGCCTATTGTTTTCATGATAATGATCGCATTTACGAACTATTCGGCGCCAAAACATATTCCGCCAGCCATGCTGGTAGACTGGGTCGGATTTGATACGTTCAAAAACCTTCTGGCTCTAAAAAGCTGGAGTTATACCTTTTACGGTGTATTAACCTGGACGATCATCTGGGCGGTACTATCCACTGTAACTACATACTTTGGTGGTATGCTTGTCGCATTGCTGATTAATCAGAAGGGCATTAAATTTAAAGGCTTTTGGAGAACGATTTTAATTCTTCCTTACGCAATCCCGCAGCTTATTTCGCTGCTTGTTATGAGAAATATGTTTAACGGACAATTTGGTCCAATTAATCAATATTTACGGTACTTTGGCCTGGATGCTATTCCATGGTTAACTGATCCAATGTGGGCAAGAGCAACAGTAATTCTTGTTAACATGTGGGTAGGTATTCCGGTCTCCATGCTCTTGATTATGGGTGTATTGACTACGATTCCTAGGGATATGTACGAAGCTGCGGAGGTTGATGGAGCTACTGGCTACCAGAAATTTAAAATTGTCACCTTACCGATGATTTTGTTTACTACTGCTCCAACACTCATTACGCAATTTGCCGGAAATATTAATAACTTTAATACTATTTTTCTCCTTACCAATGGGGATCCGGTTAACGGGAATTATCAAAATGCAGGGTCAACTGACTTGCTCGTTACGTGGCTCTATAAGCTGACGCTGACATCGAATCGATACAATATGGCTTCAGCTATAGGTATTATTATCTTCATTATCATCGCCTCATTCTCGATTTACAACTATCGCAGAACCAAGTCATTTAAAGAGGAGGATATGATCCAATGAGCAGCCGCAAAGTTCGGAATGTCGTTCGCTTGACGTCTAGCTACGTTATTTTAGTTATTTTGGCAATTGCTGCGATATATCCAGCCCTCTGGATTTTACTTGGTGCATTCCGTCCGGGTAAATCGCTATATAGTAAAACTTTATTTCCAGAATCATTTACATTGGCTCACTTTAGTGAATTGTTTAACTCTAGACAGATTCTGTTTCCGCAATGGTACATGAACACGCTGAAGGTATCTTTCTTCTCCATGGTTCTGGGTGTTCTTTTAACACTGCTGACAAGCTATGCCCTATCGAGATTCCGTTTCCGTGGACGTCAGAACTTCATGTCCATATTGCTGGTACTTGGTATGTTCCCGGGATTTATGAGTATGATCGCCATATTCCTGTTGCTTAAAGAATTGCAATTGCTGGATACGCATCTTGCTCTGATCATGGTGTACGCTGCTGGTGCACCTTTAGGATTAACGCTTATTGCGAAAGGCTTCTTCGATACGATTCCTCGATCGCTGGATGAAGCAGCGAGGATTGATGGAGCTGGTAACTTTAAAATCTTTACGTCGATTATATTACCGTTGTCGAGACCAATCTTGACCTATCTTGCACTTCTGCAATTTACTGGGCCTTGGGTAGACTTTATCTTTGCAAGATTGATCCTGCGTTCGAAGCCAAACTGGACCGTAGCGGTAGGTATGTGGGATATGGTTAACAATGCCCAGAATACGAACTTTACGGTGTTCGCAGCAGGTGCAGTATTAATCGCAATCCCAATTACGATTCTGTTTATGTTCATGCAGCGTTTACTTGTTGACGGACTCACTTCCGGCGCAAGTAAGGGATAACGCAACGACTATAAAAAGGTATAGCCTTTCTCATAGGAGAGACTATACCTTTTTATTAGAAATCTTTTCGGTAATTAGGACTAATTGCATAGTCAAAAAGATATAAAAAATGAAGGAGAAGCCTGCAATT
>RCUU01000834.1_pt1 | contig 16241 bp, 12 predicted proteins | sample 2166211 | NCBI WGS metagenome assembly RCUU01 (sample SAMN09932620, study PRJNA488358) | compost metagenome | feature: garden; material: soil; isolation source: compost soil in phenylacetic acid-enriched culture | place: Germany: Experimental Botanical Garden Goettingen | collected 2016-01-27
AAGATCCTAATAAAGCCAATCCGTATTTTGGCACTAAAGAAAAGCTGAAGGAATTGGTTGATAGCGCTCATGATTTGGGGATCAGAGTAATCATCGACGTAGTTCCTAACCATATCGGCGACTACATGCTAGGCACGAACAATTACTATGATATTCCTAGTCTTCAGCCGGCAGCTCCATTTAATAATCCTGCTTGGTACCACCATAATGGTGATATCGACTGGTCACTAGTGGATGGAAATTATTCGCAATGGGCTCAAGATTACATGGAGAATCATGATTTGGCAGGTCTTGACGATATTGACCATGATAACGTGGATGCCAAGAATGCAATCTTCAGCTCGATCAAAGGCTGGTTTGATTACACCGGGGCAGATGCGATGCGCGTCGATGCAGCGAAGCTCATTAAGCCTTCTGTCATCCGTGAACTTGAGCAATACGTTGGCGTTAACTCCTTCGGTGAGAACTTTGACGGTAATGCCGAGTTTGTATCGCGCTGGGTAGGCAGCAATGCTGAATGGGGAATGCTCGACTTCCCGTTATTCTTCTCCATCCTGAACAGCTTTGCTTACGGACAGTCCTTTGAGACTAACATCAAATCTACCTTGGCACAGGATAGCCTTTATAAAGGCAGCGAGAACCACATGGTTACATTCATCGACAACCATGACCGTAACCGCTTCTTGACCGAAGCCGGCGGAAATGTTCAGAAGCTGCAAAATGCACTTGCCTTTATTTTCACTGTGCGCGGTGTGCCTGTTGTGTTCCAGGGTACTGAGCAAAACAAAGGAAACGGCAATGGCTCCATCATTACGGGCGGTATCGCTGATACCTGGAACCGTTGGTCAATGGTGAAGCGGGACAGCAATGGCAATGCAGTCACAGATTACTTCAACACAAGCACTGACACATACCAATACGTAGCCAAGCTTAACAAGCTTCGCCAGGATTACCCTGCACTTCGTACAGGCAAGCAAAGAGAAATGTGGTCAGCGACTAATCTGTATGCTTTCTCACGGAAAATCGATGCCGGGGCTAATGCCGGTGATGAAGTAATTTCGGTGTTCAATAACTCGGGAGGCTCAATTACTGAGACTATTCCTCTTCGTACGGAAAGTGCTTTGACAGTAGGAACGGTATTAACTAACCTGCTGAACACTTCCGAGACGGTGACTGTTCAAGCTGGGGGTGTGACTGGCAAGCAGATTACTGTAAATGTTGGAGGAAACTCTAACAAAATCCTTGCAGTGAAAAAGACGGCTGTGGATACAGAAGCACCAACGGTTCCAGGTAATGTAACAGCAGTGCTTAATGGGAATACTGCTGCAAATGTAAGCTGGAGTGCATCAACTGACAATGTTGGTGTTACTGGTTACGAAGTCTATCGGGATGGGGTCAAGATAGCGACAGTAACAGGAACTTCTTACAGTGATAGTGGTTTACAATCTGATACAACTTATACTTATACAGTGAAAGCCAAGGATGCGGCAGGCAATCTCTCTGCGTTCAGCAGTGCGGCGGTCGTAACAACGCCGGTTGTTGTTCCGGATACGGAGGCACCAACTGTACCGGGCAATGTGACGGCTTCATTGGTAGGCTCTAATACAGCTCAGCTCAGCTGGAGCGCATCGACTGACAATGTTGGTGTAACGGGGTATGAGATCTATAGGGACAATGTATTGTTGACTACAGTACCTACAACCTCTTATCAGGACACTAATTTGCAGGCCAATACGACTTACAGCTACACTGTACAAGCTAAGGATGCAGCGGGGAATGTATCCGGACATAGCAGTGCTGTAACTGTGACAACGCCTCAAGGCAGCAATGTAACGATCTACTACAAAACATCATTTGCTACTCCTTATATCCACTACAAGGTAGATGGAGAGAGCGACTGGACGACTGTACCGGGTGTGCCAATGACGGCAGCGACACAGCCAGGGTACTTCACGATTTCGCTTCCAGTTGGAACAGCTACGGGGATTACAGCTGTATTCAATAACGGCAGCGGATCATGGGATAACAACAACGGCAATAACTATCATTTCTCTACCGGGACTTCAACTTTGATTAATGGAACGATTACTCAAGGCGAGCCTCAGCCGGACAGTTTAACCTTAACTGTAAATGTTCCTTCTAACACGACTTCAAGCGATGCGGTATATATTGCAGGGGATTTCAATGCCTGGAATCCTGCAGACCCGGCATATCAGCTTACTCGTCAATCTAATGGAACATACACTATTAAGCTGGACCTGGCAGCAAGCACAACCCTTTCGTACAAGTTCACTCGTGGAAGCTGGGCGGCTGTTGAAGTTAACAGCAACGGCAGCGACATCAGCAACCGTACGAAAACAACAGCAGGCGGCGGTGAAACGCTCACTGCAACGGTTCAACGGTGGAAAGATCGGTAATAGAATCGTTATTGATAATTGATAATTGATAATTGATAATTGATAATTGATGATCTATGATCTATGATCTATGATCGACACTTGATGTTCAATGATCAGCACTTGATGATCATTGATCGAAAATTAATGATTGATGATTTCTGGGGAAGTCCTATGCCAATTTACTGGTGTAGGACTTTTTTTATGGTACTGCACAACCAGTAGATCTAGCGGGGTTGATCCATAAGTGTCGATCTATCAGCGTCGACTCATCGGAGTCGAATTACTGCAAAAGTACATCTTTTTGACCATTACCGATCTATTAAAGGAGAATTACTGCAAAAGTGCATCTTTTTCGTAGCATGATCTCATAATTTGCGCTAAAAGACTCCAAAAACCTGCACTTTTGCAGTTTTAACTCGATATTGGCGATTCGGACAGGAGAATTCCTGCACTTTTGCAGGCTTTGCTCATCATTGTAGAGATCAATAAATGCGTGTGCTTAAAGTGTGCGTAAATACGGTTTTTTGGCCAGGATGACCTTTAATAGGAGAATCCAGGTTATGAATTACTGCAAAAGTACATCTTTTTGACCATTACCGATCTATTAAAGGAGAATTACTGCAAAAGTGCATCTTTTTCGTAGCATGATCTCATAATTTGCGCTAAAAGACTCCAAAAACCTGCACTTTTGCAGTTTTAACTCGATATTGGCGATTCGGACAGGAGAATTCCTGCACTTTTGCAGGCTTTGCTCATCATTGTAGAGATCAATAAATGCGTGTGCTTAAAGTGTGCGTAAATACGGTTTTTTGGCCAGGATGACCTTTAATAGGAGAATCTAGGCTATGTCCATCCAGGCTATGTCCATGCAAGTTATATCCATGCAATAGCCCTCCCATAAATTCAGGGAATTTACAATTTGCCGCCCCGGACTATGTAATGCGCTTCCTTAAGACCCACGGAAATTTGCAGCTGCTGTTGGTGCGCTAATTCCAAAGAGTGTGCTGCTGACGTATGTTTGCCGATTTAACTTAATTGCGATAGCGTGCACGAAGCGTTATGAGGAGATAGCAAAATTTATTAGCGAGAATACGTATGGCTTTAGCACCAGAGGGGCCGCTGAGCTTGCGATTGATACAGTTTTATAATGTTTGACATCTATGGCAAAGGTAGTTACAGTATTAGTTAAATGAATAGGAAGTCCACTGGGGGAGCCGTTAGCGGCTGAGACGGGAGAATATCCCGGACCCTTTGAACCTGATCTAGTTCGTACTAGCGTAGGAAAGTGGAGCACGGAATAATGATGCTGCGCACTCAGGCTGTAGTGTGATAGCTCACTACGAAGCCGCTCCCGATCCGGGGCGGCTTTTTTTGCATGCTCCTGCGTCGCTGTCGGTACAATCCTAACATGGGACTTCCTCCATTAATCTAATGCGGAGGTGAAGGGAAATGAGCTTCTCGCGCGAGCTTCGTCAGCAAGGAGACGGTATTTTCCAGGCAATTTATGATCATCCCTTTGTAAGGGGAATAGCAGCAGGTGATTTAACAAAAGAACAGCTTATCCATTATGTGAAACAGGATTTCGAGTATTTGAATGCCTATATGCGAATTTATGGAATCGCCATATCCAAATGCAGCAAACGTGAGGATATATCTGCATTTCATGAACAAATCTCTTTTATTTTGCACAGTGAGATTCATCCGCATCATAATTTTTGCACCGTTGCCGGTGTCACTTATGAGCAGCTGCAGGGCTTTCCTATAGCGCCTTCTGCGCATCATTACATCCGTCATATGCTCACAGTTGCCCATGAGGGAAGCTTGGGTGAGATTATGGCGGTCCTTTTGCCATGCCCGTGGACTTATCTGGAAATTGGTCAAAGATTGCTGGAAGAGGTAAAGCCAACGGAGTCGCATCCTTTTTATGAATGGATTCATTTTTATGGCAGTCAGGCTGGTGAGGCAACGGCTAAATTCTGCAATCGATTAGACGCATGGGCTGAAATGTCGAATGAAGCGGAGCGCGAGAAGATGAGGGAGCATTTTTTATTGAGCTGTCAGCTTGAATATATGTTCTGGGATATGGCCTACAAGCTGGAGGACTGGCCGGTTCCGATGAATTTGGCGGGGAAGGAGGTTTCGTGCAAATGAGCATTGTGGAGCATGAATTGTCGACGCTGCTGGTAAAGGTACAGAAGCAGAAGCCGCTAGTTCATAATATGACGAATGTAGTAGTTACGAATTTTACAGCGAACGGCCTGTACGCGCTTGGTGCTTCACCCGTTATGGCGTATGCACCGGAGGAGGTTGCGGATATGGCAAAAATCGCTGGTGCAGTCGTGCTGAATATAGGTACTCTCTCTACAGCTCAGGTTGAAGCGATGATCATTGCAGGCCAATCGGCCAATGCTCATGGCGTGCCAGTGCTGCTTGATCCAGTAGGAGCCGGCGCTACATCGTTCCGGACCTTCTCGGCGCTTAAAATATTGAGGGAGGTCAAGGTTTCGTTGATTCGTGGAAACGCTGCGGAAATAGGACATCTTATAGGAGAAGCTCGAGAAATAAAAGGGGTAGATGTCGGAGATTCCGAGGCCGGCAATACAACGAATGTTGACCTGGCTGTCAGAGCGGCACGAGAGTTAGGTACTGCTGTAGCCATAACTGGCAAAGAGGATGTCATTACAGATGGCAGCAAATGCAGAATGGTTAGCGGTGGCGACGCGTTGTTGACTCAGGTCACTGGAACAGGGTGCCTGCTTACATCGGTGCTGGGTGCCTTTTTGGCGGTTGAGAAAGATATTTTGCAGGCTGGAACGGCTGGGCTTGCGTTTTATGGTGCTGCGGCTTCACGGGCGGCAGAAGACACCGCCGCGCTTGGGCCGGGGAGCTTTCAGATAGCTTTTCTGAATGAGCTGGCTAAGCTTCATCCACATTCGCTTAAAGGAAGAGCAGCCATACGCGAGCTGAGCTATGAGGAAGCAGCGAAGGAAGTGTCGAAATGAGCAGGCCAATAGCCCACTCCATCCCAAGAGCGCTGACAATAGCCGGATCGGATAGTGGCGGCGGAGCCGGTATCCAGGCTGATCTGAAAACCTTTCAGGAGCTGGATGTGTTCGGTATGTCAGCGATTACAGCAATAACGGCGCAAAATACGTTAGGTGTACACGGCGTATATCCTATTCCTGTTGAGGGAATCATTCAGCAAATAGAAGCCGTCGGCTCTGATATCGGTGTGGATGCGCTAAAGACGGGAATGCTGTTCAGCGCGGACATTATTAAAGCGGTAGCGGCAAAAATAACGGATTTTGGCTGGCATCGGGTTGTCGTTGATCCGGTTATGGTTGCGAAGGGCGGGGCCAAGCTGTTGCAGAATGAGGCGATTGAAGCATTAACTAACTATTTGCTGCCGCTGGCTCTCGTTGTGACACCGAATATCCCGGAGGCCGAGGTTCTGACGGGTATAGAGATCAGAACGATGGAGGATCGACGTGAAGCGGCAAAAAGGCTGCGCAATTTTGGCTCTAAAATCGTCTTGATTAAAGGTGGTCATGATCAAAGTGCTGAGGTGATAGACCTGCTTTATGACGGAGATCAGTTCATTGAATTTGCTAACCGAAGGATCGACACTGTTCATACACATGGTACAGGATGTACTTTCTCGGCAGCTATTACTGCCGGTCTTGCACAGGGGTTGTCTCCGAAGGCATCCATTATTACGGCAAGAACCTATATCCAATACGCGATAGAGGACACATTGGGTATAGGCGGAGGTCATGGACCGACAAATCATTGGGCATACCAGCGTCGAATAGCAGCGGAGCAATCAGGGGTTGTACGATGAAGGCACCAAGATGCATTGTGATGCACTCGTGAGGCACTGTTAGGAACTGTGAGGAATGATTTTAATGAGAGAACAAATAAGAGAACATAGAATCTCTACGAATAGAATGAGATCCTGCCTGCAGATGTATTTGGTTATCGGAAGCATAAATTGCAAGGCTGAGCCATTGCAGGTTCTCAAAGAGGCCTTGGCTGGCGGGACGACGCTAGTTCAATATCGTGAAAAGGGTGAGGAAGCGCTTGTCGGAGAAGCTAAGCAGGCATTAGCGCTTCAACTGCAAGCCGCCTGCCGGGAGGCAGGGGTTCCCTTCATCGTGAATGACGATGTGGAATTGGCGCTTTCTATAGATGCGGATGGAGTTCATATTGGTCAGGATGATGAAAATGCACGTGAGGTTCGCGGCAGGATCGCTAATCGCATTCTTGGAGTGTCCGCGCACACGGTTGAGGAAGCAAAGCTCGCGACGCTTCACGGTGCGGACTATTTAGGCGTGGGACCGATTTATCCTACACAATCAAAAGCCGATGCCCATGCTGTACAGGGACCTGCGATTTTGCGAGATATGCTTGATCAAGGGGTCCAGTTGCCATTGGTCGGAATTGGCGGAATAACAGCCGAGAGGGCTGCCGAGGTTATTCGGGCTGGCGCGGATGGTGTGGCAGTTATCTCGGCGGTGACCAGGGCAGTTGATGTACGCCGGGCGGTAGTGGACATCCTGCACAGTATCGAAGGCTGTAAATAATGGAATATTCAGAAGGTTTCTCGCGGATAAATGTTGACATCGAAAAACAGAATTTGTAAGATAAAACTATGCGTTAGCACTCTTGAGATAAGAGTGCTAACAGATTGTTTATAGAGGAAGGAGCTTATTTTGTAATGGCTAAAAAACAGTTCAAAGCTGAATCGAAAAGACTTCTGGAAATGATGATCAACTCTATTTACACACAGCGGGAAATTTTTCTGAGAGAATTGATTTCGAATTCGAGCGATGCGATTGATAAAATTTACTATAAGGCTCTAACAGATGAGGGACTGGTTTTTAACAAGGATGACTATTATATTAAATTGGCCATCGATAAAGAGAATCGTACATTGACGATTACCGACACAGGGATCGGGATGACCAAAGAGGAACTGGAGAACAATCTGGGCATTATCGCAAACAGCGGTTCCTTTGCCTTTAAGAATGAGAATGAAGCGAAGGATGGACATAATATCATCGGTCAATTTGGCGTGGGCTTCTATTCGGCATTTATGGTGGCTGACAAGGTTGCCGTGCTTAGCCGCGCACTTGGCAGTGATGAGGCTTATAAATGGGAATCTACGGGTGCAGACGGCTACAGCATTGATTCAGCCGACAAAGCGACCGTAGGTACGGAAATCATTTTGACCATTAAAGAAAATACGGAAGATGACAGCTATGACGAGTATTTGGATGAATATCGATTGAAGTCGATCATTAAGAAATACTCTGATTTTATTAGATATCCAATCAAAATGGATGTAACCGGACATCGTCCTAAAGAGGACGCTGAAGGTGAATTTGAGGAATATAAAGAAGAACAAACCGTGAACAGCATGGTTCCAATCTGGCGCAAAAATAAAAGCGAGCTGACAGATGAGGACTACGAAAACTTCTACATGGAGAAGCGTTACGGCTTTGACAAGCCGATTTCCCATATCCACATCAAGGCTGACGGTGCTGTTGTATATAATGCAATTCTGTTCATTCCTGAAAAAACACCTTTTGATTACTACACAAAGGAATATGAAAAGGGTCTTGAGCTGTACTCCAATGGCGTGCTGATCATGGATAAATGCGGCGATCTCCTACCTGACTATTTCAGCTTCGTGAAAGGGATGGTGGATTCCGAGGACCTGTCTCTCAACATCTCGCGGGAATTGCTGCAGCATGACCGTCAATTGAAGCTAATCGCCAAAAATATTCAAAGCAAAATCAAGAGTCAGCTACAAGCCTTGCTGAAGGATGATCGCGAGAAATACGAGAATTTCTATGAATCCTTTGGCCGTCAATTGAAGTTTGGCGTATACAATGACTACGGAATGCACAAGGACGTGCTTCAGGATCTGCTCCTGTTCACTTCTTCTAAAGAGAAAAAGCTGGTTTCGCTCGATGAATACGTATCGAGAATGCCAGAGGATCAGAAGTACATTTATTACGCTGCGGGTGAATCGGTAGAACGTCTGGAAAAGCTGCCTCAATGTGAGCTTGTTGCAGATAAGGGCTATGAAATTCTGTACTTCACCGATGATATCGATGAATTCGCAATCAAGATGATTCTGAACTATAAGGAGAAAGAATTCAAAAACGTATCGAGCGGCGATCTTGGTATTGAGCCGGATGAAAAGGATAAAGAAGCACAAAACGAAGAAAATGAAAACAAAGAGCTGTTTGAGCATATGAGCTCGCTGCTGTCTGGCAAAGTGACCAAAGTTAAGGCCTCCAAGCGTTTGAAAACTCATCCGGTCTGCCTGTCCACAGAAGGCGAATTAACGATCGAGATGGAAAAGGTGCTCAACGCGATGCCTAGCGGTCAAGAGGTGAAGGCGGAAAAGGTTCTGGAAATCAATGTACAGCATGAGGTGTTCCAATCCTTGAAGGCTGCCTATGAGAGCGACAAAGACAAGCTTGATCTCTTCACGAATTTGCTCTACAATCAGGCTCTTTTGATTGAAGGGCTGCCTGTCCAGGACCCTGTAGAGTTTACGAACAATATTTGCAAGGTTATGGTGTAAAATTGCCGGAAAATAAGCTAAGAGCTTGACAAGAAGCTAGCAGCGTTATTGTAAGCAAAGCGCATAACTATAAGCTAACCCGTTCCGATGAATTTCATCAGGACGGGTTTTTGTATGTGGAGATTTATAGTCATCCAGTGTTCCATTTTCGTAAATACCATTTATAACCTTCAAAATATATGTTATCAATTTTATACTACATATGTTGAACTAAAGAAAAGGACGGGAAAGGCAAGAGTGTAAAATGATTCTGGAAAAGCGATTGAAAGAACATTTTACACGGCTGCCCTATGCGTTCAATCATTAGTTCAGCTTATATAGAATTATGTAAAAATTGGAGGTAGATATGAACGGAAATTGGTGGGTTAAAATCATTATTTGCTTGACTGTAATTCCGTGCATCGTTATTTTTGGATTTTTTGTAATGGTCTTTGTGGCTTTAATGGGTGATGGAAGGTTCTATACCCCTTTTATTGTTGCGCTCATTACAATATCCATACTCTATCTTATATTTCGGTTATTCGTACCTATTCGACAGCGAATACTAAATATATCTCTGCTGGTGCTGGTAGTAATAGCCGGATTGACAGCTGCCGGTTACGAGATTAACAAAGCCTATCACAATAGCATTTCGACCGTAAGCGAACAAGGTGTAAATCTGAGTGAATATGAGCCTTTTCAAAAGAATGCTAAAATTGCCACGCTTGAGCAGCCTGCCAGTTTATCTCTTGAGACGGAGCTTCCGCGACTTGATGGCGCGACAGCGCTATATCCTTTGTATTCTGCATTTGCACAGGCCGTTTATCCAGAGAAGGAATATCAGCGTAATGACAGTGAAGTCATGGTAAACACGACACCGGATGCGTATAAAAATTTGATTGAAGGTAATGTAGACATTATTTTTGTTGCAGGTCCTTCTAAAAGTCAACTAAGGGAAGCGGAGCTAAAGGGTGCAGAGCTGATGTTGACTCCGATTGGACGTGAGGCCTTCGTATTTTTCGTCAATTCAGACAACCCTGTCGAGAGATTAACAACGGAACAAATCCAAAATATCTACTCGGGACAAATTACAAATTGGCAGGAGGTTGGCGGTGCTAAGGGAAAAATACGTCCGTTTCAACGTCCGGAGGGTAGTGGCAGCCAGACTATGCTTCAAAAGATAATGGAAGGAAAAACATTAATGTCTCCTTCCGAAAAGGACTTTGTCTCAGGCATGGGAGCGATTATTGAGCAAACAGCAGACTATCGGAACTATAAAAATGCAATCGGATATTCGTTTTTGTTTTTTGCTACGGAAATGGTTCAGAACGGGAATATTCGCTTGCTTGAAGTGGATGGGGTAGAGCCGACTCGGAGTACGATCAGCAGCGGAGAATACCCACTGGCTGCAGAGTTCTACGCGGTGACAAGAGACAAGGATCATCAGAATCCGAATGTAGCTAAGCTTATAGAGTGGATTTTATCTCCTCAAGGGCAGGAATTAGTGGAGAAGACGGGATATACGCCTCTTTTGAATAAATGAGCTATAAGATGTAATAATCTGGAATTTCAAGGATATTGACATAGGGGAGGTTCTCAATTACTATAGATACCGACGGTCGGTATTAATAGGAAGGGGCGCTAATCTATGGCAAGAAATAAATATCCAGAGCAGACTTTAGAGCAAATTTTGTCTGTATCCTCCAGGCTGTTCTCTCAAAAAGGGTTTGAGAAGACCAGTATTCAGGATATTATTGCTGAATTAGGCATGTCTAAAGGAGCGATATATCATCACTTTAAATCCAAGGAGGACATCCTGGATGCCGTGATGCAGAAGCAACTCCAGTATTCAGCTAAAATGCTGAAGGATTTGATTCAGAATACGAAGGCTGCGAATGCCCGCGAGAAGCTGATAATGATTTTAGAGCAGACTGTATCTGATCCGGATGCGCATTCGATTGATGATATTTTAAGTACACAGATCAAAAACCCGCAATTTGTAATGATGGGAATCAAGGCGGGCGTTACGAAGGATGCGCCGGTAATTGCCCAATTGATGATAGACGGAATAGCGGATGGCTCTATTTCGACAGACTATCCTCTCGAATGTGCGGAGGTATTCATGCTGCTCGTTAATATTTGGATGAATCCTGTCTTGTTCGAACGAAGCAGAGGGGAGACACTCCGACGCCTTAAGTTCCTTCAGCACACGATGAGCTTATTAGGAGTAGACATCGTGAGTGATGAGCTGATCGAGGGCATTACGTCACGTCATTCTGATATCGGAGGATACAGGCCGGATGAAGAGTAGGAAGCAAGTGATCGAGGAGACTGTTTCTAATATCAAGCTCGATTGGCTGACTGGGGAAGTTCGAATTTTACCAAGTGAGATGGACCACGTTCAAATTGTTCAGTATATGAATAACCGTTTTCCTGACAAAAAGATGGCTCAGGTTGTGCAGCAATCCGGAATACTGCATATTTTGGACGGTAGGAAGAGAAGCTTAATCGGTTTCAATTTGAATACAACGACTCTAGAGGTTTACCTGCCTAAGAAAAAATTACATTCGATCACAATAAATGGTACAGGCAGCCATTTATACGTTCAAGCCTTGGAAGCCCAAATGTTCAAGATTCAGCTTACGTCTTCCCATGCGACAGTAACCGGAGGAAGCTGTGATAAGTGTGAAATTAATGCTGTAGGAACGAATTTCATAGGCGAAGATGTGGAAATTCAAGAGTTGAATTTATGTGCCACCTCATCCAAAGTTGAAATATCCGGAGAGCTTTCAGAAATCCATGCAAACTCAACAGGTAGAGGAATTAAGATTCAATCATCCATAGTGCCATGCAACATTCAATCTGTATCAACCGGAGCCGGTGTTACGTTGGGCATACCGGAAAATGACGGGTTTGTTCTGGAATTCCAAAAAGTGTCGGGTCACTTAAAAAGTGATTTCCCGCTCATCCCGCAGGGTAGAAGCTACACCTACAAAGATGGCGGGAAGTTGTATCGCGCTGAGGTAAGAGGCGGTCGATTCTCACTTCAAAAAACTATACTCTAAACCCCGCTGTCATTCCTCTAAGCGTCCTTGCCATTTGCGATAAATTGTCAGCGGTATGATCGATCTCATTCATAATGCTTAGCTGCTCTTGAATGCTGGCATTGATTTGCTCGGTTCCATTAGCAATATCATGTGTTGATTCGGCGATATCAAGAATGGCCTTTTCCATTTCCCGGCTGCTGAGAGCCTGCTGTTCATTGTCATAATCAATTTGATCTATTTGGCTGACGATGGTCTCAATGCTGTCCAAAATATGAATGATACTATCCTTGGCCTCGGCGCTTTTTTGCACGCCTAGCTGTACCTTATCTGTCACTTCTTTTGTTGATTTTACGGCGGTTAATGTTTTCCGCTGATTTTCTTCTATCATCCGGGCGATCTCCTGAGCCGCTACATTGCTCTCATCCGCGAGCTTTCTAATTTCGTCAGCGACAACGGAAAAGCCCCTGCCAGCCTCGCCCGCACGAGCTGCTTCAATAGCTGCATTTAGAGCGAGCAGGTTGGTTTGAGCTGATATGCCCGAAATTAAGGTGCTGATATCGCCTATCGTTTTTGAAGCTTCATTCAATTCATGGATCGTTTCAGACACGGACCGGGAAGCATGATTAATATCGGTCATAGAAGAAGTGATATCCTCTATTGTGGCTGCTCCTGATTGGGCGGCTTCTTTTACCTTTTTACTTGTATCTGCTGTTCTTTTGCTCGCGATCGCTGTAGATTCGGAGAACTTAGCCATCTCGGTCAAGCTTGCGGTAGTTTCTTCCGCAACGGCGGCACTATCAACTGTGCCTGCAGCAATTTCACTGATCGTATTGGATACGCCTTGCAGGGATGCTGTTGTATTCCCTGTAACCTCGCTTAGCTTTTCACTTGAAGTATAGATCGTTCCCGCAGAGGTGATGATTTCCGATATCATCGATTGCAGCCTTGCAACGAAGGCGTCAAAGCTGCTGCTCAATTCTCCTAATTCATCCTTGCTGTTGTAATCGATACGTCCTGTTAAGTCGCCATTATTTTGTGAGATTTCTTTCAATTTGGCGGTTACCTTAGTAACCGGGTTCACTACGGTTCGTGTTATAAAAAAGGTTAACACAACAGTAATAGCTGCGCTGATCAACAGCAGTACGATAAAAGATACCATCGTAGTTTTATACACAATTTTGCTATCCTCATAGGTTTGCCGCGCGGCTTGAATGTGTTTATCTACCCAGGCATTCATGGCATCGATAAGAGCATTTTTAGCTTGATCCAAAGCTGCCATTTCGGTTGGGCCTCCGGCTTGCGGTGCCCCATCGCCCCCTGCTGCTCCTGTTGTCTCTCCTGCTTCGGTCGTTCCAGATGCCACGGCGGACTCAGATGCTTCGTACGTTCCAGATGCCATCGTCGACTCAGATGCAGCTGCACTAGTAGTGCCCGTTTCCTCAGCTGTTTCTCCGGCATTTTCTGTACTGCTCATTTCTGATGAAATATTTTCCTGTTGCACCGGATTGGCAGGAGGTTGTTCACCTAAATTCTCCCGACCTGATCTAAAGCGCTCCATAAATTGATCCAGAGCAGAGCTGTATGTATCCACTAAAGTAAATATGTTATTTGCTTCGGCTTCATCGTTAAATTGAGATAACCCTTGGTTGATAGTCGATAGGTAATTCGTAATTTGTTCCTTGATGGCTTCGCGTTCCTCATCATCACTTCCGTCCATATAGGTGCTGGCAAGGGATCTCGCCGATTCCATATCGGATTTAATCTGCTCCAGCTCTACAATCGGAATAAGCCTTGAGTTGTTCAATTCTAATAATTTTCCGTTCACACTGTTAATTTGCATGATTCCCGCGGCGCCGATAATAAGCATAAAAATAAAGAAGCTAATGGAGAGTAAACGTATTTTTGGCGCGATCTTCATGTTCTGAATCATTCTCATGTGATTGTCCCCCTGTGTACGAATTCGTATAATGGTTGTTATAGATGTAGTTTAGAGGGTCTGACTTAAAGTGACTTGAAAGGCTACTGAATGTTTGCTGAAAGGTTAAAAGGAGGACAATCAATATGTCACTTGAAATTGAACGCAAGTTTTTGCTTAAGGAATTTCCGGAACAGCTGATCAAGGATGGCAAGCTCAAGGTAATATCAGAGCAGGTGATCGATCAGACTTATTTGGCGATACATGAGGATCAGGAGCTGCGTGTGCGAAAAATTGTAGACGCTATTTCGGGAGAGGTTACATATACGCACACTTTTAAAAAGGGACATGGTCTCATTCGCGGGGAAGTGGAGTATTCCATTTCAGGCGGAATTTATGAGCAGATGGTGGGCAGCTTAAATCTGATTCCTTTGATCAAAACCCGTACAACAGCGCAATGGGAGGATATTAAGGTAGAAATAGATCAATATCACCAAATTGATTTTATTGTATTGGAAGTTGAATTTGAGTCGGAGAGGGAAGCAACGGAATTTAACATCCCTTATTGGTTTGGTGAAGACATCAGCTCAAATAGGCAATTCAGCAATAAAACGGTGTGGAGAGAGCTTCAGCGGAATAGGAATAGCCATGATCTGCATATATAAAGTAGTACAGTGCAAACGCTGTACATTGAGTTATAGATTGTCATGTGCATCTTAGTTCATCATAAGAAAGGAGGCAAGCGCAAGTGGGGCTTTTGTATGAAATCATACACCATTCCGACAAGCATCAGTATGAGAAGAAATCATTTCCTAAGCTGCTGGTCGACAAGGTGATTTCAGTTAGCAGTGGAGCAGCGGATCGGAAATTGAGGGAATACATGTTGCAGGAAAAAGCAGCCTCTAACAGCACGAGTACGAGTATGATTTAATGAAAAATGACCGTCTGGATCGGTGAATCCGGGCGGTTATTTATATTCTAAAGTGGACATACGATGTTATTTAAGAGAAAATACTATAAAGATATATATGAAAATGAGAGAAGGGGTTGAGTCGGTAGTGCTGCGATTCGGAATTATCGGTACGAATTGGATCACGGAACGCTTTATTCAGGCTGCGGAGGAGACAGAGCAATTTGTGTTGACAGCGGTATACTCTCGAACGGAAGAGACAGGCCGGGATTTTGCCGCCAAGTATCAAGACGTTGATGTATATACGAATTTGGAGGAAATGGTGTCGGGCGACAAGGTAGACGCTGTATATATAGCCAGTCCAAATTCCTTTCATATGGAACAGGCTGTTGCATGCATGAATCACGGCAAGCATGTATTATGTGAAAAGCCGCTTGCTTCGAATGCATTTGAGACAAAGAAGATGATCGAAGTGGCAAAGGCCAATAATGTGCTGCTTATGGAGGCCATGAAATCAACACTGATGCCGAATTTTCGTGTAATCAAAAACAACCTGTACAAATTGGGAAGAATCAGACGTTATTTTGCCAGCTACTGTCAATACTCATCACGTTACGATGCTTTTCTCGGAGGTACAGTCCTGAACGCATTTAATCCTGCATTTTCCAATGGAGCGCTGATGGATTTGGGTACATATTGTCTGTATCCCATGGTGACGCTGTTCGGCAAGCCGGATTCGATTCAAGCGACAGGAATCAAGCTCTCTTCAGGTGTAGATGGAGAAGGCAGCATCGTTATGGGGTATGAGAATATGGACGCGGTCGTGATGTATTCCAAAATAGCTGATTCTTATGTTCCGGCTGAAATTCAGGGTGAAAACGGGACGTTGGTCATTGATAAAATTAACCAGCCGTATGATGTCAAAATTTATTATCGTGATGGAACAATAGAGGACTTAAGACAACCGCAGATGCAGGAGTCAATGTTCTATGAAGCGAGAGAGTTCATCGAGCTAGTGCAGACTGGGAAGAGAGAGTGCACAGTAAATACGTATGACAATTCTCTTGCCGTGGCCGAAATCATGGAGGAAGCCAGACGTCAAATCGGCGTTAAATATCCGGCGGATTTGTGGTAGATAGTGGGAATAGATTACAGGTGATTGATAAAGATGACAGTTGAAGGAATACAGATAGCAGATGCAAATAACAAGTAACAGATAACAAGTAACAAGTAACAAGTAACAAGTAACAAGTAACAAGTAACAAGTAACAAGTAACAGATAACAGAACAGGTAACAGATAGCAGATGACAAATGACAGGTAACAAGTAACAAATGATAAATGACAAATGACAAATGACAAATGACAAATGACAAATGACTAATAGTAGAGGA
>RCUU01000835.1_pt1 | contig 16219 bp, 13 predicted proteins | sample 2166211 | NCBI WGS metagenome assembly RCUU01 (sample SAMN09932620, study PRJNA488358) | compost metagenome | feature: garden; material: soil; isolation source: compost soil in phenylacetic acid-enriched culture | place: Germany: Experimental Botanical Garden Goettingen | collected 2016-01-27
AGGCAAGATCACGGATTTTCTGGCAGAGAGCGCAGATGTGGTCGCCCGGTATCAGGGGGGGAACAATGCCGGTCACACGATTCTGATTGACGGGAAGAAGTTCAAGCTGAGCTTGATTCCATCAGGAGTATTTTACAAAGAGAAAACTTGTGTCATCGGCAACGGAATGGTTATTAACCCTGAGGCTCTGATTCAAGAAATTAATTATATTCATGAGAATGGTTTTGACACCAAGAATTTGGTGATCAGTGATCGTGCCCATGTCATCATGCCATATCATATGCTGCTGGATGCACTCGAAGAGGACCGCAAAGGCCCGAATAAGATCGGTACTACCCGTAAAGGGATTGGCCCGGCTTACATGGACAAGGCTGCCCGCAACGGCATCCGCATTGCCGATCTGATGGATGCAGAGGAATTCGAGCTGAGACTGCGCCACTTAATGGAAGAAAAGAATCAAGTGATCACACAGGTATACGGAGCGGAAGCGCTGGATGTAGAAGAAGTTCTGACCAAATACCTGGAATATGCAGAAGTTCTCCGCAGCTATGTTACGGATACCTCTGTAGTGCTGAATGAGGCGATTGACGCCGATTCCAGAGTACTGTTCGAAGGCGCGCAAGGTGTAATGCTTGATATCGACCAGGGAACCTATCCGTTCGTTACGTCATCCAATCCGTCTGCAGGCGGAGTCTGCATCGGTTCCGGTGTAGGTCCATCCAAGATTCAACAGGTTATTGGTGTAGCCAAGTCTTATACTACCCGTGTTGGTGATGGCCCGTTCCCTACGGAACTGAATGATTCTGTCGGCGACTATATCCGTGAGACAGGACACGAGTACGGCACAGTTACAGGACGTGCCCGCCGTGTAGGCTGGTTTGACAGCGTAGTGGTGCGTCATGCCCGCCGTGTCAGCGGAATTACCGGTCTGTCTCTGAACTCGCTGGACGTTCTCAGCGGCTTGGAAACGGTGAAGATCTGCACGGGCTACAAATACCGTGGAGAAGTGATTACTCATTATCCGGCCTCACTGAAAATGCTGGCGGAATGCGAAGCTGTCTATGAGGAGCTTCCGGGCTGGAGTGAGGATATCACTTCGGCGAAGACGCTGGAAGATCTGCCGGCAAATACACGGAAATATGTCGAACGGGTATCGGAGCTTACAGGCATCCCGATCTCGATTTTCTCTGTAGGCCGCAACCGCGAGCAGACCAATCAAGTACTGCCGATCTATATCTAAGCTGAATATCTGATTCACCTAAGGGAGCCTCAATCGAGGCTCCCTTCTCTTTTTGATAATAGCCAGATTGCTGACTTTCATAGCGGACGTTTCTCTAGCAGTGTTCTAGTCAATACTGGAAGGATAGAAGGACCCGAGGCCTGATATTCCGGAGATTGGCAATGAACAGAAGCAAGGGAGAGATGAAGATGAAAATAGTAAAGCGTGCGCTTGCTGTCTGCCTGATTGTGGTGCTGGCGAGTACACTGTCCATTCTGACTGCAGCCTTCGTCGTCAATACGTATATTCAATCCGTACTGGCAAGCTTCGATATCAAGCTGGATGGACCAGAGCCGGGGATAGGCGGATTTGTAAAGAGTCTGACCGGGATGAACTCAAAGGCTTCCTCAGATACAGCTGAGAAGCAGAAAGATGCAGCACCTGATACTCAGGAGAAGAATTCAAGCGGCGCGGATGGTACTGAGAACACTAACAGCACCAATAGTACAAGCGGCACCGGGGAGAAAGCTGTAGAGGAAGATGCCCCTAAGGATGCTCTCCCTGTGATGGGGGAAGCGTCGATGAATGAGGAGCAGAGCGGAAGTGCTCTCGACCAGGAATTGGTTATGACGCCGGAGGCGATGAAAGACTTGAAGGATAATCTGCCTGCCGATGAGAAGACCAATATTTTCAATATCTTGATGGCAAAGCTTCCGCAGGAGGAAATGCAAAAAATATCCAAGGCGATGGAGGATGGCCTGACGGAAAATGAAGTCAAGGAACTGCAGCAGGTCATAGCAAAGTATGTCGATCAAGAGGAATATGATACCCTAATGAAAATGCTTACACCAGATGCCAAGGGTAGTCCGTAAAATTAAAAACTGTCACTTTTTGGACACGAGGGTGCTGTTTAAACGTCATAATTTTGGAAAAAACCCGCGAAAATCGCGGGTTTTGCCATGCGTGGAAAGTTGAAATTTTTCTCCCGGCTGTGGTACAGTAAAAAAGGACTACAAGGGGTTAATTTTTTGTAACCTTTTTTGGGAACCTGACAACTTGATTATTCACACTAACGCAAATAGAAAAATAGATGCTCCAGCATATATAAAAGGGGACGTAATAACATAAGCTTGGCCGCTTATACGGTATAAGTGGGCGGACTGAAAGGGAGAGTTTCATGAAGGGATTTAAGTTCATGCGCCAGGTGGGGAAGCTGCGAAACGTGGACGAGCGTTCCGCAGAACCCGGTGCAGTAAGTCAACAGGGCAGCGATGCCGCTAGCGATACCAATGTCTTTCATCAAGAAACCAAACCTAGGCGTTTGCGGCGCTCCTGGATTGCGGCTTCTGCCGGTCTGGTGCTGCTGGGCGCTTTTCTGGTCGGAGCCGAGAAGAGGTATGTGACCGCCAATACAGTAACGTACTACAAGGTTCTGGTGAAGGGTGAGGAAATCGGGAAGATTAGCCAAGAAGCCGAGCTCGATCAGCTGTTTGAACAGAAACGGCAGGAGTATCAAGTGAAATATCCCGAGTCGGTGATGGTGCTGCAAACGGACGGTATTACAACGGAGGCGGAGAAGGCTTTTAAACCTGAGATTGACAGCAGCAAAACACTGGATAAGCTGGACGGTATGCTCAAGGCTTATGCTGTAGGCGTTCAATTAACGGTAGACGGAGAGGTGCTTGGCATCGTTAAGGACCAGGAGACGGCAGCGGCGGTACTGAAAGGTGTTAAGGAGCATTATCTCCCGCAAGCTGAAGTTTCCACAGGAGCCCAGCTCAAGAAAACGGCTGCTTCAAGCTCAGCCAAAACCTCAGCAGCAGGCACTGATTCAGTAGAGTCGGCAGCCATCCGCGAGCAAGTGGCCATGGCTCCGGTAAAAGCTGATCCGAACAAGGTCTTGAGCGTAGAGGAAGCCGTCAAGGCGCTTACAGAGGGAAAAGAGGAGCCGTTGACGTATACGGTCCAGGAAGGCGACACGATTTCGGGAATCGCCAAACTGTATGATACGACACAGGCTGAGATCTTCAAGAACAATCCTACGGTCAAAGAATTGACACTGCAAATTGGCGACACACTGCAATTAACGGTACCGCAGCCTGCACTTACGGTTGTTACCGTAGAGCAGGTCGCAGAGCAGGTGGTTACCGAGCCTGAAGTGGTTGTCCGCACGAGTGATCAGCTCGCCGCCGGCAAGAGCAAAGTGGTCCGTCCGGGACAAACCGGCCTCAAAACGATGCAATACCGCTTGACCAAGGAAAATGGCCAGGTCGTCAAGGAAGAATGGCTGGGGCAGGCCGTAGTGAAGGCTTCGCTGCCGGAAGTAGTGTATCGGGGAACCAAGGTGGTTGGAGAAGGAACGGGGATGTTTGTCTGGCCGGTGAGTGGTGCGACGATTTCCAGCAGCTACGGCGAACGTTGGGGCCGCGTACATAAGGGAGTCGATTTGGTATCCGGCAACCGTACGATCAAAGCCGCCGATGCCGGAACGGTTAGTTTCGCTGGTGTACAGAACGGATACGGCAACGTGGTTATTGTGGACCATCACAACGGATATAGCACGTATTACGGCCATCTCAGCAGAATATCAGTCTCCCAGGGACAAAGGCTTGAACAGGGTGCGCAAATCGGAATCATGGGCAACACCGGACGTTCTACCGGAACGCATCTGCATTTTGAAATCCGCAAAAATGGGACAGCGATCAACCCTATGAAATATCTGCAATAATTCATATTTTTAAATCTGCCGTCCGAATGGTTTCGGGCGGCTTTTAAAATGAGAAGAATGCGCATCGTAGGATGTGACACCAGGACAGGTATGTTAAAATAGGAGAATCAATGATAAGTATGGTTAGAAAGGTGAAGCGGAGCATATGCAGATGGGGACGATTCTGGTAGTAGACGATGAACAGCCTATTGCTGATATATTGAAATTCAATTTGGAAAAAGAGGGCTATGAGGTCATCTGCGCTTTTGACGGCAACAGTGCAGTAGAGCTGGCATTGTCCAAACGGCCCGACCTGATGCTGCTCGATCTTATGCTTCCCGGCAAAGACGGCATGGATGTCTGCCGTGAGGTGCGTTCAGCGCATCTGGATATCCCGATTATTATGCTCACCGCCAAAGACGGGGAGATTGACAAGGTACTGGGGCTGGAGCTTGGCGCAGATGATTATGTCACCAAGCCGTTCAGCACGCGGGAGCTGCTGGCCAGAGTCAAAGCGCAGATGCGGCGCCAGCATAAGCCGGCTCCCTCCGAAGCGCTCAGTGAACCCCTGGAAAGTAAACAGGGAGTACAGCATTTCGGCCTTTTTGTGGATACCGACATGTATATGGTCTATAAGGAAGGCGAACCGCTCGATCTGACGCACCGTGAGTATGAGCTGCTCTATTATATGATTCGCCACGCCGGCAAGGTGATGACCCGGGAGCATTTGCTGCAGGCCGTATGGGGCTTCGAGTATTTCGGGGATGTGCGGACCGTTGATGTGACGATCCGCCGTCTGAGAGAGAAAATTGAGGAGAATCCCAGCAAACCGGAGTATATTTTTACCCGGCGCGGACTTGGTTATTTGATGCATAGCCCCAAAAGCGGAGGGTTGTGATGAAGGGACTGTCCTTTTTCCGGACGATACAGGCCAAGCTTATTATTATTTATGTGCTGCTGATTCTGATCGCCATGCAGCTGATCGGTGTGTATTTTGTCAGCTCGATGAAGAATTCACTGACCGATAATTTCACCAAGGACCTGAAGGCGCGTGCGGAGATGCTCTCGATCCTGACCGCCGACAAATTCGGCAGTGAGGCCGGAACGGCGGATGAAGAAACGGCTGTGGAGAGTCTGCGCGGCATGGTCAACAATCTGTATATCAATGGCGCCGAAATTCAGGTGCTGGATGCAAGCGGCAAGATTATTACCACTTCGGTGCCTTCGCAGAATGATTATGTGGGACAGCGCAACACCCAGACGGTGGTGAGCCGCGCCCTGCAGGGAATCAGCGACAACGAGGAATATATTATTGCAGATGATAATGTGCGTAAGAAGGTAGTCGCCAAGCCGGTGCTTTCCGGTGACAAGGTTGTAGGGGCCATATATATTGCTGCCGATATGAAGGATCTGTATGCCACAATTAGCCGCATCAACAGTGTGTTTCTCTCCGGACTGCTGCTGGCGCTGGCACTTACGGCCGTGCTCGGTGTTATACTGGCGCATACGATCACGCATCCGATCAAGGAGATGACCCGGCATGCCACTGCGGTGGCCGAAGGGCGCTACAACCGCAAGATGCCGGTCTTCGGCAATGATGAGATTGGCCAGCTAAGCCAGGCCTTTAATTATATGACAGGCAGATTACGGGAAGCTTTATCCCAGAATGAGGAGGAGAAGGAGAAGCTGGCCTCCATCCTGGCGAATATGAGTGACGGTGTAGTTGCCACCGATGAGACCGGCGGGGTTATTCTGATGAATACGCGGGCGGCGCATATGCTGGGTTCGGAAGGTCCGCTTCCCGAAGGCGCCCCCTTGGATGAGCTGCTGGGTCTGGATCATGAGCAGTCAGGCTCGCTTGCCCAGGGCAATGCCCAGTCCGCAATGCTTCATCTTTCACCAATGGGCGGGGAAGATCCCAACATTGTGCGGGTTACCTTCACGCCGATTCACCGCCGGGAAGGCGGAGGGATCGCGGGGACGATTGCAGTCCTGCAGGATGTTACGGAACAGGAAAATCTGGAAGAGTCCCGGCGGGAGTTCGTAGCGAATGTGTCCCATGAGCTGCGGACGCCGCTGACGACCATCAAAAGCTATGCCGAAGCCCTGGATGACGGCGCACTTGAAGATCCGCAGCTTGCTGTGCGGTTCGTTGGAGTCATCCGCAACGAGACGGAGCGCATGATCCGCCTCGTGACGGATCTGCTGCATCTTTCACGCCTGGATTCGAAGGAATCCAGCCTGCGCATCCAGCAGACGGATATCTCTGAAATGCTGGAGGATGTGGCTGACCGGTTCTCCTTTCAAATCCGCCAGAAGCGTATTCACATCAGCACCAGAGTCCGCAAGGATGTGGCGAGCGCCTGGCTTGACCGCGATCAAATTGATCAGGTGTTGGGCAATCTCGTTTCCAATGCGCTGAAGTATACGCCGGAGGGCGGGACGATTCAATTGGAAGCCCTGAAGAATGAAGAGGGAATGCTGGCGATTTCAGTCCGGGACTCCGGGATTGGAATTCCCAAGAAGGATATCGAACGGATCTTTGAGCGTTTTTACCGGGTAGATAAAGCCCGCTCCCGAAATATGGGCGGGACGGGCCTGGGATTGTCCATTGCCCGGGAAATTGTCAAAGCGCATGGCGGTTCTATTTCGCTGCAATCGGAGCTGAATGAAGGCTCACTGGTTACCTTTACACTGCCATTGAAGCAGGAAGGGGGGAGTGAGTCATGAAGGAAAAAGTAAAATCCTGGGTTCTTGCATTGCTCGTATTTGGAAGCCTTGTAGAGAGCTATTATCTGATCTACCGGCTGCCGGGCAGCGATTCTGCGGTCATGTCGGAAAATCTGTATGTGAAGACTGACAATATGGGGCCGGAGGAGAAGGTAGAGAACCTGCTCTACCCCGACAAAATGATTATCCATATGGGGGAGAGCAAACATACGCTTTTCTATCCTAATACGACCTTTTATAATCTCATCCTCAACCGGCTGAAGGGCCGGAGCTTTGAGAGTTTCCAGCGGCGGTCGGTGCAGGATTTCGACTGGGACAAAATCAGAAATGAAAATCCGGGCATTGAACTGTCTTTCGGTGCAGGCATTCCCGTAACCCTGCTGCAGCGCGTAATGCAGCTGTCGCCGGATTCGCTGTTTGAAGGGGAGAGTATAGACCGGATTTGGATTTACAATATCAAAAATGATTCCAAAGCACATGCTGTCTTCTTCAGTACCCGGGGCGATATCGTGTATGAAGCGGCCAAGGCCGATCTGACGGTGCAGGATGTGCAGCAGCATGTCGATTTCGGCAGCGACCTGACGAATTACAAAGAAGTGAATGGCGATTATTATGTGCCGGAAGCGAAGGTATCGATGGTTGAAGTTGAAATGCCGCTTGGCATGTATACGATTCAGCAGATGCAGAGCAATCTCTTTTTTGATGCGGGGAGCACCAGATACATTCCGGAAAAAGACGGTTCTGAGATTTACACGGACAGCAAACGCAGTCTTCAGGTGGATCAGGAACAGAACTGGATGAGCTACAGTGATCCGGCTGCTCTTCCAGCCGGAGAGAGCACACCGGCCAAGGATGCTCTGGAGGCGGTTGATTTTGTCAATGAGCACGGGGGCTGGAATGGAACCTACAGGCTGGCGGCAACCGAGGAAGGCCGGCAGGAGCGCAAAGTCTCTTTTCAGCAGTTCTATGGAGCTTCTCCCTATGGTTCATATCCGATTATCAGCCAGCCGCAACTGCAGTATGGAGTAATTCATCTGGAACTGCAGCAGGGAACCGTATCTTCCTATGAGCGTTCTCTGATGTTTGTAGATGAGAGCAAGGCGGTTAAGAGAATTGTGGACCTGTCGTTTGGAGAAAGGCTGCAGAACCAATTGGCTCAGCTCGGTAAGGCCTCGGCGGTGAAGGAGCTGACTCCTGCCTATGTGCCTGAGGTGAAGGGGGAGAAGCTTCGGCTTACTCCGGTGTGGCGGGTTACGCTTAACGACGGTACCGTGCTTACGCTGAATTAGGGGTTCTGAGACAACACTTTGGGGAGGACAAGTATGGACTGGGGAAGAGCAAAAAATGTGCTGATATACGCCTTTCTGGTGTTGAATCTGCTGCTGTGCTATCAGCTCTGGATTGATCTGCGGGACCAGGCCAGCGCCAACCTTGATTTCACCTCCTTGTCCCAGGAAACGCAAGCAGTCATGGAACAGAAGGACATTCGGGTTCTGTGTCCAATCCCCGCTGCCACACCGCAGCTGCCGGACATTACGTACCATTATTCAGGCGAGGAGCAGAACGAACCGCCGGTTGAGCTTAAGGAGCCGATAGACAGCAAGCTGATCTATTCCTCGTTCACCGAGCTTAGCACTGCACTGCAGGGGCAGATCCCGGACATAGCCAATTACCGCTTCGATTCACAGGAAAGCGAGGTCGGCAAATTCGTACTTCATCCGCTGGTGGACAAGAAATGGTCGCTGTTCAGGGTTAGACTGGAGCTGATTAACAGTGATCAGAAAATCGTGGCCTACCGCTTGCCGAAGATTGAGATTGGAGCCAGCAGCAGTGATAATGTGCAAAAGGTGCTTCCGGCATCCCAGGCACTCAGCAGTCTGATTGAAAAATATTTTCCGGAGAATTCAGTTGTTAAGGAGATTGAGCTGGGTTATTACGGCGAACTGTTCAATTCCGAGAGCCAGGTAGCTTCGCCAATGTGGCGGTTCATGCTGGAGAATGGCAATGCCTACTACGTAGATGCCATAAGTGCGGACATTATCAGTCCCAAGACAACAGAGTAGAAGGAGCAGGAGAGAGAAATGGGAATATCTTTTACAGTGCTGTCCAGCGGTTCTACCGGGAACGTGACGGTGGTGCGCAACGGCGAAACAACACTAATGATCGACGCTGGTCTCAGCGCGAAACGGATTGACGAGCTGCTGGCCATGCGCGAGCTGACCGGACAGGATATCGATGGCATTCTGGTGACGCATGAACATTCCGATCATATTAAGGGACTCGGAGCCATGGCGCGCAAATACGACCTTCCGATCTATGCCAACACCAATACTTGGGGCGCAATTGAGAAGGGGATCGGCAATATTGCCGAACAGAACCGGATTGTGCTTGAGACGGGGCAGTATAGGGATTTCGGCAGCCTGCGGGTAGAGTCATTCGCGATCTCGCATGATGCGGCTGAGCCGGTGGGTTATAACTTTTATGATGGCAAAGAGAAGCTGTGTGTGGCGACAGATCTCGGTTATGTCAGCGACAAAGTGCGTACGGCAATTTCGGATGCCGATGTGCTTGTGCTTGAAGCCAATCATGACATCGAAATGCTGAGAATGGGGCACTATCCTTGGAACACGAAGCGGCGGATCCTCGGTGATCTGGGCCATCTGTCCAATGAGGCGGCAGGCGCGGCGCTAAGTGAAATCCTCACAGGAAGGACCAAACGCACGTATTTGGCACACCTGAGCCGGGATCACAATATGATGGACTTGGCCAAAATGTCTGTGCGCGGAGCGATGGAAGACCGGGGCTGTTTTTTCAAAGACAGTGAATTCAGGCTCTGCGACACCTACTATGACCGGCCTACGCCATGGGATAAGGTGAGCCAGTCATAAGCTGGTCCATTTCTGTAATCTTCTGTTCCAGCTCCTGGCGTGAGAAAAGGCCCTTGTCAATCAGCAGCTCGATCATGGCGCTCTGGACAAGAATTAGATGGTAGTGCTCATCCTTAAGATCACCCAGCTTGCCGATAAATTGCACCAGATCCATACTGGTCGAAAAAGATTCCATTTATTATATTCCTCCCAAAATTTACATGGATTTTACGCCAGAAAAAACACGGTATGACATCTGCGTGTGATACAATCAAAAGAGTAAGAATGAGATAACTGTTCAGCTCTCTGGTTTCTATTATTGTAGTCTTTTGGGGTGCAAAATATTCCTGAAGCACAGTAATAGTAAATAGATAGGTTGCAAGAATCGAGGGACTGATGTGTGCTGTACCCCGTACTTATATGGTTAATAAATAAGATGAAACCTTTTAGTGCTTCCTGGAGTCTAAGAGAAGATGAGGTAACTCGGGCGTGGTTGCTTGGCGTTCAGGTCTTGAATGCAGTAGCAATAGAGGGGAGAGGATGTAACGGTGGGACTGTTTGATGATGATTTCTATTCCACGAAAGTGTCACGGCGCAGAAGCAGACAGCATGAAGCCTCAAGCGGATCGGGCGGGCACAAATGGCCGCGCAGATCGCGGAGGGGGCTGGCAACATGGCAGGTAGCCATGATCTGCTCCGTAGTCAGTGCTGTTACGGCAGTGCTTCTGTTCAGTCTGGTGACAGGACAGCTGACCCATGAAAAAGCCGAGTCACCGGCAGTAATCGGTAAGGTTGCTGCAAGCAGCGGTGATCCCTATGACCGGATTATTCAAGCTGCCGCTCTTGTACGTCCTGCAGTAGTGAGCATTATTAATCATAAGGAAGATAACAAGGAACTTAATATTCTCGATGAGTCAGCACTCGGATCGGGAGTTATCTATAAGAAGAACGACGGCAAAGCATTTATCATTACGAATAACCATGTCATCGACGGCGCCGGCAAGCTGGAGGTCGTTACGGTTGACGGGGAGACCCGCAAGGCAACCCTTGTGGGTGCCGATAAAGTCAGCGATATTGCAGTGCTCTCCATCGATGCCGAAGGCATTAATACGGTGGCCCAGATCGGTGATTCCTCCAAGCTTCGGCTGGGTGAGACCGTTATTGCCATCGGCAATCCCCTGGGGCTGGGCGATACGTTAACCTCGGGAATTGTCAGCTATACGGAGCGGACGATTCCGGTATCCCTGAACCAGGATGGTGTATATGACTGGGAACAGGAGGTTATTCAGACGGACGCTGCGATTAATGAAGGCAACAGCGGAGGTGCGCTGGTCGATCTGGATGGCAAGGTGATCGGTATTAATACAATGAAGATCTCCGACACTGGCGTGGAAGGGCTTGGTTTCGCTATTCCGGCCAACCATGTGATGGAAACGGCAGATGAACTTGCAGCCAAAGGAAAAATTTCCCGATCCTACCTCGGCGTTTATTCGGTCGATCTGAACAATCCTTATGTGCCGCTGGCAGAGGATCAGCGCAAGGAGCTGAACCTGCCGACCAGTGTGAAGGATGGTGTCGTTGTATTGGATGCTGTTGGACCGGCGAAGGAAGCCGGTCTGCAATTCAATGATGTAATCACAAAGTTCGATAACCAGTCCATTACATCCACGCTCTCATTGCGCAAATATCTCTATGATCACACCAAGATTGGGGATGACCTCAAGATTACCTTTTACCGGAATGGAGAAGTAAAACAGGTTACGGTGAAACTTCTTGAGAAGCCGGAGGAATAAAAGCTGTTGTGGCAGTATATAATAAAAAAGCAGTCACATGAAGGAAGCGGCTGAGACGTCCTTAACTTAGCTTAAATTTTAAGGACTCCAGCCGTTTCTAAATGGTGAATATGGGGTAAAAGAATACCGTGGGGATTACAATTGGATGGTTTTTGCGACTGACAGCCCTTACATTGGAAAGTTAACCTAATAAGTGAAAAAACGGAGAAATTCGGATAGGACAGCTTGCCTTTGTTATTGAGGTGTGGTAACATGAACTTAATCATACAATTGATACCTAATTCTCGTATTGAAAAGGGCTGTCAAATGAAGTACAACCTTTCTCAATGTGTGAATTTTTTCTTTGTTTGAAGATAAAAAGAACATATTAATTTAAATTTGTGGAGGTAACACACATGCAAACAGGTACAGTTAAATGGTTCAACGCAGAAAAAGGATTCGGATTTATCGAAGTTGAAGGCGGAAGCGACGTATTCGTTCACTTCAGCGCAATCACTGGCGACGGCTTCAAAACTTTGGACGAAGGCCAACGCGTTGAATTCAACGTTGTTCAAGGCAACCGTGGACCACAAGCCGAAAACGTTGTAAAACTGTAATAATAGAAGGTGCCGTCCCGCTTGTGAAAGTTGGGACGGTCTTTTTTTAAAATATAAGGAATTATAGCTTTACGCCATATCGCTCCTTATATTACTCGTGAAACGGTTGCCGTCCTTAACAACAAGGACGGCAATGCCGTTTCTACTTGTCTGGATTCTCTGGCTTGTGACATAAAGGAAGGGAGGAACGGCAATGAACTACCGGAAGAAGCCTTTGGAGGAAGTGCCGGAAGAAAATACCGCAATTTGGGCCTGTACCAACGATGGATGTAATGGATGGATGAGGGATAATTTCGCATTCGAACATGCGCCTTCATGCCGTCTCTGCCACTCTCCCATGGAGCGCAGTATGAAGATGCTGCCGCAGCTGCTCAATTCCAATGGCGATTTGAAATCGCTGAAGAAGGGTATTTCCATTACCTGACCAATGCCTTTATGAGTCAAGACTTCTATAGAATAATGAACACATCCAAGACGGTGAAACCGTCTTATTTTTTTTGCTTTCTGTAGGCAATATTGTGATATTTGTCACAAATTTATTGAATTTCAAGCCTAAACAGGGTGTATAATGTGATAAATATCACACTTTACCCTTTGAATTTTTGACAAAATAGACATATCGAATGGGGAGAAGGAAGGGGAGAAATATGGATACAGTGATGCTGTCGCGTATACAATTTGCGTCGACGACAATTTTTCATTATTTCTTTGTACCGGTATCAATTGGACTCGCGCTTTTGATTGCAATTATGGAGACGATGTATGTCAGAAAAGGCAATGATGAATACAAAAGAATGGCGCAGTTCTGGGGAAAGCTTTTCCTGATTAACTTCGCTGTGGGCGTAGTGACAGGAATTCTGCAGGAGTTTCAGTTCGGGATGAACTGGTCTGACTACTCGCGGTTTGTAGGTGATGTATTTGGAGCTCCGCTGGCGATTGAAGCGCTGCTTGCTTTCTTTTTGGAGTCTACATTTATTGGGATTTGGATTTTTGGCTGGGATAAGGTATCTAAACGCATCCACCTGCTGTCGATCTGGCTGGTGGCGCTCGGAACCATGTTTTCTGCTTTCTGGATTCTGCTGGCCAATTCGTTCATGCAGCATCCGGTAGGATTTGCAGTTAATAATGGACGTGCGGAAATGAATGATATCTGGGCACTCATTACGAATGGACAATTGCTGGTCGAATTCCCGCATACGGTACTTGCCGCTTACGCTACAGGTGCATTCCTGGTTACCGGCATCAGTGCTTACAAACTGCTGAAGAAACAGGATGTTTCCTTTTTCCGCAAATCGTTCGAGATCGCTGCGATTGTCGGCATCATTTCCTCATTTGGCGTAGCCATTGCGGGTCATGCCCAGGCACAGTATCTGGTAGATACTCAACCAATGAAGATGGCTGCTTCTGAAGGACTGTGGGACGACAGCGGTGACCCGGCAGCTTGGACGGTTTTTGCAAACATTGACCCTGATAATAAAATAAGCACCCATGAAGTGAAAATTCCATATATGCTGAGCTTTCTCTCCTACAGTAAGTTCTCGGGATCTGTGAAAGGGATGAATACGCTGCAGGCGGAATATGAACAAACATACGGTCCTGGAGATTATATCCCGCCGGTACGCACGACGTTCTGGAGCTTCCGGATCATGGTCGCTGCAGGCTCGCTGATGATTTTGCTGGGGGTATATGCCATTTACCTGATGTGGCGCAAGAAGATGGAACGGCCGAATACCTGGTTCATGCGCTTTATGTTCTGGGGGCTGCTGCTTCCGCCGATTGCCAATACGTCGGGCTGGATTATGACTGAGATGGGGCGTCAGCCGTGGACGGTATTTGGATTAATGACTACAGAGGATAGTGTATCTCCTAATATTACGAGCGGACAGGTACTGTTCTCGGTAATTTCTTTTACAGCAATCTATGCGATACTTGGTTTAGTACTGGTTGGCTTGTTCATCAAGGTCATCAAAAAAGGTCCTTACGCCATGGATAACGATCACGGCGATTCCCATGATCCGTATAACAAGGAGGGATCCCATGCTTTCTCTTAATGAATTGTGGTTTGTGCTGATTGCTGTGCTGTTTGTCGGCTTTTTCTTCCTGGAGGGCTTTGACTTTGGAGTAGGAATGGAAACCCAGATTCTAGCCAAGAATGATACGGAGCGCCGGGTGCTGATTAACTCGATCGGGCCGTTCTGGGATGCTAACGAAGTATGGCTGATTACAGGTGCAGGAGCGATGTTTGCTGCCTTTCCGCACTGGTATGCCACGCTTTTCAGCGGATTCTATATCCCATTCGTATTCGCGCTGCTGGCGCTGATTGCCCGTGGTGTGGCCTTTGAATTCAGAGGCAAAAGAGATTCGCTGGCCTGGCAGAGAACCTGGGATGTCTGCATTTTTGTAGGCAGCTTTCTGCCGCCGTTCCTGCTTGCTGTGGTGTTCGCCAGCTTCATTAAGGGGCTGCCGATCGACGGAGACATGCAGATGTATGCCGGATTCTTCGATATTGTGAATGTTTACACCGTAGTGGCCGGTATCACTGTAGTGATGCTCTGCCTCGTGCACGGACTGATGTTCACTACGCTTCGTACGCTGGGTGATTTGCAGGAACGTGCGCGCAAGCTGGCGCAGAAACTGTTGTTCCCGCTGGCCGCACTGCTGCTCGCTTTTGTGATAATGACGTATTACATGACGGATGTATTTGAACAACGCGGAGGACTGCTGCTCGTAATCGTTATTCTCGGCATTGCCGCTTTTGTGCTGTCCGGCTACTTCATGAGCAAGAAGAAAGACGGGCTGGCCTTCGGAATGACCGGTGCGGTCATGGCCTTGTCGGTAGTTTCTATCTTTGTCGGACTGTTCCCGAGGGTGATGATCAGTTCGCTGGATCAAGCCTTTAATCTGACGATTACCAATGCCGCTTCCGGTCATTATTCGCTGAAAGTGATGACGATTGTGGCGCTGTCGCTGCTGCCGTTCGTGCTGGGTTATCAGATCTGGAGCTATTTCGTCTTCCATAAACGGGTTCACGAGAAGGAGCATCTTGAATACTGATGGATAAAAATTTGCTTGGGTTCAAAGGAGTTAAGCCGGTCTTTCTGATCGTCGGCTTCCTTACCCTGGTGCAAAGCCTGTCCATTCTTCTGCTGGCCAAATCGCTGGCGGAAGTAGTCTCTGCGCTGTTTGCGGGAGAACCGCTGAAGGAACAAGGGGCAAAATTGCTCTTGTTCCTTCTTGCGTTTCTGGTGCGCCATGCCAGCGCTATGCTAATGAGCCGTGTGTCTTACCGCTTCGCGGAAGCAACCGGCAGCAGCATGAGAAGACAAATGATGGACAAGCTGTTCCAGCTGGGGCCAAGGCTGGCGGGCGACCGGGGGACCGGGGATCTGGTCACGCTTGTGCTTGAAGGAGTAACGAAGTTCCGGACCTATCTCGAGCTGATTATCCCCCGGATGGTGGGGATGGCGGTTACACCAGCACTGCTGCTGGTATATGTCTACACTCTGGATACCTCAAGCGGTGTTATTCTTACCTTGACGATGCCGATTATTATTGTCTTTATGATTCTAATCGGAATGACGGCCCGCAAGCAGATGGACCGTCAATTGAAATCGTACCGCACCTTGTCCAATCACTTTGTGGATTCGCTGCGCGGCCTGGAGACCCTGAAGTTTCTCGGGCGCAGCCGCAGCCACAGCGAGAGTATTGCGGCGGTCAGTGACCGCTACCGCTCGGCAACGATGCGAACGCTTCGTGTGGCTTTTCTGTCATCGTTCGCGATGGACTTCTTCACGATGCTGTCTGTGGCATCCGTAGCGGTAAGTCTCGGCCTCCGTCTGGTGAATGAACAGATGACCCTGGTTACCGGACTGACGATCCTGATCCTGGCACCGGAATATTTCCTGCCGGTCCGGCTGGTTGGAGCAGACTTCCATGCGACACTTGACGGCAAGGAGGCGGGAGAAGCGATGAAGAGCATTATCGACCGGGAGACGGTAGAGGCCAAGCTGCTGAATGGGGCTGGAGGCGGGGCTTCAGGAAAAGATACATCCAAAACTGCTGTATTCACCTGGGAGAAGGACAGTGTGCTTGCACTTCATCAGGTGGGTGTGAGATACGAAGCAGACGGGATCGCCTCACTCTCCGTTGTGGATCTGGAGTTTAGAGGAAACGCCAAAATCGGCATCATTGGCGAGAGTGGTGCCGGGAAGTCCACATTGGTGGATATTCTGGGCGGCTTCCTGCATCCCACTTCCGGCACGCTTGAGGTGAACGGCAACCGGGTCACCGCGCTTACAGATGAGGAG
>RCUU01000836.1_pt1 | contig 16185 bp, 13 predicted proteins | sample 2166211 | NCBI WGS metagenome assembly RCUU01 (sample SAMN09932620, study PRJNA488358) | compost metagenome | feature: garden; material: soil; isolation source: compost soil in phenylacetic acid-enriched culture | place: Germany: Experimental Botanical Garden Goettingen | collected 2016-01-27
CAGCGTATGATGGGACATACTTTCCAGTGTTCCCGACACCTCGTCGCAATCATGACCGTGTTGCCAGAACTGGCCGTAATTGCATACGTCCACATCCCAGATCCCAATGAATTTATGGGCTGGTATGTGCTCGATTTTGATCTCCGCTTCCTGTAAGTGCACCTGTCTCATCTTATCCCGCTCCTTGATAAAATAGTGATAAGGGGAGAACACTTCAGAGCGAATCGCGAGCGGAATAGGCTTAGGCGCCTTCCGGTACGCATACGGTGTAATCCTGAATGCTTTCACAAAAGCCCGCGTGAACGCCTCCTGTGAGGAAAAGCCGAACTTCACCGCAATGTCCAGAATCCGGGTATCCGTGTCCCGCAGTTCCAGGGCGGCGCGGCTGATTCTGCGCAGCCAGATGTAATCCCGCAGCGTCACTCCGGTCAGCGAGTGAAACTGCTTCGTGCAGTAATACGGCGAGTATCCGAGCTGCTCGGACATTTTTAGAAGCGAAGGCACCGTGGTAAGATCCCCGTCGATCCAGTCAACCATGAGCTGAACCATCTCATTCCATTCGTACATGATGTGCTCCCTCCTTTCCCTACTGATCTTAGCAGAGGGAAGCGGCTGCGGTTTTGACTTGAATTGCAGTACATTACCCCTTAATTCTATACAAGTTCTCTCCTCCCTTTTTCCCTATAAAGTTTTCCCATTCGCACAAACCCCAGGCCATTCTCTGAGTAATATAGGAGTAAATAGTACAACGAGGTGAATAGCAAATGGGACAGCCAACTAAGATCCGCAAGCGGGCGAAGGAGCTGAAGGGCCGGCCGGTCTGCATTACGCTTCATGACGGACGTTCGTATGTAGGCTATATAACCGGCGTTGAAAAAGAAGTGCTAATTCTCTCCAGACCCCACGCCCGTAAAACAACGTCCAAGAAATCATCCAACCGGCGTCGTAAAGCTGAAGTCTCTGCATTCATGCCGCTGATCGGCTCATTCCTGGGAGGCTCGGGAGCGGGTGCAGGCTTAGCGTCGGGGCTCGGCGGCGGTTTGCGTTTCCTGGGATTTATCCAAAAAGCGATGCCGGTGATGAAGATGGGCTACGGTATGATCAAATCCATCCGCCCTTTTTTTAACGGACTGAAGGGGCTTATGGGAAACAGCGGATAAGCTTGTAATCCGGATGAGCAAACACACGAAAGACACCCCTGAAGGTGTCTTTTTGTCTGCGCCTGCCTTTTATCCGTCCAGCCTATTTCCTCAATGCTTAGCCAAATCCTCGAGCAAAGCCAGATGGGAAAGACTATCCTTCGTGCTCCCCCCTTCTCCCGGCTTCAGATCAAAGATACGGTCGACAAATTGGTCAACCTCCAGCAGCATCACCTGCCGTTCCTCCGTTGTTACACGAGGTACCGAATACAGCAGCTTAAGCTCAGCATCTGCAAACTTGGCGAAACCGAACAAATTGTCATTGGCCGCGTAGAGCATGTCCTTTTGCCGGGAAGTGCGGATATAATCCTCTGATGAACCTGTCGTAAAAATAGAGTACGCACGTTTGCCCTCCAGACCGTATACCCCCTCCGCAGAGCGGACCAGTGCTGTTGTGAACACCCGGTCGATATAGCCCTTAATGACTTGCCGGAAATGCCCCCCACCATACAGGAGAGATGATAATCAGCGCATCAGCCCACAATAATTCCTCCTGCTCCTTCGCCACATCTGCCGGCAACACCTTGGTGAACTTGGCTTCCAGATCCTTCAGTGCAAGCACCGGATCAAAGGACAGCTGTATCAGATCCTTCACCTTAACCGTAGCCCCGCGTTGCTTCAGAGTATATACTTTCATAAATCATACTAATTGAATTCACTTGATTTACGGCATACAAATGCAGTAAGGAGGAGGATTAAGATGAGCGAAGAGACTGACTTTTTGACAATCTGCCCTTTAACCAAGGTGCAAAAAATCGTTGGCGGCAAATGGAAAATCGTCATTCTGTGGTATCTGTCGCGCGGCCCCAAACGATTCGGGGAAATCAAACGCACCTTTCCGGATATCACCCAGGCGATGCTGACCAAACAGCTGAGGGAGCTTGAGGAGGACGGTTTTGTGCACCGTGAGATTTTTAAAGAAATCCCTCCCCGGGTTGAATATTCACTAACCGCCACCGGTGAGAATTTCGTTCCCATCCTGCGAAGCATGTATGACTGGGGAGAGGTTCATCTCGGAGCCCAAGGAGCAGAGTGTGCCGGAGATTCACTAGCCATGTCCAGTCCGCTTATCTTTTAACCACCTGAAAATTATCCTCAATGAGCAGCCAGTTCTGCGGAAAAGGAAGCCCCAGCTTCCAGTAGCTGATTCCTCTCAGGCCCAGCTCCTTCAGCAGCGTGAATTTCGCCTGAATCGACCGGGCATCCTCGAACCAGACCTTGTGCCGCTTGCCGGCGTCATCGGTATAGTCAAAATGCGGCGCCTGATCCGTATAGTCGTACTGAATCGCAGCGTTCCTGGTTCTGGCTAAATCAATCGCCGCCTGGGGGCTTAAGGCTTTGGCATAGGCTCCGCCCGCAACGTAAGGCAAGGTCCAGTCATAGCCATAGAGATTCTGCCCCATCATGATTTTGGACCCCGGCATTTCACTTAACGCATACTCCAGCACCTTGCGGACAGGTCCGATCGGCGAGACCGGCATCGGCGGCCCCCCGCTGTATCCCCACTCATACGTCATAATGATCACAAAATCGGCAATCTCACCATGTACCTTATAATCGTGGGCAGTGTACCAGGCACCCACTTGGGTTCGGCTTGTTTTGGGTGCCAGTGCCGTGGATAACAGGAAACCTTCCTGATGAATCCGGGCCGCTGCTCTCCGCAAAAAGCGATTATACGCCTCCCGGTCTTCCGGGCGGAGAAACTCAAAGTCAAAATGGATATCTCTGAAATCCAGCTGCTTCGCTGTGTCGATGATGTTCTCCAGCAAACGGCTCTGAACAGCCTGATCATTTAAAATGATCCGCCCCAGCTCGGAGCTGAACTGAGCATTCTCCAGGTTGGTTACGACCATCATCATGGTCACACGGTGCTGCCTGGCGACCGCAGCCAGATTGTCCAGAGCCGGAGCTTTCAGGGAGCCATCCCGCTGTACCTGGAAGCTGAAGGGAGCCAGATAGGTGAGATGGGGTGCTGCCTCTGCTGCAGCGTTCCGCAGACTCTGGGACACTTCTTCCCCTCTTGGTTCTATGTAGGCGTTAATTTCCGCGTTCCGCTTCGGTCCTGGCGGAATATATAAGCGAAGCCCTATCTGCAAGGGCTGATTCAAGGACAACTGATTGCTTGCGGCTAAATCACTGATGCCAGTACCAAACCTGCGGGCGATACTGTATAAGCTGTCCCCTGGCTGGACCCAGTAATACATACCTGTAATTGGAATGACCAGCGTTTGTCCAACCACAAGCCTGCCGGGTGCAGACAGCTGATTGGCTTCACTGATCTCATCTGCTTTTACCCCATAAGCTTCAGCAATGCCATACAGCGATTGACCTGCTTGCACAACATGAATTTGCATATGACCACCCTCTCCATCCTCGAACAACGAATATTACATTTTATTCGGCTGAGCGGGAGGGTATGCGGCATTGGAGGAATGGCTAAACCTGCCCGAATCGATGAAGTATTGATCATCGTGCTGCCCGGCTCATATGCTTAAGCGCCGCTTTGCGGCAACTCCAAGTGGAAAAAGGTTAACTAATTCGCCTGAGCACCCTGTTCTCCACAGGTTAAGTGGAAAAAGGTACACTAATTCAGCTCATTTCACCCCCGACGAGGTAATATGGCCCAATTAAGTTTCCTTTTTCCACTTAAATCTCACAATTGTTGATTTTGGGGAGAAATAAGTTTCCTTTTTCCAACTAGCACTTGCTCACCTGATTCTCCGCAAAGGTTAGGAGGAATAAGTTATCTACTCTAACTGATTCCCGCCTTTTCGGGTGAATCACTTCATTTTCCACCAGAGAAGGAAATCATCATTTCCTAAATAAAAAGAAGCAACCGCTAAGCGGTTGCTCCGGTGAACCCTTTCAACTTCTTATAACACATTGCTCTGCATATTCCTATGCTTACACCTGCTTGAATTCGATCCAGTCAATCTGCAGGCCCGGCTTAACGAAATCCAGCTTCATTTCATACAGGCCGGCTTCCAGTTCGACCTTCACCAGCTTCTGTCTGATCCATTTGCCGTCCGTGCCGTTGGTCTGAATGGTAGCCATCATCTGGTCATTCAGCGTCACATTGCATGCGCTCTGGGCGAGCTCCGTTTCGGTGGACATGATGCCCACAATAATCCGGTACTCCCCGGCTTGCTCCACTTTTATCAAGGTCGAGCCGGCTGCGGCAGGCTTCACCTGTGCATTCTGGGCCAGAGACTGCGCCTGCTCAGCAGAAAGAGCCGGGTTCGCCTTGAAGCTTTCGACCGTTTCCTCGCTTACATGAGGTCTTGTGAATACCGGCGCATTCATAATGAACCGGCAGATGTTCATAGCGGAGCGCTGCATTTCTCCCCTGGTCAGCGAGCCATTCTCCAGCGAATCCAGGGTATTGTCATCGTAGGCATTGACTTCGGAGCCATAATTGCTTACCACCATGTACAAGTCATTTTGAGCACGGACCATCCAGTTCGTGTTCTTGCGGTCTGCCGGACCTCCATCCACAACATCATTCATGATTGCCCACCAGTCGGTCATCACGATGCCCTGGAAACCCCATTCTCCGCGAAGAATCGTAGTGTTCAGGTCATAGTTCGAAGCCGCCCAATGTCCGTTAACCGGATTATAGGAGGTCATGATCGAGTTGGCACCGCCCTCTTTTACCGCGATCTCAAAACCCTTCAGATAAATCTCCCGGACAGCCCGTTCAGATACAATAGCGTCCACCTTGCTGCGGTGCTTCTCCTGGTTATTGCAGGCAAAATGCTTCAGAGTGGCATTAGAGCCGCCTTTCATAATTCCGCGCGTGCATGCTGCCGCAAAAACCCCGGAAATCAGCGGGTCCTCCGAAAAATACTCAAAGTTGCGTCCATTCAGCGGACTGCGGCGGATATTCAGCCCCGGTCCGAGCAAAGTGTCCACGCCGTTTCTGACCAGCTCCTGGCCCTCCATCACATAGAGCTCCTCAACCAGCTCCGCGTTCCAGGTTGCCGCAAGCAGGGTGCCGATTGGAACCTGAGTCGCCTTATGTCCGCTGTCCATCCGAATCCCGGAAGGGCCGTCTGCCGTACAAGCTACCGGAATACCGTAGTTGAACAACTGGTCGCTGACCCCGCCAAAAGCCGAAGCCGTACCCGGTGTAACCAGCGGGCTGCTCATTCCCTCACCCCTGACAATGACCGCCAGATCCTGATCGCTCAGCTGGGCGATGAAGGTTGTCATGTCTACTTTTCCATCATGCACATCTCTTAAGGTATAACCTTGATTGCCGGTCTGCGTCAGCGTTGCGGGCAGATTCTGCTCAATCCGCACTTTCATCGAAACCTTGCGCGTTGGAGCCTCAACATACAGCAGTTCATAGGAACCGTCTTTCTTCCGGGCACCCGGCATCATCCGGGTAAAGCTTTCGGTTGGCGCCAGCGCTTCCTGCAGCTGCTCGACCACCTCAAGAGCATCCAGCACATAACCACTGCGTCCATCTACCTGTACTTCCGCCAGTTTTTTAATGCTGCTTCCCGCATAAATACGGTAGGTCCCTTCTTCCAGCACGTAAGCAGAAGGATGTCCGGTTACACCGGCGTCATCATAGGAGGCCATCGCATGAACCGGGAAGCTCACGATGAGGCGCTGCGACTCTCCCGGCTGCAGAACCCTGGTTTTTCCGAAGGCTGCCAGCACTTTGGCCGGTTGTCCCAGCTTCCCTTGCGGCGCTTCGTAATAGACCTGTACGACCTCTTTTCCGGCATAGACGGTTCCTGTATTGGTTACGTTCACAGCGACTTCCGCATATTCCTTACCTGCTTGGCTGACCAGCTTGGCTTCTTCCGGATTGATGCTGAAGGTGGTATAGGATATCCCGTAACCGAATTCGAACTGAACCTTTTCCGGACAGAAGGTTTCGAAATAGCGGTAGCCGACATAAATATCTTCCTGATAGAAGTTTTTGAACTCATTGCCGTAATTTGCAGTTGAAGGATAATCGTTGATGGAATACGCGATGGTATCGGTTAATTTACCGCTGGGCGTCACTTCTCCAGACAGCACGTCGGCAATGGCGTTCCCCCCTTCCATCCCGCCATGCCAGGAGTAAATCACGCAAGGAATAGGGTGCACATAGCTGTTATCGTTCAGCCAGCTCATATCTATAATATTCGACACATTCAGCACGACGATCGTTTGCTCAAAATAAGCCGTTACCTGCTTCAGCATCGTCTGCTCGTCTGCTGTTAATTGATAGCTTCCCGGTGCATCCGCATTATCCTGATCTTCTCCTGCTGTACGTCCGATTATAATAATCGCCTTGTCCGATTTGCTTCTTGCCTGCGATACCAGCTCGTCCGTCAGAGGCATTTCCTTCTGATGCCACGGCTCTGCCGCCCAGGCCCCGCCGCCATTGTCGAAGGGATTGTGCCCAATCCACTGTGCATAAACCGCCGCCAGCTCCTCGTTGACAGCAAGGTTCTTCTTGCTGCGCAGCCCGTCAAGCAGGTTGGTTGTGTAAGAAACATGCACACTCCCGCCTGAGCCTGTGCCGCTGCGATAGTAATTCACCTGGGTTCTGCCAAAAATCGAAACGGTTTCACCATTCCGTAGCGGAAGCACCTGGCCTTCATTTTTCAGCAGCACCGCGCCTTCTGCGCCTACAGTCCGGCTGAATTCTGCAAAACCCTCCAGTGGAACTCCTAATTTCTGTGTAGTCAAATTTGTTTCCTCCTGATTGTCATTTCCCTATCCAGTGCAGGTTCTATAGAAAGGGCCTTGGCCCTTCCAAAATTTCTAAGATTTCGCGAACCCATGCATATTCTCTACTATAAAGAATCCCAATTCAAGAATCAAAGGTATTGTTATAGGAATCCCGGGACCAGCAGTGAAGACCTGTGATTACTTCTATCTCCTTATCCTCTTGACCCGGCATGTAGAGCGAAATAGCGTCTTCGCCCAGCCGTACCCGGAGCAGTTGTTCCAGATGATAGATTCCCGGTGTGCCACTGCCGTTCCTGTACACAGCCGCCGCTGCAATCGCAGCCACTTGAGCCGTAATCGCCGATTCCCGGAAGCCTTGAATCATATATTCAGCAGTTGCTTTTGCCCCATTCTTCAGACCCGCCGCCTCCACCTTGATGGCATAACGTTCTGAACCGAAACGGATTTTGCCAAAAGAGCGTACAGCCGTCTTACGCAAGCTTCCGTGCCTGAGCCAGCGGAGCAGTCCCAGCTTCTGGAGCAGTGCTATCCCGCCGGTCGCTGCCCGGGAGTCGAAGCATAGGCGGGTGGAGACTGTAGGGATGCCTAACGTCTGCGGCAGGATCAGCTGGTCGGAGAAGGGGAAGCGGTAAGCCCGGCGTGTCCCAAGGCCTGCACCCCAATCTGTTTTTTGGGCATCGGTAAAGCTGTCTGCATTGATCATCCTGCCGTTCTGCATGATTCCAAACCTCGCAGAGAGGTTGTCAACGGTCCATTCTATAGCTGCCTGGCCGTGACTGTCTCCAAGCCCGAGCATTATGGCAATATCCAGCTGCTCTACCTCATCCATCGCCCGCTTTGCCTCACCCGCAAGCAGATTGGTCAGTCCCGGTGCCAGCCCGACACTAAGCAGTGCAGTGGCTCCATACTTGCTGCCGGACTGGGCAAGCCGCGCCATCTGGCCGAAAAAAGCAAGATTTGCCGTAACATCAACATAATGAATCCCCTGGGTCAGGCAAGCCTCTGCGAAAGAGCTGTCCTGCTGGTCCAGGCACATCACAACCATTTTAACTTGGCGCATTTTTTCCCCGGAAAAAGCTTCGGCAGCATCCATTTTCAGAGGTCTGACTCTGCCTCCGGTGCTCCTGCAGAACTGCTCAGCACGATCCAGACTTCTTCCTGCTGCATAGACGGTGCCCGGAAACTTGTCGCTCAGCAGCAAGCAGATTTGTGCCCCCACATGGCCATAGCCTCCAATCACAACAATATCTGTTCTCATACCATCCCACTCCCTTTCACCGCCACCTCGCCATTGATCGTCAGAATCTCCTGACCTCCACCTGCGCCAACCACCAGCACCTGCGGGGCCATCCGCTCATTGAGCATTACGGTGAAAAGCGTATCCATCAGGTCATACTGCAGCTGATAGCCTGGTATTTTCAGACTTATTTTATGGGTACATTGATCAGCCGCTGCCTGCTCCCAGGGACTGTCCGGGCTGCCCGTGTCATCTTTCATAGAACATCCTCCGTTTTCATGATCGGTTGCCATCATATATAATAAGAACTATTCTCAATTATCAGGAGTAGTCATTCAATACACCATCCCACATTTAGGGGATTTAGAAAGGGAAACACCATGAAAGATGCGTCTGCTAGGATTGTCAGACTTCTTCAGGAGCTGGATCTGGTTCAGGATCTGTCCTCCCTGATGTACCGAGAGATCATGTTGGCAAGGCTAAGGACGGTGCTGCCCTTCGACGCGGCCTGCTGCACGACTGTCGATCCAGTAACCCTGCTCACCACGGGCGCCATCACCGAACAAGGAATTGAAGCTATTCATGGCAATCTGCTGGATAATGAATATCTGCAGGATGACTATAACAAGTTCACCGAACTGGCACATGCTCCGGTTTCTGCAAGGTCCTTATGGGTATCAACCGCCGGGCAGCCGGCGCGGAGCCGCCGTTACCGCGAGGTGCTTGACCCGGCAGGGTTTGGAGACGAGCTGAGGGCGGTTCTTAAAGTGGGAGAGGCCTGCTGGGGATTCCTGATCTTATTCCGCACAAGGGAAAACGGCCATTTTCGGCCAGAGGAGACAGCTTTAATAAACGATGCCGGTCCCTTAATTGCCAGCCAGCTAAAAGCGAAGGCTCTCAGCCGGATCCCCGGCCCTGGCCCTGAGCAGCCACTGGAGGAAGGGATTCTAGTGCTTAACGAGCAGTTGGTTCCCGTCAGCCTTAATCCCGGAGGGAAATTGTGGCTGGGTAAGCTGCAGCTTATGGAGCGTCAGACCCCGCCAGCTTTGCCCAGCCCGATCCGGGCAGTTTGTTTGAGGGCGCTGGCCGGGGAAAAGAACCCAGCCAGCGGTCTTCCGGCAGCGAGACTCTGCTTCCATGCCGGGGATGGGCAATTCCTGACTCTTACAGCCAGCAGGCTTGAGGGACCTGCCGGCCTTGTTCAGCTTGTGGTCTCTTTTACGGCAACCAAAGCTTCAGACCTGCTCCCTCTGATCACCGAAGCCTTCGGACTGACGGAACGCGAGAAAGAAATCGTTGACCATCTGTCGAAGGGGAAATCCACTAAGGAGCTAGCCCAAAGCCTCTACATCTCTCCTTATACAGTACAGGATCACCTGAAATCCATTTTCGCCAAAGCGGGCGTCAGCAGCCGCAGAGAGCTCATGCGCAAGTTATACTCACCATACAATTCCAATTAGCCCAATGGTGAAATGAAAACGCCAAAAACCTGTTCAAGAAGCCGCCGGATTCCATCAGCAGATAAGCTTGAACAGGTGAGGTAGTGTCACCAGTATAGTCATTTAAAAGTTATCGGTTACGGCCAGCAATACCAACGCTAACAGAACATTCCGCCGCTTCAGCCAACCGGATTTTATTTACGCCTCTGCTTCATCATCCGGTTATACATCACCAGTGCGGCAATAATCATCCCGATCATCGCGACGCTGCCCGCTGAATCCGGCGACATCCCAAACATGAGACAAATGCTGTTCACCAATGTCCTCGTAAGCAGCGCAACCATAATCAGCATCAACGGACGCCAAATATTATACCCTCTCATCCCCTCAACACTCCCATTTCTATGATTTATGACAATTAATATGTTTATTTGATCATAACTATTAGTTGCTATTATAGCACAAGAAGGAATGCGCATACATTTTCGCAAAGAAGCCCAGCATCACTCACTCCATCTATCTTTGACAAGAACACATGTTCGGTATATAATTCCACCTATGAGGGGGATTCTGTATGGATATGATGGAGAAACTTGAAATTTTAACGGCTTCAGCCAAATATGATGTAGCCTGCACCTCCAGCGGTTCCGAGCGCAAAGGTCAGGCCGGTGGCATGGGCAATGCGGTCAGCATGGGAATCTGCCACAGCTTCGCCGCAGATGGACGCTGCATCTCTCTGCTTAAGGTGCTGATGACCAACGGATGCGTATACGACTGCGCTTATTGCGTGAACCGTAAATCCAACCAGACACGCCGGGCTGCACTCTCGCCAGAGGAGCTCGCGGACCTGACCATGCAGTTTTACCGCCGTAATTACATAGAAGGCCTGTTTCTCAGCTCCGGCATTATGAGGAGTCCCGATTATACAACCGAGCAAATGATTGCTGCTCTTGAACTGCTAAGGAACACCTACCACTTCAGGGGCTACATCCATGTAAAAGCAATTCCCGGCACAGATGATGTGCTGCTGTCCAGACTCGGCCTGCTGGCTGACCGCATGAGCGTCAATATCGAGCTGCCTTCCCAACAAAGCCTCGGCCTGCTGGCTCCCGACAAAAGCAAGAACTCTATTCTGAAGCCAATGTCCCTGATTAAGGAAAAGATTAACGAGAACCGGTCGGATCTCGTCAAATATAACCACGCCCCCCGCTTCGCTCCCGCCGGACAAAGCACCCAGATGATTGTAGGAGCCACGCCCGACACAGACTACCGCATTCTGACCCTCACCGAAGGACTGTACCGGAAGTACGGCTTGAAGCGCGTTTTTTTCTCTGCCTACACACCTGTAGTGGAGCATTCCCTCCTGCCCGCTTTAGACACCAAACCGCCCCTGCTGCGGGAACACCGGCTCTATCAGGCAGACTGGCTGCTGCGTTTCTACGGCTTTCAGGCAGGGGAATTGCTGGATGAAGCAGCTCCCAACTTTAATCCCCTGCTGGACCCAAAATGCAGCTGGGCCGTGAATCACCGGGAGCAATTCCCGGTTGAAATCAACCGGGCCTCGTATGAACAACTGCTGCGGGTGCCTGGAATCGGTGTAAGGAGTGCACAGCGGATTATTAAGGCGCGCCGGGCCGGAGCCCTGGACTTCGCTGCCCTGAAGAAGCTTGGCGTGGTGCTCAAACGCGCACAGTTTTTCATTACCTGCAAGGGGAAAATGCTGGAGGGCCTAAAAGTAAGCGAACACACCCTGCTGCGCTCACTCATGTCCGGGCAGGAGCTTGCCGCGATAGAGCCGCCGCAGTACGAGCAGCTCACCCTCTTCGACGACTCCTATCTGGCAGCATTGCCGGCGGGAGGAGCGGCGGTGCATAAGGGAGGGGACTGGCCCTGATGTTCACAACGGCTGCACTGGCCTATACCTACGACGGCAGCTTTGAAGGCCTGCTGTGCTGCGTGTTCGAGAGTTACCAATGGAAGGAAACCCCGCTCGCCATCCATTCGGACGGAGATGAACAAGGCCTGCTGCTGGAATCGAAATGGATTGATACAGACAGCAGCAAAGCAGAACGGGTGCTGAAGTCGATTCCGCTCCGCATCTGCCCTGAGGCAGAGGAGCTGGTGCGGCTTGGATTCTGTTCATGCACGCCGGACAAGGAGCTGCTGCTGCTGAATTTTCTATACCTCGGCTTCACCCATGGCCGCAAGGTAATGGATATGCTTGCAGATGATACCGTTAATGCCCTGCATAAGGCGGTTCAGCAGCTCCAACGGGAAGCACACCTGTATCTGGGGTTTGTACGCTTTTCTGTGTACGGTCCGGTTATGGCGGCGGTCATTGAACCCCAAGGGTTTGTATTGCCCGTCATCCAGGATCATTTCTGTGACCGGTTCCAAGGCGAGAGCTTCATGATCTACGACAGAACCCACCGGATGGCCCTTGTCCATCAGCCCGGACAGCAAGCCATTATTCCGCTCGATGACTGGGTGCCGCCGGAGCCGGATGCTGATGAGGAAGAATACCGCCGCCTGTGGAAGGGATTCTATAACGCCATCGGCATCCGTGAGCGCAAGAATGACCGGCTGCGTTCATCGCTGATGCCCAAACGGTACTGGAAGCACCTTACGGAGATGAATAGCAACACAACAGCAGTAAGAGGCGGCAAGCCAACAGGCAGAAGCACGAAGCTGGAAGAGAGCCCGCTCCGGCTGGAAGATGGGGAAGGTTAAATCCACAGCTGATGCTGCTGGATTTGCTGGCAATGGGGATGGATTATGCTGCTGTTGCTAAAGCCACAGGCCTGAGTGAATATGTAGGGAATTGTGGACACGCGAGGAATGAAGTTTTGAAATGGGGCAAATACGAAGACGTTTGTCACTTAGGAATCATTCGTTCCGAGTGGTTGAATAGTAAGTCATAAAAGAAGAGGGGCGGAAGCCCCTCTTTACTATTTTCTCCAATACATCTCAACTGTTAATCTATCCTATCACATCTCCTCATACACAGCCGGGTCCTGATCCCACAACCGGCCGTCAGGTCTGCTGAATCCCGAGATTACCTGCATCTCCGCTTCCGACAGCCCGAAATCGAAGATATCCAGATTCTCCTTCTGGTGCTCTATAGAACTTGCCCGGGGGATTGGGATTGCGCCAAGCTGAATATGCCAACGCAGTATCACCTGGGTAGGCGTTTTGCCATGAGCTGCAGCAATACTTCCAATCGCTTCATTTTTCAGCATATCGTGGCCACGGCCCAGCGGGCTCCACGACTCGGTGACAATGCCGTGTTCAGCATCTTTGGCACGCTGATGCTCCTGATTGAACCAAGGATGCAGTTCCACCTGATTGATGCTTGGGGCGACACCCGTCTCCTTAATTAAACGTTCGTTGTGCTCCGGCAGGAAATTGCAGACTCCGATGGAACGGATATAGCCCCGCTTCTTCGCCTCGATCATCGCTTGCCAGGCTTCCACGTACTTATCCACCTTGGGATTGGGCCAATGGATCAGATACAGATCGTAGTAATCCAGACCGCCTCTATATAATGATTCCTCAATCGTTTCAAGCGCTTCCCGGTAAGCGTGATGACGCCCCGGCAGCTTCGAACAGATCAGGTAGTTCCGAAGCCAATCACCGGGACCTTCAAGCCATCGTTCAATACCTTTTCCGAAATACCTTTATTCATTCTGAGAACCTCCTTCACCCGTTTCATATTAAAATAGCACTTCTTCACAGAGTAAGCAAAAGCCTTAGATCGCAGGAGTAAACTCCACCCGCCACACACCCTCTGTAATCGGAAGAACAAAACGGCTACGCCGTTCCTGACTGAAAAGATTTCAGTTTAGCGTTGTCTGGAGTACCCTTTATGAATCCCTCGGCAATTCTAAGTGGAAAAAGGTTAACTAATTTGCTCGTGTACCCTATTCCCCGCAGGTTAAGTGGAAAAAGGTACACTAATTCAGCTCATTTTGCTCCTGACTAAGTAATATGGCCCAATTAAGTTTCCTTTTTCCACTTAATTCTCACAATTGTTGATTTTTAGGAAAAATAAGTTCCTTTTTTCCAACTAGCACTGCTCACCTGCTAAAAAATAAAGAGGGATGCCCCGGCAGCCATTTTCATGACCTCCAGGACATCCCTATTGTGGTGCTCATACCTTTAGTTCAAAGCCTTCCATACCCAGTTCTCTACCTCTGGCAAATCGATGCCTTCTTCACGGATATATTGGTTATGCTTCTTCACCATAGCATCCATTTCATCAGCGATCGCTTGATATTTACCGGCATCCGGCAAGCTCAGTACAGCTTCCTTCGCCAGGTCGAAGCGGTCCATCTGATTCAGGACACGCATATCAAATGGTGTGGTAATGTCGCCGTTCTCACGGTACCCGTGCACATGCAGGTTGTGGTTGTGGCGGTCAAAGAACAGGTCCTTGATCAGACCTTCATAGCCATGGAATGCGAAGATGACCGGTTTATCCTTTGTGAAAAATTGATCAAACTCAGCGTCAGATAAACCGCGCGGGTCCAGCTTCTGGCTTCTCAGCTTCAAAAGATCTACCACGTTGATGTAACGGATTTTCAGGTCAGGCAGTTTTTCATGCAGGATGGAAATGGCAGCCAAGCTCTCCATAGTAGGCTCAGTACCGGACGAAGCAATAACAATATCCGGCTCCCCGCCCTTGTCGGTGCTTGCCCAGTCAATAATTTTCAATCCTTTATCCACCAGCTCTTGCGCTTCATCAGCCGAGAACCATTGCGGACGCGGATGTTTGGACGAGACGATCAGGTTGATCTTCTGACGGTCATTCAGGATGGTGTCGAAGACAGCCAGCAAAGTGTTGGCATCCGCCGGCAGATATTCACGGATAAATTCCGGTTTCTTGTCTGCCAAGTGGCCGAGCAACCCCGGGTCCTGGTGAGTGTAGCCATTATGGTCCTGCTGGAACACTGTCGATGTTGCAATGACATTCAGGGACGGGATATCCGCACGCCAGCTTTGATCTGTAGCCTTGCGCAGCCATTTGAAGTGCTGGGTAATCATCGAGTCTACTACACGCAGGAAGGCTTCGTAACTTGCGAAGAAACCATGGCGGCCTGTCAACACATAACCTTCCAGGAAACCTTCTGCCTGATGCTCGGATAACTGCGAATCGATCACACGGCCATAAGGAGCGAGGAATTCATCTTGCGGTTCCTGGATTGCATCCATCCATTGGCGTTTGGTTACTTCAAACACAGGACCCAGACGGTTCGACATCGTTTCATCCGGTCCGAAAATTCTGAAGTTGCGGTTCTCTTCGTTGAGCGTTACAACCTCTTTCAGGTATTTGCCCAGTACCGCCATATCTTGTGCAATGACTTGCCCAGGAACGGAGTTATCGAGCGTATAGTTACGGAAATTGGGCTTGTGCAGGTCTTTAATCAGGTTGCCGGCGTTAGTTACAGGGTTCATTCCCATACGTCTGTCACCGGTAGGCAGGATCTCCGCAAGCTCGGCATTCAAGCGGCCATTCTCGTCGAACAATTCTTCCGGTCTGTAGCTGTTCAGCCAATCAAGCAATGCTGGTGCGTGTTTCATGTTCTTTTGGTCTACTGGAATAGGAACCTGGTGGGCACGGAAAGAACCTTCGTTCGGCACTTTATCCCATTCTTTTGGACCGGTCCAGCCTTTAGGCGTGCGGAAGACAAGCATTGGCCATAATGGACGGGCAGTGTCATTGTTTTCACGCGCATTCTTCTGGATCGCTTCAATTTTCTCGATGATGGTATCCAGAACCTTCGCCATTTCCGGGTGCATCAGATCAGGATTTTCACCTTCTACGAAGAACGGTTCCCAGCCCATGCCTGTAAAATAAGCGGTTAGCTCTTCTTTCGACATCCGGGACAGAATGGTCGGGTTGCTGATCTTGAAGCCATTCAAGTGCAGAATCGGCAGCACCGCGCCATCCGTAACCGGATTGATGAACCGGTTGGAGAGCCAGGAAGCCGCCAGCGGTCCGGTTTCAGCTTCACCATCACCTACAACCACAGCCGAGATCAGATCGGGGTTATCCAAAATCGCACCCACGCTGTGGGACAGGGAGTAACCAAGCTCTCCGCCTTCATGAATCGATCCTGGAGTTTCCGGAGCCGCATGGGAAGCCACGCCGCCAGGAAAAGAGAATTGCTTGAACAATTTTTTGAGACCCGGGATATCCTGTGTGATTTCCGGGTAGATTTCGGTGTAGCTTCCATCCAGATAGGAGTTGGATACCATAACCTGGCCGCCATGGCCCGGACCTTCAACATAGAACATATTCAGATCATATTTGGTAATGACACGGTTAAGATGGGCATAAATAAAGTTCTGGCCGGGAATGGTTCCCCAGTGTCCAATAGGCTTAACCTTGACATCCGCATCCTTCAAAGGTTCTCTTAACAACGGGTTATCCTTCAAATACAGCTGCCCTACCGATATGTAGTTGGTTGCACGCCAGTAAGCGTCGAGCTTGGCTAAGTACGTTTTAGATGAATAATCCACGGGCAGAGTTGACAATCCCATTTCAATCCACTCCTAATCCATTTTTCTTTTTCCTGAACCTAATTACTTTCATAAGTACATCATACCTCTGCGT
>RCUU01000838.1_pt1 | contig 16139 bp, 15 predicted proteins | sample 2166211 | NCBI WGS metagenome assembly RCUU01 (sample SAMN09932620, study PRJNA488358) | compost metagenome | feature: garden; material: soil; isolation source: compost soil in phenylacetic acid-enriched culture | place: Germany: Experimental Botanical Garden Goettingen | collected 2016-01-27
AGCAAGAAACGGAGGGGTCATGTGCGCGGCATCTCCAAGAAAGAAGATTCGCTCATTGCGCCATTTCTCGAGAATCAGCGCATGGAAACGGTAGGTCGACGCACGCCAGATGTCGTAGTCGTCGACGTCCAGCCAGCGGGAGAGCAGGTGCCTGATTGATTCTGGTTTGGCAATTTCGGTGGGTATTTCATCGGGGTTGATCATGAACTCCCAGCGGCGGTGGCGGCCAGGCCCGACAACGTAGGTGCTAGGCCGCTCGACTTCGCAATACTGGACGTTGGTGGTCGGCAGCGATCCGCCGGCACCCTCCTTGAGCATCACATCGACCACCAGCCAGGGTTCGTCGAACTCCAAGTCCTCCATACGCAGTTTTAACCGCGCGCGAGTAGGGCTGGCTCCACCGTCGCAAGCCAACACGTAGCCAGCTTTAACAATTCGGAACTCGCCGCGGCGGTTGCGCACTTGGACCGTTGCTAAGTCGTCCTGTGTCTCAACTGCTAAGACTTCAGTGCCAAGTTCAACCGTAACATGCGCGAATGATGCGATGTTAGCTCGCAACGCGCGCTCAACCGGTGGCTGTGAAAATACATAATTGGGGGCCCAGCCCAGTGCAAAGGGTGGTTTTGCCGCATCAATGCGTTTGATGAGGCGCGACTGAGTCGTGAGATAGTGCGAGGCCCGGTAGGGCATAATATGTGGGGCAATTGCATCAGCAAGACCTATGTTATCGAAGGCTCGCATCACCTCGTGATCGAATCCCATGGCGCGAGGGTTCTCATAAACGCTGTCGGCTTTTTCCACCGCTAGCGTTTTCAAGCCCCACAGACCGGCGAGGTTGGCAGCCATGGCTCCCACGGGGCCCATACCCACTATGATCAGATCGTAGTCCATAGCCATCTCCATCTTATTGTTGTAGCGCCCCGCGGCATGGCATGGGGCGCGGATGTTCAACTCCTGCTCAGCCGGCACTCACGCCTGTGTGTAGACTGTTTTGACCGTGGTGAAAAACTCGGCGGCGTAGCGCCCTTGTTCTCGCGAGCCGTAACTCGAACCCTTGGTGCCACCGAATGGCACGTGATAGTCCACGCCAGCAGTTGGCGCGTTGATCATCACCATGCCGCTTTGCACGTGGCGCTTAAAGTGCGTCGCATACTTCAGCGAGGTGGTGCAGATCCCCGCGGACAATCCAAAAGGAGTGGCATTGGCAAGCTGCAGCGCGTGCTCATAGTCATCGGCTGGTATGGCGCAGGCGATCGGTCCGAAAATTTCTTCCTGGGCAATTCGCATTTGAGCGTCGGCATCGACGAACAGCGCAGGACTCATGAAGTAGCCATGGGTATCACGCATCAAAGGCTGACCGCCAAAGGCCAGCACGGCTCCTTCGCCCAGACCAATGTCAACATAGGCAAGGTTCTGTTCGTATTGCGTCTGCTCGGCGACGGGGCCGATATGGGTGTCAGTATGCAGAGCATGTCCCACCTGCAGGGCATTCAGCCGGGCCTGCACTCCTTCGGTAAAACGTCGATAGATGCCTTTCTCGACGATGAAGCGTGACGAGGCCGTGCAGCGTTGCCCAGTAGAGAAGTAGGCACCTTGCACCGCAGACTCTATGGCTTGCGCCAAGTCTGCGTCGTTTAACACCACCAGCGGGTTCTTGCCACCCATCTCCAGTTGCAGCTTGGCGAAGCGGCCGCCGGCGGTTTGCAGGATCTGCCGGCCGGTATCCGTCGAACCGGTGAAACTGAGTGCTTTCACCCGAGGAGATTCGACCAGGGTCTGGCCCACGACACTGCCGCGCCCCATAACCAGGTTGAAGGTGCCAGCGGGCAGTTGCGCACGATGGATTATTTCGCTCAACGCCCAGGCTGAGCCAGGCACCAAGTCGGCTGGTTTGAAGACCACCGCGTTACCATAAGCGAGAGCCGGCGCGATCTTCCAAGCCGGAATCGCAATGGGAAAATTCCACGGAGCGATGATGCCAATGACCCCCACCGGTTGCCGAAAAACATCGACTTCGATCCCGGACCGGACGGAGTCCAGGTGCTCGCCCTGGATGCGTAGTGTCTCACCGGCGAAGAACTTGAATATCTGGCCGGCGCGAGTTACCTCGGCAATCGCTTCAGATAGGGTTTTACCTTCCTCGCGGGCTAGCAGAATGCCAATTTCCTGGCGGCGCAGAAGAATTTCACTTCCGATAAAATCGAGAGCATCTGCACGCTGCTGTGGGCTTTTAGCGGCCCATATAGGTTGTGCTTGTTCCGCGGCGGCGATAGCCGTCTGGGTGTCATCCGCGGATGCCTGGGCGTATAGACCGACTAGGTCGTTGGTATCCGAAGGGTTGAGGTTTTCCCGGACGCCAGCGCCGTCCACCCAATGTCCAGCAATTAGATTCTGATGCATATCGTTATACATATCCGCATGTTCGCGCGGCCCGGAAAAATGCGGGCCGCGCTGAGGTGGATTACCAGCGCACGCGTTGCTGAGCAATACGATCAGCTGTCGATTGCACCCATTCGGCACGGGTCTGGAATCCTGGACGTCGGCGGCACATCGCTTCCGTTATGGCGATGATCTCTTCGGCGCTCATGTCGAGGTCGAGTGGTTCGCGGCATGGTTGATTGGTGTAAAAGGGCGAGTCGACATACATCTCGATGGGATTGCCCTCAGGGTCTTTGAAGTACATCGACCAGGCGTTGCCATGATCGACTTGATCAATGTTCTCGATGCCGTTTTCTTTAGCAAACTGATAGAAGCTTTTGAGATCTTCGATCGTGTCGAGCAGGAACGAGAGCTGATTGATCGGGTTGAATGGCAGGTCGCTCGGTTTGCCGTCAAATAAAACCAGTTGATGATGAACTTCGGGGTTCTGGGTCAGAAAAAACAGGCGATGACCGGTTGATGCGACCCCCTTGTCGCTGACGATGAAGCCGATCTTTTGGCAATAAAAGTCGACCATCCCGTCGAGATTTTCACAGAACGTGCCGGTGTGGGTGAAATTGATTTTTGGCAGAGTAGCCATAGCAGTAAATTCCCGTTTTATGATTGTTCAGTGGAAGAAATCACGCTTCGTCGATTACTGGATTAGAAAGGGTCCCAATCTGTGTGATGACCACTTCGAAGATATCGCCGGGTTTCAGGAAGATCGGGGGCGTGCGTTTGAAACCGATACCGCTCGGCGTACCAGTGGCCAGAATGTCCCCCGGATTCCAGGTCAGTGCCTTGGATACATAGGAAATGAGGTGAGGAATGTCGAAGGCCAGGTCGGATAACGCACCTTCCTGCAGCTGCTCACCATTCAGCACACCGACTACGCGTAGTTCGCGGTAGTCGGCTATCTCATCGGCCGTAACGAGCCAAGGCCCCAGTGCGCCGGTGCTGCGGAAGGTCTTGCCCATGCCGTATTGATGGGTGTGGAACTGCCAATCGCGCACGCTAGCGTCGTTGAAGCAGGTATACCCCGCCACATGTTCCATGGCGTCTTCAGGCTGGATATGTGCGCCGCCCTTTCCTATAACTACGGCCAACTCGGCCTCGAAATCAAACTCCTGGGAGACGATCGGTCGGACCAGCGGTGCATTGTGGGCCAACAGCGTCTCGGCGAAGCGTTGGAAAATCACAGGGTATTGACCGACTTTGCGGCCAGCCTCTTCAGCATGTGCGACGTAGTTAATGCCCACGCAGATGATCTTCCCCGGCGCGGGAATAACCGGATCCAATTGCACGTCATTGAAGGCGTAGTCGGCTGTTGCCCCAGCGGTATAGGCCTTGGCCTGCTCCAGTAGGATCGGGTCGGATAACAAACCGGCCAAATTGACTGCAGCGGGGAACTGCTTGGCCAGGTCGACGACATTGCCTTCGACTACTGCGCCGAAGCCCGGCTTGCCATCTTTGTGATACGAAATCAGCTTCATTGTTGTTTTCCTTTTGTGCGTAAAAACTAAGTCCTTGCACGATACCCTATAAAATGCATACTAGGGAAGCCCGCTGAAAAAAACTCTTAGCGAGCGGGTCTAGCAGGAGAGCAAGCATGTCACTGGTGAAAATCCGCAAATTTAAGCTCGATGTGGAGCAGGTGTTTCACGAAGGCGGCCCGGCAGCGTCAACTCCGCTGACAATCGCAGTTGCGACGGCGATTGTGGAAAACCCCTATGCAGGCAAATACGTCGAGAATTTGCTGCCCTTTATGGAGGAATTGCGAGCCTTGGGCGCCGAGTTGTCCAACCGGTTGATCGTCGCACTGGGTGGGGCCGATAAAGTGCAAGCCTATGGCAAAGGAGCGATCGTCGGCGAGGATGGCGAACTAGAGCATGGTGCGGTTTGGCATGAAGCCGGCGGTTGGGCCATGCGGGAGGCACTGGGTAATCCGAAAGCTATCGTCCCTGCCGCCAAGACCATCGCCGGTCCCGGTTGCCGGGTGATGATTCCCTTGGGACATATCCAGGCCGCCTATGTACGCAGTCACTTCGGCGTGGCCGAGATGACTGTATGGGATGGGCCGCGCCGCAATGAAATCGCTTTCGGCCTGGCGATGGCGACCGGCGGTCGAATCCATGCTCGGCTGGGCGGGTTGGCTGCCGACGATATTAAGGGCGAAGATGGTTTGCGTTAACCAGTGCCTCAGATGCCAAAAAAGTTGGTCGGCCACGGCCGCGGTGGCAAAAGCCACCAAACAACAAAAACAATAGTGTTTTGGAGACAGCGATGAGTACAAAAATGATGCGTGCTGCACGGATGTATGAGGGCGGTAAGCCGATGGTGATCGAAGAGGTCCCCGTTCCTGCAATTCGTCCCACCGAAGTGCTGGTCAAGGTGAAGGCGTGCGGCATCGTCCCCAATCTGCATAACATTCTGACTAACTGGGTCAATTGGTTCCCCAATCTGCCTCTGCCGCAGTTGCCAGCTATTTTCGGCCTTGATCCGGCTGGTGTCGTTGAGGCAGTCGGCGATCAGGTCTATGACTTCAAACCGGGTGATCGGGTTTATGTCAATCCTGCGCGTTACTGCGGCTCCTGCCGCGCCTGCCGGTCAGGCAACACCACGGGATGTTCGTCTTATACATTTAATGGTTACTTCGGCTTCACTCCACGTAGTCAGCGCATGTTTGGTGATTACCCGTATGGTGGGCTGTGCGAGTACATTCCTGCACCGCAATATAGCCTGGTCAAGCTACCCGACAATCTGAGTTTTGAGACCGCCGCACGCTTCGGTTACTTGGGTACCGCCTACCGTGCTTTGCTGGTGGCAAACGTTGGTCCTAGCAGCACCATTCTGATCAATGGTATTAGCGGAACTCTAGGTCTTGGTGCCGTCGCGCTGGCTCTGGCGATGGGCGTGCGCAAGATTCTCGGTACGGCGCGTAATGAAGCGATGTTTCAGCGGGTTAAGGATCTGGCCGCACCTGGCCGCATCGAAATTCATACCTTGGGTACAGGTTCCATACAGGAGTGGGCCGATCACGTCACACATGGGGAAGGTGTCGATGTAGTTATTGATGCGCTTGGCCCGGGTGCGCCAGCGGAGAGCCTGCTTGATGCCATGCGCAGCCTTCATCGCAGCGGCCACCTCGTCAACATTGGTGCCGTCGCCGGTCAGGTGCCGGTAGACCTACATTGGATGATGGACAATGACATCACCCTGAGGGGGTCGGTTTGGTTCACCGCTGGTCAGGGGCAGGAAATGGCCGATATGGTGCAGTCGGGTGCACTCGACCTGTCGTTCTTCGAGCACAGCGTCTTTCCCCTCGAGGAGATTAACCAAGCCATTGGCGGCATCGAAAATCGCCACGGCGGCTTCGGTAATTTCGTCATCTGTCCCTGAATAAGTGCTGAGTGGTGCGTAGCGCATCTGCCACCGCTCAAAACCCACGCCGTCGTAAGTGCAAGCCTACGACGGGTCGCTTATCGATTTTGGGGCTTTATGATGAAAATTCGAAGGGTAGTGACTGGACAGGATTCAACTGGAAAGGCTGTATTCATTAGTGATGGTCTGGCTCCCCGTGCCACCGATTTTGTCGACATCCCTGGGCATGGTATTGCTCAGTTATGGGTTACACCCTGTTCTCCTCAGATATTTGACGTGCCGGAAGACCTGACACAACTGCAAGGCTCGCTAATTCCGGGCGTCGGGGAGACCTCATTGTTGGCAGTCAGCTTTCCACCCGACAGTGTAATGGCCTCTCCGCTGGATCCGCAGCGAGCCTTCAACGAAATGGCGGTCGCACTACCGGGTTTGTTCGATTGTTTTGAAGCCGAACATCCAGGCATGCACAAGACACCGACGATCGACTATGGGGTGTTGTTGGAAGGTGAACTTTGGCTGGAACTGGATAATGGCGAGCAACGGTTGATCCGTCCGGGCGATGTGGTGATTCAGAACGGTACCCGTCATGCCTGGCGTAACAAGTCTCCGCACTTGGCCAAAGCGATCTTTTTTATGGTCGGGGGAACGTGCGCTTAGTGTCAAAGCCCACTAAGACATATCTTTTTGACTTGAACGCCTCCAAACCGTCCATGTTCGAGAGCTGCCCTGATGAGATATGCAATGAACGAGGTAGTGTAAGTGTCCAACATTGCGCACTGTCATTACTCGTTCTCAGGGCCAGAGGGTTATCCGGCCACAGGTCAGCAAAGTGATATGTGGCAGGTACTGGTACTGGTACTGGTTTAGATACAGGTAGCTAGCTAGCGTGGGGCAAAATCCCCTGCGTCAAGCCACGATTAAAGCAGGGCTGCCCTTACTCTGCGCCGACACTTACGATCACCAAAATTGCGGTTCGGAGTGAAGGCTGTCCATTTACCAGCGCCGCGCGGCTGAACAATAGAGGGGGGATAGATGGACGTAGCAGTAAAAATCCTTGGTTTGTCGGGCAGTTTGAGGATGGGCTCAGCCCATAGTGCTGTGCTGCGTACGGTTGCCGAACAGCTTCCCGCAAGCGTGATATTGGATCTGCATGAGTTGCATGATGTGCCTCCCTACAACGAAGACCTCGATGGAGAGATTGCGCCAGTAGCAGTGCGGGCTCTACGTGAGGCGGTGCGGCTCGCCGATGCCGTGTTGATCGGTTCGCCGGAGTACAACCATGGTATGTCAGGTGTTCTGAAGAATGCCTTAGATTGGATATCTCGACCCCACGGTAAGTCTTCGCTGACGGGCAAACCGGTACTTACTTTTACCGCATCGCCTGCTTTCACCGGTGGAGTGAGAGCGCATCAGCAATTGAACGAAACGCTAGCGGCTATGCAGTCCGTACAGGTCGCTTACCCACAGATCGTGATCGGAAGCGTTGCTAGTAAGCTTAAGGACGGCCGCCTGGTCGATGACGCGGCTAATCAGTTCTTGATGGATGGGGTCAAAAGGCTTGTACAACTGGTCGACAACTGGCCTTCGTAAGAAACAAGTCGCTTTGTCGGGATGGTGATGATGAGAAGTCTGAACTGAAAGACTCTGCTTGCGCTACCGGACAGCCAGGACGAGCTGATCCGCTACATCTTCAACGAGTCCGACCTGTCGGTGATCCGTCAGTAGCGGTGATGCCACTCACCTCGGCTTTGCCATGCAACTTTGCCTGCTGCGCTACCCCGGTTACGCGCTGGCCAGCAATAGGTGCTGCCCGATCCGGTGATTGATCGCCAATGGCAGTTATGGATCTGCATTATGCGCTGCTCCGGGGGCTGCTCAGACGTTGAGCTTTAGGCTGATGTCCGCTGCGGGCTTGTCTTCGCGCATCCCTGAAACACGGCGTGGCGGACTTTGCCGCTGGGGGTGATTTCGCCGCATCGACTTCGCAAATCAGCTCAGCTTGGGGCTATCCTTCAAAACCGATCCAATGCGTTCCAGCAAGCCTAGCTGCGGGGCAATTTTGTAGGGCAAGGTGATGTTTTGCGCGCGCCATCGCATACCTCTCAGGATGAAAGAAGCTAACCGCTAAGAAAAGATTTACGGACTCACCTAACGTTCACCATTGCCGCCGGTGATCCTCCATTCCAGCTCGTAGGGCTGCATATGCGCATTGTTACAACAGACCGAGGATGCCCAACACGGGCCATCCTAGAGCCGCTACAAGCAGTGACAAACGCGCGGTATATGGTAAAAGAAATACCAGAGCCAATCCGGCCAGGGAGATCAGGCCCAAACATGCCACCGCTCCCATGGCCCAACCCCAGACCTGCCCGCAAACAACGAGACTGGCGACCAGACCAAGCCAGCCGGCGGCCCGTAAAACACGTATGAGCAGAAACGAGGGCTGACGTTGCCAGAGTTGTTTGAAGTGCCGCTCCAGACCTAGGCACAAGCCGAGCATGCCGCTGTAGGCGAGCAGAAAAGCAGCCAGTACTGCGCTGATCATTGGGTGGCCTCCACTGCTGCGTGGCGCGCTGGGCGTGCGGTTTTTTCCTTTGCGGGCTGTCCAAGCATCCAGGCGCACCAGGCCATGAGGCCGCCGAGCAGCACCGAGGTGGCGTGCAGGTAGAGATACTGGCCACGGCTGTCGCCCAGCAGGTTCAACAGTGGCAGGCCAATGCACAGCAGTGCAGCCACGCCCAGTTGCTCGCGCCAGGCTTGTAGCCACGGGCGGGCGATGGAGTGGCCCAGGCTCAACAGCCACGCGGCGAAGAACACTCGCACTTCCCATCCGTCACGCTGGGCCAGTTCCACGGGCAGCAGACGATTGGTCCAGAGCAAGGCTACGCAGCTCAGCGCCAGCCCAGCGATCACAGTGATATTCAGGTGCTCGGCCGCGTGGTATAGACGAGCGCCGAGGATGCCTTCGCTGGCGTGGCGACGCCGGCGTTTGACGGTGAATAGGACCAGGCCGGTTGCGATCATGGCGCAGCTGGCCAGGCCGCAGAGGAAGTACAACCAACGTAGGGGATAGCCACCGAATTGGGCGAAGTGCAGCCCGGCCATGACCTTCTGGGTCAACTGGCTGGGGCGGTATTCGGTGGGATGGCGCAGGATTTTGCCGGTGACACCGTCGAAGACCATGCTCTGACCCTTGGTCAGTTCGATGCGGTTACCCAACACCGGGCGCACTTCAATACGCGCATCGCTGCGACCGGGGTTCTGGATCGATAGGCCTGAGAGCGGCCCCATCACGCGTTCGGCCTCGGCCAACAAAGGCGCCAACGGAGCCAGAGCGGCAGGTGCTGCAGCCTGTCGATGGCCCTCGGTGCGACCGGCCTCGTCTCTCCCGGTTTGGGCGCCAGCGCGCTCGCCACGCTGACCTTCGCTTTGTGGCCGTTGTTGCTGCGCATGCTGTTCAGCAGCACCGCCACGCATGGCGCGACTGGCTGCTTCACGGTCGCCATCGAACAGAGCGTCCATGGCTGCCGGCATATAGACCAGGCAGAAAATCACCAGCCCGGTGTAGGTGATCATCAGGTGAAATGGCAGCACCAGCACCCCGGTGACGTTATGCGCATCGAGCCAGGAGCGCTGCCCTTTGGCCGGGCGAAAGGTGAAAAACTCCTTGAAGAATTTCTTGTGAGTAACGATGCCGCAAATCAATGCCACCAGCATGGCCATGGCCGCCAACCCGACTACCCAGATGCCGATATTGCGCGGCATGTTGAGGGTGAAGTGAAAGCGGAAAAAGAAGTCACCACCGGCGGTTTCGCGCACGCTTTGCGGCTGGCCGGTTTCGGCATCCAGGTAAGTACCACCGCCGCGTCGCTGTTCGCCAGCCGACACGGTTAAGTTGGGCGAACGCTCATTGGGCAGGCCGATATTCCAGGCGCTGGCTTGCGGCTGGGTCGCTTGCAGGTAGTCGATGGCGCGTTGTGTAGCGGCCACCTGGTCGAGGCTGTGGGCAGCCAGTTCAGGGCGCATCCAGCCGTCGATTTCCTTGTCGAATACCGCCAGGGTACCGGTGAGAAATACCGGAAACAGTATCCAGCCAAAGACCAGTCCGCCCCAGGTGTGCAGCCAGGAATAGGCTTGGGTAAGGGTCTTTTTTTTCATCCCAAGACTCCCGAGAGCTGCGGCCAGAAACCTATTACGCCCAGCGGCACGGCCAGTGCCACACCAGCCCAGGCTCGCCAAACATTACGGCACCCGAAGGCCCAGAGAATGGTCAGGCTGTAGACCATAAAAGCTGGCAGGCTGGAGACGATCAGGGCATCTGTTTTGCCCATCGGTAGCAGCCGCGCCAGGGCGGCGGTAAAGGCGTAGGTAAAGACATAGCCGCCGAGCAAGGCGGCGGCTATTCGCGAAAGCGTTGGCCAGTAAGTGGCAGGTGTTTTCATGGCGATCACTCAGCGACAACGCCCAGCCGGGTTAGCGGCTGGGCGAGGTGGCAACAATCAGAACGAAGTGGTGATGGAGGCGTAGAAGGACCGGCCTGGCTCGTTGTAAGTGCTCGCCCCAGCGCTGGTGCCGGCGCCTTCGCGGTACACGCGCTTGTCGAACAGGTTGTTGATACCAGCGCCGAAAGACAGGTTCTTATTCACCTCGAACGTGCCGCCCAGACCCCAGACATGGTACGGATCAAGGGTTTCTTGTTCGTTGGCAGCGGTCACCGCCACATCGCGGGTCGGGTTGAATTCAAGCGGTTCCTGTTTGCCGTAGTAAGTGCCGGTCAAGCTCAGGGCCAAGGCCTGGGTCACTTGCCAGTCGAGCATGGAGTTGACGGTGTATTTGGGCACCACAGACAGCGGGTTTCCATCGCCGTCCTTGTTGTACTGCATATAGGTGAAGTTGGTGTTCCAGCTCAGGGTTTCGCCGTGCTCGCCCAGCAGCGGAATGTTCAAGTTGCCTTCCCAGCCCTTGACCACCGCGTCCTTGGCGTTGTCCCACTGCAGAATGGCTTCGTTGGTTGAGGTGCGGCCGACCAGATCATTGGACGAGACGATCTTGTTCTCGTAGTCGTTGCGGAAATAGGTGATTCCGGCATTCCAACCATCGTGGGTAAAGGTAAGACCAAGCTCTTTGTTGATGCTGATTTCCGGATCGAGATCCTCGTTGCCCAATACGTAGCAGCCACTCGAGCTGAGGCTCGGGGCGCAACCGTTGCCGTTGCTGCGGTACAGGTAGTTTGGGTTGGACTGGTACAGGTTCGGCGCCTTGAAGGCACGGGCGATACCGCCTTTGATGGTGAAGTCATCACTGAGCTGGTAAGAGCTGTTCACGCTCGGGCTCCAGTTGGCGCCGAACTGGTCGTGGTGATCCAGACGCAGGCCGGGGGTGAGAAACCATTCCGGGCTCAGTTCAATATTGTCTTCGGCAAACAGTGCCATCAGCGTGGCATCCATGTCGGTAGCCCGCGCGCCCTCTGCCGAGTTGGGCAAGGTGGTACCGATGGCGCGGTTCATGGTGCTCGGGTCGTCCAGTTCCTGGCGGTTCCATTCGCCACCGACGGTGAGGGTTTGCGGCACCAACACTTCCAGCGGGATGTCCAGTTGGCCCTGCACCAGGTAACTGTCGTAGGTGCTGAGGCTCTTGTCGGCGTTGGCGCTGATGTCACCGTCCACCGAGCCGGTCTGGCCTTCAAGCAGGCGGTTGTTACGGGTTTTCTCGATCTGCGCCAGTAAAGTCGAGGCACCAAACGCCCAGTCGCCCTTGTGGGTGACGGAGTAGTCTTCGCGGTACATCGTGTTGGTTTCTTTGCCCAGTTGACTGTTAATGGTGCTGCCAGGAGTCAGCGATTCGGTGCCACCGGTGCCGACATCGCCGGTGTAGATGTTGCCCTGGCGGCTGAAGCCAGCTTCGAAGTCGATAATCTGCTGTTCATCCAGCGTCCAGCTGAGTAGGCCTTTGACGTCTTTATTGCGCACGCCTTCACGGCCGGCAGCCAGCGATGCCCCGGCAGCGGTATCGGTGTGATCGGCGTTGATGTCGGCGTCGTCGGCATCGGTCTTGTTCAGGTTGCCGTAGACGCGGAGGGTCAGCGAGTTGGTCAGCGGGCCGGCCAGGCTGAAGTCGGTGCGCTTGGTCACGCCTTCGGCGTCGTCTTCAGGCATGTTGGTGTAGGCGGTGAGCGAGCCGGTGAGTTCGTCGGTAGGTCGCTTGGTGATGATGTTCACCACGCCACCCATGGAGCCGGAGCCGTAACGGGCGGCGGCCGGGCCACGCAGCACTTCGATGCTTTCTACTTCGTTGGCTGGTACCCAGTTACTGTCACCGCGGGTGTCGCGCTCGCCGGAGCGGGTGTAGCGCACGGCGTTGCGCGAGGTGACGGGTTTGCCGTTGATAAGGATCAGGGTGTTTTCCGGGCCCATACCGCGCAGGTCGATCTGCCGGTTGTTGCCACGGGTGCCGCTGGCGCTGTTACCAGTGAGGTTGACGCCAGGCATCTTGCGCACGATTTCGGAAAGGTCGTTCACCGGAGGACGTTTCTTGATGTCCTCTTCGGTGATCAGCGACACACCCGGTGCTTGCTTCAGCTCTTCTTCTGCAGTGGCTACCACATGGGACTCCTGCAGCTCAAGCACCTGTTCCGTACTTTTTTTTTCCGCGTCGCGCTCGACGGTTTCAGCAGAAAATGCCGCAGGCGAAACGGCCGCCAGAGCCAGGAACAGATGACAGAGTTTGAATCGCGGTTGCATCGCAACACTCCTGTAGCATAACGCAGAGAGCGAGCAACACAGCACCTTCTGGCACCTTTTAGCTCACCCATGACCTGCACGAGATGAGCGTGAATGCTATAGATTCTCAAATGAATGGAAATCTTATTTACAAATTATACACTTGCCAGCCGCAGGTTCAGGCGCAGGCCTTGGGCGCCGTTCTCGGCCCAAACCTCGCCACCCTGTAATGCGATCATGCTGCGAGCGATGGATAGGCCCAGGCCATAGCCTTCATTGCACGGCCTTGACGCATGCAGGCGGGTGAACGGCTGGAAGATATGCTCCAGCTTGGACTTGTCCACACCTGGGCCCTCGTCCTCGACCCAAAGATGCCAATGCGCAGCATCGCGACGACCAGCCAGTTGAACTATGCCATCCTCGGGCGAATAGCGAATGGCGTTGCGCACGATGTTTTCCAGTGCCTGCGCCAGGCCATTGAGATTACCGTGCACCCGGCAATCGGCGGGTAAATCGCAACGTAGCCGCTCGGCGGGCCAGCCGCTTTCAAAGCAGGCATCCTCCCGCACCATTTCCCACAGTCGGCGGATATCCACGGTTTCCAGCACCAAGGTCGGGCGCTCGGTGTCCAGCCATACCAGCTCCAAGGTGGAACCAATCAGCCGCTCCATACCCTGCACCTCTCGCTCCAGGCGCGCACGCAGGGCGTCGATATCCTGCTCCCGCTCGCCGGTCACACGTAAGCGGCTGAGCGGAGTACGTAGTTCGTGGGAAAGATTGCGTAAGAGCTGACGCTGGAGACCGACCATGTTTTCCAGGCGTCCGGCCATGTGATCGAAGGCGCGGGCCAGCTCGCCCAACTCGTCTTTGCGCTGGGCCAGCGGTAAACCAATCCGCGCATCCAGATTACCCGCACTCAAAGCATGGACCTGGCGACGCAGAGTCACCAGCGGCGAGAGTAGTATGCGGTACAGCAGCACGCCGACCAGTACCGCCAGCATCGCCGGGATCACTCGCTGCAGCAGCAGGTTCCACAGGTTCATGTGCTTGCGCGGGTCGAAGCGTTGCGGCAACTCCATCACCAGCCGCGTTTCACCATCGCTGAAGGGAATGTAAAACGTCGGCCGGCCGCCGGGCCTGCCGACCGACCAACCGAGGTCGCGGACGAAGTCCAGCTTCAAACGCTCCGCAGGCTCCAGCGCTTTGGAGGACAACGAGTGTTGTTGGCCATCCACCACCACAGCCCACACATGTTCACGTTTGCGCAGGCGTTCGAGAAAACCGTCGATACCGTCTGCCCCACCCTCGCGCCAAGCTACTTCGGCCTGCTGCGCATACTCGCTCAGGGTGTGGCGCGTCGGCTCATCCAAGTGCGCGGTCTTGTCAGTGATGACCTTGCCCAAGTCGACATGCAGACTCACCGCCAGCAAACACAAGAGCGCCAGAGCACCCGCCAGCTTCCAGAACAGCGAGTGACGATCAGGCAGGCTCATAGCGGCAGACGCGCAAACATATAGCCGGTGCCGCGCACCGTCTCTATGCGACCGCCCTGATAACCGATGGCAAGTAGTTTGCTGCGAATGTGACTGACATGCATATCCAATCCACGGTCATGTTGGGAGTAAGCACGGTGTAGTACCTCCTGATAAAGAAAGGTCTTGCTCAGGGCCTCGTTAGGATGCCGGGCCAGGGTTTCCAGAACTCGGTATTCGGTGCTGGTCAGTCCGGCCCATTGACCGTTATTACTGACATCCTTGCGCAGTGAATCAAAAGTCAGATCCAACGCATCAACGATCACTACCAGGTCCTGACGGTCATAGGCGACGCGACGCAGAATGGCGTCAATGCGCACGTCCATCTCCACCATACTGAACGGCTTAGACAGGTAGTCGTCGGCGCCCTGACTGAATCCGGCAATGCGGTCCTGCTCAGCGCCGAGAGCCGACATCAAAATAACCGGCACACGCTGGCGCCGGCGCAGTTCGCTGAGCAGCTCCAGGCCGTTGGCATTAGGCAACATGATGTCCATCAGGATCAGGTCAAAATCCTTGGTCCGAAGCAGATCCGCCACCTGCTCGCCGTCGTGCTGCAGCACCACAGAAAAACCTCGCTGTAGCAAATGACTGTTAAGGTTCGCTGCCAGCACCGGGTCGTCTTCGATGGCCAGAATGCGTGTGGAGTGAGCGCTAGTGGGAACAGAAAGCTGCATGGATAATCCAAGCAAGAGATGAGGGTTGGGCTTGTTTTAGGGTTCTAAAAGTCTTTCAGCTTGTCAATATCTGAGTGGCCAGCGATAGCGTTTCCGAGCTCTTTAGCCGTAGTATTTATATTTTCTACCACTGCCGGGCATCCTTGTTTTGAGGGTTCTTTCCACCCACACTCTGGGCTTGGTTATAAGTCTTTTGTGATTGTTAGTTGGAGTCGAGCCTTCTCGTCTTTAGCGATAAAATTAATACTGTAACCAGATACACATTACACAGCGATCATTCCGGTATTCAGTGCCATGTGGTTACTGCTTTCGCGATAATGAGACCATCTTTCTCATCTTCGACACGACCGATAGCCTTGGAGTCGCCGTATGCAGTTGCTAGAAAATTTCTAAAACTTTTGAATATTTCTTTTCTTGTTTTTCCGGGCGCGTAGTAGTCATATATGGAGTTCAAGCTTTTGGCTCTCCTAGTTGCGCGCCGGCGGCTGCACCGTGTCTTCACAAATCCCCCTCGATCACCCTCCCAGCTCTGCCTGCCGCACCTGTTCCGCGTAATCAAACGCCAAGTACAGGCATTCGACGTCGCCGGGGTTCAACGCGCGCAGGGTCTCCACGCCCAAAGCGAAGCCTTCGGCGCGGTCGGCTGCGCGCTGGACGTTGTCCAGACCGCTTGCGCCGCCTATGGCGTGCAGCAGCTTGCACGCCTGAGCGTGGAGATAGACCGGCAAATTAAGGGGTGCCAATATCGCATTGGCTTCAAGGCTCGCAGTGCCGCCGAATTCGCCCGTGCTGCCGGTGACAACGCTGAACACGCCTTTAGGGATACGCGCACGCTCGGCCAATTCGGCCACGTCCGGTGCCGAGTAAGGGGTTTGCGACCTAGGCTTAAACACCACCATGGTGCAACCGGCGGCCAGGGCCGGACCGGCCTTTCGGGTGATCATCATCGAGGGAAGTTCCACGGGTAATGGCGGCTGTCAAACCGATGGGCTGTTTTTAGTTCCATTAGGCGTTTGTCGGCCTGGCGGCGGCACGGATCACGTGCCTACAGCGCTGGCTTCTTCACCGAACCGCTATAGGAAGGAGGCCGCATAAGCGATTTCGCCGCGCGACTCGGTCAGATGCTTGCCTTGATCCAGGGTCATCAGCCTTGCCAGGTTGTCTGGTTGGCGATCATTAATTCAAACCATTTGAGCAGCTTGTTGGCGCGTTCCTTGGCTTTCAGCCCACGCCAGGCCAGCAGCGTCTCGGCGGCCCCAGTGGCATGACGGGTTTCGTTGGCCCCGATTCCACCGATAGCAGGATTGTTCACCTTGAGGGTCTGGCCGTTATCGGCATCGATCCTGACACTTCGCTCACGAAACAGTTGCGGATCGTTGAGTTGCACGCGAAATTCCTGCTATCGAGTTGTG
>RCUU01000842.1_pt1 | contig 16044 bp, 10 predicted proteins | sample 2166211 | NCBI WGS metagenome assembly RCUU01 (sample SAMN09932620, study PRJNA488358) | compost metagenome | feature: garden; material: soil; isolation source: compost soil in phenylacetic acid-enriched culture | place: Germany: Experimental Botanical Garden Goettingen | collected 2016-01-27
TTGGGCATAGTGAAGAGGATATCTGAATAAAAAGCTGTATTTTTGCAGGTTTCTCTTAAATTAATACTGGTGAGGATAATGTTTTTGTCTACTTCATCGATGAATTTGGCACGAGATCAGCATCGCCGAAGCTTTGGGGAGGGGGGAAGATAGAACAATACGCCACCGCCGGAACAACCGACTAACTATGTTTGCAGATGAAACGAAACTATGGCATCCATGACGCTGAGGGTCTTTTTTTCGTTAATGAGAGGATCGATCAAGGATAAAGCTGCAAAAGTACATTATTTAATGATGCGAAGATGGCTAAAGTATTGATTCCTGCGAATCTGCAGTAAATCTTGCGCTGAATGAACCTTTTGAGCCATATGTAAGGATATTCCTGAATTTTTGCAGCTTTTGGGCATAGTGAAGAGGATATCTGAATAAAAAGCTGTATTTTTGCAGGTTTCTCAAGTCTTGTGGAAGGTGCCTGAATAAGAGGAACGATATTGTCATTGTGGATGTCAGTCGATGTGACTAATGTGAGCCGATGTGAGCCGATGTCAGTTGATGTCAGTCGGCGATGTGAGCCGATGTGACCTATGTGTCCCGATTTGCCCCTCCGTGAATTGCCATGCCCACCATGCCCCACAGTGACCCGCCATTGCCCGTAGACCTGTTTAGTTATTTCTAGCTAATCTATCTTATGCAATTACAAACAAAGGAGCGATTCTCCAAATAACTGGATGGTCGCTCCTCTGTATAAATCCACTTTATTAAGTCTCAATTAATGACCCATTCCGTGATTGTTAACGGTGTAAATGGTGGAACCCGAATCGACAGCAGAAGCACTTGCAGAGGCGATCATTAAGCTGGAACTAATCAAGACTACGACTGTCAGCAAGAACAATCTCTTTTTCATTAGTTAACTCCCTCTCTATTATAGTTTTCATTATGTTGTGATGCACTTGGAGCTGGGATTGGTTAGCATCGTCTCTAAGGATCTCAAATAATGCTGCTGCTTTCTTAAACCCTGTATCATCTTTCAACTTAATACTAGATCGTAGAGTTTCTAGAGTTAAATTAATCGCATCATACATATTCCCCTGTTTGTAGTGGTACATCGCCAACAAGAATTTGTAATCCATAAAATAGCGTATACTCTCAGTTGTTTCTTGTTTTTCAATAGCGTTAACGTTTATTTCGAATTCTGTCAGAATCCAATCTACGGAGTAATTATATTTGATGGAGGATTCCAAGATGGTTATAAGTCCTGGCAGTAACTCTTCCTCAGCGTTGTTTCTAATAAATTTAACATACTCCTTTAGGACCCCGGTCTTGCCTTCCAAAAGGTCGAGTACGTAGGTATTGGCTTCGGCTATGCTGCGATAATAGTTGACTTCATGATTTCCTTCTTCATCCAGCCCTTTGATCCAGCCTAAATCAGAATATTTTACAATACACATTCTAGCTTCAGGATACTTACCGAGCTTTTGCAGTGCGATTCCCTTTGAACATAAGCTAAATCCAAAATAAAAGGGGATACTCCGCTTCAGGTTTTGTTCTCTCGTGGTGTTACTCGTGGTGTTACGGCTTGTCTCATAAAGAAGTGTGATCCATGTAATTAATTTGTCTGCAACTTCAATCATCGCATCCCAATTTTCCAATGAAAAAGATGCCTTAAGCATACAAATTAAGGAATCAGCATTCAATCCATCCAAATCCAGCTTCAATGCGATCTCCCTTTCTGCAGCATTTCATTCATCGGTAATTACTGAATGGCTTGTACAACTAGATTATTCTTTATTTTCCCAGTATAGTAAGTGATTTTCATCACTGGAATGAGGAAGTAGAGTTTGTTTAATGATTGTCCAAATAGAAACAGGGCATAGTGTTTTCACTCAGTTCCATAGAATCGAGGGAATTATGTTTGTTATGCTGTTTATTTGCCCCTCTGTTTTTGGGTTATTTGTACGTAAAATACCGAAATGTACCTATCTTGGAAATCAATATTCAATTATGATCTTCCCGAAAGAAAGCGCTATCAAAGCAATTTTAACCACATTTCAAGAGGGGGTAAGGATGATTTGAAGCGAATGGGAAAAAGGTTAAGGATGAGCTTGTTAGTATTCATTATTGCAGCAGCACAATTCGGTTTTACAGGAACAAAAGGTAATGTAGCGCAAGCGGCGGAGAAGAGTATGGCTCAAAAGCCGTATATGGGCTGGAGTAGTTACAGTATGCAAGTGTATGACGGGGCAGGGAACTGGACATCGGCGGAGAGCATCAAGAAGCAATCGGACGCGATGCATGAGAAGCTACAAGCCCATGGGTATGAATACATTAATATTGATGCGGGCTGGAATGGTGATATGGATGAATACGGGAGACCTATTCCTAGTGATGTCCTTTATCCGAATGGATTTCAGGAGGTCATCGACTATGTTCATAATAATGGACAAAAGATAGGGATCTATTTGATCCCGGGAGTATCTATCGATGCGTATAACCGAAATCTTGAGGTATATGGGACAGGCGGTGAATGTCGTATTCAAGATATTACAGCCCAACCGCTTACCATTATGGATTATTGGAATTCCTACACTTATAAAATTGATTTTACGAATCCATGTGCCCAGAAGTATGTGGATTCCATAGCAGATATGCTTGGCGAGTGGGGGATCGATTTCGTTAAATTCGACAGCGTAACCCCTGGGTCTGGGATTGACAACTTGAGCCGGGATGCACGCGGCGATGTAGAAGCATGGTCAAAAGCTTTGGATAGAAATAACATCTGGTTTGAGTTGTCCTGGGCGCTCGACCATAACTACGTAGATTTCTGGAAAAAGTATGCGAACGGCTGGCGAATTGATTGGGATATTGAATCATATGACGGCAGTGGCTTGACAGCATGGCCGAGTATTTCTCGTTTATTCCCCAAAGCAGCACTATGGTGGCGTGACGCAGGCCCTGGCGGCTGGAATGACTTCGATTCCCTAAATGTGGGTAACGGCTCTATGGATGGTCTGACCAAGGATGAGCGAAAGACCGCGATGACATTCTGGTCAATTTCTTCCGCCCCGCTCTATACAGGGAATGATATGACAAGACTGGACAGTTATGGACTAGAACTGCTTACCAATGATGAGGTAATTGCCGTCAATCAGGCCGGACGTCCTGGCCATCCGGTATCGATGGATACCCAGCAGCAGGTCTGGTATGCCAATAATGGAGATGGTACTTACAGCGTAGCTCTGTTCAATCTGAGTAATCGGAGTGCGGAGGTTAAAGTTAAATGGAGTGATATCGGCCTCGAAGGTCCGGCTTCGGTACGCGACCTATGGAGTCATTCTGAGCTGGGAACCTTTGAGAAGGAATTCAGTGGAGGTATGCTTGAACCTCATGCCTCCCGCATGCTTAAAGTAACCGCACTAAGCGGCACATCAGCTGTTAATAACGATGACACAGGGATGCGCTACAGCGGAGATTGGAAGCGAAATGGAGGCAAGGAGCTATTAGAAGGGAAGCAGGATTTAAGTATTACGATTAAGGATTCCTCGGCTGCTACCCGCACTCCTCAAGAAGATGTTCTAAACTCTGAGGCAGAACCTGCTGCAAATTCAGCTTTGGCCAATAATACCACTGTTACTAATGTAGTTTACATTAATGATAATGACAGCGGTATTAAATACAATGGCACATGGCAGGTAAGCACCTCTCGAGAACATGGAGATTACAATGGCGATGTGCATTATACCGAGAAAGACGGCGATTCGTTTGAGTATACCTTTACGGGAACCGGCATTGAGCTGCTGACGGAAAAGCATGAATCTCAAGGAGATATGATTATTACATTGGACAATGAGACTCCACAGACTGTAAGTGCGTATACGAGTGGACCGAGAGAGGTACAACAATCTCTTTATAATGTATCTGGACTTTCTAACGGGCCTCATACGCTTACAGTAAGTAAAGGCTCGGGAAATTATATGCTGCTTGACGCGCTTAAAGTGACAACAGAGAGTCCGGCTGGGGGTCAGAACAGTACTATTACTCCGGCATCCGCAGGTTTTGACAAAGCAACGGAACAACAGAAGGATGTCACAGTCACACTTAATCTGCATGGTAATACGCTGAGTGGTATTGAAAATAATGGAGTGCCACTCGGTGAAGACGATTATACGGTGACTAATGACAAATTGACCATTAAGAAGGAATATTTTGCTCAGCAACCTGTTGGCACAGTAAGTCTGAACATCATCTTTAACGCCGGTGATCCACAGACACTAACGGTGCACATTAGCGACTCTACAGGTATCCGTTATGTGATGATTAATAATGACGATCCGGCAATTAAGTATAACGGGTCTTGGTCCCGCAGTAGTGGAAGAGGAATGGGCGACTACATGGATGATGTACAGTATGCGGAGCAGAATGGTGAATTTTTCGAATATACCTTTAGAGGGACAGGGATTCAGCTGTTCACAGAGGTAGATGAATCACAAGGCGATATGGATATCTATATAGACGATCAATTTAAGGGAACGGTAAGCGCTTATCGAAACGGGCGATTGTCACAGCAGATTCTGTACAGTATCACAGGCCTTTCAGATGGACAGCACACACTCAAGGCAGTGAAGAAATCAGGCAGATTTATGCTGCTTGATATGCTCAAGGTAGAGATTCCAAATATGATTAATCCGATAGCAGCAAACTTTGATAAGTCACCTTCTGCCCAGGAGGACATTGAGGTCACGCTGTTGCAGCAGCCAGAAAGCTTCATAGGCATTACGAATGGATCCTATCATCTGGTTCCGGGAACCGATTATTCGGTAGCTGGAGACCGTGTTACATTGTACAAATCATATCTTGCAGCACAACCAGCGGGAAAGCTTAACCTCAGCTTTACTATAGGTGGCGATTATCTCAATGATGTGCAATCAACGGCAGCGGACGGCGATTCCTTTGAATATACCTTCAAGGGTACTGGAATCGGCTTGATTACACCTACGGGTCCAGATCAAGGGGATGTAGATATTTATGTGGACGGACAATGGATGCAGACTGTGAATGCTTATAGTCAGAGTCGATTGACTCATCAGGAGATTTACAGTATTTCTGGATTGGCAAGCGGCTTCCACACGCTTAAAGCTGTGAAGAAATCAGGTAATCTCATGCTGACGGATCAATTGAAATTCACAGTTCCAACCCGTGACGGCGGAACAAATCCTACTGAAACACCAACACCAACACCAACACCGGAAGCAACACCGTCACCAACGGATGCAGGTAGTTCGAACATTCCAGTGCAGCCTTCGGCTACGCCTACCCTGACTCCGACACCAACTCCTGCATCTGGAGCAGATGGATCTGATGGGAAGGACGATGCCGAGAGGATGCGGCATACAGCGTATATCAACGGCTATCCAAGCGGCGTCTTTAAGCCTGATGCTCCTATCACCCGTGCTGAGATGGCGACCATCCTAGCGAAGGTGGCTGCAAAAGATGCCACTGGAGCGGACGTGAAATTCAGTGATGTCCCAACCGGCTATTGGGGGGCTGATGCCATTGCCAAAGTAGCTAAGATGGGACTGATGAAGGGTTACAGCGAGGGTACTTTTAAGCCGAATCAACCATTGACGCGTGCAGAAATGGCCAGTTTGGCGGTCATGCTGAGCCCGAATTCTACACCAACGGGCCGCGGCTTCTCTGATATCACAGACCACTGGGCACAGGCGGCAATAAAGAAAGCTCAAGAAATAGGCATAATGAAGGGTTATAGTGACGGAACTTTCCGCCCTAATGCCAAGCTTACTCGTGCGGAAGCTGTTACAGCTATCAATAGAGTTTTGGGCAGAGGTCCGCTAATGGGTGTCACACAGCCAGGGTGGAACGATGTTCCAGTCTCTCACTGGGCATTCGGAGATATTGAGGAGGCTTCGACCGACCATGTCTCGAAGCCTAGTACACAAGGCGGAGAACAGTGGACTGAATAATTGGAGCGAAGAATTAACGGAGGGGCCTTCTTTGGCCCCTTTTTTCTGAAAATAAAAGAATGTATAAGTTTTACGCTATACAGTCTCATTCTCCTTATATTGCTCCAAGAAACGCTTACCGCCTAATTTGAAGGGAAGATCAGCATGAATATTCTAATTACCGGAGCAAGTGGATTTATCGGAACAGCTCTGGTCAAGTATTTAGGGGATAAACATACAGTTATTTGTCTGTCACGCCAAGCTCTGGAAGGGGCCTTTGTGTATGTTCAGGGTTCTTTTGATTTGGTGGAGGATTTGGGTGGGCTGGACTCGTATGAGATTCAGGCGGTTATTCATCTCGCGGCTGTCACTGGAGGTTCTACGGAGGAGGAAAGCCTTGCGGTTAATGTATTGGGAACAAGAAGATTATACCGGTATCTCCTTGACCGTGGTTGCCAAAAGTTCATCACAGCGAGTTCCATTGCCGTAGTGGGCGGACTCAGCGAGGGCTTTATTCCGCTTGAGCTGCCTATCCCAGATGAGCATCCCTGCTTGGCCGCGGATGCCTACGGGTTGAGCAAGGCTCTGGTCGAAGAGTTGACCCGATATTTTCACCGCAGCCATACAGACAGCGACTTTATTAATCTTCGCTTAGGAGCTGTAGCCTCCCAAGACTGGAACCCTCCTGTCTTGGAAGTTGGGTCCATCCCTACGCTCCCTTTCATTACATTAGGGCATGTCCATGCTGAAGATGTGGTGGAAGGCATTGCTGCGGCACTGGAGGCGCCGCTTAAGCCGGGGGTAAGAACGCTCAATCTGGTTGGACCGGATTCTAGCTGCAATCTGCCAGTGGCAGATGTGCTTGCCCCAAAGGTAGGGGATGGCTACCATCTGGATTATTACAAATTCCCTGGCCAACAATATAAACCCTTGTATGCTATGGATCGGTTCAAGGTGGAATTCGGTTTTATGCCGTCACGCTCTACCCGTCTTACGATAGGTACAACTTAGATAGGTTAACAAACCAGAACGATAAAAAAATCCAGATTGTTAATAAAAGCAGTGATAACGGCATATATCACTGCTTTTTATCCATTTCTGGAAGTTTGAAGATTTGCAAAATGATTTTAGGCGCTTGACTATCCAGTGAAATGTTTTAATCTATGGTAATGATAGCGCTATCGAAATGATATTAGGGGAGGGGTCAATACGCTTAAATATTCCAATATCTTTCGTAAATTCTTAATCTCTTATGTAGTCATTTTGGTCATTCCCAGCATTGGCGGATATATGTCCTATATGACGTCAATTTCAGTGACGGAGTCTATCTCTATTGAGAATGGGGTCACGCAGCTCCAGAAGAGTCAGGAAATATTGGAGCGCCGCATGGCCGAGGTGGAAGGGTTTACCAGGCAATTGGCAGTCAACCAGGAGTTAAACGTTCTGATGAATGAAAGAGACAATGAGACGAATGTGTACGGGATTTGGAGAACGATGCGGAATGTCCTGACCTTTGGTCAGACCAATGATTTTTTGCAAAATTATTATATTTACCTCGCGAATTACAATCTTATTCTGACCCCAGGCTCTTCTTACCGTCCAGATCATTATTATGGGAATTTCCATTACAACGATCTTTCGCTGCAGGATTGGAAGAAAGAGGTTCTAGAGAAAACACACCGCAGCGAAATCATGCCGCTCAGTGACTTTGTGAGCAGGGGCATGCAGACCTCCGTAATTACTTATATGCAGTCACTCCCTCTGGATAGTTTCAACGATTCCTCACCAGCTGTCGCAGTGGTGATTATTGACGAGAAAATTATTTCTAGACTGCTGTCTGGTCTAACCGAGCGATATGGAGGCTGGGTTCATATCAGCGATGCTAAAGGAAATACGATTGTCCTTCAGGGAAGTAATGAGCAGAAGATGGCTCATATGAACACGGATTCGGGTTTTGACAAAAACAAGGTTAGCCAGTTTTATGAAGACGATCTAGTCATCACAACTCGCTCCGATTCGAACGGCTGGGTATACCAGACAGGAATTCCCCGGCATATTTTGATGGAGAATGCTAACAAGATCAAGCAAATGTCCATGCAGATTACCGGAGCAACATTAATCATCGGCCTGATAGCCGGACTTATACTAGCTTACCGTAACAGCGCACCAATCAACCATATGCTTAGCGTCATGAAGGAGCAATTTGGCAAGGAAGAGGCCTCTTCTAAGAATGAATTTGATTTTTTAAGCGGAAATATCGCCAATATGATTACCAAGAACAAGCTGCTGGAAACCGAGCTTAATCGACAGCTTCCGTTGGTCAGGGATGCATTCCTGAAGCGGCTGCTAGCAGGTGAATTCAAAACACATGATGAGATTCTCACTGCCGCCGAGCAGGTGGGTATCAGCTTGCAACAGAACTCAGGGTATGTAGGAATTCTTCAGATTAATGGCTATGCCGAAATGGACAGCGTTGAGATTCTTAATGAACTGAATGCTTCCCGTTTGCTGCTGAAGCAGTCCCTGTCTGATCTTGGAGCGGATGTACTAATGACGGATATGGGGTCTGATAAAGTTGTAACTCTATTTTTCTCCAAGGAGGAAGAGACGAACAAAGCGTATGAGGCAGAGAATATTACACAAATTCTAGAGCATCTGGCGCAGTACGTTTTTAATGAGTATCGGATTACTACTCAGGCAGGCTTTGGTGATCTTTTCACAGAAATCACGGAGGTTAGTCTTTCCTTTGACCAAGCTAAGCAAGCGTTGGAGTATGCTGTGTACATGAATAAAAAAGGAATGATATGGAGCAGCGAAGCCCAAAGTGAGAATACAACCTACTATTATCCACTGGATACAGAGCAGCGTCTGATCAGTACCATTCGGGCTGGAGAGCTAGAGGAGGCTAAACGGATTGTCCGTGCGATCGTTGCCCAGAACATAGAACAGCGTGAATTATCCATGGAAATGAAGCAGCAGCTTGTCGGTGAAATAAAGGGAACCTTTCTTAAGCTTCTGGATCAAAAGGCATTTACAGAATACCCGGACATCGAGAGTGTGAAGCGGAGGGTTATTGACATTGGTTCGTCGGAGCGGCTTGAAATGATTCAGAGCGAATTTTTTGACATCATGGAAGAGCTTTGTGGACTTATTTCGACTAAAAAGAAGGATATTCATATTCAGATCATTAAGCAGATCAAGGAATATACCGAAGAGAATTATTCAGATACCGAGCTGAGTTTGTACCGAGTAGCTGAACAGGTGGAACGGCCTGAAAAATATATTTCTCAATTGTTTAAAGAAGTTACCGGTGTCAATTTCTCCGACCATCTGATAAAAATCAGAATGGATCAGGCTGTGATTCTGCTCAAAGATAGTCGGTATACGGTTGATGAGATTGCCGTGCGGGTGGGCTACAACAGTTCACATTCTTTCAGACGGGCATTTAAGAGATTAATCGGCGTCTCACCGAGTGCTTATAGACAATCTGTCGATGAATAAGCAGTGTTTTAGCTAGAGGCTGCGTTGCCCCTCTTCAGGGCGATGCAGCCTTTTTTGCGCTTTGGCTTAGTTCTTTGGATCATACACTAGTTCAGTCTAAATCATAAAAAAATGATACATCGCGAAAATTATTTGAACTTATGTGCTTGTATGCGAGCTTCTATAATTAATTTATAGATAGATAAGCAGCAGAAGATCGCAGCATTGGAGGATAAGAAAAGATGCGATTTTCGGATCAAGAATTAGGAGTGATTCTCGAAAATGAAGACGAATGATTTCGCCGTACAAAGTTCTAAAATTGTGAAACCGCCTTCAACTAAGAAAAGGAGAATTGGATTAGAAATATGGAAGCATCGTACGTTCTATCTTTTTATCTTACCGGGTGTCGTGTGGTGTATCGTATTTAACTACATACCGATTTTCGGGCTTTCGGTTGCATTTAAAGATTTCAATTATGTCGATGGAATTATGGGTAGTCCATGGGTTGGATTCAAGTATTTTGAACAATTTTTTGGGTACTTTCAATTCAATGAGTTGATTCGGAATACAATCGTCATCAGCTTGCTGAAGCTTGTCGTTGCTTTTCCTGTACCGATTGTTCTTGCGCTTATGCTGAATGAAGTTTCGCTGCCGCGTTTCAAACGAACCGTTCAAACGATCTCCTATTTACCTCACTTTGTTTCTTGGGTTATCGTTGTCACGTTAATGCAACGGCTTCTGACGCCGGACGGAGGACCTCTGAATGAATTGCTAAGCGCGTTAGGGGGAGCGCCTGGAACTTATTATCTGAACGAACCCCGCTACTTTTATCTCGTCATCATTTTTAGCCATATATTTAAAACAGTTGGATGGAGCTCCATCATCTATTTGGCTGCGATTGCCGGTATCGATCCGCAATTGTACGAGGCGGCAAAGATAGATGGGGCTGGGAAACTCAGACAGATTTTTTATGTCACACTTCCTGGTATACTGCCGATAGTTATCATATTGTTAATTTTGGAAACCGGAAATTTGATGTTTGCCGGTTATGATCAACTTTATCTGCTGAGAAGTCCAGGTACTGCGGGGATTGGCACCATCATCGATATGCATGTCATTGAGCAGGGCCTAAAACAAGGGAAGTTTAGTTATGCCGCAGCTGTTGGGCTATTCCAAAGTGCGATCGGAGTCGTGCTGGTCGTCACGACCAACTTCATCAGTAAAAGATTAAACGGAAATTCGCTTTGGTAGGAGGTAGATACTATGACTCGCAAATGGAGTATATTTCAATTATTTAATTTAGCTGTACTGGCTTTGATTGGTTTTTGCACCTTATACCCTTTCATTTACATCGTTGCTTATTCCTTAAATGACGGGATGGATTCGATGAAGGGGGGGATTTATTTCTGGCCCCGATCGTTCACACTGGGAAACTATTCGGCTGTTTTTCAGGATACGACCTTGATTGCTGCTTATAAAATCACCATTTTTCGTACTTTGCTCGGCACGGTCTTTCACGTCATCTTATGTGCTACGTTCGCCTATGCTCTGACGAAACGCACCTTGCCTGGCCGGATGTTTTTCATCTTCATGATCTTCTTGCCGACGTTATTTCCAGCCGGTCTAATTCCGAACTTTATTCTATTTCGGAATCTGCATATCATGAATACGTTCTGGGTATATATTCTGCCGTTTTTGTACAGTTTTTGGAACATTATAATCATACGTACCTTTTTCCAGCAGCTTCCTGAAGCGTTGGAGGAATCAGCCAAAATAGACGGTTGCAGTGATATGGGGATATTTTGGAGAATTATTTTCCCGCTTAGCGGTCCTGTATTAGCGACAATTGCATTATTTATTGGAGTTTTTCATTGGAATGACTGGTTCACAGGAACGTTTTACGTTAGTAAAGAGTCTATCAAGCCGGTTCAGACGCTCCTTCAGGATCTACTTACGAACTCTGAAGTTCTCGCTAGTGCTGCTTCCAAAATGAACAGTCAAGGTGGCGGGACGATGTACAGCGGGATGAACCAAACGACGCCTGAATCACTCCGAATGGCAACACTGGTTGTCGCAACGCTTCCCATCATATGCGTGTATCCTTTTCTGCAAAAATATTTTGTGAAAGGCGTAATGGTTGGATCTGTTAAAGGGTAATCGTTTCTTCATGAAACTTTATCAAAAAATAAAGAATCCAGGGAGGGTCAATGAATGGCAAACACACGGTTTCGAAAATGGTCAAGTCTGGTTGCAATGATTCTTAGCGTGGCAATGTTATGGGGTTGTTCCAATGATTCCAGCAGTGCCCCTACGACAAGCAACAGTGACTCCGAATCGCCATCGTCAACTTCAATGAAGGATGTTACGCTCAATGTATTGATTAACTGGAACGGATCGGAAGCTTTGGGGCCCAAAGACCCTATCAACAATTCGGTTGCCAAGGTGATCAAGGAGAAAACGGGAGTTACACTGAATTTGCAATACGCTAAAATGGATGAAGCCCAGCAGTTGAACACCATCTTTGCTACGCAAGAACTGCCCGATATTGTAGCTTCTCCTGCTTGGGTATTCGAGCCATTGGCCAAAGCTGCCAAAGAAAATCAGATTATGGAATTGACCGATATTTTTAAGGAGTATCCTCTTCTCGCTACGAATGCCGACCCTGACCATACCCCTGCTGGTTCTCAAGAGAATTTGTTTGATGTTGTGCCAGGAAAGAAATTTTTTATGTACGGCGGATACCCGGCGACACCCGATGATTTGACCGATTGGCTCTATGGGTTTTATGTTCGGAAAGATATCGCGGAGAAGACTGGGATTGATCCGACCACGGTTCATACACCTGATGATTTATATACCTTTTTGAAAACAATAAAAGATTTAGATTTGAAGCAGGATGGAAAAACCATATTCCCTCTCGGTTCCTTCCAGGGAGGATGGTGGCTGCAATATGCCAACAAGATGTTTACAAATAATAATGCCGATTATAATTGGGCTTCGGGTTCCCCTGAATATCAATTCATGTCTGATAAATATACTGAACAAACGTTATACTTACGTAAATTGATCTCGGAAGGACTCATTGATCCGGAAGCATTCACCCAAACGGCGGCTGTTGCGACCGAGAAAGTATCTCAAGGTCGATACGCGACTTTATCGGCGCACTTCTATCATCTCTATGATGCCACGCGTTCTTTTGTCAGCGGCCATCCGGACTCCGAGTATGTTCCCGTTGGGCCATTGAACAACATGAATGGGGATCCGAACAAAGCGGTTGCAGTTCCTACGGGCTCCAATGCGGTCTTCCTAACGAAGAATTGCTCGGATCCCGAGGCGGCGGCAAGGGTACTTGCTTTCTTAGCTTCTGACGAAGGATGGTTGCTGACACACTATGGCGTCGAAGGGGTCCACTACGATATGGTGGATGGCAAGCCCGTTGCCAAGAAAGAATGGCTCGATAAGGAAGTCGCTGCACCAGGAACATTAAAAGATGAAGGGTTCGGAACAAACCTTGTTTACAGTTACCTTGCTGGACAAGATAGAACTGTCTCGAAATTTGGGGGACCGTTTGGCTGGCAGACCGATAAGAAATTCCAAATGGTTCAGGATGTGAAGAAAGTGCTAAGACCGAACGGCCTCGAATTGTTAAGGGGATATGATCCTGGTCAACTTGCACTGCAATTCCCAGGCTATGAAAAGCTAAAGCCAGTTTTAGATCAAATATCTCAAATTTCTTCGCAAGCGATTTTTGCAAAGTCCGACGAAGCCGCGAAAAAGTTGCTTGACGATGCGCGCAAGGAGCTTGAAAAAGCGGGGATACACGACTTGGAGAAATTTTTGGATGAACAGTCCAAGCAAAAAGAAATTGTGAAAGATCTCAATGCTTAATCCATTAGCATAAAAACATGAAGTGCTAGAAATAAAAACAGGGGAGTTTGCCTCCCCTGTTTCCCTATTTTCTATAAGCTGCTAACGACGAGGAGTTAGGTGAACGGATGAAGTTGCATCAAAAGTTAACGCTAATCTATATCGTTACGAGTACATTACCGATCGTGCTCCTGTCTTTTTTTTTCTATGATTATTTGCGGACTCTGATTATGAATCATGTGAGTTCTTCCTATCAAGATACATTGGACAAACAAGTCAATATGATCGAAACCAAAGTGAAATTTTACGAAAACATTTCGAATAATATCTTGCTCTCCGATACGATTCAGAAGCTGCTGCTTCATCCGGAATTGATGATGGGAGAAGGGATTCCTAATGCAAGCAAGCAAATCAGAGACTCCATGAGCCATGTGAACTCGTTTCTTACCTCCGATATACCGGCCATTCAGTTTTATTCCGTGCGTAACGATATTCAATCGGACGGACGTTTTTTGTTCCCCATTGAGAAGCTTGAAGCTGCGGCACCAAACCTTGATCTGAAGAATGAAAGCGCAATTTGGTATCTGGAATTCGACTCGTCGTTAAGACAATATTTTCTGGCGGTAGTCAAGCCGATTTATAGTGTCAAGAGTTTTCAAAAAATCGGATATATCAAGCTATCCATCTATCCATCGGCTATCTTTCCGTTCTCGGAGCAGAAAGGGCATCCGGAAATGTATGTCATAGACCGTCAAGGTAACATTATTCTGGATAGTAATAGGAGCAAAATCGGAGAAAAGGCACCGGGTGAGATTATGGAACGTATTTCTTCGTTCAATTCAGCTCGCGGCGGAACAGCGGCATCCAGTCCAATGCTAGTAAAAAGCTTTGATCGATATATGTGGGCCCAAACGATGGAGCAGCTGGGATGGAGCGGCATCGTGCTTGTTCCCGTCGACTCGGTCGATGGGGAGGTCACCCGATTCCGGAATACCTTTTGGCTTGTTTCCTTTTTATCCGCCTCTTTGTTCGTCGGTTGTTCCTTACTGGTCACGAAGCGGATCACTAAAGGCTTGGGTCAACTGTCCCGGAAAGTATCACTCGTAAGCAAAGGATTGTTTGATCAACAGTCTCTCTCATCGGATGAGAAGGTAAAAGTCGATGAAATCGGCCTACTGGAAGCAAACTTTGAAACTATGGTACGTAATCTTCGTGAGCTGATCAATGATAATTTTGTAGAGAAATTAAAGAAACGGGAAATCGAGCTGAAATTTTTGCAAGCACAAATTAATCCCCATTTTCTATACAATACATTGGATAGTATCAAAAATGAGATTGAACTGGATGAGCAACAAAACGCGGTAGATATGGTAGTTTCCCTTGCTGACCTGTTCCGGATTTCTGTCTCCAAAGGCAGCGAGTTCATTACCTGGGAAGAGGAACTTCATCATGCATCGGCTTATCTGAAGATTATGGACATCCGCTTCGGTTCGGAGATCGAGCTGAAATGGGATATTGACCCTAATATTAATTCTTATTATACATTGAAAGTCATTCTTCAGCCTTTGTTGGAAAATGCGATTCGGCACGGCCTTCAGGAGAAAAGAGATTCAAAAAGACTTTGCATTCGCGCGAAAATCGAAAACAGCAATATTCATGTTGCGATTGAAGATAACGGTGTGGGGATGAAGCATGAGAGCATCGTTCAAATTAGGAATGACAATACTGGAATCGGTCTCAAAAACGTGAAAAACCGGATAAGGCATTATTACGGGACTGAATATGGCATCCGCTTCATTTCGCAGCCGGGCGTAGGTACGGTTGTAGAACTAAAACTTCCGTTGCTGAAAGGAGAAGAACTCACAAATGTACTCTCTGTTAATCGCTGAAGATGAACCTTCCATGCGCAAATGGTTGACCTGCAAAGTCGATTGGAACAGCTTGGGATTTAAAGTCGCCGCCGTTGCAGTTGATGGACAAGAAGCTTGGGAGATGCTGCAGAATGAGTCGGGATTTCAAGTTTTGTTGACCGACATCCGCATGCCGATCATGGACGGGTTGGAGCTGGTCCGCAAAACGAAGGAAGCTGGACTTGGTTGCGATGTCGTGATTCTGAGCGGGTACGGGGATTTCGATTATGCCAGGGAAGCGATTCGAAACGGTGTAGCCAGTTATTTGCTCAAGCCGATTACGCAAGACAAAATTCGCGAGTGCTTCGTAGAGCTGAGGGCACGGCTTGACGAGAAGATGATGAGTAAGATCGAGAAGCAGCATGCCTACAGGTACCAGAAAAACGAAGCTGAATTGGCGAAAATGGAATTTTTCAGGAAGTGGCTACAGCGGAAAATGGATATATCTTTAGTTGAAAATCGGCTGTCGGAGCTGGATGTACGAGTTCCCACTGGTAAATCATTCGCAGTGATAGCTGAAATTGACGGCTACAACAGCCTGGTTTCTGCCTACACGCCAGAAGATGTGCAATTGTGCCGATTCAGCATACAGAACGTGCTGGAAGAAGTGGCTGTGATAGAAGGAGGCTGTGTATCTCAATTTATTAACGATAGCCAATTGTTCTTTTGGTTTTCGCTTCATATGTCGGAGGATGGCAGCCGGATTGAAAGAATCGGAGAACTATTTCAGCAAGCGATTCGTCGCTTTGATCGCGCCTTTCCTGTTACAGTAAGCGTCGCCTCAGGTTTAACGATTGAAAATATCGAGCAACTGCCGAATTCTTTTGATT
>RCUU01000843.1_pt1 | contig 16037 bp, 15 predicted proteins | sample 2166211 | NCBI WGS metagenome assembly RCUU01 (sample SAMN09932620, study PRJNA488358) | compost metagenome | feature: garden; material: soil; isolation source: compost soil in phenylacetic acid-enriched culture | place: Germany: Experimental Botanical Garden Goettingen | collected 2016-01-27
GCAAACTCTAACCTTGCGATTGCAGCGACATCCACACCCGCTCCGCCGACAGCGGCAGCACCTGGCCGCGCCGCCCCGTCGCATGGGCGATCGCGTTGGCGATCGCGCCCGGAACCGGGTCCAGTGCCACCTCGCCCAGCGATTTGGCGCCGAACGGGCCATGGGGATCCGCTTCCTGTACGAAATGTACCTGCACATCGGGTATATCCTTAGCTCCCGGCATCCGATAATCCATCATCGACGGATTCATCACTTTACCTTCCTGTACGATCAGATCCTCCATCGTGACCCAACCGATGCCTTGAGCCACGGCGCCTAGCACTTGGCTTTTGGCCATCGTCTCGTGTAGGATGGTCCCTGAGTCATGCACGGCCCAGTAACCGACCACTTTCGTTCGACCGGTGTCTGGATCCACCTCAACCTCGGCCACATGAGCGGCAAACGGATAGTTGGGCGAGGGGTGCCCAAAATAAGTGGCATCCGGCAGCTCCGTATCCGGTACATAAGTCTCCTTGACGGTAAGCTCCTCTCCGGCATGGCGGGCACGGAACCAATCGACGACATCGCCAAGCGCATATGTCTTCCCATCGTGCTTCACGACACCTTCCTCAAACACCGCTCCTTCGCCAAGCGCCTGAACCGCCAACTGCTGAATTTCACGCAGCAAGGATTCCGCCGCTTTTTGCACCGCATTCCCGCCCATCACCGTACTTCGAGACGCTAGCGTCCCGATGCCAAACGGATACCGTCCCGTATCGCCGGATTTCACCAGGATCTCGTCTTCGGGGATCCCCAGCACACGGCTGGCGATTCGAGCGTAGGTCAATGTCATCCCTTGGCCAAGCTCAATTTCGCCGGTTTCCACCTCCACAAATCCGCCCGGTTTGACGCGAATCACCGCCGTCGAGCCGTCAAAGCGCGGATCGATGGCGCGAAAACCCGAGACGTGATTGGCCACCGCAAGGCCGAGCCCCCGGTAAGGTGGCAACTCCTTCCGCCGATTCCAGCCGGACAACTCCTTGACCTTTTCGATGCACTCCTCCAAATTGCAGGTGTCCAGACGATAACCGTGCAGCGTCGTATCCCCGGAGTGGACGATGTTCTTAAGACGCAGCTCGGCTGGGTCCATCCCCAGCTCCAGCGCGATTTCATCAATGACGCTCTCCACTGCGAATAACATCTCCGCATTACCGAATCCGCGCATGCACGTAGTTGGACTATTGTTCGTGTATACCAGATAACCCGTCGACTTCACGTTGTGGAAATGATAGATGTTGTCAGCCCGAGTGCAGGCCGTTGCGATTACGTTTGGACTCCAATAAACCCGAGCCCCCGCATCCGCGTACACCGTCAAGTCTTTGTATACGAAGTTCCCTTCCGCATCCGCGCCGATTTCAATATCGAAGGTCAGCGGTACGCGGGGATGGGCGGTAATCATATCTTCATAGCGGTCCAAAATGATCTTCACATGCCGTCCCGTCACCATCGCCAGCGCCGCGGCAATCACATGAACCTTCAGGACGTATTTCGCGCCAAAAGACCCCCCAATCGGCGGTACGATAATCCGCACCTTATCCTCCGGCAAACCAAACCCGGCGGCATAGGCTTCCCGTGCCCGGTACGGAATATGAGAAGGCGCCCAAATGGTGATGCCCTCCTCCTCCGACCAAAACGCAATCGCTCCGACCGGCTCCAAATGCCCTTGATAGATTCGGTTGGACACGTAACGTCCGCCTTTGACGATCGCCGCTTTCTTCTTGCCTTCCTCCAGGTCGCCGCGCGCAACATCCACTTTCATCGGCCGGTTGAGCTCCACCTCCTCGTGGATCTGCGGAGCTCCTGAAACCATCGCGGCCTCCGGATCAAAGACCCCCTCCAGCGGCTCTAACTCGACCTCAATCAGCGCCAGCGCCTGCTCGGCGGCTTCTTTCGTTTCCGCAGCAACCGCGGCAATTTCATCGCCGATGAAGAGCACGCGATCCTTGGCAAGGATGTTCCAGTCCTTGAATTTGGTTGGTCCATACTTGTGGTTCGGCACATCGTCCGCGGTAATGACGGCATGTACGCCTTCCACATGACGCGCTTTCTCCACGTTTATCCGTTTGATCCGCGCATGCGCGTAAGGGCTGCGATAAATCGCCCCGATCAACTGGCCGGGAAAATTCATGTCGTGAAGGTAACGGGTTTGCCCTTCCAGCTTCGACTTCAGATCCAGCGGCTTCTGCTTTAACGCCGGATTGACCTGCTTGCTCGACTGATTCGGGTCGGCTGGATTCATGACCTTGGCGTCCGTCGATTTGCTTGACTGCTGCATGCGGTTCATCGTCATCGCACGGCTCCTTTCGAGGCCAGAACGTGCTCCGCCGCTTCAATGATGCCGCGGTAACCGGTACACCGGCACAGATTGTTCTTCAGCGCCGCTCCAATGTCGCCGCCGAATAAAGCGGGATTTTGCAGCCAGGCCCAAGTCGTCATCATGACCCCCGGGGTACAGAAGCCGCATTGCACGCCGCCGTACTCCTGCATCGCCTGTTCCAACTCCCGAAATTCGGCATGCCGAGCCAAGCCCTCGATCGTTTCGATCGTTTGTCCTTGCGCCGAAGCGGCCGGAACCAAGCAGGAAACCACCGGTTGGCCGTCAAGCAGCACCGTACAGGCTCCGCATTCGCCGGTCCGACAGCCGATTTTCGTCCCCGTCAGGCCTTGCCCTTCGCGGATGACATCCGCCAGGCTAGCTGTCGCTTCGCCGTTCCAGGTCACTTCCTCGCCATTGATTGTTAACGTCATGCTAGGGTTATGGTTAAGTCCGCCGTTCATCTGGCAGCACCTTCTTTCCTTGCTTATGCTTATGTGTTTTGTACGGAGGAATGGAAGACCTCTTGCGGCTTCGGCGTGAAGCTGCGATCAAGCAGGCCGTCTTCTTGCAGATAAGTAATAAACGTCTCGATTTGCGCCCAGTTGGCGCTAACGCCGTACGGCCACATATCCCCGTTCATCAGCTTGGCCGATTGCTCGGCGGATTCCCAAACGAACGGGTTGGAGGTTGCGTTGCGAATCGTCTCCAGCAACCCGGCGATGCCTTCGTCCTTGATTTCCCGCATAAGCTCGTACAGCTGCTTTGGCAGCTCGGGGAATTGCTCGACCGTTTCCGCCTTCAGAGAAACCAAGTGCATAATCGGAAAAATCCCCGTGCGCCCGTAATACTCCCGCTCCACGTTCCAGACATCGGGGAACAACCGGCGTAATACGCCGCCTTCGCCCGAAGCAGGGAACAGCTTGGCCGGAGGCCGACGAGCCGTCATGATCGCATCCACCTTACCTTCGGCCAATGCCTCAAAAATATCGCCTTCCGTCAAGGTCGCCGGAATATCCACAGGCACGCGCTCCGGGCGGAACGTGAACCATTCCATCTCCTCATTGGCAATGCCCCATTCGTGCCGGAACATCCCCCGTACCCATACGGCTGCCGTCATTTGAAACTCCGGAAAGCCAAACCGTTTTCCCTTCAGTTCGGAGGGATGCGTGTATGGACTGTCCGAGCGCACATAAATCGCGTTGTGCCGGAACGACCGTGACAGAAATGCCGGAATCGCCGTTAACCGCGTATCTCCGCCGCCTTTGGCGATCAGGTAGGAGGCGAGTGAAAGCTCGGATACATCATAGGAGGCCTGTGAAATTTGCTTTACAAAAATCTCTTCGATCGACTCCTGCTGAACGTCCAGTTCAAAACCAGTCAGTGGTTTAACACCGTTTAGTAGTCTTAAGGTGCGGTCGCTTTCCGACATCGCCACCGTCAATTTAGTTCCCGTCATCATTGATACCCTCCCCCTCGTTACAGGCCGTTTGCGAGCAGAGCGTTCGCGGCCCGTTTAATATAGGTTCCAACTAATGCGCGGCGGTAATCCGCACTGGCGCGCACGTCGGTGATCGGTGAGCTGCGCCGGGTGTACAAATCGCTGAGCTCATCCAACTTGGCGGAGGTGAGTTCGCCGCTCCACCGCTGCTCGTCCTCCGCGCCCAGCACGAAGGGCTTGGGCGCCGCTGCGCCCACCGCGGCGGTCCCCCACTCGATCTCGCTCCCTTTGCCTTGCAGCAGCAAGGCGACGGAGACGATCGAGATGTCGGTTGCCGCGCGCTGATCATGCCGCAGAAACACTTGCGGCACCTCCAACATCCGGGCCGGGATGAACAACGACGCGATAAGCTCGCATTCGCGAAGCTGGGTCGTCTTCGGCCCGGAAATGAAGTCCGCGATCGGCACGCTGCGGATGCCGTCCGCCCCGGCCAGCCGGACTTCCGCTCGGTAAGCCACGAGCGGAACGACCATATCGGCTGCCGGGGAGGCGTTCGCCACGTTGCCGCCCAGCGATGCGCGGTTTTGGATCTGCCAGCCGCCGACGATGCGGGCGGCCTGTTGCAGTGCGGGCACGACGCTGAACACGTCGCTGCCCCAAATTTCGGCCGCCGTCACCGCGGCGCCGATCTCAAGACCCGCCTCGGTCCGGCGGGTCAAATGCAGCTCCGGCACGCGCCGGATGTCGAGCCAGTCGGTATGCTCCGACTCGTACGATTTGCGCTGCGCGTTCACGAACAAATCCGTTCCCCCGCACACGATGCGGGGGCTGCGCTCCCGAAGCTGCTCAAGCGCTTCGTCTAAACTGCGGGGCTGTAGCCAGGCCATAATTGCCCCTCCTTCATGTGAATATAGTTGTCTCTACTCCAGCGCCGTCGCCAAATCCTTGATCCACGGACGGCCGGTCAGCGGCTCGATCTTGACTTCGCTGTCCGGGACGGCGCGGATGCTGCACAAGTAGCCGGGTTTACCGTCAACAAACGCCGAGCATTCTTTGCAGGCGTTCGCGGACCGGCAGGAATAACGCACCGAGAAGGACGGGTCCTTATGCTCCCGAATCCAAAAAATCGCATCCAGCAAGCTCATGCCGTCTCGAAACGGAACCTCAAATTTCTCCAGGGAAGCGCCGCTTTCGGCATCGCCGCGAACTACGTTTAATGTAACAACTGCCATGTGAACTGTCTCCCTTCTTTCGTTACCGACTTACCAGACTTACTCGACTTACCCAACTCGCTTAAGGCTCGTCCGCTCCACTTACACGCCAACCGGCAGTTGAATTTCAGAAACGACCCATTCCCCCGCCTCATTCAAGACATAACTGTAGCTGGACGGCTGGGTAAGTGTATCGTCATAGTCCAGCCGCACATGCGCGCCGCGGGTTTCCTTCCGCTCCAGCGCGCCGAGCACAATCGCCTCGCTGACCTTCAGCATGTTGGCGGCCTCCAGCTTCTCGAACAGAGACAAAACAAATTTGTCCTGTTTCGCTAATGAAATGCTGTTAAGCTCCTCACGCAGCGCACGAAGATCCTCCAGCGCTTCCTGCAGGCCACTCTCGGCACGCAGCGGGCCGGCGCCTTTCCACATGATCTGTTGCAGCTTACGCTTAAACGTTTGAAGCGAAGCGGTATCGCGATCCACCGGTACGGGGTGCCAAAATTGGGTCAATCGCTCCATCTCCCGGTCAAACGCCCGCCGTACGGCCGCCTCATCCAGCTCGTTGCGTTTTTCCCGTGCAGCCGTTTCACCCGCGATGCGTCCCGTTACCAGCGCTTCCGTGATCGCATTCCCGGATAAGCGATTAGCGCCATGCATCCCGTAGATCAGCTCGCCCGACGCCAGCAATCCCGGTACTCGCGTGTGCATCGCTTCATCCACACGTACACCGCCCAGCATGAAGTGGGCCATTGGGGCGACTTCCACCATATCTTTGGTCAAATCGACGCCCTGGTTCCGCAAAATATCGATGACCGGGCCAAACGCTTCCTTCAGTTTTTCCTCGGGCACCATCGTGAAGTCGAGGTAAGCCCCGCCATGCGGCGTCCCGCGTCCGGCTTCCACCTCGCGGAAGATCGCCAGCGTCGTTTGATCGCGCGCCGCCGTATACTTGCCTGCGACTTCCCCGTTGTACTTGTCCATGAATTCTTCCATCTGCCCGTTCAGCAGACGCCCGCCCAACTTGTAGCGGAACGGATCCCACATAATCGGATCGATGCCGACAAGCGGCGGAAACAGATGGGCGATCGGGAAGAACTGAACCATCTCCATGTCACGCACCTCGGCTCCCGCCTCAGCCGCCAGCACAAATCCGTCACCGGTCATGTTCGCGGACGCGCTATTCCGTTCATAGACCTCCGTCAATCCGCCCGTAGCCAAAATAACCGACGAAGCAGCAATACTGATCGGACGATACGTCTCCATCTCGAAGCCGATCGCGCCAACCGCCCGGCCTTCCTCGACTACGACTTTCGTGATCATCACGTTTTTGAGGCGCTGGATCTTCTCGTCCTTCCAGATCGCCTTCTTTAAGCCAGCTGCCGTTGCGCCGCCCGTATTCAAAATATCAACATATACGCAGCGGGCCTTAGAATGCCCCGGAGCAAAAGCCTGTGAACGTTTGCCATCCGGCGTCCGGGCCCACTTCACGCCATAACCTTCCGCTTCAAGGATCACTTCCGGCCCCCGTTCCACAACGGCGCGGACGATGTTCGGATCCGCCAATCCCCGGCTCCCTTTCATCGTGTCCTCGAAGTGGACCTCCGGGTTATCCTCTTCTGCTTCGCCTAATGCAACAGCCACGGTCATCTGGGCTAAAATCGTGGCCCCGCCCCGGCTAATCAAGCTCTTATCGGTCAAAATCACACGTGCGCCTTCATCAGCCGCCGCTCTTGCTGCCATCAATCCGGCGGCGCCGGAACCGACAACGAGCACATCGGTTTGCAAATGCAATGGTTCCATCCTGCTGTCTCCTCCTTTTGCGCTTATGCTTGTTGCCCCAGCGTGATCCCTGCCGATTGCACCGTAATCCCTGCAGCAGATAAGGAGCTGCGGATCTTACCGGCAAACTCCAACGCATGGATGCCGTCCCCGTGAATGCAAATCGTATCGGCTTGAATGGCCACATCGACGTTTTGCTGCGACAATACTTTACCTTCAGCGACCATACGGATCACCTGCTTTACCGATTGTTCTTCATCTGTGATTAAGGCATCCGGTGAACGACGCGAGGTAAGCGAACCGTCAGATTGGTAGGTACGGTCGGAGAACACTTCGCTGGCTGTACGTAAACTTGCTTTCTTCCCGGCTTGGATCAACTCACTGCCCGCAAGGCCAAACAAAATCAACTCCGGATCTACTTTGTAGACCGCTTCAGCAATAGCCTCAGCCAAACCGGCGTTCCGAGCCGCCATATTATAAAGGGAACCATGCGCTTTCACGTGCTGCAGCTTCGCCCCTTGCGCGCGTACGAATCCCCATAGCGCACCGATCTGATAAACCACGATGTCGTAAGCCTCCTGTGGGGACAGGTCCATATCGCGACGCCCGAAGCCAACTAAATCCTGCAAGCCGGGATGCGCTCCCAGAGCGACCCCGTGATCCAAGGCCAACTTGACGGTTTGGCGCATCGTCGCTGGGTCACCCGCATGAAACCCGCAAGCGATGTTTGCCGAAGTCACGAATTTCAGAACCTCGCTGTCTCTGCCCAGCTTATAAGCGCCAAAGCTTTCCCCCATATCACAGTTCAAATCCACTACGTTATTCATGTTGATGCTCCTCTCACAAATAGTTCATGGCATAAATCATCATGGAAATGAAGAAACAAGCCAGCCTCAAGCGGCCCGTGGAAATTTTAAGATCCTTAGATCCGTCCCCGGCCGGTTGAGGCTAACATGCATTAAATTTGCCAATTGTTTTTCTCGTCCGAATTCAGCTCGCGGAGCGAAGCCAGATCGGCCAGTTCTACCTTATCCTTAGGAACGACGGCACGCTTTGGAAAGACGACCGGCGGCGCCGGTTTCGTGGCATCGACAATCACGGCGCTGGACATGCGCGGCGTATTTTTGCCTTCCGCATTGTACTCCCAGTTGGTCGGCAGCAATCCGCCCGGACCGTTCCAGCGCGGGATGACCAGCAAATCGCGTTCCGCATCGAACCGCGTACCAATCGCCCACGCCACCTCTTCTCCGTTAAAGACGTCGATGTCCTCATCCACGACCACGATATGACGCAAATTCTCCGGTTCGGTATTGAGTGCCGCAAAAGCCGCTTTTTTCACATCCGCATCCTTTTCCTTCTGAATCGAGAGATAACAGTTCATTCGGCTGTAAAAAGGAACGTTAACCGTTTTGAGACCCGGCACGATTTTCTTCACCGTTTGATAAATACTGCCCGACCGCGGAACCCCTCCCACAACTAAATGCTCCCGTCCGGAGGCGACAATATCCTGAAAGATAGCATGATTCCGATAGGTAATGCGTTTGATGCGAATGGTCGGCACCGATCCTCCGCCGAGATAATGGCCTGGCCATTCCCCGAACGGCCCCTCGCTGTGGTCGTTATCCGGCAAAATTTCGCCTTCGAGGATGATCTCGGCATGTGCCGGCACGAGCAAATCGGAGGTATCCGCCTGCACGAGCTCCAGCGGTTCACCCATCAACGCGCCAGCCGCTTCATATTCGCCCCCGATGCCTTGAACCCGGGATACGGCGCCCATAATAAAGCCGGGATGATGTCCAAGAGCAATCGCAATGGGAGCCGGTTTACCTTGCTTTTTGTACTTCTTATAGATCAGTCCGCCATGGTGTGCGCCAAGGAACCAAACGCCCATATCACGCTCATTGAAGATTTGGTGACGATAAATTCCGGCATTAATCAACCCGGATTCGGGGTCGCGGATGATCATCACACCGGCCGATAAATACGGCCCGCCGTCCATCTCGTTGTGCACCGGGATCGGCAGTTTGGCCAGATCGACGTCCGCTTCTTCGATGACGTTCTCTTTGACTCTGGCAGCGGCGCGGTCCACGACCACCGGTTCAATTGGCTGCTGCAATTTCTCGCCGTATACCCGCGGAATGTCCTGTACCTCACATCCCAGATATAGAGCGATACGTTCGTAGGAGGTCAACAGATTGGAAACGCACGCCATCTGAGCTCCCTTCACCTTATTGAACAGCAAAGCGGGGTAATCGCCTTTCTCCGCCAGTGCCGCTGCATATGCGGTGATACCAAACCGCGGATCCACCTCCGTGTCGACGAGCTTGATACTATTTGAATCGAATTGGTTCAATTGCCCGAGATAGGTTCTTAAATCTTTAGCCATGTGCGGATCGCCTTCTTTCCGTAGTATCGTCGGTCGTGAAATAAATCGGGCGAACCGAAAATCCACACGATTCACCCGATCTATAGATCTAGCTTAAGGAAGTAATGAGAGGTCTACCGTATCGGCAAACGGAATTTCTTTTTCAAGGACGCCCGCTTCGATTTGGGTATTCGTTACGTTTTTCGCGCCCTCTTCGGATACCTTGAGTCCTGCCGGTACTTTAGCCAGTTGGTTTTTCACCGCGGTCTCCATGACATCGGCCGGAATTTGGTCAAACTCTTTCAGCATGGCTTCTACTGCGGAGGCCGGATCCTTCTGCACACGCTCGTTCACTTCATTGCTGACCTGAAGGAACCGCTTCATGGCATCCTGATTTTTGTCGACCCAATCCGTTTTTGCCATGACGGTAATCCCGGCAAAATCATACGGCGGATCGTACAGCACCCGATAATTTCCGGTCGCCACCATCTGGGAAATCGTCGGTTCGGAAACCATGCCGCCGGCAGCTTTGCCGCTTTCGATCGCTGCCAACATGGTAGCGCCGCTGCCGCCGTTGATGATTTGCACTTCTTTGTCCGCATCGATATTGGCGGTTTTCAAGCCTTCGCGCAGCCCGGTGTCGGACAAGCTGCCCACCTTGGTAACGGCCAACGTCGTTCCCTTCAAATCTTCAAGCGATTGGAACGGGGCATCCTTCTTCACAACCAGCGAATAGCCGACTCCATTGTAAATTTCGCCGTAGGCTTTAACGCCAAGACCGTTCTTTTGCTGTCTTAACACATGCTCGTAAGAACCCAATACGATGTCCAAGCTGCCGCCGACCAAGGCTTGCACCATATCGGCACCCGACGTAAAGCTTTGTTTTTCGATTGTTATTCCGGCTTTCTCATAGGAACCATCGTTAATGCCGATTTGTGCAATAATCGGAGTCATGCCGCCGCCGACCAGACCTACGCGGATCTTGACGTTTTCCGGCTGATTGGCGTTGCCGGCAGCACCACCATTATTTTCCGTTGGTGCGGCCGCATTGTTGTTTCCGCAAGCGCTGAGCAAAGCGATCGTCAGGACCAATAGCGAAGCCAGTATTGTTTTTGTTTTTTTCATAAGATTCCCCTCCTTGAATGGTTAGCTATCTTTCTAGCTTTATGGCTTCTCCGAATTTACTTCATCTCATTAAATAAATTGGAGTTCATCCCTTAACGGTATTTCAGCAATCGCCGTTCGACTTGCACGATGATCTGTTCCAACACGACAGCGATGATCATGATGAGGACCAAGCCTGTAAAAATCCCCGTCGTATCCAGCATGTTGGACGAATACGTGATGTAATAGCCAAGCCCTCGGTTGGAACCAACCAACTCGGCGATAACGGACCCGATTAGTGCCATGCCGATGTTCAGACGCAAGCTCGTCAGAATCCATACGGTAATCGATGGCAGCACCACCCAGCGGAGCTTATGCGTCCATTTGGCTTTAAAGGTGCTCATCATATCCATCAAGTCTTTGTCGATGTTGCGCACGCCTTCGTAAGCATTGTAGAAAGCGACAAAGATGACCATCGCCACGACCATCAGAATTTTCGAGGTCATTCCGATCCCGAACCAGACGATAAACAAAGGAGCCAGCGATACCCGAGGCAAGCTGTACAAGGCCATAATGTAAGGGTAGACCCACTTTTGAAAAATCCCGCTAAACGCGAGCAGAATCCCCAGCAACGTCCCTCCGAGCATCCCGATAATGAGACCGACGATGGATTCCTGAAGCGTGATGCTCATATGGAACCATAGATCCCCACTTGCGGTCATCTCAATGATTCGCTTCATGATCAAGGACGGCTTGCTCAGCCAAAAAGAATTAAACGCCGTGCCCGAGAGCAACTCCCATAATCCGATAAGAACGATAAATACGACCAATCTGCCGATCCACACGGCCGCGCTGCGATTCCCCCGCCCTGCCTTAGAGGAAGGAGAGCTGGCCGATGATGTCGTTGTTTTTGGTGCCATGATGATATCCTCCTCTCTCTATTCCCCGTCTGACATTTGGGCCCAAATTTCTTTCTGCAGCTCCTTAAACTGAGGATCGAAGCGGATGTCGTAAAAAGGACGCGGCCGCTCCAGATTCACTTTAAACTCTGCTTTGATCCGTCCCGGCCGGGAGGTCATCACGATGACCCGGTCGGAAAGCGCAATCGCCTCTTCGATATCGTGAGTGATGAACAGCACGCTTTTCCCGACATTTTCCCACAATTGCAAAAACTCTTCCCCGATCTTCACTCGGGTCTGGGCATCCAGCGGTCCAAATGGCTCGTCCATTAAATAAATCTCAGGGTCGTAAGCGAAGGTTCGCGCCAATGCGACCCGCTTGCGCATCCCGCCGGACAATTCTTTCGGATGGTAAGCGCCGAAACCTTCAAGTCCGACCATTTTCAGTAGCCGATTGGCTTCGGATAATTGCTCGTCTTTGGAAAGTGCCTTGATCTCCAGCGGGAGGCGGACATTGTCGATAACGCTTTTCCATGGGAGCAGCGCATCGTTTTGAAATACCATTCCGACTTGGCTCGGCACGCCTTGGATTGCCTGACCATCCAGATAAGCACTCCCGGCGGCCGGCTTAAGCAGCCCGGAAACAACCTTCAGCAAGGTCGATTTGCCACAGCCGCTTGGGCCAACAACGGATACGAATTCGCCGTCCTCCACCTTGAGCTGGACATCCTCCAAAGCGACGGTGCGCTGACCCTTGGACTCATATTCCACACGCAAATCCCGAATCTCGAGTTTTGGATGGCTTTTGTTCTCCATAGTTAACTTCCTCCATACTGAATTTTCCAATCCTGCTGTCTGTTTATGCATGCCAGTCCAAGTCGCCCGATCCGAATTTACGTACGGAAGTCTCCAACTGATCCAGACCTTTCCGCAGCGTTTGAATCGCGTTTTCCCGGTTAATCAATTGCCGTTGCGCTTCTTGCAGGGTGACCTCCCGAAATCGAACCCGTGCACCTAAGTTGGTTTGGGCTAACAGCGGTAAATCCACGCTTGCGACTTGCGCAATTTTAGGATATCCTCCGGTTGTTTGGCGATCAGCCATCAAAATGATCGGGTTCCCATCAGGGGGTACCTGCACAGTTCCCATCGTCACGGCCGAGGAAATCATCTCTTTCGAATGATTCAACTGCAATGCTCGGCCTTTGAAACGGTAACCCATCCGGTCGGACTGCGGTAAAACCGCAAATTCCTCATGCCATAAATCGTGGTGGCTTTGTTCTTGAAACAACTCGTATTCCTCCCCAGGAATCAGCTGTACGATGGGATTCGCCGCATATTTGGGAAGCATCTCCGGAAATACGGCCCAACGGCTAACGGCGCCGGTTTCGTTGCTCGCCTCCCTGGCGAGTGAGCCAAACAAATGGGAGCCGCGCAAAGTCATTTCTCCCAACGTCAACCGATCGCCTGCAGTAAGTGCGCGACCCTCATAACCTCCGATGCCTGCCCTTAGATAAGTAGAACGGCTGTTCATACGAGCCGGAACATCGATCCCACCTCCTACTGCCAGGTAAGCGCGGCAGCCGAGTTTCATCGGACCAAATGTCAGCGAGCTGCCCTTAGGCACCAGCACCGTTCTCCACAACGGAATAGGCACCCCATTCAACTTGGGCGACAGATCGCCGCCGCAGAGCGAGATCAGTGCCGTTTGCTCGAATCGGATCACCGGACCCAGCAACGTGATTTCAAGTCCGGCCACCTCTTCCTCATTGCCGACCAACAAATTCGCAATACGTAATGCGAAGGCATCCATTGCTCCACTCACAATCACGCCGAATTTCTGGACGCCAAACCTTCCTAGATCCTGAACCGTGGTTAACAAGCCGGGTTTTTCGATCAAGAGGCTCATCGCACTTTCTCCTCCCATGCCTCAAATTGTTCACGGCTGATCGGATAGAAGCGGACAATATCTCCAGCTTGCAGTAAGGTTGGCGGCATTTGCTGCGGCTTGAATAACTCGATCGGAGTTTTGCCGATTAACTGCCAGCCTCCCGGGGTATCAATCGGATAAACGCCGGTCTGATCTCCGGCAATTCCGACGGTTCCGGCCGGAATAGACAAGCGGGGCGTTTCCCGCCGCGGGGTTGCGATCCGCTCGGACATCCCTCCTAAGTAAGCAAAACCGGGAGCAAACCCAAGCATATAAACCAGATAGTCCGCTGAACGATGAATCTCGACCACCTCTTGAGGCGTGAGTCCGTTGCGGGAAGCAACCGTTTCTAAATCCGGCCCGAAGTCCCTGCCATAACAGACGGGAATTTCAACGATTCTGGCTGGTGATGCATTAACGTCACGCAGTGTGAGAAGCAACTGAGACACGCTTGCCGCGGCCAACTGGAACGGATTCGCGATACGAACGTGATCCTCTTGTTCCACGGTTTCTGCAAGCAACTTCATCACGTCATAGTAAATCGTTACCGAAGTAAATGTCGGAACCACCTCGACCATCCAAGAAAAAGGATGCTGATCCAGATGTTCTGCCAACTGTCTGACCTTGAGATGAGTGTCTTTAAGAATCGAATCACCGAACTTCACGATCAACGCCGAATCTCCGAGTGGAGTGATGGGAATTTCTTCGGGTGACTGCGAGTAAGTCATGTTCGTCCTCCCATCCGAATTTCGGACTTTAAATCCCGAATTGCGAAACTTTTACTTAAAATCATTGTTAGGTAGAATTCCATAAAAATCAAGATTTTTTCATTAAAAAATTGAATCGATTTTCGTTGAGGTTCCGAATTTCGGAACGCAGTTACCGAATTTCGAATGCCCATATATACGATCATTATAGTAGGAATTAGACAAAAATCAAGCATAAATTTCCGTAACCGTTTGCTGGTTTTCAACTTTCTTCCATTCGTTGTATACTAATACAGAATGAACTAGAGGCCATGCAGGAGGCATAACGTGCAAACCACCAATAAACACAAGAACAAAACCGTGGTCAGGTCAATGGATCTACTCCAATTATTCCTGACCTATCCTAAGCTGAATATCAGCGAGATGGCCAAGTTATCGGGAATTCCTAAAACTTCGGTTCTACGTATGATCGGCTCCTTGGAAGAGATGGGGTTCTTAAAAAAAGATACGGAAGGCTCTTACTCCCTAGGATTACTCTTTCTTCAATACGGCAATCTGGTCGCGGAACGTTTGGACATCCGACATGTCGCATTGCCTGTCATGCAGCAGTTACGGGACGAGATCCAGGAGGCCATCCATTTGGTGCTGCGCGACGGCGACGAATGTATTTATATTGAAAAACTGGATACGGATCACCCCGTGCGACTGTTTACCAAAATCGGCCGAAAAGCCCCATTGTACGCCGGAGCGTCATCACGTATTATTTTAGCTTTTATGCCTGAGGCAGAGCGCGAGGAGTACCTGGATGCCACTGAGTTGCAACTCATCGCCACCGGCACGATCACTGACAAAACCAAGCTGCGCAAGATCCTGGAACGTTCTCGGCAGGATGGTTACTGCTTCAGTCGGTCCGAATTGGAGAACTACACTGCCGAGTTAAGTGCACCGATCTTCGATCATACCGGGCAAATCATTGCAGCACTCAGCGCTGCCGGGTTAGAGGTTCAGTTCGAGGAGGGGCGCATCGCCGAGCTCGTGAAGGACGTGCAGCAAGCAGCCAACGAAATCTCCCGGAGATTAGGTTATACTAATCAAATCCCGGTAGCGGTAAACATATAAATCCCAATAAGCTTAAACAAGCCCGTCCCGGCAACTGCCGGAGACGGGCTTTGAAGTTTTAACGCCGGTACGAAGAAGACTTCCCTTCGATAACGACAACTTCCGGCTCAGGAACAAAACCATAATGTCGATCAAAGGCATCCTGTACGTGATGAATTAACTCGATCACGTCCGCTGCTTTCGCCCCTCCTATATTTTGAATCACATTGCCGTGAACGGGCGAAATTCGGGCATTGCCCCGTTGAACACCTCTCAAATGAAGTCGGTCTGCCAGTTTGCCGATCGGCTCGCCAACGGTATAATCGTTTTTGAACACCGACCCGCAGGAAGGATAAGTAAAATGCATTTTCCCTACACGATCCTGTACGACCTTTCGCAACGGGGCTAATGCCGAGTCTTCTCCCTTTTCCCCTTCTTTATCTTCCAACCAACCGATGAAGTGCGAAGCAAATTCAGGTAACCGAGTGGGTGGAAGCTTCCCTTCCCGAAGAGCAATCCATTCCGGTAACGCCAACAACGACACAGCTTCTCGGCTAATCGAGCTCAACTTAAACTCCGCTCCGATGATCAACCAGTTGCTGGAGTTGTCTTGAAATACGGATTGTTTATACCCAAATCCGCAGGCTTCCCGCCCTAGGGTTTGGATCCCGCTCGGCCGCTGTAAATCAACATAATGAACGTTGACCAACGTATCGCTGATATGGCGGTCAAAGTACTTGGCATTCATGTAAACTCCGCCGCCAACCGTTCCCGGCAGCAAAAAGGCAAAATCAAAATCGGAAATCCCCAGTCCATATCCAATCACGGCCAACATCGACATCGGCATTCCCGACGAAACAACCAATCGGTCCCCCTCGAGCTTGAAATCTACCATTTCCCGAGTCGTGAGAAATAAGGCATCGGGGTCAGGCCGATCGGGAAACAGCATATTTGAGCCCCCGCCAAAAAAAGTCGGCTCTATACCGCGGCGATACGCCTGCTCAAGCAGCTCCCGTAGTTGTTCTTGCGATCGAGGCGTTCCAACGAAGCGGGCCTCTCCCCCGATTTCATAGGTCGAGTAACGGGACAAGGCTTGCTCCGTCCGCAGTCCGGTTAAATTCCAGCTTGTCATAATAAGCCCCTTCCTAAC
>RCUU01000845.1_pt1 | contig 16034 bp, 18 predicted proteins | sample 2166211 | NCBI WGS metagenome assembly RCUU01 (sample SAMN09932620, study PRJNA488358) | compost metagenome | feature: garden; material: soil; isolation source: compost soil in phenylacetic acid-enriched culture | place: Germany: Experimental Botanical Garden Goettingen | collected 2016-01-27
GGAAGACCTGAGGATGGCGTGTGAGGCGGCGAGTTCGGTGCGGATGCTCAGCTGAGCGAGTACGGACTGTTTAATCATTAAAAAACCCAGCAGCAGGTACCTGGCTTAGCATTTTCGGCGCGCGCCAAACGGTAGCTGTTCGGACTGATGTATCAGATCAACAACGCAAGCCATAGCGTGCCAAGAATGACGAGCTGAGCCGGAATGAGGTGGCGAGCGAACGAAGATCCGCCGCCGCTCCATGCCAGTACGCATTTGGTCACGGTATTCCCTGTGAGCGCCATCATTGCCGGTAACATCAGGTCGGCACTTTTCAGCTGGCCTGCAGCAACGAGCGAAGCGACCGAAGCAGTTGCGGCATGCGCATCGCCCAAGCCACTGATAAAGGCAGCAATGCTGACCCCCTTGTGACCAAGGTGCTCGAGCAGAAACGCCGAAAACAATGCAATGCAGGTAATCGCTAGCGTGATGAGCAGTGCTGTGAACAGGCTGAAAGCACCGCTGCCAGGCTTGGTCGTGGGGCTGACTGGCACAGGGCGCCAAGGCGCCAGCAACAGCACGCCGTAAATGAGCGTGACCAGTATACCGAGACCTATAGATGGCCAGAAAGGGCGCAGCAAGCGCACGTCGACAACGCCAAGCACCAAACCAAACTGGACAAGGGTGGCGAGGTTGGACAGCACCGCCGCAGCGGCGAACGCGCGCATGAACGTGTCCTGCTTTCGTGCTTGATGGCCAAGCACGGCAATGGTCGCCGAGCCAGAGGCAAACCCGGATGCGATCGCACTCAGGGCCAAGCCATAGCGTGGCCCCAGCAGGCGCATGGCGATATGCCCTAGCGCACCGACTGCCATCAGTAACACGACCAGCGTGCAGATCACCCGCGGGTTCAGTACCCCGTAGGGGCCAATGAACCGGTCCGGCGTCAACGGCAGCACAACCAGCGCTACTGTGAGGAGCAACAAGCCATCGCGCAGTTCGGCCTCGCTTAGTTGCTGCAGCACGAAACGATGAAGCTCACGCCTCAGGGCCAGCAGTATGGTGAGTACGATACCGATGGCGGTTGCCAGCTCGGGGTGTTCGACTGTCAGGCCTCCCAACACCAACACCAGCAGCAAGGCGATTGCGCTGGTAATGTCCGAATCTTCGTCGGGTTTTGTGCGGTGGTAAATGGCCAACAGCAGCGCTATGCCCACCAATGCAACGCCGACCAGAACTGGGCCAGCCATTACATGGCAGACATAGCCCATCAGGGCGGTGATTGCGAAGGTTCTCAAACCCGCTGCGGCGGGAGCCTCACTGTTGACCTTCTTGCGCTCCCGCTCAAGGCCAACCAGCATGCCGATGCCCAATGCCACGGCCCCGTGAGCCAAGTTCACCAGGTCGAGCATCAGGTCTGCACCGGGGCGATGGCAAAGCTGCCTTGGGAACCCAGTTCGAGCGCGATCAGCGCTGGCATGTCGAGGATCTCCACCCGCCGGCCGTGCAGGTTGACGATACCCAAACCGCGTAAGTGAGCGACCGAGCGGCATATGGTTTCCAGGCGCAGCCCGAGGTAGGAGGCGATGTCTTCGCGAGACATGCGCAACACGAAACCTTGGGATGAATAGCCGCGGCTGACGAAGCGGCGGGAAAGGCTCAGCAGGAAGCTGGCAAGCCGCTGCTCGGCAGAGAGGTTGCAGAGCATCAGCACGCGCTCATGCTCGCGGATAATCTCCCGGCTCATTAGGCGGTTCAAGCTCTGTTGCAGCGTGGGGAAATCACGCGCCAGGGCTTGCAGGCGATGATAGGGCACCGGGCACACTTCGCTGTCTTCCAGGGCGATGGCATCACAGACATGAAGCTCGGTGGCTATGGCATCTAGCCCCATTACGTCCCCTGGCATCCAGAAGTTGATGATCACACCCTGACCTTCGGCGTTGTTCAAGTTCGTCTTGAAGCTGCCTGAGTGCACCGCATACAGGCTACTCAAGGGCACATTTGCGTTGAACAGCGCAGCCCCCTTCCTGACCCGGATACGAGGGCCGATCAGTGTGCCGAAATAACTGTTGCATTGCATGGGCAAACCCGTGGGCAAACACAAGCCGCTGACCCGGCACTCACTGCACGGGCATGTCAGTGGTTTGAAATGAACGGGCCGTGGTTTGCACGTTGGCGCAGGCTGCCCGAGCAGCTGAAAGTCGGTCAGGCCCGACATTTCATGCCTCCTTCGCAGGTCTGAAAGCGACGGTGGTGATCTTGTACAGTGAATGAGGCGCGTTGAGGCGGGCGGTCAGCACGCCCACGAACCGTTCGGCTTCTATGGGTGTTCTGAAACTCACCCGCCACTCGTCCATGTGTACCCACCAGCGATTGTCGTTGGCGCTTTTCTCGACGTAGACGTTCATCGGAACCTCCAGTGCATGCATCAGCAAGGGACTGCCTATCGATAGGGGGCAATGGCGTCCTTGCCGACGGCGTGGCGAGGTTCAGGGCGTGATCGCCACCTTCATTACGCCGTCGCGCTGGTTGGCGAACAAGTCGTAGGCAGCTTCGATATCATCGAGCCGGAAACGGTGGGTGACCAAGGGGGAAACGTCGACGCGGCCACTGGCAACCACCTCCATCAACCGGCGCATCCGCTCTTTGCCGCCGGGGCACAGTGTGCTCACGATGCGGTAATCGCCAAGGCCGGCAGCGTATGCATCCACGGGGATGCGCAGGTCGGCGCTGTACACGCCCAGGCTGGACAACGTGCCGCCGGGGCGCAGCACCCGCAGTGCCCATTCGAAGGTGGCCTGGGTGCCCAGCGCTTCGATCGCTACATCTACGCCACGGCCATCGGTCAGCGCCATGATCTGCGCCACCACGTTGCCTTGCTTGAAGTCGACCACGTGTGAAGCCCCCATTTCGCGTGCCACGCTGATGCGCGCCGCCACGGTGTCCACGCCAATGATGGTGGTGGCGCCCAGCATTTTGGCGCCGGCGACCGCGCACAGGCCGATCGGGCCCAGGGCGAACACGGCGACGGTATCGCCGATTGTCACGCCCCCGCGTTCTGCACCGGAAAAGCCAGTGGACATGATATCGGGGCACATCAGCACGTGTTCATCGTTGAGGCTGTCAGGAATGGGGGAGAGGTTGGCCATCGCGTCCGGCACCCGCACGTATTCAGCTTGGCAACCGTCAATGACATTGCCGAGCTTCCAGCCACCGATGGCCTTGAAACCATGCGCCGTTCCGGCGCCGTCCTGGGCGCCACAGCCACACAGGCAGGCATTGCTGTAGCCGCTTGGGGTGATGGCGCCAGCGATGACGCGTTGCCCTTCGTGGAATCCGCGAACCTCTGAGCCCAGTTTTTCGATGACACCCACTGGCTCGTGGCCGACGGTCAGCCCTTTGGCCACTGGATACTCGCCACGCAGGATATGCACATCGGTGCCACAGATCGTCGTGGTGCTGATGCGCATCAGCGCATCTAGCGGGCCGATCTCAGGGATGGGCTTGTCTTCCAGCACGATGCGGTCCTTTTCGACATAAATGGCCGCTTTCATGAGTGCCATGGCATGCCTCCGGGGCATCGCTGATTGTTGTTGGTAACTACAGCAGCGTGCGCCTAAAAAGCGTGTAAGTCTTGATCCGTGTCAATTTTGCGTCAAACGGCGGCAGCCGTTGATCAGTGCCCTCTGACTTTTGATAAACATCAAACCGCACAGGCGCCGCTGTCAGATCATCAAGGTACTCATCGAGCCCGCAGAGGTGTGCCATGACCAACCCGCAACGACTTCTTCTGATCGCATCGCCCTTGATGCGCCGCACGCCGGTTTATGACCGTGCGGCGGCCCTGGCCAAAGCCAAGGGCATGCCATTGCACATCGTCGCCTTTGACTACCTTGAGGGCCTGGCCACTGCCGGCCTGGTCAACGACCAGGCGTTGGCGGTCATGCGTGAGGGCTATGTTCAGCAACACCGTGCATGGCTGGAAACCCAGGCACTGTCGATGCGCCGCAACGGCGTGACAGTAACCACGGAGGTTTTGTGGGTGCAAAATCCGCTGGACGAGATCCAGGTGCATCTGCGTGAGCAGCCGTTCGCCCTGCTGATCAAGGGGCTGGAGCATGAACCGTGGTGGCTGCGAGCCATGTTCACCTCGCTCGACGTGCAGTTGCTGCGCGACACCCGAATTCCCCTACACCTTGTACACAACGCCAGCAATGCCCTGCCGCGGCGGATACTTGCAGCGGTTGACCTTTCTCGCCCGGAGGATCAGTTCGAAGGCTTCAACGACCATATCATCAGCGAAGCTCTCAAGATGGCCTTGCAATGCAACGCCCAGATCGAACTGCTGTATGCCTACGATATGAGTTCCATGTACCTGGACACCGAAGGCAGTCGGGAACATTCATTCCTGTTCGATTCGAACCTGTCACGGACACTTCACGAGGCTCAGGCCGATGCCTTCCAGGCATTGGCCGAACGCAACGGGATCCCCGCCGAGCACCGCCACATGCGGGTAGGGGACCCGACCAAGGTGCTGGCGCTGTTCATGGACAACAACGATATCGATGTGCTGGTGATGGGGCGCTACCACCATCATGGTATCGGCTGGTTTATCGGCAGTACGGCCGAGCGCATCCTGCATCGGCTCCGCAGCAGTGTTCTGGTGATCTCGCCCGAGCATTCGCAAGGTTGAAGTGCAAGGCCCGCAAGGGCCTTGTTTCAGGCGCGCAGGTCAAGCTCATGGAGGATTTCGCTGACATCGCCGCCCTGGTAGCGCGAACTGAAGCCCAGCGCCTTGGTCAGCCGGTGCATGGCGTAGTTGCTCGACAGGTCCCTGGACACCATGCACTGGTAGCCATTGCGCCGAGCCGCTTCGATCAGGTGCTGCAGCAACAGTTTGCCCAGCCCTTTGCGTTGCCATTGTTCACTGACAGCGACGGCACATTCGCAATTGTGGCTACCCGGGGTTGCGGCATAGCGGCTTACGCCAAGCTGATGCAGCTGGCCATTCGCATGGGCCAGCGCTACGTAGGCCATGCGCTGGTGACCGTCAACCGGCATCAACTGCGCGTCAAGGCCGGGCAAGCCACCGCTGAGTCCGGCGAGAAAACGAAAACGCCGGGCCTCATGGCTGATCGTGCTCACAAAGCGTCTGTCCCGTTCGTGATCATCATCGCGCAGCGGGCGAATCAGCACGGCTGTGCCGTCAGCAAGGGTGTCTACCCAGTGTTCGCTTGTGTCTTCGGTTTCCAGCAACTGATTGTTCATAGGGCCTCCAGAGGGCCTGATCAACGTGGGCTGTACTGGTTGTACCGTGAGGCGTCGGTACGGTTCTGACATTGATCAAGTTGGTGCGCGGGTGATGACTTTCTGATCTGCATCAAGCGCTGAAGGGTAGGGCGCTCGAAGATTGATGCTACTTGCCATCGCCGCGTGCGGCCGGAGGTTTCCCATGGGTCAGTATCGACAACTGCTGGTGCTGCTTACAGACATAGACCCGCACTCGGCGGCTCTGCGCCGGGCACTTGCCCTGGCGCAGGTCAGCGGCGCAGCGGTGCATATCGTTGGGCTGTTCGAGCCGTACGAGGCGCATTCTTTACACCAGGAGCGGCTGAACGAAGCCGAGCTGCAGCGCCAATACGGGCTCTATCGCAAGCAGCTTGTGGAACTGGTCGAACATCACCGGTCCAGTAATACCTATCTGACGGTGGATATCGTCAAGGCAGAAGACCTGCGCGACCAGGCAGCCGACTACATCCGCGAGCTCAAGCCCGATATGGTCATCAAGGACACCGAAACAACACCGGCACTGGCCCGGTTTTTCGGCACGCCGCTGGACTGCGCGCTGATGCGATCGTACCAAGGCTTGATGCATTTCGTGCCCCGGGCAGCCGCGTCCTTGCCCAAACGCATACTGATAGCCGTGGACACCGCCTTGCACGAGGAACCCGATGCCCAGATGCTATTCAACCGCGCCCTCATCCGGGCAGCCGATGCCCTGGCGCTGCAATGCGATGCGCAGTTGCACCTGCTCTCGGCATATGACCTGGTTGGTGTGTTTGCCCCGGACATGCTGGTTGCGCAGACCTGGGTCGAGGAGATGCGTGATGCCTTGCAGGTGTCCTTCGATGCATTGGCCGATGCCGAAGGTGTGCCCCTCGATTGCCGGCATTTCAAGGAAGGCGGGGCAGTGCACGTGATCCGGGAGCAGGTAGCGGCCCTAGATATCGACGTACTGGTCCTGGGGGTAGTGCAGCCCAAGGGTTTGAGCAAGCTGCTGGGCGACACCACCGAATGTATGGTGAGCGATCCACCGTGCAGCGTGCTGACCGTTCATCCCTGCGTGATCGACACCTGGGAGCCACCGCCATGCAACTGACCTTTTTCGGTGGTACGGGCACGGTGACGGGCAGCAAGTTCCTGCTGACGCGTGATTCGACACGGATGCTGATCGACTGCGGGCTTTTCCAGGGCTACAAGCAACTGCGCTTGCGTAACTGGGAGCCACTGCCAGCGGCACTGCGTGCGGTCGATGCGGTGGTGCTCACGCATGCCCACTTGGACCACAGCGGATACCTGCCGGTGTTGGCGCGCGAGGGCTTCAGCGGGCCTGTATATGCCACCCCTGCGACCTGTGCCCTGGCTGAAATCCTGTTGCTCGACAGCGCCCGGCTGCAGGAGGAGCAGGCCGAACATGCCAATCGTCATGGTTATTCCAAGCATTCGCCGGCCCGCCCCTTGTACACCGAGCAGGATGCCAAGCGCGCACTGCAGCTGTTCAGGCCCGTCGCGTTGCACCATCGCACCCAGATCGCGCCCGGTATCGAACTGTTGCTGCGCACGGCCGGGCACATTCTGGGCGCAGCGACCGTGCAACTGACGGTGGATGGCCAGACGCTGGTGTCATCAGGCGATCTGGGGCGGCCCCACGACCCCGTGATGCGTGCGCCCGAGCTGATCGGTGCGGCCGATGCGCTGCTGGTGGAATCGACCTATGGTGACCGTTCGCACCCTGCTCAGGCTCCGGAGCGTTACCTGGCCGATGTGATCAACCAGACCCTGCTGCGCCATGGCATCACGCTGGTACCGTCATTTGCCATTGGCCGTGCGCAACTGTTGATGTACTACCTGTACACGCTCAAGCGCGACGGGCTGATACCCGACATACCCGTGTATCTCAACAGCCCGATGGCGATGGATGCCACGGCCCTGTACCAGCAGTTCAGGCGTGAGCACCGCCTGACGGAGCTGGAGTGCGCGCAGATGTGCAAAGGCACACAGATCATCCGTACGGTCGATGAATCCAGGCACCTGGATCAGCTGCGCGAACCTGCGGTGATCATTGCCGCAAGCGGCATGGCCACGGGGGGGCGGGTGTTGCACCACCTCAAGGCGCTGGCGCCCAATCCTCATAACAGCATCTTGTTCTCCGGCTTTCAGGCAGGCGGTACTCGGGGTGCCGATATTGTTGCCGGAGCGCGCAGCGTGCGCCTGCATGGCGAAGATGTGCCGATCCGGGCGCAGGTCTTTGCCATGGACAACCTGTCGGCGCATGCCGATGCGGACGAAATCATGGAGTGGTTACGCGGGTTCACCCGGCCACCGCGGCAAACCTACGTCATTCATGGCGAACCGCATGCTGCGGACACCTTGCGTCGACGGATAAGCCTTGAGCTCGGCTGGCAGGTGTGCGTGCCCGAGCACCTGGAAACGGTTGCCATAGACCCTGTGCGCTAGCACGGTGCTGGAGGTTCTCATGAATATGCAAGCAAGGGCAAAGCTCAGGGCCTGGGTAACACGTCCCAGGGGCAGCCTTGGATGGATCGCGGCAATTGCCACCCTTGATCCGGGGTGTGGCCAGAGAGTCGAACATTATGCTGGGCATGCTGGTACTGTTGGCCGTGCTGGGCATAAGCACACTCGTGCTCGCCAGCCGTTCCGTACAAGGCATTGTGAGCGGGTGCGAGACCAACTTGCAGGCACAGATTGATCTGCCAGAGGATCGAGCGTTCGCCGCACTGGTGGCCAAATCGGTCTGCCAGTGCCTGGCGCAAACGTTTCTGGATCGCAACGGCGTCATCCGGCTGGCCCTGTTCAATACGCCGTTGCTTGAAGTCAGGGCGTTCGAGGGGGTGACCGCGGCCGATGAGCGGCAGTGCCTGGAGCAACTGGACCTGCTGCCGGAGGCCACCGCTGCGGCATCGCCTCAGGCCAGCGAAAGCCGGTGAATCAACTGGCTTGGGTCATCCGGGTCTCTGACGCTGGTAAACCCTGCTGCCTGAGCCAGGTCGCGCATCGCCACATTGGCCGCAGCGTCCATGGAGTACATGTGCCGCAGGCCCTGGGCGCGTGCGTGGTCGATCAGGTGCTGGAGCAGCAATGTACCCAAACCGTGACGCTGCCAGCTATCGAGGACGGTGACGGCACACTCGCATTCTTCACTACCCGATCGGGTCGCGTAACGGGAAATACCGACCTCCTGCAGTTCACCGTCGACATGGGCGAGGGCCACATAGGCCATATGCTGGTCGTGGTCGACGACCATCAGTTGATCCAGCATGGCTTCGCCAGGCTCCGTGAGCTGGCACAGGAAGCGGAAGTGGCGCGACTGTGGCGACAGGCGTTCGATAAAGTTCTTCTCGCGCTGGCGGTCTTTGGGCTGCAAAGGCCTGATCAGCACATGGGTGCCGTTGTCGAGCGCTTCGATCCAGTGTTCGCCGGTGGTGGCAGGAAATGACGCTGCGGCGTGGGGGCGGGGTGTTTCGGCGGATGCCATGGCAAGCCTCCTTATATTTGGGGGTGTACAAAGGAGGTACAGTTTCAACGCGGCGCCTTTGGCGTACTTGATAGTTGTCAATTGCCGCGCTGATTTCCCCACGCCTCGCTACTTGGTCTTCCAGTACTTCTGCATTTCCAGAAACAGAAAGGAGGCCGTCCAGGTGATCATCACCAGGCCCGTCAGCGCCTGCAGGCCTGTGAGGTATTTGAGGTCGCCACTTGGCGCGATATCGCCAAAGCCGATGGTGGTGTAGGTGGTGAATGAGAAGTACACGCAGTCCATGAATGTGCCATCGAAGTTGCCGCTCAGCGTACCCCACCCTTTGGCATTGGCCATCAGGTAATAGGCCAGGGCAAAGCACCAGACTTCCAGTGCGTGGGCCGCCAACGCGCCGAACACCCCGATGACGATGCGAAACCGGCTCCAGAGCTTGAGCCGCGGTAGCCAGTCGTTCAGGCGTAGCAGGCATTCGTAATGAATCACCACCACCAGCATCACGACCAGCGCGTTGATCAGTGTGACGGTTAACATCGACGGCTCCCCTGTGGCCCTGACAGAAGTTTGGCCGATAAAGGCCATCGTGTCGGTTCTACGCTTGAACATCACGGGGTGATTGATAAAGGTCAGTGAGTGGCCGCTCTTATCGCGCTGGCTTCTGTCTCCAACGATCAGCACGCGCCCTGCGACCAAGGTCGAATCCTTGACTTCAGATTCCCTTCAGATTGACCACTGATACTCACCCCATCAAGCCCAAACGGGGGGAGTTTCATGACCCAGTCTCAGTGGAGCAGCCTGCTCCCATTGCCTATCGGCAGCCACGTCGACAATCACGCCCACTTGTCGCTTCATCTGCACAAGGACCCTGGCCGCGATGAGCTGGAGCACTTCATTCATCAGTGTTTTGCCAGCGTGCACCACGCTGATGTGTACCATTACCTCCCAGAACTGCTGGCGCTGCATGACAGCCATGGTCGGCTGATTGCTGCCGCAGGCTTGCGCCCGGCCAGCAGCGGGCCGCTGTTTCTCGAGCACTACCTGGATGAGCCGCTGGAAGCTGCAGTTTCACGCGTAGCGGGCTGCCCCCTTGAGCGTGAGTGCATGGTCGAAGTCGGCAACCTGGCCTCGCTCAGTGCCGGTAGCGCGCGAATCATGATCATAGCGGTGACCTGGTTGCTGGCCACACGGGGCCTGAAGTGGGTGGCATTCACCGGCGCGACGACACTGATCAACAGTTTCCAGCGCCTGGGATTGGTGCCATCGGTACTGGCGTCGGCCGACCCGGCTCGGCTGAATGGGCAGGTGGACCAATGGGGTACCTACTACGCTCAGCATCCGCAAGTCTTTGCCGGCAGCATCGGTCATGGCTTCGATGCCTTGAGCAAGGCTGGAGTGTTCCAGCGCCTGGGATTGCCAACGGCCTTTCAGGAGGCTGGCCATGCCGCATGAACTGGAGCGCTTTCATCAACTGCTGGTCACGTTTGCCCGCGATCACGCTGACGCCATTGCCGTGCAAGGGGCGACCGAGCGCTTCACCTACAGGCAGTTGCTGGCAGAGGTGGGGTTACGCACCCACAGCTTGCGTACGTGTTCGCCAGGCCCTCTGGTACTGGCGCTGGATAACAGCCCGCAGTTGCTGTTCTGGGATTTGGCGGCGCTGTTTGCCGAGCGTCCCTGTGTAATCGTCCCGTCGTTCTTCAGTGTTGCCCAGTTCAGCCATTGCATTGAGCAGAGTGGTGCCAGCCATGTGCTGTGCGACCCGCAATGGCACGGTACGCTCGCCGAGCTGGGGTTCGCTCAGCAGGACGTGTTCTGGGTTCGCGAGGCAGAGCCCGCTGCAGCGCTGCCTGCCGGCACCGCCAAGATCACCTACACCTCCGGCAGTACGGGCAAGCCCAAAGGCGTGTGCCTGTCTGTCGAAGCCCTGTTGCGTGTCGCCCGGGAACTGGAGGTGGCCAGCCGGCCCAGTGAACCTCAGCGTTACCTGGCGGTGCTGCCGCTTGGTGTGCTGCTGGAAAACCTTGGTGCCTACGCCGCATTGATGGCCGGGGCGAGTCTGCTGCTGTACCCCCAGGCGCAACTGGGCATGGGCGGTGCAAGCCAGGTCGATTTCAAGCGCTTGCTGGGGGCTGTCGCCCTGAGCGGCGCGCAGAGCCTGATTGTGGTGCCACAGCTGTTGATGGGGCTGATCACTGCCATCGAGCGCGGGCTGATGCAGGTGGGGGCGCTACGGTTCGTTGCGGTCGGCGGTGCCCGGGTGGCGCCCAGCTTGCTGGCCCGCGCCGAAGCGATCGGCCTGCCGGTGTTCGAGGGCTATGGCCTGTCCGAGTGCGCTTCGGTGGTGGCCTTGAACCGGCCGGGCGCAGCCCGCCGAGGCAGTGTCGGCAAACCGCTGCCCCATGTGCAGGTGCGTATCGCCGAGGACGGGGAGGTGCTGGTGGCGGGCTCGGTGTTGCTCGGCTATCTGGCGGAACCACCTGTTTGCGATAGCTGGTGGGCCACTGGCGACCTCGGCCATTTCGACGAGGAGGGCTACCTGTACCTCGATGGCCGCAAGAAACACCAGTTCATCACCAGCTTCGGGCGCAACGTCAACCCGGAGTGGGTGGAGGCCGAACTGACCCAGAGCGGCGTGATCGCCCAGGCGTTCGTGCATGGCGAGGCCCTGCCAAAGAACCTCGCATTGCTCTGGCCGCTGGACCCCGCTACCCCCGACACCCTCATCGACCAGGCTGTGCAGCATTGCAATGCCTTGCTGCCGGACTACGCCAGGGTCCATGCCTGGCGTCGCCTGCCGTGCCCCTTGTCCAGTACCGAAGACACCCTGACCGCCAATGGCCGCCCGCGCCGCGAGGCCATCCTGCGGCGTTACCACTCCCTGTTATCCGATATCCCGTTGTGAGGTCTGCCATGTCCTTTTTCGATACCCTGCAAATGCAAACCAGCCAGGAGCGTCAGGCCCTGTTCGCCGTGCCGATCATACGCGATGCGTTGGCGGGGCACGTCAGCCTCGACAGCTATGTGGCCTTCCTGACCCAGGCATACCACCATGTACGCCATACCGTGCCGCTGATGATGGCGTGCGGGGCGCGCCTGCCTTCGCGCCTGGAATGGCTGCGCGGCGCCGTCTGCGAATACATCGAGGAGGAGTACGGCCACGAGCAGTGGATCCTCAATGACATCAATGCCTGCGGTGGCGACTGGGAAGCGGTACGTGACGGTCGCCCGGCACTGCCGATCGAGCTGATGGTCGCCTACCTTTACGACATGATCGCCCGCGGCAACCCGGTCGGGCTGTTTGGCATGGTAAATGTGCTCGAAGGCACCAGCATTGCCCTAGCCACCCAGGCCGCCGGCACGATCCAGAGCACGCTGGCGTTGCCCGACAGGGCCTTCAGCTACCTCAGCTCCCATGGCGCGCTGGACCAGGATCACATGGTCACCTACCGGCAATTAATGGACCGCCTTGATGATGCTGACGACCAGCGGGCTGTGATCCAAGCGGCCAAAGTGGTTTACCGGCTGTATACCGATATGTTCCAGGGGCTGCCGCGTGCGGGCCTGCAAGAGGTGCGTCATGCGCTTGCCTGAGTGTGTAGTGATACTCACCGGCGCCAGCGGAGGCATCGGCCTGGAACTGGCCGAGCAGTTGTGCGCAGCCGGTGCCCGGGTACTGGCGGTGAGCCGGCAGATGGGCAAACTCGCCGGGTTGATGAACCGTTATCACGACAGGCTGCTCTGGCAGTCGGCCGATCTGCGCAGCCATGAGGGGCGCGAGCAGGTGCTTGCCCGTGCCCGGGAGATGGGCGGGGTCAACGTCCTGATCAATGCCGCGGGCGTGAACCGTTTTGCCCTGTTCGATCAGATCGACGAGCAGGCGCTGGACGAGTTGCTGGACATCAACCTCAAAGCCGCCCTGCAACTGACGCGTGTGTGCCTGCCGCTGCTGCGCGCACAACCCAGGGCACTGGTGGTCAACGTCGGTTCCACCTACGGCTCGATCGGCTACCCCGGCTATGCCACCTACTGCGCCAGCAAGTTTGCCCTGCGCGGCTTCTCGGAGGCGCTGCGCCGCGAGCTGGCCGATACCTCGGTGAATGTCATGTACGCCGCCCCCCGGGCAACACGCACCGCGATGAACAGCACCGCTGCCACGGCGCTCAACAAGGCCCTGAAAGTCGGCATGGACGACCCGGCAGATGTGGCCCGCGCTGTGCTCAAGGCCGTGCAGTCAGAGCGCAGGGAGCTTTACCTGGGCTGGCCGGAAAAGCTCTTCGTGCACATAAACGGCATGTTGCCCGGCGTGGTCGACCGTGCATTGCGCAAGCAACTGCCGGTGATCCGTCGTTACCTCGCTAGCCATTCCAAGGAGTCGATCAAATGAAACGTCTGTTCATCGCTGGCCTGCTGGCGTTCGCACCGCTCACCTGGGCGCTGGACCAGGCCGGCAGCCAACAATTGGCTAACTTGCAGCAGCGCTGGGCGCAGATCCAGTACCAAACGCCTAAAGACAAACGCGCCGATGCGTTCGAGAAACTCGCAGCCGACGCTTCTACGCTGGTCCATCAGCACCCGGGCTCGGCCGAACCCTTGATCTGGGAGGGCATCATCAACAGCAGTTGGGCGGGTGCCATCGGCGGCCTGGGGGCGCTGGGCAAGGTCAAGTCGGCCAAGGCCAGCCTCGAGGAGGCGATGAAACTCGACCCCAATGCCCTGCAGGGCTCGGCTTATACCAGCCTGGGCACTTTGTACGACCAGGTGCCGGGCTGGCCCATCGGGTTTGGTGACAGCGACAAGGCAGACACTTTGTTGCGCAAGGCGCTGCAAGTGAACCCCAACGGTATCGACAGCAATTACTTCTGGGCCGATCATCTGTCCCGGCAAAAACGCTACGCTGAAGCCACCGCCGCCCTGGAAAAAGCACGCCAGGCGCCGCCACGGCCAGGCCGCGAGCTGGCCGACCAGGGCCGGCGTGGCGATATCGATGCTTTACTCAAGGCCATCAAGGACAAACAGGACTGAACATGCGGCTGCTGCTGGTTGAGGATGATACCGCCCTGGGCGAGGGGATCTGCGACGGGTTGCGCCAGGAGGGCTACACCCTCGACTGGTTGCGCGATGGCCTGAGCGGGCTGCATGCCCTGCAACACGAAGTGTTCGACCTGGTGATCCTCGACCTCGGGCTGCCGCGGTTGGGCGGTATCGATCTGCTGCGACGGGTGAGGGCAGGGGGCAACAGCCTGCCGGTGCTGATTCTCACTGCCCGCGATGCGACCGAGGACCGTATCTCTGGCCTGGATGCCGGTGCCGACGACTACCTGGTCAAGCCTTTCGACCTCAACGAGCTCAAGGCTCGCCTGCGCGCCTTGCTCAGGCGCAGCGCCGGCCGGGCCAAGGTGCTCATCGAGCACGCAGGCGTAAGCCTGGACCCTGCCACTCAGCAGGTGCACTACAACGGTGTGCCCGTGATACTGACGCCCAAGGAGTATCGCCTGCTGCACGAGTTGCTGGCGCAACCGGGCAAGGTGTTCACGCGCGAGCGGCTGACCCAGTTGCTGTATGGCTGGGACGAGGAGCCTGAGAGCAACACGCTGGAAGTGAACATCTATCACCTGCGCAAGAAACTGTTCAACGGCCTGATCCGCACGGTGCGCGGTATCGGATATTTGGTCGAGGGCAAGGTATGAGCTCGCTGCGCCAGCGCACGCTGTGGCGGGTGATGGTGCTGATGCTGCTCGGCACCGGCTTGTTGGCGTTGTACAACTATCACGACAGCCGACGCGAGATCAACGAAGTCTACGATGCTCACATGGCTCAGAATGCCCGGCTGTTGCAGGGAGTGATGAACCTGCCGGTGCAGGATGGCAACCGCGAAAAGCTGTATCAGGCATTCAACGAGGCGCTGGGCAAGGCCGGGCGCCACCGTGTGGGCCACCCCTATGAGAGCAAGCTGGCGTTCCAGGTGTGGGGGGAGGGAGCACGGTTGCTGGTGCACACCCCCAGTGCACCGACCCTCGACGCACCGCCTACGGCGGCGGGCTTCTACGATTTTGCCAGCGGTGGCGAACAATGGCGCGGCTTTGTATTACCGGTACCCGAAAAACAGTGGGTGATCTGGGTGGGTGAGCGCGACGACGTGCGTTACGACCTGATCGACCGCATCGTACGCCATACCCTGTTCCCGTTCCTGCTCGGCAGCCTGGGCTTGGCGCTGTTGGTCTGGGCGGCCATCGGCTGGGGGTTGCGCCCGTTGCAGAACATGGCCGATGTGATTCGTGCGCGCCATGCCGACTCCCTCGAACCCCTGCAACTGGTGCCGTTGCCGACCGAGCTTGAGCCCATGCAGGCGGCTATCAATCGCCTGCTTGCGCAGATCGATGACCTGCTGCGGCGCGAGCATCGGTTCATTGCCGACGCCGCCCATGAGATGCGCACGCCACTGGCGATCCTGCGCCTGCATGCGCAAAACGCACAGGCCGCCAGTACCGATGCCGAGCGGCAGAAAGCCCTGGGCTTTTTAATTGGCGGTGTCGACCGGCTGACCCGGGTGGTCAACCAGTTGCTGACCCTTGCCCGCGTCGAGCCGCGCCTCGGTCAGCGCGCCACCCGTGTCGACTTGGGCGAAGTGGTCACCGATGTGCTGGCGGATCTCACACCCTGGATACTGGATCGCGGCCTGGAGCCCTCGCTGGATCTCAGCGAAGGTGACCATGCCCTGATGATCGACTCCGGAGCGCTGGGCATCGCCTTGCAGAACCTGGTTTCCAATGCGGTAGAGCATTCACCGCCTGGCGGGCGTATCACGGTATCACTCAGGCGCCTGGCCAATCGCTTCGAACTGGTTGTCGAAGATGAAGGGCCAGGTCTAGACGAGGCGAATCTTGTACGGGTATTCGAGCGCTTCTATAGCCGCAATAGCCCCAATGGCGCAGGGCTGGGGTTATCCATCGTGGCCACTATCGTCGAGCGGCTGGGGGGGCAGGTGCGCCTGGAAAACAGGGCCATTGGTGGGCTGGCTGCCATCGTGTCGCTTCCCTTGCAGTGAGCTGCCCGATACTGTCTCTAAGGCCCTTAGGTTCTGTACGAAAAGTATGGTCATTCATCGTTGTGGGAGCGGCGGTGCGGCGATCCGACTTGCCCCGCGATCTGCCGCAACGCGGCAGCAAAGCCTGAGTTCGCGGCTTCTTTGACACCATTTGATATCGGGTACAGGAGCGCTTCGCACTCCATCGCGGGACAAGTCGGATCGCCGCACCGCCGCTCCCACAAAACTTTTCGT
>RCUU01000846.1_pt1 | contig 15963 bp, 13 predicted proteins | sample 2166211 | NCBI WGS metagenome assembly RCUU01 (sample SAMN09932620, study PRJNA488358) | compost metagenome | feature: garden; material: soil; isolation source: compost soil in phenylacetic acid-enriched culture | place: Germany: Experimental Botanical Garden Goettingen | collected 2016-01-27
AAGTAAGCGTTATCATTATAGAGCGCGGAATGGAGTTAATTAGTGGCCAGCACAAAAAAGGACTGCTCCGTATGCCATAAAATGGCTGCCCGGAACCGTCCTTCTATGCACGCTAAGAATCAGCGTGCTCTTGATGTGGACGCTAACGGTGACCCTGCTCCAAAACAGGAGCTATATCTATTTTGCTGCTGTCTCCCGTAAATCTCCACTATGTGCATTTTGGTGTTGCATACTCGTTGAATCCCGGAGTCGCCCGCCTCTGTTTCGGACACAGAATCCGTTATTCCGTAGGAATCTTCCTCATTCCCACTCTTCCGGACAGAGAAGACGTTATTTGTGCTTATTCCCCCTCATATGCAGATTTCGGGCTTAAATAAGGTCTCCTGAGTCCGCATCCCCCAGCAAATAGCGATTTGGAACAAAATAACGGATCTGTAGTCCGAATTACGATGAGCAAGTAGGATTACAATCAGCGGCTGGCCCCAAAGCCCACCCGAAACCAGAAAAGTGACTGCCGGCCAAGGAAAGTTGCGGGACAATCGTAATCGAAGACACAGGCTGCAGCGCGAAGAGAACCGGCAATCTGTTAAAAAAGCGGGCCCGCTGCTTTCTTTCACGGTAGCCTGCTCCTGTTCACTAAATGTATTGGCTAATCAAGCTTATACCCTTGGGGGAGACCCTGTATTTCTGCACCGGCCTGCCTACACTTCCATAGACCAGATCCATTTCCAGTACGCCCATCTCTGTCATTCCGACCAGATACTTGCCGACAGAAACACGGGAGATCCCGGACAGCCCTGAGATATCCTCTGCCGAGAAAAGCTCACAGCCGCAGGCCTCCACCGCTTTCCAGACCGTCTGCAGCGTCTGACGGGTAAACCCTTTGGCCAGCTCGTGTGAGGCCCTCCGCTCCTGCTTAAATCTGGACAGCTTGTCCAGCTCAGACTGGTTCAATCGATCTTGGGTGCGGAACAGCCGGTTCTGCTCCTTGTATGCATTCAGGGCGGCCCGGAATCTGGAGAACTCAAACGGCTTAATCAGATAATCCACAGCTCCGTTTTGCAGCGCTTCCTGAATGCTTGTCTTGTCACTCGCCGCCGAAATGACGATCACATCGACCTTCAGGCCCTTCCGGCGAATCTCGGAGAGCAGTTCCAGCCCATTGCTCTCCTTCATGTAAATATCCAGAAGAATCAGGTCGCAGGACTTCTCCGCCAGCAGGCTCAGCGCCTCCTCTGACGAGCTGGCCCAGCCCTCGGCCCGGAAACCTTCGACCTGCTGCAAATAAAATTTATTCATTTCTGAAACCATTGGATCATCTTCAACAATAAGCACCTTTATCATAGTTGATTATCACTCTTTGCATTATAAGGTAACTGCACAGTAAACTCGGTCCCTTCGCCTTCCCGGCTTTCCCAGTGAATGGTTCCTCCCAGCTTCGCTACACTCCGGTTCACCAGATACAGTCCGATACCCCTGTCTTTGCCTTTGGTGGAGTAGCCCTGTTCATACAGGTACCGGCCGCTTTCCGCAGAAATGCCTGCCCCATTGTCGCCAACCTTAAGTGTAAGCTGGCCCTCTTCATACCGGAAACCCACTTCAATTAGCTTGTTGGCCCCACCCTGAACCGCCTCAAGCGCATTGTCCATCAAATTGCCGACAATTGTAACTAATTCCCTGGATACCTCATGATTGGCAGATTCGGGCAGCGTGCCGTCTTCTGCCATAACCAATCGCACCTCAGCCTCCCGGATCCGGCTGAGCTTACCCAGCAGAAATCCGACCATAACCGGGTCCTTGACCAGTCTGACCACAGCGTCTGCCTCCGTCTGAATATTCTGCACAAGGTCAGTCAGATATTCCTCCAGCCGGTCAAAGCTGCGCATATGCGTCAGCCCCATAATCACATGGAGCCTGTTCTTAAATTCATGTGTTTGTGCACGCAGTGCCTCTGCATACAGGGATATCCCCGACAGCCTCTCCATCAGCAGGCTGATTTCGGTTTTGTCCCGAAAGGTGGCGACTGCCCCTTCAATGCTTCCGTTGACCCTGACCGGAACCACATTCACGAGCAGCGTAACACCACTCTGCTCCACCTCCATATCCTGCAAGGGCTCTCCATCTTCCAGTACCTTCTCCATCCGCAGGAGCGGCCAGAATTGCTCTACCTGCCTGTTCTGCGGCTCCTCGTTCATTCCGATGCTGCCCATCAGCCTTCGAGCCTCGGCATTGACCAGGGTAACCCGGGATTCTTTATCCACCGCCACAATGCCTTCTTTGGCAGACTGAAGCATGGCGCTCCGCTCCTCCAGCAATTTGGCGATCTCCCCGGGTTCCATGCCGAACATCATCCGTTTTATTTTACGGGCCAGCAGCACGGCCCCGGCGGTGCCCATGAGCGCCCCGACCAGTATTCCCGAATAGAGAATCCACTGATTCTGCTTCACCGCAGATTGGACACTGCCGAGCGAAATGCCTACAGCCACCGCACCAATCTGATCCCCTTCGGGTCCGAATATAGGTGAAAACGCTCTCACGGAATAACCCAGCGAACCTTCTGCGATGGATATTTTCTCCTTGCCGTGCAACGCATCCGTCTCATCCCCACCCATGAAATGCTTGCCGATCAGCGCAGGATCAGGATGGGACCGGCGAATGCCCTGCATGTCCATCACGACCACAAACTGAACGTTGTTAATCACGGTGATCTCCGTAGCATAATCCTGAATGCCGCCGGTGCTCCCTTTTCCAAGCAGACCGTCAATGACCACCGGCGTGCGTGAGACAGTCCGGGCTATGGTGATGGCTTTGTTCTCCAGTGATTCACTGGCTTGCCCGGAGAACCTCATGCCAAACATCACATACACAATCAACAGCACAAGAACAACGATCAGGCAGATCATTAAGGTGATGGTGGTCTGAAGGCGTAATCTCAATTTCCCCATTCTCACTGTGTTCCACCTTCAAGAAATTTTTCTAGATTATAACCCATAAGTCTTGAAAGAGCGATAGCCGCTCTGCTAATTCAAGAAACGTCCACATGTACGGATAAAGGCCAAAACCGGGCTACTGATTTTGACGAAGATGCTCATTGACTAACAGCAGGCCATAACGCTGGAGCATGTTCGACAATAATTCAGACTTCGAAAGCTGCATGGGCAAGCTCCTCCCGATCAATAAAATGTCAGCTGTTCATAATCCAGATTATCCAAAACCTTTCCCAAGGCTCCCAGCCGCTCACGGCTCAATTCCTGTAAAGTTCGCACAAACTGCATTTGCCACCCGTTGAACAAGCACTTCCTGGCACCTGTTCATATACTCCTTCAATCCCGGATGAACCGGCAATTCCTGCTGAAGCCTTCCCACTGCCCCCGAAATGACGGACCTGATCTGCGGAGCAGTGAGGTTCATGAATTGCTCTTCCAACCGCTTGAATTGACTCCCGGAAATTCTGAGATCATCGGGCATTCCCCCTGATAAAACCGAGAATACCGCATTATTCAGCACCAGCTCGAATATATTGAACAGCTCGATCCGGTAGTTGAACCTGCATTCTTTTCCGTAGCAGGCCAGCAAACTCAGCAGCTCCGCCTGATCAAACAGCGCGCAAAACCCGTTCTCCATCTTAAGCCGCTCCAGGTACTGCCTGATATAAAATACACCCTGAAGCCGCATGTCATCGAGAGCGAGCGGGTAATCGATACTGGCCATCGTATTGTGGGGTTCGAAGAGGACGCCGTATTTCCTGAGAAAGACAGGCAAGGACTCATCGATGGTCATATTATAAGCATCAACCGGAACCTCCAGCTTATTAGCAATGATTTCCTTATATAACTGTTTGGTTTCTTCAAAGCATTGAGTGACCTTTTCCACACCTATTTCATAGATTTCGCGGACTCCCATCATTTGGAGGGACATCATCGCCTGCTCCGGCTCCCCTAAGCCAAGCAGATAGGCGTCTGCCGCATACATGATGGAGATCAGCAAACTTTCTGCTGTTTCGGTGGTGACCGAGGTGCTCTTGCCCCGGGTGTATTTATGGATAAGTTCCTGAAGAATCAGCATGAACCCGTTCTGAATGTGCACCGCTTCCCCGGTCGTCAGCAGCCTGGTCCGCAAGCCTTCGTTCATTAAAGAGACCGTATATTGACTCCGCTGCAGGCGGGATCTACGGATGGTGTCCTTGACGTTCAGCTTGTGACTCTGGTTAAGATTTTCAGATCCCAATAGTCATCTCTCCTAAAATTTTGTGAGCCTTAAGCATCTTTTGAATCGCTTCACAAGCCTCACTTCGAAAGCATTTGCTATAACAAAAACTCCTTCTCCTGCAATCCCCTCCTGACCCCTTCGGCATATTCCTCCATTCTGCCTCTGAGCAAGTCCAGTGACCCTTCGCAATCCTCTTCGAACATCCTCTTCATCCTGTGCAGAAGCTTCATGTCGCTGATTCTGTCTTCTGTATCATTTTTCAGCGCATAAAAAATCTCATGCAGCTCATTAAGCGTATCCGCATAATTCTCCTGCTGAATGAAAGAAGACGATGAGAAAGCCTCAATGAGCTCCTTGGTTACTTCAATGCTTAATTCCACCCGCCCGTAGCTGTACAAAACCTGATTCCTCGCCACCATCATTTGTTCAATGTCCTGCAAACTCTCACTCCGTCCATGTCAATGGGATTGGAGTTTTTTTACATACACAAATAACCCCACTAAGTGGGGTTAGCTGAGAGTTCTCACCTGAGCTATTGACGGCGGCTGCTTCGTTTCCCGGGGCTGGAAAATTATTTTTTCAGCCAAAAATTCCGGTATTTCATTACTTTCCTGTACATAGATTTATCCTTCAGCTGATTGAAAATATAGGGATCAGGTTTCATATTAACTTCAATCACCCAAGGGGTCAGTGACCGGTCCAGACCGACATCTACGCCGATTTGCCGGATGCGGGGATAGGTTTTCTGCATATGAGCTGCCATGCGGGTGCCAAGCAGGTTCAATTCCCCGGTCAGCTGCGCAAGCTGATGCTGGGTCAGATGGGTCGAGAGCAGGGTTTCGACCGCCATCGGTCTGCCGCCGCTGTGGTAATTCGTAACAATTTTCCGCGGATGGCCGAGCCGCCCGATCACTCCGGTAGCTTCCCAGACTCCCTTGGGGCTTAGCTGCACCATCACCCGGATATCGAAACGGCGGCGGTTATGCTTCAGCAGGTGAATTCCTTTCTGAATCAAATAGCTTCTTTTGCCCACTTTCCTGGCCAGACTTTTGTGAAAAGCTTCAAAGGTGTCGAAATGGCGGACCGTTTCCTCATACTGATACGTGAAGCCCTGACGCTCCCCACGCTCGGCGCGTATGACCCCATTGCCGTAGGTTCCCCGTTCCGGCTTGACATAGATCATTCCATAACTGTGGATCATCTGCTCCAGATTGCGTCTGGAGAATTTCCGGGTATCCGGGATAAAGGGTTTGATCGCATTGCTGCGAAGCAGCAGCTTTGTCTTCAGCCATTTGCTCTGCACTAGGTTAGCCTGTTTTGCCTTCACTCTTGCACTCTCCTATCCGGTAAGGACGCGTATCCCTCCCTGATTTACAACGTCACTGTATCCTATGCAGAAGCAGCCCTTGCCGGATTAAGCATCTATCCCGTGCGGGAAGATTAACTTTACGGCGGCTCTTGCCCGGTCATAAAGGCCTGATGTGGCATAAATTAGTTCCAGACGCCCCAAGTGTCAATATGTGTCCGGAGATGAATCCATGTCAGCAATATCAGGCTTAACGAGCAGCGGACCCGCTATCGATGTCCTTATCCCGGCTATTGAAAAAGATCTGGCGACCCTCCCTCATGTGATAGACGGTTTACGCCACTATGTCAGCCATCCGATCAGCAATATCTACATTGTCTCGCCGGACAGCAGCAGGATCAGGAGTTTGTGCTCACGCAAGGGCTGTATTTTTGTCGATGAAACCACTGTTTTGCCGTTGACTAAAAAGGACATCCACTATTCGTCTGCCCGCTGGAACCGGTCCGGCTGGCTGTATCAGCAGCTGCTGAAGATGAACGGGGATCATATCTGCCGGGAGAGCTTTTTCCTGGTTATGGATGCCGACACCGTGCTGATTCGCCCCCACCGGTTCCGTTCCGGGAACAAAAGCATTTTTTACTGCCGCAGCTGGAGCCAGCCGGAGTATTTCCGCACCTACCGGAAGCTGCTGGGTACTCCGGCACCGTCTCCCAAATCGTTTGTTACCCATTACATGCTGTTCGAGAAGGCAAAGCTGGCCGGATTAAAAAGAAAAATCGAAGCCCGGCACGGCATGTCCTGGTACACCGCCATTATCCGCAGTATCGATAAGAAGAAGCAGTTCGGCTTCTCCGAGTATGAAACATACGCCAATTATGTATACAGCGGGAACAGCGCCTCTGTGATCTTGAAGAAAGCCAACAATAAATCGCTGAAAAGCCCGTTTGCCGCTCTGGGAAAAGCGCAGACTCAGAAGCTGGCCCGCACGTTCCGTTCACTTTCCTTCCATCAGCGTAAGGGATACTCCACTCCAGCCAGGCACTAAGGAGGCAGACAGCCTTGCATACCATTCTTTTATGCGGCGGTTCCGGTCAGCGGTTGTGGCCGCTGTCGGGCCGCATCCGTTCCAAGATGTTTCTGGAGCTGCTACCCGCACCGGATGGAGGCACGGAGTCCATGATTGGGCGGGTGTGCCGCCAGATAGATCATGCCGGTCTTGGCCAGTCCGCGTTGTTCGTCGCGCATGAGGAGCAGATGGCTCTGGCGCGGCGGCACACCCGGAACCGGTATCCGGTAATTGGAGAGCCCAACAAGCGGGGCACATTCACTGCAGCTGCACTCGGGGCGCTCTATTTGCATTCCACAGGAACAGCCAAACCGGAAGACACGATATGTGTCGCTCCGGCAGACATGTACGCGGATGATGCCTTCTTCGAATGTTTTCATCAGTTCACAGACATTTTGGCCGCTTCCCAGGCCGAGCTTGTTCTGCTTGGGACAAGACCCGCCCATCCATCGGACCAGTACGGCTATATCGTTCCAGGAAAGGCAGGTGCGGGAGGGTATGCACAGGTCTTCTCTTTTGAAGAAAAGCCGGATGTCTCTAGAGCCAGGGAGCTAATCAGGAAAAATGCGTTATGGAACTGCGGAGTTTTCGCTTTTCCGCTAAGCTTTATGCTGTCTCATTTACGGCAAATGGGTCTGCCCACTGAACTTGCCGCGTTTACAGACCTTTATCCCGAATTCCCGGTCCGCAGCTTTGACAAGGAGGTGGCTGAGCACAGCCGTCAAGCTGTTGTGCTGAGACATGAAGGAGAGTGGCGCGATCTGGGCAGCTGGGACACGTTGACCGCCCGTTTGTCCCATCCGGTGAATGGTGAAGGCGGGATTTGGGGCAGCTCCCAAGATACCCATATTGTTAACCAACTGGGGATTCCGCTGCATGTGATCGGGGTATCCGGCATAGTTGCCGTAGGAGGCCCGGACGGGATACTGATCGCCGGTAAAAAAGAAGCAAATACCATCAAGGAAATCATGCAGGAGGTCTCAGATGAACCGAGGTATGGGGAAACGCAGTGGGGAAGCTATTGGGTCCTCGACCAGACCTCAAGCGGTTCGGACCATATTTTTACGCTGAAATTGTCTCTGCTCGCGGGTCAAAATATATCTGAAATGCCCTGCCTCCATTCCGGCAAGTGCTGGATCATCCTCTCCGGACAAGGGGAATTCATACTGAACGGGGCAGCCGCAGAGGCGCGGACAGGCGGAATATTGACATTCACAAGAGGAAACGGACATGGGATTAAGGCTGTTACCGCCATGGAGCTGATTGAGATACGGACTGTCGCAGAAGAGGATGACCGGCGGATCTACAGTTCTTGAGTGCGGCCCCCCTCACCGGCAGCCGGAAGGGGGTTAGAGCACTCATAGTTGTACATGGTGCAGGATATTTGCCCATTTGGCGTACTAAGAACGCATATTGTTGACTTGCGGATATCGCTGGGATTTATTGCGGACACCGTATGGAGCCCCTCCATCCGCCAGAATGCGGACAGGAGATCCGTTATTGGGGCGGATCAGGCGATTTCCCAGGTCAAACGGACACAGGATCCCTTATTCGACCGATCCCCCCTCATTTTAGACTCGAATGAACAATATAACGCCTCCTGAGTCCGAATCATCCTGAAAAGCAGGCGATTTTGCAAAATAACGTCTTCTCTGTCCGCTTCATCAGCAGAAGGACCCGCTTGCTCCTGTGCCACGCCTGATTCTCGTAAACTTCCCTTTACTTAAGCACGGTCCCCAGTCCTTGTTCCCTTGCCTGCTTCACATAATATACCGCTGTAGCAATATCGAAAACGGCCATGCCCATCGGGCAGAAAAAAACCGGCTCATCTTCGGCGAATTCAGCCAGGCAGCGCCGGACGACGACGTCGGTGATTGTCCGGGTGCCGGTACGGATCAGCCCCTGCTCCAGATGGAGCTGCTGAATATCCGTATTCTCGCGGCAGACTTCATCCCAATCGTCCACGATGACGGCTGTCACCGAAGCGAGTGCCTTGGGCTTATAATCACGCAGCGAAACATTTAGCAAAAGACTGCCCTTGGCAGGCGGAAGATCGATATACCGGTGATTGGATACGGTACATGTGATGAAGATATTGGAATGCAGGTAGACCTCTGCCCACGTCTCTGCCACTTCCGTCCTGTCCTTGTAAAGAGGCGGGATTTCTGACAAATCCGCTCCTCTGATATCATAGATCCGGATACATTCGATTTGCTCACCGTACAAAGCCACAGCCATTTGCAAATGATATTGTCCAACCGGCCCCCAGCCGATAATGCCGAGATGAATCCTTTCCAGCGGGCGCGCCTGCAAGAAATGGCGGATCATCAACCCGCTGATGGAAGCCGTCCGCACGATGCTGGGGAGCGGCGAGCTCAGAATGGCTGAGGGCTGGCCCGTAAGGGGGTCATTCAAGACTATGATGCTGTGAGCCCGGGGAAGCCCGGCCTTGATATTATCCGGGAAGCTGGAGATCCACTTGATCCCCGCCGCGCTCACCTCTCCTCCTACATAAGCAGGCATTGCAATAATACGGTTGTTAGGATTTTTATACCTTAGGTAAGGCTTTACCGGCTGCGCATAATCACCGGAATCAAGAATGCGCACCGCAGATTCTACGGAGTCCACGAAGGCAGGCCAATCGAGTCCTGCTGCCCGAAGATCCCGGTCGTTTAAGTACAGCATGCCGCTCCTCCTTTTGCCGGGGTAAAGAATATACATTTATTATGTTTCAGGAATAGCTCCGTTTTCTGCAGAGAAGCTCTGGCCGAATTGGCTCTGAATCCATGAATCCGAGTATACGGTATCGAGGTAGCGTTCTCCCTTGTCATGCACAATCACCGCGCAGACAGATCCCGGAGCCACTTCCTGCTCCATCTGCTGAACTGCAGCAATAATCCCTCCCGAGGATGCGCCGGCCAGGATCGATTCCTTCTGCGCGAGCGCCCGGCAGCCTTTGACGATATCCGAATCCGAGACATGCACAATCCGGTCGATTAGATCCGTTCTGCAGAAGGGCGGCACGATACCGGCACCGAGTCCAGGGAACCGCCGCGGCCCTTTATTACCGCCAAAAATGATGCTGCCCTCCGCGTCGACTGCCACAATTCTGGTTCCCAGCCCGTGATCCCTTGCGTATTCGGCAAGACCCCGAATCGTACCGCATGTACTAACGCTGCAAAATACATAATCTACCCGTCCAAGCTCAGTCACGATTTCTTGCATAGTCGTATGGTAATGAGAGAGATAATTGTTAGGGTTGGCGTACTGGTTCGGCCAGAAGCTGCCCGGTATTTCCGCCAGCAGCTGCTGCACACGCTTCAGTCTGGCAGGCAGAAATTCACCGGTATCCGGGTCGGGATCGGGGACAACATCTATTTTTGCATCCAACGCCTGCAGAATTTGCAGATTTGCGGCCGTTGTTCTGGGATCGACCACGCTGATAAAATGCATCCCCAGATATTTACAAATCATAGCCAGGCTGATCGCCATATTTCCCGAGCTTGATTCAATGATGGCCGTTCCCGGCCCTATTGCCCCTTCCTTCCAAGCCTCCTCTATCATCCGCAGGGCAGGGCGGTCCTTCGCACTTCCTCCCGGGTTCAGCAGCTCCATCTTCGCATAGACCTCAAACCCGCTGCTCCCGAACAGGTTGCTCAGCTTAATCAAGGGCGTATTTCCGATCGCCGACAAAATGCCGCCACCTCGGTTCAGCTCTGCCCTGTCCTTCTCTTTCTGGTAATATAACTTTTTGTTCTTCACCTGCCCGCTCTCCAGCGGCTCATCTCCGGCGGCCAGAATAACCTCAATATCGTTCAGCAGATGGCCCCTGATCATCATGCCGATTTCCGGAATGCACTCTCTGAGCTCCTCCCTGATTACCGGAACGGTGGAGTGATCCGCAGATTTGCTTTTGATAGATACGGTCAGCGCATTATTCCTTACTTTAACCCGGATGATCGCATCCTCCAGATGACGGTATACCACCTGTTCGATATCGTACAGGCTGATTTTTTCCCCGTGCTTCAGCTCCCGGCCCACCCGTTTGACGATAGACTCAAAGCTCTGCTTTTCTACTCCGCCTATCATCACCGGTCTGAAGTCCCTCACAACGTCATAGGTAACGAAACGGATTGCAGGCAGCATCTTGCGGACGCTTGAGGTAAGGACCAGAATACTCTCCCCTGTTCCCAGCGGCCTTAATTCCTCGCCTAACTCCTGTGCCCCGATTCCTTCCGCATAAATGCCGTCAGCCAAAATGTACCTGCCCAGATCATGGGAGTAATAAGCGATCGTGCCGATTTCAATGGAGCCGTACGTATCGGTGATGTCGCGTGGATCGATACCGAACAGCCGGGCCATATTCCGCTGCCACTCGGGGGTGGCAATTTCCCCGACCAGTATGATTTTGCGGATTCCGAAAGCCCGCGGATCATCGGCGGCATATACAATATGGTCAAGGATGGAAGGCATGGTGTACAGCAGGTCAGGCTTAAAGGCCCGAATCCGTTCGATATGCTGTTCAATCGGCAGCTCAAAGGGAATTGCACTATTTTCCAGGCCCAGCCGTTCAAATATCGTTAGGGCAGTGTTCGCTGCATGTCCGGTACCCATGTCCGCCATCGCTCTGGTGCATCCGCTTCCTGCAATCAGCTCGCCGAACAGCCTCGTTTTGATATCGATATAGTGCTTTTCATCTTCCTCAGAGTAGAGTATCGCTTTTCGGCGGCCCGAGCTTGTACCCGATGTCCTGTATACGGCCAGAGAAGGGTCAGCGGCGGATTGGGTATAATAATGGGTCTCCAGCGTTTCCGACGTCATCAAAGGAAGATTCTGCAGGCTATCATTCGTTTGCCCGCTGCCGATCAACTCCTTGTACCAAGGAAATACCCCGATAACTTCAAGCACCTTATCCTGCAATTTATCTAACGGCATCATGGCCGCCTCCTGCTCTGCCGCATGCTGCAGCCTATTAGTTAAACACCTGCAATAATCATATGTAGCATGCCTAGGGTGTGTTCTTTTTTTGTCTGCTGCCCAATCCAATGCGGACTCATTCCCGTACTATAGCCTATAGGCTTATAGAGACGGAGGGACATAATGAAGGAGCAGATCAGACGAATATCCAACAAGCTGACGAAGACAAGGGTGCTGGCTGGAAGCCAGGAGTTAAGGAGGCATATCCCGGCAACGAAAAGAATGAATCAGCGCGTACTGCATCAGATGCTGCAAAAATATCAGATGGTGTACATTAAGCCATGCTGCGGCTCTTTGGGACAGGGAGTGATCCGGGTTGAAAAAACAGGCGGCACAGGTAGAGAAAATGCCCAAAGCGAACAGGTTAATTACCGCTATCAGGCGGGTACTAAGGTAAGCATTTTCTCTGATTACGATACGGCCTATCACGCAATCCATAGGGAGACCCGGAGAAAATCCTATCTGGTACAGAAGGGAATCCGGTTGTTGGTATACGAGGGGCGGCCTTTCGATATCCGGGTAATGGTGCAGCGGAATCCTAAGGGGAAGTGGGAAGCTACAGGGATTGCAGGACGCGTAGCGCATCCCGACAAGGTAGTGACCAACGGCAGTCAAGGGGGGACGATCTATCCGGTTGAGGAATTATTGAACGCCAACACAAGCACAGAGACACGTCAAGCATTGATTGCGAAAATGAAGCGAATTGGCGTGAAGTCTGCCAGGCAGCTAAGCACAGCTTTTCCCGGCCTTCAGGAAATCGGCGTGGATATTGCGCTGGATCAGCGCCTTAAACCCTGGATTCTGGAAGTGAACACAGCGCCCGATCCCTGTCCATTTACCAAGCTCAAAGACCAAAGTATGCTTCGCCGGATCGTCAGATATGGCAAGGCCTATGGGCGGACTTACCATCTTAAGTGTATGAAGGCGAAGCAGGGTGTGGTGTAATTAAATCACAGATTAGTGTGCAAGCGGCGAATAGTGGATCAACCCATCCACGGCTCGCCTACATAAAAGCTCTTCTCAGTTTTGATTTTAACATTAACCTTACCCGTCAATGAGAGCACTACCCTACAACAAATAAGTGCCACTAATTATAATTATTAGATTGCTCCAATAACTCCCTATCTTGCATCAATTATAACTAAACAAGTGATCATTGATTGATACCGGGCTCTCCGGCCAAATACCCATTTTAAAATAAACAGACCTCCCTCATTTCCGATATCTCATTCAGCAATGGGGGAGTTCTAGTTATGTCAGTTACTGCATTAATCGAACAGCGGTGTGGACAAATACCGCTCACCTGTATCAGCTAATAGGACAACAATCGACAAATTCACTTTTGTAATTATCCGGAACAAAGCCGGCGCCAAGTCCCTGAATCCAGTGTGAACCCGGGGAACCGCCAGAAAGAACCGGAGAATCAAAAGGTTCAACCGCAATCACTGATTACACCTCTATCCTCGGCATCCTTGATCATTGCATATCCAATCCGGTCCTTTACGCTGCCCGCCGGATTAAAGTATTCCAGCTTGGCTATCAATTTTGCCTCAATCTCTTGGGTTTGGCTGTAGCCCGATAGCGCCAGTAAAGGGGTGTTCCCAATTAGATCCGTTAACTTTTGATAAATTTTAGCCAAATGAATCCCTCCAAACCATTAATTCGCACCGTTTTACTATGATATTGATGTTACCACAGATTTCCCCTGTTCAAAATGCCTTATTTCACCTTCTCAAATGCAGCTGGCAGCTCTCCGAATGAACGAAGGCAAGATCATCTTTTTAAATCTTGCTGACACAACTGTGTACATTTCTTGCCTAATCCTCTTCATGATGGTTATGATAAGATTGCCTATGTATGTGAAATGACCAAACCATTGGAGTGAACCCGATGATCCATATTTTAGTTGTGGAAGATGACCGGCATGCCAGAAGACTGCTTGAAGCCGTGCTGAAACGCGAAGGATACCAGGTGTCTACCGCTGAAGACGGAGCCCGGGCCATGGGCGTGCTCGATCAGCAGCATATCGATCTCATCGTTCTTGATATTATGATGCCGAATATGGACGGATATGAATTCGCCAAGGAGCTCCGGGATGCCGGCAGCCTGCTTCCCATTCTGATGGCCACGGCCAAGCATTCCCCGGAGGATAAAAAGAAGGGCTTCCGCCTGGGGATCGACGATTATATGACCAAGCCGATCGACACGGAGGAGATGCTGCTCCGGATTCAGGCCCTGCTCCGCCGTTCCCAGATTGCCAGCGCCCGCAAGCTGGTTGTAGGTAAGGTGGTCTTGGATTACGATGCCTTGACGGTTACGCGCGGCGAAGAGAAGCAGACCCTTCCGCAAAAAGAATTCTACCTTCTGTACAAGCTGCTGTCCTACCCGGACCGTATCTTCACCCGCATCCAGCTGATGGACGAAATCTGGGGGATGGAAAGTGAAAGCTCGGACACCACAGTTAATGTGCATATCAACCGCTTGCGGAAGCGGTTCGAAGGGTATCCCGAATTCGAACTGGTATCCGTCCGCGGCCTCGGATATAAGGCGGTGCGGCATCAATGAGCAGACTGGCTGCATGGATCAAAGAAAAGATTACTTTGCCGTTCTTATTTTCACTGATGGTTTCCATTATTTTTCTCATTACGGTCGTGATTACCGGTATACTGGTCTTTCTGGCCCACTTTTTCGGACTGATAAATGAAGAAATCGCCCAGGGCGGAACCGTACTGCCTATCATTATTTTGATATCCTGCATCATCATCGGGACCACGATATCCGGTTTTGCCAGCCGAAGAATAGTCAAGTCCATCCGCGAGTTCATTGAAGCAACCCAGCGACTGGCTGCCGGCGACTTTTCCACGCGCTTATATTTGAAGAGTCCTCCTGAATATCGAATTCTGTCCGAGAACTTTAACCGGATGGCCGATGAGCTCGGTGGCATCGAGATTCTGCGCACCGACTTCGTGAACAATTTCTCCCATGAATTCAAGACCCCCATTGTCTCGATCAAAGGTTTTGCCGAAATCCTAAAATACGATGATCTCTCCAAAGAAGAACGGGACGAATACCTCGATATCGTCATTGAAGAATCCGCCCGGCTCGCCTCGCTGGCCTCAAATGTGTTGGAGCTGTCGAAGATCGAGACCCAGACGATTCTGACGGACAAGCAAAAGGTTAACATCGGAGAGCAGATCCGCCAATGCGTGCTGCTGCTGACAACCAAGATGGAGAAAAAACATCTCTCCCTCAATTTGGGTCTTCATGATTATTCCCTGTCCGGCAACAAAGAGATGCTCAATCAGGTCTGGCTGAATCTGCTGGATAATGCGATCAAATTCACACCTGAACATGGAACGGTTACCATTGAGATGAAGCGTACCGCAAACGCACTGGAAATGGTGTTCAGTAACACCGGAAGCGTAATCGATCCGGAGACCATCCCCCGAATCTTCGACAAATTCTATCAGGCGGACACCTCCCACGCGACGGTAGGCAACGGTCTCGGCCTGACCATTGTGCAGCGAATCGTGAACCTGCATGGCGGGACGATTGCCTGTGAGAGCGAGCCTTCCCGGGGAACTGCATTTATTGTCAACCTGCCTTCCGAGCATAAATAAAGCTTTGAAAGAACCGCGAGGTTTTTTCAAAGCTTTTTCTTTTTTTCAGAAAAGTTAACGTTCAGTTTATGTTCTTCCGGTACCCTACATACATCATCACACAAAGGAGTCAGACTTATGGTCAAAATACTCAAATACTTGAACCCGAAAGAATGGGCTCTCTTCGGTATCAGCGTCCTCTTCATCGTTGCCCAGGTATGGCTGGATCTGGAATTGCCCGATTATATGAGCGAGATTACCCGGCTGGTCCAGACACCGGGAAGCGAAATGAGCGAAATCATTGCAACTGGCGGCTGGATGCTGCTCTGTGCGCTCGGCAGTCTGGCGACCTCGATTGTTGTAGCCGGCATCGCCGCCCGGATCGCGGCCAACTTCTCTTCCCGGCTCCGCTCCAAGCTGTTCGATAAGGTGCAGTCCTTCTCCATGGAGGAAATCAACAACTTCTCGACAGCCAGCCTGATTACCCGTTCGACGAATGATATTACCCAAGTACAAATGCTGATTGTCATCGGATTGCAGTTGCTGGTGAAAGCTCCGATCCTTGCGGTGTGGGCGCTGCTCAAGATTACCGGCAAGAGCTGGGAGTGGTCGCTGACGACCGGCATTGCCGTCGGTGTGCTTATCCTGATCGTTGGGATCTGTGTCGTGCTCGTGCTGCCGAAGTTCCAGAAGCTGCAGCAGCTGACGGATAACCTGAACCGGGTGTCCAGAGAGAATCTGACCGGCCTGCGGATCATCCGTGCATATAATGCCGAAGGCTATCAGGAAGACAAATTCAGTGAAGC
>RCUU01000847.1_pt1 | contig 15960 bp, 10 predicted proteins | sample 2166211 | NCBI WGS metagenome assembly RCUU01 (sample SAMN09932620, study PRJNA488358) | compost metagenome | feature: garden; material: soil; isolation source: compost soil in phenylacetic acid-enriched culture | place: Germany: Experimental Botanical Garden Goettingen | collected 2016-01-27
TGCTACTTGCAGAAGTTGCCGCGCAAGGACCGTCTAAATTTCATACCTTTGATGTTTTTATGATTTTATTCACCATCCTAATTTTAGTTGGAGTCATTCGCTTACTGAGGGCTCCCCAGAAGAACAAGTTCGCCATTGGTTTTGGAGTGGTTAGTTTGTTGGTTTTTATAATCTCTGACTATGCCATGGTGATGCATTGGTTAAGTTAACGAAAGAACTAAACTGAACAGCTTTGCACCAAAAGACTCCTTTAACGCCGCGGGCGCATTGAAGGCGTCTTTTTTCAAATTATATAATGTAAAATTTATCCATGCACAGAGAGAGGATTTGGTGAAGGTTGATGAGGATTGGGGAGAAGCTGGTGAAGAAAGGATTAGGCCTGCTGCTGTGCGGTGTGTTGCTGTCAGGCGTATGGAGTGAGTCGGTTGATGCATTTGGAAGTACGACTAAGAAGGTTAGCACAGCGACGACAGGCCAGACAAACAAAATTAAAAACTCAACAGCAGCAGAAGAGCTCATCCCGGGGATTATTAAAAATGTCACCCCCTCCGTAGTCGGTATTATCGGCAAAGATGATAGTGGCGGGAATAGCGGGCCGGATGATCGGTACAATCTGACGCATGGTTCTGGCATTATTGTGAAATCGAATGGATGGATTGTAACCAATGCGCATGTGATCAAGGATTTGCAGAATGCCTTGGTAGTGACGTCAGACTCTAAAACCTACAGCATTAAAGAAACGTATCTCGATGAAGTTAGTGATCTGGCGCTGATCAAAATCAATGCAACCTCCCTTAAACCTGCAAAATTTATTCCATCAACCGGTAAAGCAGTAGTAGGTGAGAAGGTAGTCGCCATTGGAACACCGATTAGCTTTTCCTTAAGGAGTTCAGCGACGGTAGGGGTTATAAGTGGTCTTAACCGAGAAGTAGATGCGGCTTATCGCCTGATCCAAAGTGACACAGCAATTAATCCCGGAAATAGTGGGGGACCACTAGTGAATATGAAGGGCGAGGTGCTTGGGATCAACAGCTTGAAATACTCAGCAGTGGGTGTGGAGAATATGGGATTCTCTATTCCGGCAGATACCGTGCAGTATATTATGACCCAGCTTTTCAAGTACGGTGAAGTAAAACACCCGAGTCTTGGACTGGAGTTAGAGCCGAGTTGGTCTACGATTGTAGGATTGCCAACACTTGATCCATTAAACGTAACCAAGGTGGTTTCTGCTGAAGCACGCAAGGCGGGTGTTGCGGAAGGTGATGTCTTGTACAGCATTGACGGCCATCGTGTGGTCTCACTGGTTGATATTAATGAATTGTTCAAAAGATATTCTCCAGGTACGACGGTACGACTGGTAATGCAAACTGATGGGGATATCGTCATCCGCAATATCATGCTCACTCAGGGTGATCCCCTGTTAAGTGAAGAGGGTTCAGGAACAGACGGGGAAGAGCATACGGAAGAGTGATCAGGATATTTGAGAGGGGGACGGTAAATGGGCTTTAAAGTTCTAAAGCAAGGATTGTGCGTGATACTGACCTTATTATTGCTATTTTCTATCTTACCCATACAAACCGTACGGGCAGCAGAAGCAGACAAGCTACTGTTGAGTCTTAAAGTTGGCAGTACTTCAGCGACGGTAAATGGAAAGAAGGTGACGATTGAGCGGCCTTTTATGGAGAATGGAACGGTCATGGTGCCACTGGGGGTATTTAAGAAGACATTTGGCAGCATGGTCTCCTTAGAAGGAAATGATGTAGTGAAAGTAACGTACGGCTCTCACACAGGGTTGATGACGATTGGTAGTACTAACGCCTGGAAGGATGAGACTAAAGTTAAACTCAGCTCTGCGCCTCGGATGGTTTCGGGTGTGCTGATGGTGCCGCTACGGTTTGTGGCAAGTGTCCTGGGTGCAACCCTCTCTCAAGGTAACGGTGGTGAGCTAATAATTACCCTAGTTCCTGCAGTAAATGAAGGAGATGTGCCAGCGGATCCCGGCATTGATAGCGATATGGGTAAGACCCGAATTGGAAACAGCTATTATCAATGGACACTAAATTATCCGTCTGAACTGATGGCTGGAAATAGTGGTGGAGATGAAAGTGTGGCTACTTTTTCAAGTGCGGACAATCTTTATTATTTGGAGATCCATGTAAGTGATCAGGCGGTTGCAGTGGATGCAGATGGGCTTCTGGAACAACTAGTTCGGGAAGTCGAGGAAGGTGGGGAGCTGATAGTAGATCGGGAGTCGTTCCCCAAAACCTCTGTACCCTATGCACGATTGGTCAGTAAAGATTCCAGCGGAGCACTCTGGGAAAGCAGGCTGATTTATGCAGATGGTAGACTTTATGAGATTTATTTGACCGATGAAAAAGCCGTGAATTATAAAGACTTTGCCAAATACGCGGGTTTGCTGGGCTCTTTTCGGCCCTCTTTTGACACCAAGGATAACAGAATCCGTGATCTCTCTACCGTAAAGAATGGTTTAAGTGAAGCTTATAACGAGGACTATGGCATTTCACTACAGGTTCCTGCAGCTTGGATTAAGGATGGCCAGCATTTCTATTATGAAAGTAAACAGGGGGGGCATCTGAGTGTGGCGGTCACCTCGGCACCTTCTGGTTCTACACTAGCGAGCTGGGCTGAAGAGTTGAAGACGAAAATACAAGAGAACTTTGTAGCGGACGCTTATGTCATTAAGGACAGCATGAAGTCGGATATCTCCGGCGTAGCTGCACAAATAAGTGAGACTCAGTTGAATTTCGGCAATGGGTGGACGACAGAATATCAGGCACTCGTGCTCAAGAATGGATACCGTTATTATTTTGAATATGTAACACCTGCTGGACAAGAAGAAGATAAGGCCCAATTTAAAGCTATTATATCCTCCATTGATATTGATTTTGATCACATGAAGGAGAACTTCGGGCGACTATCTAGCGATGATTATAAAACGCTCAAGAATAAAACGGTAACCAAAGTATCCAAAAGATACGGCTATGCCATCGACATTCCACGTTTATGGACACCTAATCAGGATATATTCGAGACACAGTCGATAGAGTATCAGTTCATCGGAGGACGTTTCCAGATTAACTCGAAACCTGAGGGTTCGGTGGATTACGCGGTTCATGATCTCCAACAATATTATCAGAATAAAAATAATGATCCTAAAGGCCCTCGCATTGAAAGTATAGTGGAATCAACCTTTGCTGGTGTTCCAGCTACAATTATTACTGTAGATCAAATCAAGAATGGTGTTCCTCTTCGCAGTAAACAAGTTGTTTTTGGCAACATTGAGGTGGTCTACACGATTACTTATACGCTGAATGATGCCAATGCTACGTCAGATCAGCAAGCTCTGTTGGATAAAACACTGCAATCATTTCGGTTTACGGGAAGTGAGTAGTTTAGAGGTGTTTGGAGTTCATGACTAACTAAAAGTAGAGTGTAATTCAATTAGACGAGAACGTCCTTGTAGCCAAAATGGCGTGGGGCGTTCTTTCTTTATATAAATGTTGGTAAACACATGGCGCTGAGATGTGATATTTGATACAATTATCAAGTTAATCAACTAGAAATGACCCGCCACATGGCGGTTTGGGAGGATATAAATGAAAGAGCAACAAATACGCAGAGAAGACGTGGAGCTATTGGCACCCGCAGGTGATTGGGACTGCATGCGTGCGGCGGTAGCAAACGGAGCGGATGCTATCTTTTTTGGCGTAGAGAAGTTTAATGCACGGGCGAGAGCGAACAACTTTCGCATGGACGAGCTGACGGAAATTATGGCGTTTTTGCATAGTTATGGTGTGAAGGGTTTCCTGACCTTTAATATACTGGTTTTTGAAAATGAATTATCTGATGCCAAAGAACTGATTGACGCTTGTGTAGATGCTGGCGTGGATGCGGTAATTGTACAAGATTTAGGGTTGGTTAAAATGATTCGCGAAATCTCACCGGATTTCCCGATTCACGGATCGACACAGATGACGATTACTTCACCTGAAGCGGTTGAGTTTACTAAACCGTTCAGTTTGGAACGTGTGGTACTCGGTCGTGAGAACAATCTGAAACAAATTAAGACCATTGGGGAGCAAGCCCGTCTGCCGATGGAGGTATTCGTGCATGGAGCCTTGTGTGTCTCCTATTCAGGTCAATGTCTAACTTCGGAAATGTGGGGCGGTCGTTCCGCGAACCGCGGAGAATGCGCTCAAGCTTGTCGCCTGCCTTATGATCTGATGGTGGATGGCGAAGTTAAACCTATGGGTGATGTGACTTATTTGCTATCCCCTAAGGATTTGGCAGCTATTGATCTTATGCCTGAGCTGATCGAGGCGGGCGTAACTTCTTTTAAAATCGAAGGTCGTCTCAAGAGCCCGGAATATGTTGCGAATGTAGTGAGTAAGTACCGTAAGGCCATTGATAGGTATTTTGATGGCGATCTATCCAAACCTTCTAAGGAAGAAGTACGTGAGCTGCAACAGAGCTTTTCTCGTGGGTTTACACATGGTTTCTTAGACGGAACGAACAATAAAAAGCTCGTAGACGGCACTTTCCCAAAAAGCCGTGGAGTATATCTTGGAACAGTTGAACAGATTCTTCGTGACGGCGTAGTATGCCGTATTCATGCCCCGCTTAAACGCGGAGACGGAATCGTGTTTGATGCAGGGGATCCGACGAAAAAAGAAGAAGGTGGACGCGTTTACGACCTTCGTCGTAAAGGTGTGAAGCTCGAAGGCGAAGCCGGAGAAGGCTGGATCATCGACATCGTAGCGGGTCGTAATGATGTGGACCTGCGTCGTCTAAATGTCGGTGACCGCATTTGGAAGACGAATGACCCTGCACTAGACAAGGCGCTGCGTCAGACATATGAAACCGAGAAGCCGTACCGGGTATTCCCGGTACATGTTCGAGTGCAAGGGTGCGTCGGCGAGAAGCTGACCACTTGGTGGACGGACGTTCAGAAGAACGTTACCGTCCGTGTGGACTCGGAGCTCGCGCTGGAAACAGCGCAAAAGCGTCCGATGGATACCGCGCTGCTGGAAGAACAATTCGGCCGCCTGGGCGGGACCGTGTTCCAGCTTGACGCGCTAGAGTCGCATCTGCAAGGCGACGTGATCGTCCCTATGCGCGAGCTGAACAGCATCCGCCGCCAAGCGGTGGAGCTGCTTGCGGGCGAGCGCCCGAAACCGCCCGTGTACGTGAAACGGGCGATCGAGGTCTATGGCGACGCTACCCGCAGGGGCGTCGCTGCACAGCGCGCTGGTGAAGCGGAGCTCACCGCGCTGTGCCGCAGCCTGCCGCAGGTGCAGGCTGCGCTCGAGGCCGGCGTGAGAAACATCTACGCCGACTTCGAGTTTATTAAGCAGTTCCCGGCAGCGGTAGATGCGGTACGGGCTGCAGGGGCCAGCATTGCGCTGGCCACGCCGCGCATTCATATGCCGGGCGAGAACGGCTACCACGCCAATATTCTGCGTCTGCAGCCTGATGCCGTGTTAGTACGCAACACCGGCGCGCTGTATTATTATCTGCGCCGCCGCCAAGAACAACCGGATGCTGTGCATCCTCGCTTGATTGGCGATTTCTCACTAAACATCGCCAATCATAAGGCCGTGAATCTGTTCCTCGAAGCAGGCTGCGACGTTGTTACACCGTCCTACGATCTGAACATTCAACAGATGGTCGATCTGCTAGAACACAGTGATACTTCTCGCATGGAGATTGTAATCCATCAGCATTTGCCGATGTTCCATACAGAGCACTGCGTATACTGTACCTTTATGAGTGAAGGTACAGACTTTACGAACTGTGGTCGCCCTTGTGAAGAGCACCGTGCTTCCCTGCAAGACCGTATTGGAATGTCACATCCGGTTCGTGTGGATGAAGGCTGCCGCAATACCGTTTACAATGCAGTTGAGCAGTCTGGTGCGGAGTATTTGAACAATTTCCGCGATCTAGGGGTATCCTCGTACCGCGTGGAGTTCCTGGAAGAGACACCGGAGCAAGTGGCTGAGGTAATTAGCCTATACAGCCGCGCACTTCGTGGCGAGATCTCTGGTACGCAAGTATGGAAGAGCTTGAAGGCTACCAACCAGCTGGGTGTTACGCGGGGGCAATTGGTGAACGCGAAGTAATTAGGGGTAAAGAAATAGGGCTAGGTGACTACCAGAGGGTACTCTGGTGTTGCTTGGCCCTTTTTTACAGATATTATCTCGTCCTCTTCGTAACTTGCATATACTAAATAGTATATCGTGAGAGTTAGAAAAGGTTCAATCTTGTATAAGGCTAATACTAAATCCTCACTCTCTGGTTTGATTGGAATAGATATACAAATATAACAAACGCTCTGACATAAATCTGTTATAACTGCTATAATTGAAGGAAATATGCAATTTTACTATACAGAGTATTTAAGTTGGAAGAGTAACCGACAGAAGGAGTTAATGTGATGAAGATCCGTAAAGCCATTATTCCCGCAGCAGGTCTGGGTACACGCTTTTTGCCTGCGACCAAAGCAATGCCTAAAGAAATGCTACCGATTGTAGATAAACCGACGATCCAATATATTGTCGAAGAAGCAGTTGCTTCCGGAATCGAGGATATTATTATCGTGACGGGGAAAGGGAAACGTGCGATTGAAGACCATTTTGATAATTCTTTTGAGCTAGAGTTTAACTTAGCTGAGAAGCAGAAGTGGGAACTTCTTGAATCCGTTCGCAAATCTTCTGAGATGGCTGACATTCATTACATTCGCCAAAAAGAACCTAGAGGACTCGGTCATGCGATTTGGTGTGCTCGTAAATTCATAGGCAATGAACCGTTTGCTGTACTGCTAGGTGATGATATTGTTGAAGCGGACAAACCATGTCTCAAGCAGATGATAGATGTTTATGATGAATATAAATCTTCTATCGTCGGAGTCCAGCCTGTCCCTTGGGAAGAAGTATCGCGTTATGGTGTTGTAGACGCTTCGCCTTTGGCTGAACGGGTTTATAAAGCTAATCGTTTAGTAGAAAAACCTAATAGAGAAGAAGCTCCCTCTAATCTAGCGATTCTGGGACGGTACATCTTAACTCCACGCATCTTTGATATGCTTGGTGAGCAGCAGGTAGGTGTAGGCGGAGAAATTCAGCTTACCGATGCCATCTCTCGCTTAAGTGAAGTAGAGCGGATTATTGCTTATGATTTTGAAGGCAAACGCCATGATGTGGGAGAGAAGATGGGCTTCATCCAGACCACTATACATTATGCACTTCAGCACGAAGAGCTAAAAGATGATTTACTTCGTTATATGAAAGAGCTTATTGAGAGCGAAGTTGCAAAGGCAGGGATTTAAGAAGTTTCTTGTTATCCAAAAATAGCGCGCCACTGAAATCACAGTGGCGCGCTATTTTTATTTCTTTTTTTAAAACTGCGAATTTGCTATGGTCTCAATTTGCGCCGCTTCCGCAGGATCGGCTGCAATCAGTAAATCGTATATCGCCTGATCTTCGCCACCAGTTTTCGTCAAAGCAGCAAGGTACCAACGAGCAATCTCGCGATTCGTTGCATCTGCGAAATCTTGGCTTAAAGCCGGTTTTAAGATGGAGATTGCTTTTTGAATCTGTCCAGACATATATTGCATTTTTCCTACCTTCAGTGTCACATCCGGAGCAAGGGTCTTGGAAGGATCATTATCCGTAAGTACATGATTATAAGCCAAAAGCCCAACGGCAAAGCCAGCATTCATATTTTCTATTCTATCTTCATTATCTTGTTGTGCGTAAGCCGCTTGTCCTATATCAAAAGAACGGCTGATGAGTGAACTGTACCAATCAATATTCCACGGCATTTCACTATTCATTATATCCGTGTAATTAGCATCTGAACTAAGCTTCAAAGTTGTCTTTGCTGCATCCTCTTGCCCAGATAAGAGCTGCATTTTGCCGACGTTCAAAGCTATTGCTGGTGTAACTGAGAAAGGACGTCCTTGCATTTGTTCTGGTGGAAGAGTCTTCAAATGTTCTACACCAGTGAGAACGTGATTATATGCTTCAAGCTCTTCTGTGAAGTACTTTTCTTTTTTCACTTCATCTTTTTGATTAAGTGCTTGTTGACCTAATGCAAAGGAGCGGCTGATGAGAGTTTCATACCAATTAATATCCCAATTGAACTTATCAGCATTGTCAAGGTAAACATTATATGCAAGGTCACTTTGCCCCTTTAAATCATAGTAGGTCACCATTTGAGCTAAAAGATATTTGTTGTAAGGCTCATCTTTTAGTGCTCGTGTCAATACATTATAAGCTTCATTAAGAAATTGCTCATCTTGCGTTTGATTGAATACTGTCATATCCAAAGCAGATAAAGAGATAGCTGATTCAGGATGATTTGGACGGGTTTTTAAAGCTTCACTTAATGGTGTTTTAATTTCTTCATATGAAGTACTCACTCTAATTAAATTTTTACCCTTTAGAGCAGCATTACTGGAACCAATATAGCTAATGGAGAGGAACAATAGGAATACAGTGCCTACTGTGAGTACAGCCAAATATCCAAGCCGTAAACCAGCTTTGTTCCAATTTCCCCGCATCTTCTTACTATCCATAACAACCGCCATACCAGCTAAACCAAGGAAGACGAGTATCCCCATGAAGGCATAACTCATATTGAAATCTAGCAGGCTGTGCACAAGAATAGATAGAGCAATAATTAGATAAAAGAAACCATTCTCAAAATCATTTTTATCCCGTTTCACATACCCACGAATGTATTTATAGAAAATATACAAAATGAATCCCATAAATACGATAAAACCAAGGATTCCAACCTCAATTAAGTATTGTAAAAAGAAGTTATGCACTTGGCGGCTGGTGTAAGGATTGTTCTGATAGTGTTCATATAATGAGGACCATCCACCACCACCAGCACCGAGAATCGGATAATCCTTAACTACCTTCATCGCATCTTTATAAAAAGTAATCCGCTCAAGAACACTATGTTGCTGGAAGTTGATGTTCTCAAGACGAGTTGCCATATTGCTAGGTAAGATATTTTTTGCGCTTGTACCTATTAGTAGGAAAGCTACAATTCCGACGAGTGCAACAGAACCAAGTGGAATCCATAGACCTGTCAGTTTACGCGACGACCAATTGCTGAGCTTCTTCTCTAGCCAAGGAGCAACAAACCTCTGAATGACCCAAGATACTACAGAAACAGCCATTGAAGCTCCAAGCAGATAACCCCAGCCTTTCAAGGCACCGGAAGAAGTGAAATTTGTATTTAATTCTAAACCTAGGTTAGTCACTGGAGTCGTAATGAGCAACGAAACAATACCAGCAACACCAAGATGTAGAATCCAGAGAATTTGCTGTGCAGGTTTCAGGAATAATAACAGCAATATAAATATGACAGGTAGTAATACCAGACCACCACGAGATAAGGTTAACAGGATCGACACAATGATGGGCACTAACATAAAGCTGTGTGTTAATGTTCCATACCATTTTTTAGAACGAATAAGCGCGAATATGGCTACAAATAGAAAGGCCATTAAGAACGCAGCGTATGTATTCGCATACTGAAAGATCGAAGTCAGACGAAGTCCATTAGAGTCAGTCATAACGGCATCTAAATAAATATCATTCCGCACGGTGTTTGAGAACCAACCCACAAGAGCGCCGACCAATTTATTGCTGCCTAACCAATTTAAAAGTCCAAAACCAACTATGAAGTAAGCAATGGCTAAAATAGCATTTTGAATGACAACATTTACTTGCTTTTGCTTCAAGAGATAAAAGGCTACAATGAAGACTGCAACATACATGCTCTGAATAAACAACATATTCATCGCCATATAATGCGAAACTGCAACAAACAATGATAGAGCATAAGTCAGAGGCAGTAAAATTGAAGCTGAAGCTACTAAGTCTCTCTGTTCATCTAGTTTGAACTTTTTGTAGTATAAGCTAAGGCAGACTAGCAACAAAAGTCCACTTACTAGTGCAGATACATATATGGGCTTCTCAAAGTCTACCTGCTGTCCGTTAAATAATCCCACTTGAAATGGGGCCCAACACAAAAATAGAATAAAACCAACAACTAATGCCCATATCGGACTTGCTATCTTTTCAACATTTCTCGACTGAGCGGCGTTTTTACCGTATACTGGTTTCGACACGTTTTAATCTCCTTTTCCTGTAGGTACGACAATATTTTAGCATATATTTATTAACATAGTCTTGTACTAATTCATAAGTCATGTAACTAGGTTAGTTTATAGATATAAATATATTTGGCCTGAAACCTTAAGATCCGAATTGGAATTTAGGGTTTCAGGCCAATGTTTTTTTATCGTATGGTACGAATTTAAAAGAATGGAATTATCTTAATAATTGAAATTAAGATTGGTATCTTTTAAAAGAGGTGCGTTTTTGTCCTTAGCTGATAACACTGGTACTACATCTATAGGCCACTCAATTCCTATTGAAGGGTCGTTCCAAAGAATTCCCCCATCACACTCCGGTGCATATAACTTATCCACTTTATATTGAACCTCAACATCTTCCTCTAAAGTCATGAAACCATGAGCAAAGCCTTTAGGGATAAGCAACTGCTTTTTATTTTCGGCGGTAAGTTCGAGCCCGAACCATTGACCCAAAGTAGGACTTCCCTTGCGAATATCGACAGCGACGTCAAAAATAGATCCACGCGTACAACGTACAAGTTTTGTTTGTGCTTTAGGATTTAATTGATAATGAAGTCCCCGAAGTGTTCCTTTAGTAGCCGAATAGGATTGATTATCCTGCACGAAATTAAAAGTGAGACCATTTTCTTTGAATGTATTCTCACTATAAGTTTCCATAAACCAGCCTCTGTGATCACCGAATAGGTTTGGTTCAACGATCCATACTCCTTCTAATTCCGTTTCTGTAAATTTCATGCCACTCACACCTTCTATTATTTAGTATTGAATTTTTCCTGTAGCTACCTTCATTAAATACTGACCATATCCGGTTTTACTTAATTTTTGTCCGCAATTCCACAAATGGTCTTTAGTGATCCATCCGTTAATGTATGCAATTTCCTCAGGCGCTGCAATCTTGATACCTTGATGCTCTTCAATTGTTCTAACGAAATTAGTTGCATCTACCAGGCTTTGGTGGGTTCCAGTATCTAACCATGTAAACCCTCTTCCAAGCAGTTCTACTTCTAGCTCACCTAGCTTTAAATACTCTTCATTTATTGAGGTGATTTCAAGTTCTCCTCGTACAGAGGGCTTTATATTTTTAGCAATTTGCACGACACGATTATCATAGAAATATAGACCTGTTATCGCATAATTAGACTTAGGTTGTTGTGGCTTCTCTTCTACACTAAGTACTTTACCATCAGTGTTAAATTCTACGACTCCGAAACGCTCGGGGTCTTGTACGTGATAGCCGAAAACCGTAGCACCTATCTCCTTATCTGACGCGCGTTTGAGGATTTTACGGATACCGTTTCCATAATATATATTATCTCCAAGTATCATGGCAACCGAGTCGTTACCAATAAAAGACTCCCCAAGAATAAAGGCTTGAGCCAAACCATCGGGACTAGGTTGAACAATATATTGAAGTGAAATTCCGAATTGTGAACCATCTCCTAAGAGATTGGAGAATCTTGGTGTATCTTCCGGGGTTGAGATAATTAAGATATCTTTAATACCGGCCAACATTAATGTAGACAAAGGGTAATAGATCATAGGCTTATCATAAATGGGAAGTAGCTGTTTGCTGGTAACCATGGTTAAGGGATAGAGGCGTGTTCCGCTTCCTCCTGCTAAAATTATGCCTTTCATTGTCGACTTCATCTCTCTCTAAATGAATTGTTTTATTAATAAGACTAGCAACTAGTGGAGATTTGGGTTTCAAATATATATTTCTAATATTGAAGCTATAATCATTTTACTCTGACCCATTGGCGCTTGTCCATTTTCATTCCAAATCAGTTAATATAAGCAATCATATAAATGTTTGATTTGCTTAAATAGTATTCTCAGGATTTAAAGAGTGTATTTATTTAATTCGAAAAGAGTGACTAAATACGTGTGTAAACGAATATGTGAGTGTGTTATTCACTTAAAGTCAATGCCTCTATCTTTCTGTTAGTTTAGGAGTTCGAAAGTAATGAAATGGTAAGTGACTGTTAACAAGGCGTTTTGTATGATACCATTAACTTGTTTTGTTAATATAGTCTTTTAGGAAAGATACGTGGAGACTTTTATTTGAGATTATATTCTACTAAGTCTAATATGTTACCATACCAAGAGAGACTACCTTAGATTAAGGAAAAAAGAAGTATCAACACTGTTACTTCCTGAATTAACTAGTGATAATATGTTCAAAATATTAGTGCTATAGATATAAAAATATTTCTTGAAATGAGCAGAGTATCCGTTAAATAATCCCACTTGAAACGAGGTCTGAAATAAAATTACAATAATAGCAAGAAAAAGTAATAGTATAACGATTACCCCAGCTTCGACTGCGAGTTTTTTTCGTATGCTGGATTCGACGTTATTTTAGTAATATTATAAGTCAATTATCTAAATATTTTTATGGATTGAAAATGAGCTCATTGTTTAAAAACAAGAAGATGGTAGGTATGTAGCACAAAAATCAATAAAATGAAAGTTGGAAAAAACTACATGTTAAAAAAATGGTTACGGTCGTTTATTCACCAACAGAAGTTTATTATTCAAATGTCGAAAGATGATTTCAAAAGGAAATATGCGGGGTCTTATTTGGGTATTGCATGGGCATTTATACAGCCTACTATTAGTCTTTTGATTTTCTGGTTTGTTTTTCAGTTTGGTCTCAAAAATCAGCCGGTTGATAACATTCCGTTTATTCTATGGTTATCTGCTGCGATGATTCCATGGAATTTCTTTGCGGATGCTCTACAATCGGCTACAAATGCTATTGTAGAAACTAGTTATTTGGTAAAAAAGGTGCTTTTTAAGGTTGAAATTTTACCTTTGATTAAAATTTACTCTTCATTAATGGTACATCTTTTTTTCATTGTGTTTTTAGTTACATTATTTTTTATATACGGGTATTACCCTAATATATATTATTTACAAATACCTTACTATTTAGTTTGTTTATTCGTACTGCTTCTAGGGCTTTCTTGGATAACTTCCGCATTGGTAGTTTTTTTGAAAGACGTAGGCCAGTTAATTTCGATGTTATTACAGTTCGGATTTTGGTTAACTCCAATCTTCTATTCTTATACAATGTTACCTGAAAAATACGCATTTTTAATAAAATTAAATCCTCTGTATTATATAACTGAAGGATATAGGGGGGTATTTATCTATCGTTTCTGGTTCTGGGAACGGCCTGAGCTTACGTTATACTTTTGGATCGTTGCACTAGTTATTCTTTTAATAGGATATCTACTGTTTAAGCGACTTCGTCCTCATTTCGCGGATGTTTTATAAATAGGAGGTAAACAAGTGAATAACGATAATTCGAAGAACAATAGTAATCAATCAAATGAAGAGCGTGAAGTTGCAATTAAAATAAATTCAGTTTCTAAAGTTTATAAACTGTATGATAATAACTCAGATCGATTAAAAGAGGCGATTATTCCTGGGAAAAAAAAGCGGCATAAGGAGTTTTATGCATTAAATAAACTATCCTTAGATATATATAAGGGGGATTGTATCGGCATTTTAGGAAAAAATGGTGCGGGTAAATCCACTGCGTTAAAAATAATCACTGGTGTATTACAACCTTCGAGTGGAGACGTTAGTGTAGAGGGAAAAGTGGCTGCACTGCTAGAACTTGGGGCTGGGTTTAATCCGGAATTATCGGGAATAGAAAATATTTACTTTAATGGACAGATAATGGGGTTTTCTAGAGAAGATATGAATGAACGCTTAGATTCAATTTTAAACTTTGCAGATATCAATGAGTTTATAAATCAACCTGTAAAGACTTACTCAAGTGGGATGTTTGCTCGTTTGGCATTTGCAGTAGCGATTAATGTAGATCCAGACATATTGATTATAGATGAAGCATTATCTGTTGGTGATGTCGCGTTTCAAACAAAATGTTTTAGGAAAATTAACGAATTTATAGAACAAGGTAAGACAATTCTTTTTGTAACACATTCAATGGACACCATTTTAAAATATTGTACTAGAGCTGTAGTAATACACAATGGTGAGAACATTGCTGAGGGTACTGCTAAAGAAATGGTGGATGTTTACAAGAAGATTTTGGTTAATTTATACGATATAAGTGAGGAAATGAAAATTAATGCAAGTACGGAGTTTTCCGATGAAGGGGAATGGAAAAGTAATTTCACTCTAAATAAGTCGCTACTAGAATATGGGGATAAAAGAGCCGAAATAATTGATTTTGGATTATTCGATTTGGAGAATTGTCCTACATCGAAAATAATAAGTGAGGATCCAATAGTAATCAAAATGAGAGTGGTCTTCCACGATAATATTGTGGACCCAATATTCGCTTTCACAATTAAGGATTTAAAAGGAAACGAACTTTGTGGGACAAACACCATGTACGAAAACATTATTGTTCCCCAAATAACAATTGGAGAAGTTGTAACAATAACTTTTACTCAAAATTTCAAATTGCAAAGTGGATTCTATACTCTTTCCCTTGGTTGTACAGGATTTCAAAATGAAGAATTAGTAGCTTACCATAGACTTTATGATGTTCTTTCTTTTGAGGCATCTATTTTTAAAAATATTGTCGGAGTTTATGATGTGGAATCGGAAATTGAGGTTTATAAAAACGAAAAATCGAGGATAACAATATGAAGGAAAAGATTGGTAATGTAGAGTTGAACTTGAAGTATTACTCGGGGCGAGATGAGTATTCTGACGGAGAGATTGAGGATGAAATATTGTCTATAGTGAAAAAAGGGAAGGACGAGATTCGGGATGCGTTAAACCGAGATAATAGGTGGCCTATATTATACCATCTCTCCCCGTATAGATATAATTTATTGGATTGGTACCCTTTTAAAAGTGACAGTTCTGTTCTTGAAATAGGTGCGGGATGCGGTGGAGTAACAGGAGTCTTATGCGAAAAAAACAAAAAAGTTATTGCTGTAGAACTCTCGAAAAAAAGAGCGGAAATTAACGCTTATCGAAATAACGAAAAGGAAAACCTTGAAATTGTTGTTGGGAATATCGAAGATATAGATTTTGATCAAAAGTTTGATTATATAACATTAATCGGTGTTCTTGAATATGCCGGGAAATTCACAAAAGCTTCAGATCCATATCTAGAGTTTATTAAGAACGTAAAAAAATTTTTGAAGCCCGATGGTGAATTAATAATTGCTATAGAGAATAAGTTTGGTCTTAAGTATTGGGCAGGTAAAAAGGAAGATCATACTGGAGTAAGTTACGAGGGCATAGAAGGATATATAGATGACAAAGGTGTTAAAACCTTTAGTAAAAGTGAGCTAAAGGAATTATTAAGAGAAGCGGGTCTTATGCAAATGGATTTTTATTATCCAATGCCTGATTATAAGTTACCTACTCAAATATTCTCAGATGAGTACTTGCCAAAAATTGGAGATCTCGATAAAGAATACTACAGTTACGATGCTGATCAAATTATTAGCTTTCAAGAATACTCGGTATTCAATAATATTATAAAAAGTAATCAATTTGAATTTTTTGCAAACTCATTTTTAGTTTCTTGTAAAAATGGTGAGGGGTATCCATTATGAAGATTTTATATTCCAAATTCAATCGAAATAGACTTCCCGAATTTCAATTAAAGACAAGCATCATAAATGATGAGGGAAACATTTATGTAGAAAAGCAAGCACTGAATAATGCTGCATATACACATATTGAAAATATATATAACAATTACCGTTTGTTACATGAGAGATATCCAAACATGAAATTTGTTCACACTACTAGATTTAACGATTATAGTC
>RCUU01000849.1_pt1 | contig 15926 bp, 9 predicted proteins | sample 2166211 | NCBI WGS metagenome assembly RCUU01 (sample SAMN09932620, study PRJNA488358) | compost metagenome | feature: garden; material: soil; isolation source: compost soil in phenylacetic acid-enriched culture | place: Germany: Experimental Botanical Garden Goettingen | collected 2016-01-27
AGTAACTACCGGATCGCCTTGCTTCTGCCCAGCCAGCGGCCAGCTGCCATCCGCTAGCTGCATATCAAGCAGCTGATAAAACAGCAAATCGGGGTAACGGTTTGTCCGCTCCAATGAATTTGAAATGGAGTTCTTCGAGGTAATATAGGCGGCTGCTACCGCATCTGCCCCTTCCAAATCGATTCCGTCATGATTCATCAGGAATGGATACAGATCAATGCCAACGATATTGTTGATGTTGCCACCCGCAGCACTATAAGCCAGCGCTGTTCGGGTTAGATCAGTCACCTTGGCGAACTTCCCCCGCTGCTCCAGAATCTTGTCGGCGGTCTGCTCCAAATATCCCTCAGGCAAACTACGCCCGTTCTTGAAGAAACCTACGGCTGCTTCATCCGGAAAGGGCTGTATCGTCAGCAGCATATTCTGCGCCCGATCTAATGCGCCCTGCAGCTCCGCAGGAAACAATGTGGTTGCCTTTTGTTCCTTGGACGACGGCTCAGCCATTACGCTGCCATTCAACAGCACAAGCAGCATACATAATGTGATAAGCGTAACCTTCCTTATCGTCCGAATTATTGTTGTCACTCTCATCTCTATTCTCCTCCAGTGCAGTCTACTAGAACTTATAAGGTTAGACGCAAGGAAATGGGATTTTGTTCCTGTCATTGCTTTATTGATGAGATTCATCAAAGCGTTTACACTTAAGATAAAGTTAATTATCATTAGTAATTCATTGATCTAAACTTATAAAGTCTTTCTAGAAAGGAAATCTGCTAATGTTCCATTCCTCCTACACCTTTCGCTCGGAAGAAGAAGCTTCTATGCTTCTGTTTGATTCTATTGGCTGGGAACAAATCGATTCACCTGCCTATTCATTCAACGGCCAGAACCGAACAGAGAGAAGTTGTGTTATTTTTCAGTACACCACCTCGGGAGAGGGTAGAATTGAAATCGATGGGGTTGTTCATCGGTTAACAAAAGGCAAAGGTTTTCTAGTAACTGTCCCCAGTATACACAGGTACTATTATCCGGAAGAAGGCACCGAGCCTTGGGAAGTTTTATGGCTTAATCTACGCGGACCTTTAGCGATTTCACTTTGGAGCCAACTCGCCGCTCATTGCGGTCCAATTATTGAACTTTCCCAAGAATCAGTTTCGATGGATTTATTGTGGAATATTTTCAAGGACATACAGGTTCATGAAACAAGAGATTTACATCTTATAACGGGGAAAGTTTTTCAGTGGATCTTATCTATGGAGAAAACGCTCAGGAAGCCAAATTTATTAACCACCTATATCAAAAATGACAAGCTTCACGCCGCTATTCAATTTATGAAGGAGGATCTGCATAATAATAATCTAAGCTTAGACGATGTCGCTGCTCATGTAGGTGTTTCCAAACATCATCTTTGCAGACTGTTTCAAAAAAACATCAATCTTTCACCCTTTGAGTATTTAAAAAGACGGCGGATCGAGCTGGCAGCATCTAAACTTAAAACAACAGAGTTGAGCATCACCCAGATCGCCACGGAAACCGGATTTGATAATGCCAGCTACTTCGGAAAAGTTTTCCGCTCCTACTTCGGGGTCAATCCTTCGACGTACCGCGAACAGGATCTAGAGTTCCTGACCAAACATGTGTTTTTCGAAAATTAATACTGTTTAGCACGGCAGACCATTCGGCTCTGGTAGCGCTGAGCCATACCCATCCCCGCTGATTCCGAATCATAATCCTCCCCCCGCTACTTTCGGACTCAGATGACGCTATTTGCCATCTGAGTCCGATAGCGTCGGTTGAGTTAGTATCTTGGCGCAACGAAAACTCAAAAAAGGGAGGGTCCCAGCAGCTAATAATAGCTTGTGGGACAACCTCCCTCTTTTTATTAAACCTCTTTAAGTACAAAGAGTAAGCTTTTGAAATCGCCCTCAAGCTGTGGAAGCGTGAGTCCGAAATGCATCAGCTCATCCCCTCTGTATACTTCACCGTTAAGCACAAGTTTGTAGTTTTTAGCTGGGTCAAGTCCTTTCAACCGCAATCTACGAAGAGGAGCATTAGGCTCAGCCAGAACTCTGAAGTACGTGGCGAAGGCTTCTTTTTTATCCTCCGATACAAACATCCACGCCGTCTGATTGCCCTCAAATGGACTAAGCAGTCGATAGAAATCACCGAATTGAATCAGCATTCTCAGTTCTTTGTACTCAGAAACCTGCTTACGGATATCTTCGCGTTCAGCTTCAGAGAGCTTAGTCATATCTAGTTCGTAGCCGAAACTACCAGACATTGCGACATGACCACGTGTTTCCAAAGGTGTTATACGGTGCACCTGATGGTTAGGAACAGCCGATACGTGAGCGCACATAGAACTTGAAGGATACACAATACTTGTTCCATATTGGATCTTCAATCTTTCAACGGCATCCGTATCATCGCTAGTCCAGGTCTGTGGCATATAATACAGCATTCCTGGATCAAATCGTCCACCACCGCCGGAGCAGCTCTCGAACAGAATATGAGGGAAACGGGTGACGATACGTTCTAGCACATCATAAAGTCCAAGAATATAACGGTGAGCCGTTTCGCGTTGACGTTCCGCTGGGAGAAGCGCAGATCCAATCTCCGTCATATTCCGGTTCATATCCCATTTCACATAAGTGATCGGAGCCGAGGACAGCACGGAGCTAACCGAATCCACAATATAATCACATACATCCTTACGGGATAAATCCAGAACAAGCTGCTGGCGAGCTAACGTTCTTGTGTGCCCTGGTACATGAAGACACCAATCGGGATGCTCACGATAAAGATCACTTTCTGGCGACACCATTTCCGGTTCAAACCATAATCCGAATTCCATGCCCATTGCCGTAATGTCTTCCCCAAGTTTTCCGAGACCTTCTGGAAGCTTGCGGCGATCCTCGACCCAATCTCCGAGTGAGCTATCATCATTGTCTCGCTTTCCAAACCAGCCATCATCCAGAACAAACAGTTCTAGGCCGAGGTCTTTGCCTGCTTGAGCTATTTCTTTGATTTTATCAGCGTTGAAATTAAAATAGGTGGCTTCCCAGTTGTTGATCAGAATTGGACGTTTACGATCACGGAATTCGCCTCTGCATAACCGGGTCCGATACAGACGGTGATAAGTTCTTGATAATCCACCAAGTCCTTGACTGGATCTTACCAGTACAGCTTCAGGGGCTTGGAAGGATTCTCCCGGTTCAAGCAACCATTGAAAATTAAACGGTTGAATACCGATGCCCACTCGGGCAATTCCGTATTGATCCACTTCGGCTTGCGCAAGAAAGCTTCCGCTGTACACAAGGCTGAACCCGTATACTTCACCGTGATCTTCTGTAGCATCTTTTGCAAGCAGGGCCATAAACGGATTCTGCTGGGAGCTGCTAGCACCGCGCTTACTGTCAATTCGGTGGATACCGGGTACGAGTGGTCTTTTATGGATGTGACGCTCTCTTGTCCAAGTACCAGATAATTGCAACATATCATAATCCGAATCATGGAAGTCAACATTCGCGCTTAATACACGTTTCAGCACCACATTGTCTTTCCCCTGATTCTCAATTCGCACGGAACGTGTTATAACATCCTGATCATTAAATACAGTGTAGCTCAAAACAGCAATCAGTCCGGTTTTGTCATCCTGAAGATACAGTTCCAGTGTCTCTGCTTCTGCTTCGCTTTCAACATAGGTGGATGGCAGACCCTTTAATGCAGGTTTTCCTTTATTGATCTTATGGCTCTTATACAGGAAATTCGTAACGGTCGTACCATCTACCAAATGAACCTCAAGCGCGGGTTCCCGGAAGTCGCCGTTTCCATAGGACGGAAATTCGCTCGGAAGGGTGTCAAGGGAGATTTTTTTGTCCTCCATCGTGTAGGTCGGGCTAAAGGAGCAACGTTCCACCAAATTCAGCGGCTGCGCTATTCCTTCTAATTTAGGACCCCAATAGACATGCGCTGGAAGCTCACCTCTAACGACTTCAATAACGTAGCTGGATTGCTCAGACTGTAAATGAAATACCTTGCGGCTGTCATCATAATAAATACTCATAATGTCCTCCTACTCTTCTTTTCAGATCTTGCTGTTTGAAGTCTATTTTAAAGATAATTGAAAGGGGATACAATCTGAATATCTATACCTTGAGTAGTAAAATATTGATCTTTTAGCATCCTTGCGAGAATCTATTACAAAAGAGAGCGTTCATCCTTCATTTGAAGGAAAATAAGGGGTATTTAACCTTTATCTATCCCTCGTGCTCCCTTCGGTGTAATGGTAATTTCGAAACTCTTGTGGCGTGGAGCCAACGATCTTCTTAAACAGGTAAGTGAAATAGGCTGAGGTCTGAATGCCAACCTGTTCGGCTACTTCGTAGATTTTGATTCCGGGATCTTGAAGCAACTGGCGAGCCAGCTTGATTCGGGTCTCTTGGACATAGTCAGAGATCGTGATCCCCATCTCCTTCTTGAACAATACACTCAAATAACTAGCATTGAGATTAAATTGTTCGGATAGCTGCTTAACGGTCCAGTTCTCATGAATCCGTTCCTCAATAAAGGTTGCTACTTTACGAATCAGGTTCCGTTGCTGGTTGATATGTTCATCCTTGTCTGTATGCATATAGCGGTCCACATATTCAACCAGAACATCGATAATCTTGGACGTGCTGCTGCAATCCAGCAGCTGGCGCCACATGAGGATATTCACCTCTTCATCCGGCTTACCGCCCCATTTGAGCGCACGGATTAGTTCACTCAAGAAGCTCATGCCAAAAGCCTGCACATAAGAAAAAGAAGCTGGCTCTTTAGAGAGAAGCAGATCACACATATGATTCATAAGTTCACCCACTCCAACAGCGTCGCCCGCTTCCATAAGCTTAATCATCTTAGGCATAAATTCTTCACGCAGCCGGTAATCCTTGAATTCGCCTGTATCTAGCTGCTCAAAACGAGCAATCTGCCCATCTTCGATCAAACGTGATTGCGCCATCGTAAACCGCACCTCTTTATAGAGAAGCGGAACCTCATGCCAGCTAGTGCTTATCCGGCTGCACCCGATGGTTACAGTAGATTCGAACTGCTCCATAACCCTCTCCTGAATAAAGCGAAATTTTTTCTCTATCAACGCCTTATCCTTAGCCGTATGATTCAGTTCAAGCACCACGATCTCATCCGGTGCTGTCTGCACAGAAAATAACATGGACGCCATATGATCACAAAGGCCAATGTCGATGGTCTTCCGAAACAATCCCCCTAGCATAACTCTCTCCTTTGCTTCTTTTCCAGAGGACAGAAAATGATCCAGACCAAATACAATAATGCGCAGCCCTTGTTCTAACGTTGGAAGCTTCAGTAGCTGCTCCCAGGAGATTAGCATTTCGTCCGTTTGAGCAATGCCGACGATCAAATCACTGAGGAATCGCTCCTTCGCCAGCTTCATGCTCTCGGACACTTTTTTCTCAAGATCACGGGTCTGCTCGTTAATTGCGTTCATCTTCTCTAACGTATCCCTCAGCATGGATAGACGGCTTGAAACCTCCGCCAGTTTAAGTGGTTTCATAACGTAAGCCTGTGCACCGACATCAATGGCATCGCGCACAAATTCAAATTCATTGTATCCACTAATCATTAGCACCTGTAGATGTGGATGGATCCTCTTAGCTTTGGCTACCAGTTCTATCCCGGTCATTCCGGGCATGGATACATCACTGATTAGTACATCAAACGTTGTCTCGCTCAGTGCCTCTAGTGCTTCTTCACCAGACTCGAAGGTCACCGGGTTCTCATACCCCAGATTACTCCATTCGATATATCGGACAAGCCCTTGAATATTAGACGGTTCATCATCCACGATCAATACGCTCAGCATGCTGCACTTCCCTTCCAAGACTCATTGGTTGTGAACAGGCAGGAAATTCTATCGTTACAAGTGTCCATTCGCCCTCTTCACTTTCCACTTTGAACATTGCCTTCTCTCCAAAATAAAGCCCTAGACGTTCCTTGATATTAGCCGTGCCGAACCCGTTGCCTTTGCTTTTGCTCATATAGCTTGCTTCTTTCATCTCTCTAACGGTTTCTGGCGGAATGCCCTTACCATTGTCATACACAGATATAATGATATTCCCGGTTGCATACCGTACGGAAATGACAATCAATGCCTCCTTCTTCCGTGTGATCGAACCGTGTAAATAACAGTTCTCCACGATGGGCTGCAGGATGGTCTTGATCGTATAGTAATTCAGAGCCTCATCATCTATCTCCCATTGCACATTAACCCGTTCTGGGTAACGTAGCTGCTGGATCTCCATATAGGCTTTGACATGCTCCAATTCCTCCCTAACTGGCACCACACTAATCTTGTTATTTAGTGTCAGCCGGTAAAATACGGTTAGTGCATCAATGATCCTAATCTGCTCATCATCTTGCATATCCATTGCCCGCCAACGAATTAAACCCAGCGAGTTATAGATAAAATGCGGGTTAATCTGAGCTTGCAAGGCTTTGAAAGCCTGCTCCTTCTCCATTAATCCAGCCTTACGGATATCTTCAACCAATTGGCCGAGTTGCCCGGACATGGAATTGAAGACATTTTCCAACTCCCCAAGCTCGTCATAACCAGAACTGCGTACCATCACTTCAAAGTCTCCACGTGACAGATCGCTCATACGATTCCCTAACTTGCGAATACGCAGTACGATATTTTTGATGATGGTGAGCATTAGGAAGATCGACAGCAATAGAAAAAAGGCCGTGATGCTAACCATAAGAGCCAGTACCGTCCAATACTGACCATTCATGAATTTAGTATGGATAACTGCAACAACATTCCAACCGGAAGACAAAGGCTTACGGATGACCAGCGCTTTGTCTCCCCGAGGATCATAAACATCGGCAGATGGTCCAGACCCGGATGCACTTAGCTCTGTATCCCTTGATGTTTGTATAAAGCTTCCGATCCTCTCCCGCTCTGTAGCGGCAAGGATCTGTTGGTGCTGATCCACGATATACAGGTTACCGCTCTCATTAAAAGGCTCTCCCAATAGCTCGCCAAACACGGCATCATAGTTCAGCAAAATATATACGGCTCCCAGAATATTTCCGTTTGGGCTGATGATTTTGCGGGAGAGGACGATTTGACTCGGATTTCCTGGAATACTACTCCAGCTTAATGCCTCCGGTGCGCGGATCACCTTCTCAAACCATTCGCTTTCATTCATTCCAGCGAGCAATCTTTCCTCCGGCCGCCACAATAATTGCCCATCTTGCACCAGTGTATCGTTCGTATGATAAATCCGGAAATCGGCGATACCCGGTAAATATTTGCTTGTAATCAGGAAGGTTCGGTCTGCATAGTTTACTGTGTCTACAATCTCGGCCCGATCGGTGTATTCCCTGCCCAGTCGTGCTACCAGTTCACCGTCTGTAGCCGTCCGGACTGCCAGAAGCTCATAGCTTTGCTTGCCAAAATCAACATTGCGCGCCGTTTGCCGTACCGCTTCATTCATAGTGACCAGATAACTGTGGTGAAAACTCCGAATGACCAAATAAATCGCACAGCTCCCAAGAATCAGTGTAGGAATCAACAGAATAACGATGTACATACTTAAAATCTTTCCACGCAGACTCAACCTTCGGGTGAATCCAATAATGGTTCGCTCCAGCCATAACCGCAAGAGACACTCTCCTTTCAAGATCACATCTGACGCGGACCCCTTAACGCAAGAATAAACAGGAAGCCTTCTCTTTTTTTATAAAAAGAAGGTCCCCGTTTTTCTTAATTCATCATGAATGGTAAGCCCTGACATTCTAGCCTTTGGACGATTTCTGAAGCTCCTCGTGCCATTCTTGTTTCAACTCGCTCCAATGTGCCCGTTTCTCTAATGCAGCTTGGAACTCTGTCCAACTCTGTTCAAACAAGGCATCATCCTTGGCCATCATTAGCTTAGCCTTGTACTCCTTGCGCACGTTCTCAAGTTCAGGCAAATACTTTTCCCACAATCCACCCGGCTTCGCTTTGACCATATCATAATCCTCAGCAACCCGTGTGCCGCCCATTTTACCAATGGTCTCTGTAAATTCAATGGTCTTGAATCTGCCCTTCGGTTCGGTTACGCCGTAGTTCCACCATGGGTACCAATCGTTGCTGTAGGATGAAGTAGTGTAAAGTTCAGGGGTAGTACTTGCTTTTTTGGCTTGGTCGCCTGAATCATGTAATTCTTTGTATTTTTCATCCGTGTACACCCATTTGCCAAGCGGTTGATCCACCCAATCCCAGAATGCGCCGGCTGGTCCTTCGTTTACTACCTGCTGCTGCTCAGGTTTCTGCTGTAAGGTATAATCAAAAAAAGCTAGAATTGCTTCGAGGTTCTTCGTATCCTTGTTGATGTATACATCATTTGCAGGATATGGGTTCACGATCTGGTTGGCTCCCACCTTATCCACACCAGAAATCTGCGGATACGGAATGACATCGTAGTACCATGAAGGCTCAGTAGGTCCGTCCAGAACTTCCCATAAGGAAGCATCCATGTTAAAGAAACCACCTACGTTCATAGCGACACGTCCTGCTTTATTCTTTTCCTTGTAACGTTCTTTCTTATCTGTAATGGATTCCGGGTCCACGAGACCTTCTCTATACATCTTGTTCATCCATTGATAAGCTGCTTTATACTGCGGATTATCATAGATGAACTGGTACTCATCCCCTTTTTTCTCCACTGGGATAACGCCGCCCGCCGAACTCACAGTTACGCCAAAGGTACTTAGGATAACATTCTCATCGCTCGCATCTGACAGGAAGCTGAGGGGGAGCAGGTTTTTACCGGTTGCATCCTTTTGTCCCACTGCGAGCTTTAAATATTTTTCTACACCCTCCAGGGTCTTCAGCTCATCCTTTGTCATCCCTACTTTCTCTAGAACATCACTGCGAACGAACCAACCATAAGAAGCCCATCCCGGCCACGGATCTTCAGGGTTCTGATCAAACCAAGTTGGTATCGACCAGATATGACCCGAAGAATCCTTCATTTTATCCAAATACAGCTTTGGTATAGCGGCAAGGCTCGGATATTTGTCCGGCATATCGAAGTATTGCTCCAAAGGAAGAATACTGTTCGAACGAATCATTGCATTTGTCACTACATCCCCTCGGGCAAAAATCGCCGCATCATCAAAGCCACCCGTATTAAGCTTCAAATTCAGTTCAGTCATAGCATCACCTTGTGTAGCCTCAAGCTGAACATTGATACCCGGTTCCTTTTCTCTCCAGTAGGTCTGCACCATGCTGTCATTGTTTACGGTCGCTGACCACCCCAGCCACAGCTTGAACGTTTTCGAAGCATTGGCACCTTCACCAGCAGATTTATCAGTACTGCCCGAGCAGGCCGTCAGTCCCGAGACTAGCATGACAACGCTCAGAATCGCCGCCCCTTTGTTTCTCCATTGACTTACGTTCACGACTTGTCCCCCTCTTTTCATACAGATTGGTATTTGTTATTTCCTTATACCCGTATGCCTTGTCTGCCGCCTAACCTTTAACAGACCCGATCAGTACTCCTTTAACAAAATATTTCTGTAAAAATGGATACACACATAGAATCGGAAGCGCACTGACCATCACTGTTGCCATCTTGATCGACATCAGGGTCACATTGGATAACATCGTCCCACGTGCCAATGCTTCCTGATTATTGTTAGAACCAAGAACCGTTGAGATGTCCTGTGCCGACAGGAGTTGCTGCAGGAAGGTCTGCACCGGAATTAGGTTCTGGTCACTGACATAAAAGGCGCCAGCAAACCAGTCGTTCCAATGACCCACCGCGGTGAAAAGGCCGATAGCCGCAAGCATAGGCTTGGATAGTGGTAATACGACAACAAACAGAATCCGCAGTGGATTCGCGCCATCAATTTCAGCCGACTCAATCAGCGCTTCAGGAATCCCTTGAATGAACTTCATCATGACGAACATATTCCATGCCGAGAAGGCAGAAGGAATAATGTATACCCAGAATGAGTTAAGCAGGGATAGGTTATTAAGCTGAATATACAGAGGAATGAGCCCTCCACTGAATAGCATCGTAATTAATACATAAGCAAGAATCTGCTTTCGGAATGGGAGCATCCGATAGGACAACCCATAGGCCACTAGCAAAGTGACGAGCAGACCAATGAAAGTCCCAATCAATGTCCGGCCAATGGTGATCAGATAGGCATGGCGGATCACCGCATTCCCCAGCACGATTTCATAGTTGTAGAGAGTGAACTCCCTCGGCCATAGATATACTCCTCCTTTGGCGGCATCACTGCCTACGTTCAGAGAGACAGCCAGCATGTATATGAAGGGATAGATCACTGAAATACACAGAAGTGACAGCAGAATAATAATGATTACCTGGGCCGTCTTGTCTCTTATCGAAGTCTTCATCGCCTACCACAGCCCCTCTCCATTGAATTTTCGGGCTAGCTGATTCGTTATAAGGACCAGAATTAGACTGATCACCGAAGACAGTAGACCAACCGCTGTCGCCATTCCAAAATACCCCTGCTGCAGCCCACTCCGCAGAATGTATGTATCCAGGACATCCGCCACAGGCTGATTAGCCGGATTCATAAGCGGATAAATCTGATCCATACCAACGGTAATCAGACTCGGCATACTTAAAATCAATACGATAGATATGGTTGGCATCATGCCGGGCAGTGTGATATGACGTATCTGTGCCATTCTCCCGGCTCCTTCCACCTTAGCTGCTTCATAGAGCTGCGGGTCAATGGTTGTGATCGCTGCCAAGTATAGAATCGTATTCCAGCCCACTTCCTTCCACAACCCACTGGCTACAATCATCGGGCGAAACCATTGTGTAGAACCCATGAAGAAGACCGGATCGCCACCCATATTGACGATAAGCTGATTAACCAAACCACCGTCTAGCGTAAGCAGGGATTGAAGAATATAAGCTACAACGATCCATGAGAAAAAGTGGGGCAGATAGCTGATCGACTGCACAAACCGCTTGAAGGTGTTATTTCTCACCTCGTTAATGAGCAGGGCCAGCATAATCGGTGCAGGAAATCCGAATACGAACTTCAGAAGGGCAATCCAGATTGTATTTTTCACCACAACCCAGAACTGGTCATCCTGTAAAAATGAAAAGTTCTCCAACCCGACCCATTCGCTGTTCCAAATCGTTCCACCGATATGAAAATCCTTGAAGGCTACTTGAACGCCAGCCATTGGGATGTAGCTGAATAAGAACAGCAGCACAACGGCTGGAAGAATCATCAGGTATTGCCATCGGTATTTAGAGAGTCTTGCTAGCATTTCATCACCTCTTTCAGCACATTAATCATCTTGTATTGCCATTATAGTTGAGGTCTGAAAGCGTAACCATATAACAACGATTGGATTTTTGTCGTTTTCATTGGAAGTTATTTTAATGGAACAATTTCAAGATAGTAGCGCTTTGCACCCATTAGTTGTGGCAAAAAAAGAGCCCCTATAGAGTGGGACTCTTCCGCAATACCTCCTGCTTAAATATCAAAAACCGAGCATACAGTAAGCTGTGCACGAAGTTCTTCCGCCGTAGCTGGCTTGTCGAGATCTTTTTTAGCAATGGTAATGGTTCTTGTTGTGCCACCCGACATATCGAAGTAGTTGTCGCTGAAGATGGCATCCCTTTCCTTGAAGTCTAGGCCAACGAAACGAGCATAGGCCTTGGCCTTCACAGTAATTACGAATTGCTCTTCTTCTTCGGTAAGTACCGCTTCAAGTTCAGGGTCAATGAAGTTAAAATGCTTCGGCTTAACAAACAGGACCGTTCCACCACTCTTCGTCTCACCGTCTACCTCAAAAGCGTATTCCAGATAAGTCTCACGTTTCTTACCTTTTGTATCCAGCATGTGGGCGAAATCAAGCTGCTCGAACTCAGCAGTGCTTAATGCGGAAATCTCCACTGACTTCGTGCCTTCCAACAAAATCTCCGATGACGTAGTGAGCAGTCTCCAGCGCAATTCGCCAACAACTTGCGCTCTACTTTCATTGGAGACATGAAGGGAGACCTTCGTTCCTTCTTCATGGGCAGAAACAAGAATCGGTGCGAAGAAATGTTTAGCTGCATAATGCATAGCCTTCCACCGGCCGTAATAGTCGATACTGGACCAAGAAGCTACTGGCCAGCAGTCATTCAACTGCCAATACAATGCCCCCATGCAGCGACCTCTATGTCTGCGCCAGTGCTCAACGCCGCAGCGCATCCCTTCCGCTTGGATCAGTTGTGAGGCATATAGAACAGACTCGAAATCTTTCGGATATTTGTAGGTCTCCCCGATATAGTAGAGAATTTTCTCATTCCCGGTATTGTTCTTCTGATGGGACTCCATAACATAAGAGAAGATATTACGATCCTCCGGCAGCGTGAACGATTCGATAGTCTTCAGGCCCGGAAAAGACTGCAGCCCGAATTCAGACATGTAGCGCGGATATAGCTTCCGGTAATCGGTAAATGGTTCCTTCCCATGCCAGACTCCCCAGTAATGCATATCTCCGTAATTCTCGTCATTTGGCTTGTCAAAGCTGCCTTTGGAGGATGGTGAAGCCCGCCAGTAGAAGGTGTTCGGATCAATTTGTTTAGCGATATTCGGTAGAAGCACCTCATAATGCTTAATATAATCTGCCTTTAGCTGCAGAGAATAATGCTTCTCCCAGTCCCATTCATCCCAGGCCAGTTCCTGCTCGTTGTTGCCACACCATAAGCCTAGCGAAGCATGATGGCGAAGACGTTTCATGTTATCGATGGTCTCATGCGTGATATTCTCCTCGAAAGCTTCGGTCAAGGCATAGATGCCGCACGCATACAGATGATCCTGCCAGACGATAAGACCATATTCATCGCAGAGATCGTAGAAATAATCATCCGGGTAATACCCACCACCCCATACGCGAATCGTATTGAAATTGGCAGCCACACAACTTTGGAGCAAGCGATCTGTGCGCTCCCTTGTCACACGAGGCAGAAGATTATCCTCCAGAATATAGTCGGCACCCGTAGAGAAAATAAGCACACCGTTGACTTCAAAAGCAAACGATTCACCCCACTGGTCTTCTTCCTGCTTCACTGTAATGGTTCTGAGTCCAATCCGTAGTTCTCTGCGATCTAGCTCCTGCACCTTTTCCTCAAGTACAACCTCTACATTGTACAGTGGCTGAGCACCGAGATTATTCGGCCACCACAGCTCTGGCTCGGTAATTTCCAGTGTAATATGATGATCCGTTCCAATCGTTTCAGACACACGATGCACAAGGCTTTGCCCCGCTGGTGTATGAACTTTGACTACAATTTCTCGATCAACCTCCAGCCAGCTCTCTGTCCTAACTCGAACATCCAGCTTGACCTTATCCTTCTCGTGAAATTGTGTAATATAAACATCATCAAGACGGGCACTGTTATAGCCCTGAATAGAGAGACTCCGCCAGATCCCCAGATCGGGCAGCTTCGGACCCCAATCCCAACCGAACATGGAGTGCGCTTTGCGCAGATGAGATATCCCCTCTACCGCATCCGCACATCCACTAAGCGGCAACTCCGCTTGCTTTCTTAGGGTGAATTCTACCGGGGAGCGGAAAATAGCATGAATGATATTTTCTCCGGCTATCAATACAGACTTAATATCCACTTCATAGGTCCGGTGCATATTGTCACTGTTCAGAATATTCGTTCCATTCAGGTAAAGCTCACAAAGCGTATCGAGCCCTTCACATAGCAGAAATACGCGGTCATGCTCTAGCACTCCAGCCTCCAGCTGAAAGGTACGTTGATATTCGTAATCATAATTGGACAGTTCCAGAACCTCATACTCCTGCTCACGGTAGAACGGATCTGGCATTTCTCCGGCATTCAACAAGTCATGGTAGACAGAGCCTGGTACGCTGGCCTCCAGCCATTTCGGTCCATCAAGCCGTTTCATTTGCCATTTCCCGTTTAGATCCAATAGATGCATTTATTACGCCTCCAATATGTGCTGTTTTATCCTCTCGCAGAGCAAGTGTATCAAGAATATCTATATATTTCTTGTGTTGTGTTATCGAGAATCATGTGCTATTTTAACATCATCAAATGCTGGAGGAAGAGCATGATCAAATACACCGAGGCAAGCCACATTAATCCCGAATTGTTGGCTGATCCCTTCTGGGTCGAGTCCCTAAGTCAGGTATCCCCAGAACACACTCATGACTTCTATGAATTTTTCATACTCACTGAAGGACGATGCCGGCATATCGTTAACGGGGCTACCCAGCTTCTCCAATCTGGCTGCCTTGTTTTTATCCGGCCCGATGATATACATCGCTATGAAGCTGACGGCGATAGCGATTGTCGCTTTCTGAACATTCCTTGCCGACAAAACCTCATTAACGATGCCTTTCATTATCTGAATGAAGAAGAATTCCTGCATGGGCTATTGAAGACTCCACTTCCTAGAATCGCCATGCTATCTCAACTGGAGATGGATGATTTCATTCGTTCTTTCGAGCGCATTCGAATGCTCTCTACCTTAGACAAGATAAAGTCCAGAATTTATCTGAAAGGAATACTCGTGGATACGCTTACCCAGCATTTCTTCTCTCCAGAAACCATCGAGCAGCCAGAATTCCCACTCTGGCTGGAGCATGCCGTTTCCAAGATGCATCTAAAAGAAAACTTAAACCGAGGCCTCCATGCTTTGTACGAGCTGTCGGGCAGAAGTGCCGGTCATGTTAACCGGGCCTTCCGCCAGTATTTGAACCAGACACCGACACAATATATCAACCAACTTAGGCTTAACGTGGCGCGTAATTTGCTACTTACTACTGAACTACGTGTAGTCGAAATCGCCCTGGAATCCGGCTTTGAGAATGTCAGCCATTTCTATCATCAATTCAAAAAGTATTATCATCAGGCTCCGCTAGATTTTCGCAAAAATACACATGCCATAACAAAAGGCTCCCCCTCTGCCTGAATGCAGAGAGGAAGCCCTTAGCCTTACACTAATTATTTCGAATTCCACAGTTCCATACGTTCTGCGTACTTCTGGTTAATGATTTCTTCAACTTTCTCATCTCCAGCCTTTTGCATATCCGCAAGCATCTTATCGAATACGGAGTTAGCTTCGGCTTCCGATGGAGCAATGATCACTCTTGTGATGCTTTGATCCATAATATCTTTTACCTTCTGTGCAGTCAGTGCTTCAGGTGTTCCGCCGTCAGGGCTCAGGTTGTCATATTCCGCTGTATCCCATACGGAGTCCCCAAGGCTCTTAATCGCCATCTGATCTACTTCACTGCGTTGATATTTAACCGCCATATCGTAAGGCTGTTCATTGGCATCCAGACCATTTTTAATAAACCATAACCATTTGCGGACACCGCTTTTCTTCACTGTGTCGTCCCAGTTTTCCTTGAAGCTATCCAAGAATGCAGGATCTGGTTGTCTCTTGCCATCCACCATAGTGTATTGAACGCCTTCTTGACCCCACAGCAATAAATGCTGTCCTTCATCACTCGCCAAGAAATTGAACAACTTCATTGTTTCTTCAGGGTGCTTGTTATTCTTAGTGATAGCGATGGCATCCCATCCAAGTGAGCTTCTTGGTCCAGATGTCGTTTGAGTAGGGTCTGTGCCTGGTGCCACAACCTTGTAAGGGAAGAATTGATTATCTTCGCCGCCATCCTTCTTCAAAGTACCATTCGCGTTACCTGGGTCCCAATATGCGCCTGGAGTAGAGAATACTGCGCCGGTAGCCAGCTTTTGAATCCAGGTTTGTGTTTTGCTGATAGCAAATTCTTTTTCGATCAGGCCTTCTCTGTATAATTTATTCACATAGAGCAGCATTTCACGATACTTTGGATCCTTAACATCATATTGCAATGTTCCATTGTTATC
>RCUU01000852.1_pt1 | contig 15896 bp, 15 predicted proteins | sample 2166211 | NCBI WGS metagenome assembly RCUU01 (sample SAMN09932620, study PRJNA488358) | compost metagenome | feature: garden; material: soil; isolation source: compost soil in phenylacetic acid-enriched culture | place: Germany: Experimental Botanical Garden Goettingen | collected 2016-01-27
GCATTGCCCACCTGCTTCTTCGCCAGCCCTAGTCGGAAAAAGGCTATCGAATCCGGCCGATCTCCACCCCTTTGGGTGAATTCGCCGAATTCCCGTCTACTTATCCCCAACTTTATGCGCATCTTATCCATATTAAAGAAAAGTGATAATTTGCCAAATAACAAAAAAGCGCCGGAGAGCGGCCTGCTCATCCAACGCTTACAACCTTACCTTAGATCTCCATCGCCGCAACCTGCTTGGTCATTGACCCGTATCCTTGCACCGACTGGGCAATGTAAGACAGCACGGTGTCACTCCAGCCGTAGACATAATAAGTCTGTTCATCCTGCTCAGGCACCATGGCATGACGGTAAGGGGCGATATCGATGACGAATGCTTTTACATCGGGGTTTACCTTCTTGCGGTACAGCTTCAGCTGCTGGTAGAACGGGCTGCCGCTGTTCTGCTGCTCATCGGTGATGATGATGATCTGATCTACCTTCGTGCGCTGCTCCAGCAGCTTGCGGACCGGGGCACCGGTATCGGTTCCGCCACGGGCATGAATCCGTTCCGCCTGCCCGAGGATACTGTCCCTCCGGGAAGGCTTCGCATCGGAAACCACGGTGTCGAAGAGCCAGAACAGCGACTTCCCTTGGGTTTTCTTATACAGAGCCAGAGCAAATACCGAACCGGTCTCCAAGTATTCCCCCTGCATCGAGCCGGAAATATCGAGAAAAATCGCAGTCCGTCCCGCCATATCCGGCAGGTTGTCAAAAGTGAGGTCAACAGCTTCCCTCAGCGCATCCCGGAGCTCAGGCTGCTGGACCTGACGGAACGCCGTAGCAAAGCGGAAAGGCAGTATTCTTGCCTTGCGCAGTGCATCCTGATCGACCAACCGGCTCACTACATAATCCAGATTCTTCTGATCTGCAAGCACGCCCGTCCGCAAAAGCGCATTCAGATGGCGGAGCAGCGCAAACGTCGGCATTTGATACAGAATGGCATTCCAGACTTCCTGCGATGGCTTGACCGCCCCCGTTACGGCTGAGTACGGAAGCTTGCCCCGCTCGATCCAAGCGATCTGCTCCCCGGCAGACCCGGCCTGCTTCAGCTTCTCCATGGCTTCCACCTGAGGCAGAAGCGCCAGATTAGCCTCCTGGCCGCGCAGGTAACGGAACAACGCCTGCTGCTTGAGATCCGCCGGCTTCGGATGAGCCGTGGCAATGGCGTCGCCGAGGCTGTAGCCACGGCCGCGGCCATTGTATTTCAGCGCCCAATGCTCGCTGATTCCCGCCAAGAACCGGTTGACCTGCCGTTTCACCGCCCGGCCGCCCTCCCCACGCCCCAATCCTTGCAGAACCGTCAGGAAATCGGACAGGTCAGACGGGATTAGCACTACCTTCATGAAGACTGTGGCGAACAAATCCGGACGGGTCCCGGACAGCACCGCCAGCCCGAACAGCGGCTGCAGTCTCATGAACCCTTCGCTGCGGGCATAGACCAGCGCTTTGGCCATAAACTCCGGCTGTTCAAGAGCCATTTGCTGATGCAGCTCCGCCGCGTGATCTAAAAGCTCCGGCTGGTCCGCATAGAACGTGTTGTGCATTGTATTAGTCAAAAGCATCTGCAGATACTGCTCTTCCACAGAACGCGTATAAGCAGGATATCCTTCCTGATTCCGGGCATTTGGCTTCTTGGAACTAAACAGCTTGGAAGCAAAGCTCATATTCATAACCTCCTAAATTCAATGCCGGTGAGGAAAATGTGGGACAGGTGTCTTGCAGGAGTCGAACCTGCCGTATTGCCCAGGGTAATTCATTGGTCACGTTGGAGTGTGAAGTAACCCGGCCCGGCGCCTCACCGGCTTGATGATTAATTCTCCGAGGAAAACAAGATTGGACAGGCACAGACTGCTCTACCACTGAGCTATTCCTTCAACTGAAGGAAGCTGGAGTCGAACCAGCGACAGGTCGCTTAACAGGCGAAGTAGCCCATCCGTGCGCCTCGGAGAATCTTTTCAAGTACAGCTCTACTTTGCAGCTTCGGCTGTCTTGTATCCATCTTCGCTTATTTTCTTCCCGGCGAACATGGCGGAAGTATTACGACCAAAGAGAAACTTCTCCATTTTCTCCAATTGCCGCCGCTGGTACAATAGAAGTTAGCTGTCTATTCTGTATGATCGGAGGCTGCCATGGCCAAGGAAAGCTTTGATAAGGAAATCCAGTTTCTGCGGATGCTGGTATTGACCAGCGGCGCTTACAGCCGCCAGCAGTTTGCCGACCGTCTCGGCATCTCGGTCCATACCTTCGATAAAACCCTGAAGAAGCTGAAGGAAGTCGCAAACACCGTGCTGGAACAGACGCCGGAAGCACAAGGCCAGGACTTTACCGATGCACTCCGGTTCAATTACTACGACTCGGCTGATCCCCTGCTGCTGTTTCTGTTCCAGGCCAAGTCGCTCAAAGAATCAGAAAGTCTGAGAATCTCACGGATTCTTGCCGCCCTGAACGATAGCCAAGAGCTGACCATGAAAGCTCTGCTGGACATTTGCTGCAGCGGGCCGGATCTGGACAGCGTTTTTCCCGATGAAAAAACGATCCGCAGCGATCTGAAGTATTTGGAGGAGGTAGGGGCGATTGTCAAAGGGGCAGGCCCGCGGCCTTACCGCTACCGGCTCAACAATGATCTGGTCCGGCAATTGTCCAGGGAGGAGCTGCTGGATCTCTTCGACTTCGTGGATATTATGGCCAATACCCAGTTGCCCTCTGTACAAGGCTATTTACTGCGCGACAGTCTGAAAAAAGAGCTGATCCGGCAGGAGGAGGAGAAGCAGGCGATCGAGCCTTTTTTATATAAATACCATTATTATTCCAGAATCCTGGATGAAGCCCACTTGTCCACGCTCCTCTCAGCGATCAGGGGCCGCCGGAAAATCCAGTTTCTCTATTTCTCGCCGAAAGCCGACACCAGCTACGCCTCCAAAAATACCAATCCGCTCTTCGAACGTGAATCCGGCGGCCGCCTGGAAACGGCGCTTCCCCTCAAGATCGTCTACGATCATCAGTACGGCAGATGGTATTTGCTCACCCATAGCAAACCTCTGGGTATCCGCAAATACCGGCTGGAAGGCATGATGCAAATTGAAGAAGGCGAGGCCGTTGCCGAGGAGTTATTCTTGGCCGAAAAAACTGCTCTGGAGCAGAAAATCTCCACCAGTTGGCTGATCGACACCGGGCGTCCCGTTACTGTCCGTGCCAAATTCCTGAATCCGCATCGCAACAGCTCTGCACGTAATTTTGTGAAGGAGCGTGTGCTGCTGCAAGGGCAGTGGGGGACGATTACCGAGGAAGCTCCGCACTTTTTTATCTATGAAATCACTGTGAACGGAACGACAGAAATCAAGCCCTGGCTGCGCAGCTTCGGCTCAAGCTGTGAAGTGCTGGCCCCAAGGCAGCTCCGGCAGGAGCTGGTGGCCGAATGGAAGGAGATTCTGGACTACTATGAATCCTTTTGAGAAAATCTTTAATTACCGCGTCATCTCCCGGATGGAGGATACCGGTGTTTTTCTCTCCACGGCGCATGAGCGGTCCTGGCTGAAGCTGATGCTGGGCCATCCTTCTGCTGCCGCTGCCTTTTCCGGGGTGACGCTAGAGAAGCTGCAGACCCTTTTGGCGCAGGAGGCTCCTTTGAATCTTGACGGGGATTTGATCCATAAGGCTTCGACCACAGAGGTACAGGTCTATCATCCGCTGGTGCGCGTGCTGCGCCGCAGTATTCAGCATCACCAAGGCATTCAGGTGAGCACGGGTCTGATCAACGGGCAACCCGGGCCGGAGCAGTCCGGTCTTCCCTACCGCCTCGAATATTCCATGGTCAAAAGAGAATGGTATCTGCTGTGGTACAGCTGGACACGCCGCGACTTCATGAGCATCCGGCTGAAAAAAATAGCAGCTGTGCGCGAAATTCCGGCTTCGCCCGAGCTTGTCCGCACGACTCAAGCCGAGATCCAGCGAATTCTGGAGAGTCGCAGACAGAACACCGTGATCGAGGTTCTCCCGGGCTACAACAGGGAATTGTCACGGATTCTCTACGCCTTTTCCTGTTTTGAGAAGGAGGTCCGGTATGACGGGGAGAAGGACACCTATTTCATCTCCTTAAGCTATCTGGGCAATGAAGGTGAATATGTTCTGTCCAAAATGCGCTTTCTGGGCAAACGGGTAAGGATCGTGGAAGGAAACTGGCTAAAAAAACGCATGCGGGAATCCGCTTTGAAGGCGCTGGCCCTTTACCATGCCTCCCCGGATCAGGCACCGCCGGGACAGGAATGATCCTCCGCAAAAGTGGACACAGTAACAGCAGGTCTGAGAAACACTGTTCACAAAACTTAAAGTGTATGCTTTCGCAGCTTACAAACTTTTAGGAGGATGTTAATGGACACTCACGAGTTCGTGGAGAAGTTTCAGGAGAACATGAAGAAGGCGGAGAAAAACAAGCGCCGCGGCAAAGGCTCACCGGAAGCCAGACTGGCCACCAAGCAGCACGGCACGAATAAATAGTTAAACGTGCAAGGGATGCCCGCAAGCCGGTTGGCTTGGACGGACATCCCCTTTTCATTGCTCTGACGGTAATTCAGGTTATTTGCTCAACTTCGCTACACTTGCCGCTACCTTTTCAAGCTGGGCTTTGCTCAGTGCTTTGTCCGGCGAGCTGAGAGTAACATAGCGGTCATCCAGCTTGAAGGTCAGCATCGGAATATCCGAAGGCGTATACCATTTGCCTGCTGCCCCGGTCGAAAGCTTCACTGTGGTGCCATCGTATTCATAGGAGTAATCCCGCGGCGAGATATCCACATTCATGTGGCTGAAGAGGAATCTAACGCCATCTGAGCCTTCGGCTACCTTCTGGAAGGTGTCTCCACTGGTCATTTGCAGCGGCGCATAGGCAGTTTCGAAGCCCTGGAAAGCGGCAAATGCCTTGGTGATGGCTTCTTTTTGCGCTGCACTGTACTGAACGGCAGCCAAAGTAATGGCTGAACCGCTGCCTGGTGTTGTAGTTCCCGCTCCCGAGCCCAGTACGACCTGATTGGTCGCAGGATCGAAGGTTACCGGTACCTTGAGCGCATCCGCCATCGCACGGACAGGCAGGTAAGTTTTATCATTATAAGTGATGGGCGCAAGCGTCTTGCCATTGTTGTCTACCGGTGTGTATGCGGCTCCGTTTACTTTGAACCCGATACTATGATTGAGGTATGCGCTGATCTTCTGCAGGTTGGTACCTGCATATACCCCCGCCGAGCCTGTAACTGCCATTCCGAATACCATGGTTGCTATGATCATTTTTTTGCTTTTCATTATTATCGTCTCCTTGTAAGTTCAATTGTTGTGTTCCTTGCTACAGATTCATTTAATCATGAACTTGTTTCCAACTTGTATCGTGATTGTAAAGAAGTAATTCCAAGGCCTGCGTTCATTTCCCCTTGAAAAAAAGCCCGTCTACCATGAAGATAGTGCGGGCTTGGGTATAACTATGGAGAAGCCTGCCTAACGGCGGCGGCCAGGAAGCGGTATGTTATATACCTCGCTGTAAAGGATATCCCGGAACTGCCGGAATTCCTGCTGTGTTGCCGGACGGGGACAGGTCATAATCTGCAGCGGCAGATCCGCCTGTCCTTCCCGCAGTGGAGGCTGCACATAATCAAAGGGATTCAGATGAAAACCCAGCCGCCCGTAAAAACCGATTCTGCGTGCTGCCAGCTCATTTGCCGGCGGCTCCACCTCCAGCACAATTGGCTTGTCCGTGTGAGCGAGATAATTCTGCATCAGCTTTTGGCCGATGCCGCCCCCGCGGATTTCCGGATTGACTGCAAGATGCTCGACAAACCTCAGCTCCGGGAATTCCCAGGCGGCCAAAAAAGCCAGGATACGGTTATCCGCATCGCGCTCAGTGTACAGCCGGTAATGGGGAAGGCTCAGCAATGCCTTTTGCCCACTGTAGGTTCTGATCTCATTGACTGGAAAAGAAGCTTCCATAATTGCATATATTTCGTCAAAAGCTGTTGGGTCCATGGTTATTTCCCTGCTTTCTGGGTAGTTTCCAAAAGACAAAAGAGCACACCGCACCTGGGAGGCTTTAACAACGGCATTTCTGCCGTTGTTGTATCCCTAGTCTTATTTCAGCTCAGCCAGTTCACTCGCCGTATCGGCCACATGCTCAAATGCACGGTTCAGCTCCTCCATGGCCTGCCCCTGATGCTGGGCAAAATCCTTAATCTCCCCGATGGACTCGTCCATCCGGAGAATGGCTTGCTTCATTGCAGCCAACTGCTCATGAATATTCTTGACGAGCGCATGGCTGTCATTGGCCAGCTTGCGGATCTCTGTGGCTACCACACCAAATCCGCGTCCCTGCTCGCCTGCCCTTGCTGCTTCAATGGCCGCGTTAAGGCCCAGCATATGGGACTGATCGGCGATTCTCCGGACAGACGAAAGAATTTCGAAGCTGCTCTCAATATCATTCACCATCGATCTGGAATGGCTAAGCAACCCGTCCAACCGTCCGTTGATTCCGATTCCAGACCGGGTAACCTCTTCCGAAGCAGCCGTCATCTCCTCAACCAGCGCAGACAGCTCCTGCGCCCCATTCTGCAGCTGTACGGTACGATGGTTCGAGACCATGGCCGCAATCACGCCGATCACTTCACCGTCTGCCGTTATCGGCACTGCCGAGGACAGATAGGATATGCCAAAAGCCTCCGGCCCCCTCTCCTCACGCTGCACTTGTCCGGTCTCCAGCGCCGCGTAGGACACGGTTCCCTTAAACTTTTCGATCGGCGCTCCCACTGGAATCTTGAAGTCAATTCTCTGCCCGGGCAGATAGGCAAGGATCCGCTCCTTGTCGGCGAGTACCATTGCGGCATCTTCCGCATAGGTCTTCTGAATTTCACTGAGCACATTCTGCAACTGCTGAAGTTTGTCCCATTCCATGGAGCATCAACCGCCTGTTCGTCTAAATAAAAGCCAGCTCTGATTATAACACCGATTACCCGATCGCCGGCATGTACACTTTATTACATTAATCAGCTGCCGTGTATCCAAATTCCACTTTGAACCGCTCCTCCAAACCGGCATAATAGCCGGCAGAGACCACCGGGCGCGAACCCCGTAGAATCTCGTGCAAGTAATGCGCGGGTGGAGCTGTCTCCGCTTTTTTCTCCACTACCACAAAAGTAACCGCATCTTCAAAGGCTCCGTTCTCCCGCTGCACCCGCACCACCGCTGGACGGTATAGTCCTTCATCCACGCCCTCTCTGGTATACAGATAATTTTCCAGGCATTCGCAGGATATCCGGTACAGCTTGCCTTCGGCTCTGCCGCCGCACTCCACCAGATCCGCACGTCCTCCATCCGCAAGCGGAAGGGTAAATGCCACCTGAAAGCCATCAAGTATACCCCGGCCCTCTGCATGCTTGAAGCTGTCCGCTCTTCCGGCCTGTTCAATCCGCTGCAGATCCATACAGCTTCCATAGGCAAAATAGAGGAACTCCCCCGCCTGCTTCAGCCTGTATAGCTTCCAGTCGCCTTCGGGAATGGCCGGTTGCCGCTGCGCATGCCTGTACACATATTGCCAAGCTTCAACTTTTCCGTTATCCGTGTCCGCTTCCGTCTTGATCCGCTCATATTCATTCCGCTGATCGCCGGGTCCGTAATAATCCTCCAGCTCATCCAGCCGGTGAAGCACAGCTTCCGTAACCTCATACAGCTCTCCGGCTACACTTCCTTCCTCTTCAACCAGCACCGGGTAGCCGAGACCTGTATCTTCAAGCCTCCCCCTGACCTGCGCATGCGCAGAGAATAATCTGCTGTCCCCCAGCCAATCATGATACTGTTCTCCCTGGCGCAGTGTGCCATAGACAAATACGAATTCCATCCAATCCCCCTCTTGCAGATCACGTTATCATCAGATTATAGCAAAATAAAAATAGTCACAGAACATTCTCTACTGCGATTCCCCTCGTTTAGCATCTGGTACTAGGATAACGTGCTATACTATACCTATTGAAAAAAAAACCATCACGTTTACATTAGGAGAGATTCATCTTGGACAATCAGCATTGGATTGCACCTGAATTCTACAATCTCACTTCGGAAATGGAACATCATCCAGCCGATAAGATTGCGCTTAAGTGGCTGCAAGAGAACGGAAATTACGAAGAAATCACCTACGGTAACCTCATGAAGCAGGCCAACCGCCTGGCGGGCGGGTTGTCCGGGCTGGGCCTTAAGCAGGGCGACCGGGTACTCGTCATGGTCCCACGCCGGATTATTGCTTATGTAATTTATCTGGCCTGCCTGAAGCTCGGACTTGCCGTTATCCCTTCCTCCGAAATGCTGCGGGCCAAGGACCTGGCCTACCGGCTGCGCCATTCCGAAGCCAGAGCCGTCATTGTCTGGTCTGAAGTGACCGGCGAAGTCAATAAAATCACCGAGGATCTGCCTGCACTCGATTACCGTCTCTCTGTCGGCGGTAACGAAGAAGAGCTTGGCAGCGGATGGACCGACCTGGAGGGCCTGATGGAAGGCCAGCTGGAGTCCTATACAGCTGTAGCCAGCCGCCGCGATGATATCGCCATTCTGGCGTACACTTCGGGAACAACCGGCAATCCCAAAGCTGTCGTTCATACCCATGGCTGGGGTTATGCCCACCTGAGGATTGTGTCGTCCCTGTGGCTGGATATCCGCGAGTCCGATACGGTCTGGGCCACAGCCGCACCGGGCTGGCAGAAATGGATATGGAGCCCCTTCCTGACCGTTCTCGGCAACGGTGCAACCGGCTTTGTCTACAATGGACCGTTCCACCCCGACCGTTATTTACAGCTGCTCCAGGATCAGGGCATCCAGGTATTATGCTGCACACCAACCGAGTACCGCCTAATGGCCAAGACTGAAGGTCTGGCGCAATATGATCTGCCGAAGCTGCGCTGCGCCGTGTCCGCAGGCGAGCCGCTGAACCAGGAGGTCATCAACACCTTCCAGGAGCATTTTGACATCACTATCCGTGACGGCTACGGGCAGACAGAAAGCACGCTGATCATCGCGGCTCTCAAGGATGAACCGATCCGGGTCGGCTCCATGGGCAAATCCATCGCTCCAGGCGTTGTTGAGGTCATTGACGAGGAGGGACAACCGCTGCCGGCAGGGGTCGTAGGAGATATTGCCGTGCACTTAAGCATGCCGGCTTTGTTCCAGAACTATTATAAGGACCCTGAACGCAAGGTAAACTGCTCGCATGGGGAGTATTTTGTCACCGGGGACCGGGCGCGCAAGGATGAAGACGGCTATTTCTGGTTCGAAGGCCGGGGCGACGATATCATCATCAGCTCAGGATATACTATCGGGCCGTTTGAAGTGGAAGAAGCGCTGATGAAACACGCTCTAGTTAAGGAATGCGCCGTAGTGGCCAGCCCTGATGAGATTCGCGGCTCGGTGGTCAAAGCCTTTGTTGTGCTGAAGGACCATAGTGCCGGTACACCAGAACTGGTAAAAGAGCTGCAGTCCCATGTCAAAGAGTGGACCGCACCTTACAAATACCCGCGCAAGATTGAGTTTATTGCGGATCTCCCGAAAACCGCCTCCGGCAAGATCCGGCGTGTCGAACTGCGGGAGCAGGAAAAGAAGGCTGCACAGGAATAACTGCAGTAGTAAAAATATGGCCGAATACTTTTAGAACAATAAAACGGGGGCCTTCCTCTTTATGGAAGACACCCGTTTTTTTGTATATGCGTGATAAATAAACACCTTTTAATCCATTATTCCGACCAATACTTTGCCCCGGGATTCAGCGCCGCGCCCACTTCGCCTTCCAGAACCAGATCGCAGTCCAGGTAACCTTCCTCATCCAGAAAATAAACCTCCTGTTTATAGAATTCGCAGAGGGTCTCCAGGAATTTCTCCGGGGAATCGTACATCACGACCAGGTCACCGTAGTCATGCAGCAGATCGCAGATCCGTTCGGTTCCATCCTCACTCTGAAAATAACAGATGAAGTCACTTCCGTAGTTGGTCAGGACCGGCAGCACGGTTCCGCCGCCGCTGTAGCCCTTTTCCTCCAGGATGCTTTCCAGCACCTTGATTTCCTGCGCATACTCCTGAATATGAATCAACCGGTAACCCGGGATGAACTCGATCAGGCTGGGCTCTTCTTCATCGCTGCTTGTACCGGAAACCTGGCTATAGATCACCTGCAAAAGCCTCGGCGCATCCGGCACGATGCCGCTGATCGCAGGCCGCCCTTCTCCTTCCCCGCTCCCTAAGCTGGCAATATAGTCCGGGCGCAATTGGGCGGACCGCTCAAGATATTCCTGAAATAAGCGTGTTAATAATTCAGTAGCTGAAGATTTATGCATGTTGTCTCCTTTGCAAGATCAGATTAGGGAATCGTTAAAAAACGGAGCGATAGGGAATCCTCCCCGTCTCTCCGCTCTATTGTCCATCTTTATTTAGTGGCCGAAGCCCACATTTTCTGCAGCCAGGCGTCAAAATTCTCGCCCTTCTCACCTTCATAAGCATCGTAGACGTCAATCCGCATCTTCTTCAGCTTTTCCTTGAACTCTTCATACGAATGGTCCCGCGGAAGACTTTTCTTGATGCGCAGCACAATCTTGGATATGCCTCTGAACAGCTCAGGCTTGTTCTTCGACGGTACAGTGACCTCTTCACCGAAGGCCTTCAGCTTCTCGTATGCAGCTTCTTGGACGGTATATACAGGATCGCTGACCATCAGACGATTCAGAATATCGATAATTTGTTTATGGTTGTAGCGGCCAAGCTCCTCCACGGCCTCAAGACGCGCTCTCCAATCGGCAGAGCGTCCGGCAGCCTTCTTCAATTCCTCGTAATTCTCCGGCAGCCCGTTGTTCATTTCTTCATTATTCAAACGTTACAATCCCCTTCTTGGTTAAATCTGCTGGTCGTACAGCAGGCCTGAAATTTTGAAAATTCCAAGGCGCAGCTTATATAGTGCATTCTACCGTACTGCACTCCTTCATTTCAATCTTTTACACCAATATTAATACGATATCGAAGCCGGGAAGGCGGTTCGCCCGGCTGTAGTTTGTGACACTGGCTGTCTAGCTGCCTACTCCAGGTACCACCTTGGAATAGATCTCCGGAAACCGTCATAATCCCTCAGCGCGAGGCGGCAGCGGTCCATCATATCCTTAATGTCGGCAGCGCCATAGGGAATCGACCATTTGATGGAATACAGCGAGGTATATGCCACATACAGGGCCTGTCTTTTCCAAAAGTCCTCCGGCGGCGTCCCCCCGAAGTACCCCTCCAGCTTCCCCTTAGCAAAAGGTATGCTCCGCTCTCTATCGAAAATCTGCAGCTTATAGAACTCCTCCGCATAATCTCCGATGTCCCAGCGGTTGAAATCAATGACGCCAATCCTTCCTTCAGGGGTGCAGATCAGATTGCCGATATGGAAATCCCCGTGATGATGCACCTTCTCCACCTGATGAATCACGCCGATATTCTGCTTAACGAAGGCAATCACATGCTGCTCACCCTCCAGATGATACGGGCAATCCTCATATTCCCTGATTCTTGAGAGAATCTTGGCCTGCATGTCCGCTTCCCAGTGGGGCAGCTCCTCTTCAACCGGGATTGAGTGCATCTGCTTCAGAATCCGTCCGGATTCTGCACCCAGGCGGTACTGCTCCTCAGGCGGCAATCCGGGCAGACGCTCCTCCAGGGGCACGCCCTTCACCCAGGTAAGCAGCATATATACGTATCGTTCGCTGCCTTCACTTGTACAGCATATTCCACAATCGACCGCCCGGGACATCGGGAAATCCAGCCCGTTAAAACGCAGAATTGCTTCATATTCCCGCTGTTTGCGGTGAAGCGAACCGGCCGGCGACAGTCTCAGCAGCAGCTTGCGCCCCGCCTGATCCTCGACGTAGAACTTCCGGTCACTTGACCAGCCTTTCAGCACCGGTTCTATTTTTGTCCACGACTCTGCTCCCGGTATTCCGCTTATGGCATCCATTATTATCTATAACCTCCTTGCATTTCATTCCTGCATATCCGCGTCTGGCGGCACCGGTTCACCCGCCTTCACCAGCACCTTGCTGCCCAGCAGGAAAAACCCTTGAACAAACATCAGCAGTCCGGTGAGCATCAGCATCCATTCAATTTTCACCACATCAGCCAATGGACCAAAGATCAGCATACCAAGCGGCATCATGGAGCTGGAGATCATCCCCAGCACACCGAATACTCTGCCCAGGTAATCTGGCTCCACCTTTTCCTGCAGCAGCACAGTGGACGGGGTATTGAAGAACGGCATCGCCAGTCCAACCAGCCCCATGAAGAGCAAGTAAATCCAGAATACGGGGACAATGCCCAGCGCAAACGTGAATGCGCCCATCGCAAGTGAAGACATCGTCATCGTATATACTCTGTTGCGGAAGCCCTTCCAGCCGGCCAGGATCAGCCCCCCAAGCATCATCCCGATGGAAAAGGTGATCTCGATGGCCGTAAGCCGCCAAATATCATCACCAAAGGTCCGTGTAACCTGCAGCGGGGTCAGAAAAGCAACCGGCGCAGCCAATATAAGGAAAAAGGCCATGAAGATAAAGAAGGTCCGGATATAGTTGTGCTGCTTAATATAGCTGAAGCCCTGACGCATATCATTGAAGTAGCTCAGGGTCTGTTCTGCGGCAGCTTTGGCATGCAGCGGTACCTTCACAAAGAGCAGCATCGTAGCCACAGCCAGCGCCGCCGTAATCACATCGATGAAAAAGATCACCTCGATGGAAGCCACGGTGAGAAGCGCGCCGCTCAGCATCGGGGACAGCAGCATGATCAGGGCTTGAATACTCCCGTTCGTGCCGTTCACCTTCGTAAGCTGCTCCTCTGGCACGATCTGGGGCAGCATCGCACCTACGGCCGGTGTCTGCACTGCGGTTCCCAGTGCCCGTACCGCCGAGACCACAAACAGCAGCCACATCTCGTCATAGCCCATCAGGAACAGCAGCGCCAGAATCAGCGTCGCCGCCGCGATGCAGGAGTCGGAGAGGATAATCAGCATTTTGCGGCTGTACCGGTCTGCCCATACTCCGGCAAAAGGAGACAGCAGAAACGTCGGCACAAACCCGCAAATAATCGAAATCGTCATCATGAGGCCGGACTGGGTATTCAGAGTGATATACCAGAGGATCGCATACTGAACCAGTGAAGAGCCAAATAAAGAGATCGTCTGGCTGGTCAGAAAGAGCACAATGTTCTTTTTCCAGTTCAAAGGCATGTGTAGAGGAACACTCCTATTCTCTGTACATTTTGCAGCTATCTTAGCATAGTTTGGGGGTATTTGGAAAAGGAAAAGCCCGCTTTTGCCTCCGGTTTTAATATTAGTGAAGCACGGGGCCGCTGGTGGCATTACTAATGAACTCCAATCATAACAGCCCACGCTTCCGGCGTGGGCTGTTATGATTATGGTAGATTCCGACAGGGACAGGAACATCCGGCGCTCCACCGGAAACCAGGAAGAGGCTGCAGCTTGGAAACCCGATCAACCCACACAGTGGGTCAACCTACTGGAGTTCAACTCTCCGTATACTTGAGCAACGGTTATTTTGGCATGACAGCATTCTCTAACCCCGTACCCAGCTTTTAAAAATACAGCCCATATCCGTAAATCAACGTCACCAGCAGCACCGCCACAAGGATGCCCGGCAGCAGATTAGCCACCTTGATCTTGGTAATCCCTAAGAGATTCAAACCGATGGCCATGATCATGATTCCGCCGGCCGCTGTCATTTCTGTAATTATGCTGTTCATCAAGGCTTCGGGGACGAAGCGGGTAATCTGTGTGGCACCCAGGGCAATCGCACCTTCATAGAGAAAGACGGGGATCGCGGAGAACAACACGCCCATTCCCAAAGTGGAGGTCAGCAGAATGGAAATAAATCCGTCCATGATGGCTTTGGTATACAGAATCTGATGGTCCCCCTTCATCCCGCTGTCGAGTGCGCCCAGAATCGCCATTGCACCAACCACGAACACCAGACTTGCTGTGACAAACCCAAGTGAGAGGCTGCCCTGTTCACCCGAGCCCATTTTACGCTCCAGCCATTCGCCTACCCGGTTGAACTTCTTATCAACATCAATGAGTTCGCCAACTACTGCTCCGACGACAAGACTAAAGATCACGATCAGGAAGTTTCCGCTTTTGAAGCCCATCTGGATGCCCAGGACGATAATCGCCAGGCCAATCCCCTGCATAACTGTGTTTTTCATACTCTCCGGAATCCGCCGCAGCAGCTTGCCCAGAAGTGTTCCGGCTATAATCGCAATTCCGTTAACTAAAGCACCAAGTAGTACCATCTTTTTTGGTTCTCCCCCAATTTTCCGTCTCTCTTCTAGCCTAGGGGCAATGGGCTATTTCATCATCCTATTTCCCGCAGTATTTTTTCTTGACTCATTCGCAGAGTGTCCTTTACCTCTTTAGTCTACCAACTACCCTGACTGCGTCAATAGTCTATCTTTAATGTTATATACTTTCTAGGGGAATTCCGTAGGAATCTAGTCTGCAAAAGTTGGGATCGTCCAGAAAATTGACAAATTTCGGGTTTCGATGGTACGCTCAAAGTGCGTTCTCTAAACCGAACGGAATCTCAGAAAGCAGTGCAAATCCAAGTAAGGAGATCTTCTATGAGTGACGGGTATGCCCTGGATACAAAGAGCTTTTCCAAGGAGCTGAGGCTTCTTCTTGAAGTGCTTAATACTGGCGACATCGATGAAACGGCAGAACAGAATCCACAAATATTCACGGATATCGAATGGGAGCTATGGGTAAGGTTGTCCCTGCATCATCGCGTGTTTCCTTACATATATCCCAAGCTCAGCAGGATGCGTGGAGAGCATGTACCGCCGGAGGTTACCCAGCGGTTGAAATGGGAGTACCGCAAAAACACTGTTCAAATGCTCCAGCTTAGCGGGGAAATGGGTTACATTGGCGAGGAGCTGGCGAAGCTGCAAATACGTTCCCTGTTCCTGAAAGGACCAGTACTTGCCCAGGAGCTGTACGGCGACATCTCGCTGCGAACCTCGCGTGACCTCGATTTCCTCGTGCCGATGGCCCAACTGGCCGAAACGGAGTCGCTGCTCGTCCGTCTTGGTTATGTGAAGGAGGAAGACTTCGAAAGCATCCTGGGGGACTGGAAATGGCGGGAGCATCATACCACGTTCAATCATCCGGACAAAGGGATCAAGGTGGAGGTGCATTGGCGCCTAAGCCCCGGTCCCTCTAACGAACCGGAGTTCGATGAGCTATGGAGACGTGCGCGGACCAGCAGCCACTTCGGGCATAATGTTCATTATTTGGGCAGTGAAGACCTGTTTCTTTTTCTGGCGGCCCATGGGGCTCGCCATGGCTGGTCGAGGCTAAGATGGCTGCTGGATATCCGTCAGCTGCTGCTGCGTAAGCCCGACTCCGGCAAGCTGACCGCACTGCTGCAGCGGTACAATTACAATGATGTCGGCGGGCAGGCACTTCTGCTCGCCGCCGGTCTGCTGGCAGCGCCGGTCGAGCCCGCGCTGGAGGGCCTTACGAAGCGGCCTAAGGCGCGGCGGATTGCCCGGCTTGCGCTTTTCTATGTGGAACGCATGATCAATCTGCATAATCCCCCTCTGGAGCCGGAGGTCCGGCGTCATTACAAATATTACCAGCCGGCGATCATGACGCGCTGGCATCAATTTTTGTATGTTGCGGGCTTCCTGTACCCGTATGCGGTAGATGCCAAGACGCTGCCGCTGCCGAAGAAGCTCCATGTGCTCTACTTCCCTTTACGCCCTTTTTTATGGACCTGGCGCAAAGTAAGCGGCCAGGAGAAATAAGGGGCTTCAAGGGTTCGA
>RCUU01000856.1_pt1 | contig 15812 bp, 10 predicted proteins | sample 2166211 | NCBI WGS metagenome assembly RCUU01 (sample SAMN09932620, study PRJNA488358) | compost metagenome | feature: garden; material: soil; isolation source: compost soil in phenylacetic acid-enriched culture | place: Germany: Experimental Botanical Garden Goettingen | collected 2016-01-27
AGTCATAGAAAATGGTTCATTGCGTTGTGTTGTACAATTCACATGGAGTTACATGGATTCAACGATTAAGCAGCAAATGATTTTACATGCTGGGCATCATCGTGTCGATTTCGTAACGAAGGTAGACTGGCATGAAAAACAACAGCTAATGAAAGTAGCATTCCCTGTAGCCATCCGAGCTACCGAAGCCACTTATGACATCCAGTTCGGTAATGTTAAGCGTCCAACGCACTGGAACACTAGCTGGGATTACGCAAGATTCGAGACCGTAGGTCATCAGTGGGCAGACTTATCTGATCGCGGTTATGGTGTTAGTTTGCTGAACGACTGCAAATATGGCTATGACATCAAGGATCATGTGATGCGTTTGTCCCTAATCAAATCGGCGACTCACCCTGACCCTGAAGCGGATCAAGGCGAGCATACATTCACATACTCTATCCTGCCGCATGCTGGTGATTGGCTACAAGGAGACACCGTCCGTCAAGCTTGGTCCATCAACAATCCACTGCGGAGCACCAAAGGGCAAGCTGAAGTGGAAACAAAGTCCATGATTCATCTTTCTACGAATACGGTGATGGTCTCTGCCCTTAAGAAATCTGAGGATGGTCAAAAAATAATCGTACGTGTTCACGACTATTCCGGCAGCCGCCAGCAGATTGAGATGACCAGCGACTTGAACATTATTTCGTGGCAAGAGTGTAATCTTATGGAGCGTCCTGAAGGTGAGGTTCATACTGAACCTGTTATTCCTTTTGTACTTGAACCCTACGAGCTTAGAACATTTGAAATCGAAGTGTCCGTAAAGAAATAGATAGCAATATACAAAATCGGGATGTCCCTGTAGCCAAGTATAAAAGGCTATGAGGACATCCCGTTTTGTATTTTTTCAAGATTATTTCTTACAAAGTTAAGTATACACATTGTGCAACGAGTTAACTTGGCGTATACTCCAAGTAAGGGAGAGATGTATATGCGAAGAATGAGGAAAATCACAATATTCACAGGTATTGGATTATTGAGCCTTGTTTTAATTGCCATTTTTACGATTAGCGCTTTTGTAATCAAAAGACCGACGACCACTACCCCCATCATCGCGGAAGTGAAGCCTTACGAGTGGAATAAAGTCAAGCTAGGCGGAAAGACCATTTCAAGTGATGGATCAGAGTATTTTATTTGGAACAAAAAGGGGGAAACTAATAACTGGATCATCTTCTTTTCCGGAGGCGGGGCCAGTTGGGATGCCCAAAGTGCTGCACACCCAATCAAACTCATGAACTTCATTAAAGGTGGAGATACAGGCAACTATTTCCCCAACATCCCCTTCTATATGCTGACATTGCTGAGAGGCATGATGGATACGGATAACCCTGCCAATCCTTTTCATGGCTGGAATGTGGTCTATCTCCCTTATTCGACCGGTGATTTCCATATCGGTAACCGCACAGTTGAATATAAAAAAGAGGACGGCAGCACCTTTACAATGCGTTATAACGGCAGCAATAATGTGCGAAGCAGCCTTGATTGGATATATGCCAACGTGGAAAAGCCCGGCAAACTGTTAATTGCAGGTGAAAGTGCTGGCGGGTTCGGGTCCGCTTTCTGGGCTCCTGAGATCGCCTCTCATTATAAAGACTCCGAGATCTTCCAATATTCAGACAGCTCCTTCCTGAAATCAGACAAATGGCCACATGTTATGAATCAGGAATGGCATGCAGACTTCGTGAAGAACTTCGGGTATGCCCCCGAGGCAGATATCATTGGGGCAGCTTTTAAAGCGAACGGGCATCTGTTGCCTGAGGGTGCGGTAATATTGCAATCCTACTCTGTATTTGACGAGATCCTGATCCACTTTCAGAACAACATCAACGATTACAAGGGGCCTAGAGATCAAAGCATCATTAATAAATGGTCACAGGAAATGCGGCAATCTGTATCTTCTTTGGCAGCCACTTTACCTAATTACTATTACTATCTGACCGATTATGGGCTGAATGCTACGAAGGGAACAACCTCGCATACTTTTGCAACCAGAGAGACCTTCTTTCAGGCTGAGCAGGATGGGGTGAAGCTCTTGAAATGGTTGGGGGATGCGGTCAACCAGCAGAAGCCCTATTCAGTAGGCAGCAAGTTCCTCACAACATCGGAACCAGCTCAGAAATAGTGCTAGAAGTGCGGAACACTTGCACAAGACAGGAGAACAAATCAATGAACTTACGTGAAAAGCAGATGCAAATGACAAAGGAGATCATTAAGGATACCGCGCTGAGCTTGTTCTGTGCTCAAGGGATTGAGCGCACTGATATGGCTCAGATTGCGGAACAAGCCGGCGTCTCCCGGCGTACTTTGTATCATCATTATAAGGACAAGGAAGAATTAGCCGCTCAAATCTATGTCCTTAACCTGGAGCGGATGTTTGGGCAGCTACTGTTTGATTTTAATTTTGAGCAGCCCGTTCAATCACTGGAAAATATTCTGGATAAATATCTGGCGCTGAGAGATCATCAGGAGTCACTAATCTACTATGATGCGATTTTTGGAGTCTACTACAGCACCCTTTCCAAAAATCCTGCGGAACTGCCTGATTTTAAGAAGGCTATGGAAGGCTGGTATTCACGGCTTGTACTGCTTGAGACCATTTCTGTGGCTCCGGAGGAAAAGAATAAGTGGCTGGACATTCTGCAGAAGTCCACCCACCTGTATTTCATGTATTTACAAAAAGCCGTGATTATTACTCATCAACGGGGTGGTGTGGTTACGGAGGAAGATCGGGCAATGGACCGACAATTCAAGGATTTCATCATGTTTGGCGTACGGCATTCCCAGGATAGCAGTACCCCTTAACTTCACTTAAGAGGTACTGCAAGAGACAGGTAACCTGACGATAATCGTCGTTCCCTCTCCCACCGCACCATCCACCTCAATGCTCCCCTGATGCAGGGAGACAATTTTTTTAACGATCGCCAGACCCAGACCGTTGCCATTGTTGTTTCCGTTCCGTGACTTGTCAATTTTATAGAATCTTTGAAATACGGCGTTAAACTCTTCCGGGGAAATCCCGATCCCATTATCGCTGATAGTGACGCATACTTCTGCTGCACTACTGTCCATACTGATGTGGATTTTCCCGCCTTTTGGTGTGAACTTAATGCTGTTGCTGAGCAGATTCATCCATACTTGCTTCAGCTGATCTTCATCCGCCATAATTTTGACAGCTGCTGGCAGCTCTAAATCAATAACGATACCTTTGGCTAACCATTGCGGCTCACAGGTCACAACAATTGTTCTAATCTGCTCGTCCAGATGGAAGGAACCTGCTTTAAATGGATGATGCTCGGAATCCAGTGAAGCGAGCTTCAGCAAATTATCACTTAACCTCGACAGACGTTCACTCTCCGCAATGATGATATCAAGATATTCGTTACGTTCCTCTTCCACAATTAAATCATTATACTGCAGCGCCTTGGCAAAGCCAGAAATAGAAGTAAGCGGTGTCTGAATTTCATGAGAGACATTGGATACGAAATCCTGCCTCATCTGCTCTAACTGCTTCAGCTCCCCAGCCATCTCCACATAACTTTGCGTCAAATCCCCGATCTCGTCCACACGGTTCACTTTTAAATCTACCTCGAAATCACCCTTGGCCAGTCTTTTTGTTGCATGCGTCAAAGCTTTGATCGGCTCCACCAAATATCTGGCAGCAATAAAAATGCATACACTACCTAGCAAAAGCACGAGCAAAAGCACAAAGAGCATCATCTGGTTGACGATAATTTCGTTTTCGGCAGAATACTGCAAGAACATCGCACGCCACTCCCCCTTCAGCATAAAGGGCATCCCGATGAACGTATCCTTCTCATCCGCAGAGGAACGATAGATTTTTCCCTGCAACACTTGCTTCACAGCTTCGGGGGTGATGGTGACTGCAGAACTATCCTTGAGTCCATAAAAACTATGTTCCCCGGACAGATTGTACAGGTGGATAGGGTGTGCGGATATCTTAACCATACTGTTCAGGAACTCGTCTGTGTCTTTAGGCTTGGCGTCATCATAGCGGTGAATGATCTCCTTGCCCACTTCGAACATTTCATTCTGTCCCTTCGTACTTATTTGTTGCTGAAAAACATACAAACCAATGAAAAAGGAACAGATTAGACTAAAAATAATGATGCCGAGAAACGTGAGAATGACGCGTACATACAATGTTTTGATCATGACTCAGGTATCAGCCGATAGCCAAGGCCGCGGGCCGTTTCGATTAGAAATCGCTCGTCGTTGCCGCTAAATTTCTCCCTCAACCGACTGATATGCACATCTACCGTCCGCCCGTCTCCTTCATAGTTTAATCCCCAGATTTGCAAGATCAACTGTTCTCTGGTGAAGATTTGCCCAGGGTGACTGGCTAACAGAAACAGCAGCTCAAATTCCTTCAAAGGAATCGTGACGGGTTCATCACCACGCATGATCTGAAAAGTACGGCGGTTAAGAGTCACATTGCCCAGCTGCACAGACTGGGAAGAAACAACCAGCGAACGTTTAAGCAGCGCTTTTACGCGCATCACCAGTTCAAGCGGATCAAAGGGTTTGGTCAGGTAATCGTCCGTACCGAGTTGAAACCCTTTCACTTTATGCGCAGATTCCGCTTTGGCCGTCACCATGAGAAGGGGGAGGTTGGCATCATAGCGCCTGATTTCCCTGCACAGATCCCAACCATCCAATCCTGGCATCATAATATCTAGAATGACGAGATCGACTCGCGAGTTCTCTATCATAGACAACGCCTTGGTGCCGTCCCTGGCTTCTTTGATGGAAAAACCTTCTTTTCGCAAAAACAGTGACATCAGCTTTCGGATGTTATCATCATCATCCGCGATAAGTATAGCAGCCACGATCATCCTCCTCTCTTAGACATATATTATATATGAGATGTTCTTAGCAAGAAATGGCGTTATCCGAACTGCCAACCCAGCAGATTCCAATAGTAAAAAAATAGAGTCATCGCTACAGCCGAAAGCGCTACCAGAGTGTAATGCACACGCTTTAAAGCCGTCCAATACTTATTCTTCCAAACCAGTATAGCCGAGATAAGCAAAGCTAGGGTCAGAACCATCAAAATGACCGGCATAACCAAACTAAGAGAAAGCGAAAGACTGATTCCGCTGAGCTTTTGCATCGTATCCATCGACATAATCACCATAAATATCGTGACGAAAGATAGCAGCGCCCAACCCGCAGTTCCCGCGGAGAGTCGGATGGCCCACTTTTCCGGAGGCGTCATCGCCTTGATCTTACGTCTGGAGAAGAGTAGTCCGAGGAATGCCGTAATGAAAACCAACCCCGAGACGCCGAGCACGTTAAACCAAAACTTATTCTGATCCAAAAGTGGCGTACGCTCCAGGGGCATATCCGGAACAAAATCTAAAAGCATATGTGTAACCTTACCAGAGTCATCCGTGCGGAAGCCGATTTGTTCGGTACCTCCCTCATGTTGAAAGAGATTCAATCCGATTTCTCTGTATAGCTGTTGTTCACTACCACTTCCCAAGGATAGCTTATTATCCACAACCGAAACATTCAGCTGGGCAAAAAAGTTAAAAAATTTATCAATATCACTGATGTTTCGGCGTGTAAATTGATAGGAACCAGCGTACTTCTGAACAGATTCCGTAGAAGCGGAGAATTCAGGCTGCTTCGTTTCAGGAGCGGGATAATACCGATTAAAAAAAGCCTGGATTAAGCCTGCCGCAGATTCACTGCCCTGACCACCGTTGTAGGAGACGAAGATGCCTACATGCTTGGCAGGCGCAAGATACAATTCCGTATTAAACATAGGATCAGAACCACCGTGAGCGATTAGCCTAAGACCGTTGATTCGTTTCTCCGAGAACCCAAGATCCACGCCCGGCAGTCGTTTATCGAATTGGAACGCGGTTGAATGCATTAGTTCTGCAGTCTCGGGTCTCAGAATCTGCTGGTCACCATATTTCCCGTTCTGCAGATGGGCAATCATAAAATGTGCCATATCTACTGCAGATACAGTACCCGAACCGGCAGGACGAAAGCCCCCTTCATAGGTAGGTGTGTCTGGAACAAAACTGCCCTTCTCGTTCTTGTACCCCACAACTTTGTAGGGTATGAATGACTCAGGCAAAGGCTCTACTACCGTTGAATATTTCATATCCAGCGGATCGAAAATATACTTTTTAATATAGTCATTGTAAGGAACGCCGCTAACCTCCTCTACAATCAGGCCCGCAAGAGTAGCACCATAGTTGGAATAGGAACTTATCTCTCCAGGCGGTCTCACCCTTGCCAGCCGATGTTTGTCGAGTGTTTCCGAGATTGACCCCGGCAATTTGGCAGGGTCTGTGGTGATTTGATAACCAACTCCTCCCTCTTCGAACCCTGCTGTATGTGTCATCAAATGACGCATCGTGATAGGCTGGGGATAAGTAGCAGGGATCTTCACTGATTTAAGGTAAGTGTTAATATCCGTATCTAAATCAATCTTTCCCTGTTCGACCAGTTGCATCACCGCTGTCCAGGTGAACAGCTTTGTCGTTGAAGCGATTCGGAACATGCTGGTTGTCGGGTCAACCTGAGCCGCTTGCTCCAGATTGGAACTGCCATAACCTTTGGCCAATATAATCTTGTCGTCTTTTATGATAGAGATAACCGCTCCTGGAATTTGAAGCCGGTTCATATCTTCTTCCATGATTCCATCAACGAGGGCAGTCAGCCCTGCGGTATCTTCGAGATTGGCGGATGCTTCCATCTGCGATCCCGACGGCTCGGTTTGACCCGTCTCGGCCGTGGCTTGTTTCCCGGGAAATACTAGGCTTATGCCTAACCCAATCACAGCTAATATCGTCAGACCAATGACTAACCTTTTTTTCATCGTTGTTAACATTATTATCCTCCGTATCATCATTTATTGAGCTTGGATGATCATCCGCCTAACACTTATAGAGGTTATCAGAGTATTGTGAATAGAACGTTAACAAGACTATAAAAACAAAACAGACTGCTATCCGCCGCTTATAACGACAGATTGCAGTCTATTTACACCTTTCACAAGCCCATACCGCTCTCGCCCACATCATCAATGGGCAGGTATTATATTATTTCTCGGGATCGCTCACTTTAACGAGCATTTTTCCGAGATTCGCACCTTGGAACAGTTGTAGGAAGGCTTCAACCACATTGTCGAAACCTTCGACAACCGTTTCTTCATATTTTAATTTACCCTCTGCCAGCCATTTACCGAGCTCTTGAAGTCCTTCTGATTGCCGGGCAGCATAATCACTAAGAACAAATCCTTTGATAAGGGAGCGCGTCTTGATCAATCTGCTCTGAATACGTGGCCCTATGTCTCCATCTGTACTGTTGTAGGAAGAAATAGCACCACATAGTGGAATACGTGCATAATCATTAAGTAAATTCATCACAGCGTCTGAAATCGCTCCACCCACATTGTCAAAATAAACATCAACACCGTTTGGACATGCTTCCTGTAATGCCTGACCTAAGTTCTTCGTTGTTTTATAGTTAATTGTTGCATCGAAGCCAAGTTCTTTCAGCAAATACTCGCATTTGTCATCACTGCCTGCGATCCCAACGACGCGAGCACCTTTGATTTTGGCAATCTGTCCAACGAACATTCCTACGGAACCCGCTGCCCCAGACACGACGACCGTCTCTCCTTCTTTCGGTTGCCCGATATCAAGTAAACCGAAGTAAGCGGTGAGCCCTGTCAAACCAAGAACACTTAAGTAAGCTGATACAGGTGCAATCGAATCATCGATTCTGGTTACTGCTTTAGCGTCTACTGTATTATATAGCTGCCAGCCCAGCATACCGATGACTTTATCACCGGCTTTGAATACATCCGATTTCGATTCCACAATCTCTCCCACAAGTCCGCCGGTGATTACTTCATTTAGCTGATAAGGAGGAACATACGATTTAGTATCATTCATTCTTCCACGCATGTAAGGATCTACCGACAAGTACAAAGTGCGGACAATAACTTGTCCCTCTTTTGCTTCAATTAGAGGAATGTCTTTAAAATCGAAATTATGTGGTGTTGGCATGCCTACAGGACGTGAAATTAACAGGACCTGTCTATTTTGTTGCCGATTCATATAATCACTACTCCATTTATATTTATTTTTTGATACTGCATATTACTATTACCCAACTATTAAGTGAATTATCAGATGGTTATAAAGCTATCAAACAAATATGGGTTTCTGGATGTATTATAAAGTGTCCAAGTTCATTCTCATGAACCGATGGAGCCGCATATGTTGTTCTCCCGTTGGCGATGAAGATAGCAAATCATTTAATAGAGTCTTTCCGTCCTAGGGTTCATTTCTGTATAATATACCAATCAGTATTAGTGCGGTTTTAGTTATACGGAGGAGGAAGAGCTGAAATGGACATTAATAAGTATGAGAATCTAGTTCCGAATGTTTTTTTGTTCGTCGATCGCAGATCCTTCCCGGATTGGGAAATAACGAGGAGTAGAATCGATTTCCATGATCTTACCTTCATTGTTGAAGGGAAATCGAATTATTTTATTAATGGAGAGAAGTTTACGGTTGAAGCTGGTGATATGCTCTATGCACCTTCTGGCAGTATTCGGGAAGCGCAGACCTTCAAGGAGGCACCTATGCGTTCTTTTGCATTTAATTTCTTATGGGAGGGGGAGGAGAACCATGTTCAGCTCCCTTTTGAGACTGTAACCAAAAATTGGAGAACTAAAGAAATCCTGGCGGATATCAAAGAATTCTCGCATGTATGGATGGGCAAACAGCCTTTTTATAAAATGAAGGCCAGAGCCATTTTTCAACTGATTGTGTATCGCCTGTTAAGCATAACCCACCATCAAGAAATACCACTAATAGATCTGAGAATACAGAAAGTAATGACCTATATCATGGATCATTATTCGGAGGACGTCACGATTAAAGAACTTGCCGATTTAGTTGGATTAAATCCTGTATATCTTGGTAAGCTATTCAAGCAAAACACTGGCTCCACCTATAAAGAATTTATAAACAAGGTGCGGGTGAACAATGCCGAAATGATTCTGTCAGCAGGTGGGTTCAATGTGTCCGAAGTAGCAGAGCACTGTGGTTATCAAGATGTCGCCTACTTCAGCAATGTTTTCAAAAATATCAAGGGTTATCCTCCGTCATCGGCCCTGAAATAACGGAGGCCCTGAAACATATTCGGTTATCGCTTTACTAACCCATCCTAATTTTGAATGGGTGCCTTCCCGCTAGTATAGAAGCTCTCTTCTGGACCTAAAAATGAATATGGAAGCGGAGAAGAGCACAAAACAAGCTTTTGCAGCACCAGACCCGCATCCAGTCCATAAAAGCGGAGGGTATGTATCCCCTTCGTTAAAGCATGGCTCGTGGTCATGTTATGAATATTATTCATAACCGCACGACACCAGGGTTCATTATCATGATTACCACCTTCAAAGTTCTTTGGAAGAGCATCTGCAACAACTGGTGTTTCCCCATCAAAGCCTACTGCATATTTTAATCCGCTGATCCGGGACAGATGGTTTGTCGGTGCAATATAAGAGGTTAGGATATAATCCGCCTCCTGCTGAACCAGAACCCGATACTCCAGATAAGGCGCATTCTCTGGTTGTTCAAAAGAAACTCCGTCGGGAAACATTTTTACAGAGGATAAAGAACGCCCATAGTTATCAATAGTTTTCCATTCCACCCCTGATTTCGAAACACGACATAAAGCATGCTCCGCTTCAATAGACACTCTATTATGAGTTTCTATAAACGTCATTGGCGGAACCCCCTGCATGTCAATCCAGTTCATCGCTACCTTTACTACTACCGTAGCACCTGCGCCTGAGATGATAATTTCACCCTTGGATGTCTCATTTACCTTCATCCAGTCAACAGATACTTGCATCGTCTCACCAGACTCAATCCAACCATGATTCTTTTCAAGCTTGATCCAATCCACGCTGCTACTCATTTGATAATTGAAGCCTTCTTCTCCACCATTACTAATCGTGATTTCATAGCTCTCTTGTTGGAGATTTGTAAAAACCGGAAGCTTTGCCTTACCCGAAACATACGCTTGCTCCGTACCTTCTACATCAACAATCAATATGGAGCCTTTAGCGGGAATCAGAGTACTCACCTCTGGATATTTCCAGCCTTCTGCATTCCAGTGAATATACCCGACATGAGGGGAGCTCATCATTCCCTGCCATTTCCCTGCTGAAATCCCAGTATTATAAACCCGCTCCAGTTGTTTATCCCTTTCAACGGCTTCGTGGGTCAAATGAGCGTAGGTATTTGCCAATACACTACCTCTTGCAGCATATAAATCGTTAAGCGCAGCATAAATTTGCATTTTGACCACGTTAGCGGAGGCAACAGCAGGATAATAGACGAGTTGATAATAGGCATCCTTATGTGATTCCGGGATGAGATCCGCATATTTATCAGCAGCACGCTCGATCCCATGCACTTGCTTCAGTACTCTCTGCGCCTCATTGTAGTGGATAGGACTGAAGGTTGACGGGTATACAATTTCCGGTTTGCGGCGACCATTCAGCTTGGTATAATCCGATAACAACTGTGCCATTCCTTGACTTGTCTCTTTTTCCACCGTATGTCCGAATTGCTGCACTATCCACCACTCTGTATATTCTTTCGTCCGATTAATTGCCTCTGTTCCCCATTCATCAAAGTCATAGGCCAAATCCAGAAAGTAGGATATCGGTAGTTCCATAGGCTTCAGATCACCAACATTGACAATCCATACATCGCGGATGCCATAATCGAATGCCATACACATTTGTTCCCAAACTTTTTCAAGCGGAGTCGTATTTACCCATTCATAGGAATGAGGGCCCCCATGATAATCAAAATGATAATACATCCCCCACCCGGCGCTGCGGTTACTTTCGTGTTTTGTCGGTATTTTTCGAAGATTTCCAAAGTTATCATCAGCCAGCAGAATCGTAACATCATCCAGAACATCCCAATCCTTCAGGCCTTTAACCTCAGCAGTACCGTACCAATACTTCTCAACTTCCTTATACACCGCCAGAATTTGTGGTGCATGCTCAAGATTATATTTCTTTAACAATTTTTTTTGCGTAAGGATAATATCCTTTAGCAGGTCAATATTCTCTTGGTCGGAGCCCTCCAGCGCAGAATCACTTTCTCCACGCATCCCTAATGTGATTAAATTGTCAAAGTCCTGATTCCGTTTGATTCCATCCTCCCAGAAAGCTGTAATGGCCTGTTTATTTCGGGAAAAATCCCATAAGTTACTTGTCCCATATTGGTTGCTAACCTTCTGCCATTCACTGCCTGCCCGAAATAAAGGCTCATGATGAGAGGTTCCCATTATAATGCCGTATTCCTGTGCATGCTGGGCGTTGGCGATTGGACTGATTTTACCGTTAAGGCTGAATTCAGCGCTCCACATCGCTGGCCATAAATAATTCCCCTTTAGCCGAAGAATTAGTTCAAATACCTTGTCGTAGAAATCTTCATTAAAATCACCGAACCTTTGAGTGACCCAAGAGCCTAGAGACGGCCAATCATCATTCAAAAATATCCCCCTGTATTTGACCGAAGGTTCCTTGGAGATAAGATTTAGCTGGCTATCTGGGAGGATCAAAGTTGCTTTCTTCTCTGGTAGCACATCGGCCCAATACACCCACGGACTAACGCCAATCCTTTCGGAAATTGAATATAAACCGTAAATCGTACCCCGCTTATCACTCCCCACAATGACAAGTGCTTTGTCCACTCCCGCTGTTGGTTGTTCTACCACCTGAATTTTATAACATTCCCTTTTCCCTTGTATGGCGGATACATCTAGTGTTCCTAGCGCGATTAAGTGATCTATAAGTTCATTGCTGCCGATCGATCCAGCGACTACAACGGTTGCATCCAGTTCATTCCATTCCGCATATATTTTAGGTTCTACCCCGGTTATCAATTTTACATCCGATGCAAAAGATTGTGCTACCCTCCGCAATCCGGCATAATCCTTTCCTTTGGGATCCACGTAAATTTTGGCAGCTTTGCCCTGCTTCACAAGGATTAATTCCTGCGTAGGCATGATTATTCTCTCCTTATGTTTCCTATTTTCGTATTACTAGACACATTATATAAGTAAGCGATTTCAACTTCCATGTGCAAACTAGCGAGTTTTTGTAATTATTAAACGCAACTTTGTTTATTGGTTGAACAATGTATATTGGCATTCCAGATATTTGGTGTTACTGTTAAAAGGTATCCCTTTGCAAGCGCATCCATAACAAGAGAACCTTATAAAGCGAGGAAGATTCCTATGGAAAAAAATAACGCATTCATTACAGGTCACCCGATTGAAGGCCCAAAGGCTCCAAAAGACCCAACTGAACGCAGAAACGGTTTTTTTGTGTTATATGAAACAGCGATTGAAGCAACGGCACGCGCCGAAGGTAAACCGTCACAGGAGGTTTATCTGGAAGGCAGCTATCTGATCGACAAGGCCAGATTTATAGGCGGCGTCACGGATGAGACTATACTGGGACTTCTGGGGAGCAGCGCCGGATTTCAAAAACTGGTCCATAGTATAGGAGTGTCCGTAAGAAACGATAAGGCTCAGGCAGAATCCGTCTCTTTTCTATTCCAGCACTGGGGCAAAACTAGCAAATATGAAAGCGGCAGTTACTTACGTGTTCCCTGCCCCGCCGACGGTTCAGAGGTTATTTTGGAGTTAACGGATTTTCCGGGTTCTGAAGAGGATGATGTACTCGGAAAATTTGCTTTTGAGTTTGATCACGAGGGCGAGCTAGCAATTGCAAGTGTGATTTTTTATCTACATGAGGGTTATTCTGTCCCTGAGCTGATCATTGAACCCCCCGTTGCGTTTGACTCAAACGAATACCAGGAGATCATTAAACACTCCTTGCTTCATGCTGGAAATAATAAAAGATTAAAAGCTGCCATAAATAAGGCTATACAAGGCGAGGATGTCACAATCGCTTATATCGGAGGTTCTATTACTCAGGGAGCCGGCGCTAAACCGATACATACGGAATGTTATGCCTATCAATCGTATTTAAAATTTAAAGATTTATTCGGCACCGATGGTGGAGAGAATATCCATTTTGTAAAGGCTGGGGTCGGAGGGACACCGTCCGAGCTTGGGGTCATCCGTTACGAAAGAGATATTGTTAGAGACGGTTCCATAACACCAGATATCGTAGTAGTGGAATTTGCGGTAAACGACGAAGGGGATGAAACGAAGGGCAATTGTTTTGAAAGCCTATGCTTAAAAATACTTTCTGCAGATCATCAGCCAGCCGTAATCCTCCTGTTCAGTGTGTTTATGAATGACTGGAACCTGCAGGAACGGCTCTCCTCTATTGGCCGCCATTATAATCTTCCTATGGTTAGTGTAAAAGATGCTGTTTCCGAGCAGTTCCGCCTGAGCAAAGCTGAAGGAAACATCATCTCGAAACGGCAATTCTTCTATGACATCTATCATCCAACAAATGATGGCCACCGGTTAATGGCTGATTGTCTCGCCTATTTATTCACTGAAACGCACAAAGCGCTCATGGATAAAGATCATACCCTATTGCATCAACGCCCGGTCATCGGGAATGATTTTGCGGGAATCATCCTGCTGGATCGTAAAAGTCCTATTGACGTTGCCAAGATTGAAGTCGGCGGATTTTCGGGGATAGATACCGATTTACAGCGAGTAGAAATGGATGCCGACCCTCACGGAACACCGGAATTCCCTCATAATTGGATGCATTCAAGGGCATCGGGAGAACAAAACTTTAAGCTGACGATAACGAGTAAAAATCTTATTCTCGTATATAAGGATTCGGGCAGCTCAGCGTTTGGCAAAGCAGACATATTCGTGGATGACCTTCTAGTAGTCACTGCTGATCCTCACGTGAACAACTGGACACATTGTAATCCAGTAATTCTCTATCAAAATGAGGTCAGTTGTGAGCATCAGATAGAAATCAGAATGGTGCCCGAAGATCAGGACAAATGTTTTACTATACTGGGCTTCGGCTATACCGTTTAATCCATTACTCCAATCAAAAGACAGCTCCGGTGCATTTCTTATCCTGGGCTGTCTTTATTGGATTGCCTGAAACTTTGTCCATTTCCCACTAATATATCGCCAGACAGATTACATAAACAAACAGTGGACTTTTATTTCAGCAACGAGCAAAAGAGATTGATACCTTCTGACCAATGCCATGCTTCTGGTTGAACGAAAGCTGGGTTATGTCATTTGTGTGAGTGGTTCTTATAGCATCCCAGAAAGTGATCGAACCTGTGTTATTCCCTTTGAGCCTGAACGAACAACAGGTCATGTGTTAGCTCTCTCCCCTACTCCAGCTCAGTCCCAATCCCGTTCTTCCTCGCTTTGTTCACGTAATACACCGCTGTAGCAATATCGAAGACGGCCATTCCCATCGGGCAGAAGAAGATCGGTTCATCATCCCCGAATTCAGCTAGGCTGTGGCGCAAGACGACATCGGTAATCATCTGGGTGTCGGTACGAGTTAGCCCCTGCTCCAAATAAAGCTGTTCAATATCAGTATTCTCTCGGCATACCTCATCCCAATCGTCGACGATGATAGCTTTTACCGAAGCTAACGCCTCCGGCTTATAATCACGCAGTGAAACATTCAGCAGAAGACTCCCCTTGTCAGGAGGAAGATCAATATACCGATGTTCTGATACAGTACAAGTAATAAAAATATTAGAATGCTGATAGACATCCGCCCATGTCTCTGCCACTTCCATCCTATCTTTGTAAATAGAAGAGACTCCTGATAAATCAACACCCTTGATATCGAATATTCGGATACGTCCAATTCGATCTCCGTACAGAGCCATAACCATTTGAGTGTGATACTGCCCAATTGGACCCCAGCCAATAATTCCGAGATGAATCACTTCCACCGAACGCGTCTCTACAAAGTGACGAATCATCAGTCCGCTAATAGCAGCAGTCCTTACGATACTGGGAAGTGGCGAGTTCAAGATGGCTGAAGGCTGGCCTGTATCCGGGTCATTCAATACAATAATGCTATGCGCCCGGGGAAGACCGGCCTGAATATTATCCGGGAAGCTAGAAATCCACTTCATCCCCGCTGCGTTCACCTCTCCCCCTACGTAAGCGGGCATTGCAATAATCCGGTTTTGTGGACGCTTATACCTTAGGTAAGGCTTTACCGGCTGCACGTAATCACCTGAATCGATAATACCTACAGCAGTTTCTACCGACTCCACAAGAGTAGGCCAATCCACACCTACTGCCCGTATATCATTATCATTTAAATACAGCATACCGTCGCCTCCTTGTGAAACCTATTCTGTCTTACCTCTCAGAAAGATCGCCGTCTTCGATCAAAAGCTCCTGTCCGAACTGGTCCTGAATCCATGCGTTAGAGTATACGGTATCGAGGTAACGCTCCCCCTTATCATGCAATATGACCGCACAGACAGCTCCCGGAGTCAATTCCGGCTCCATCTGCTTAACCGCGGCAATGACTCCTCCGGAAGATGCGCCGGCCAGGATGGATTCGGTCTGCGCTAACATCCTGCAACCTTTTACGATATCTGAGTCCGTGACATGCACAATATGGTCGATTAGATCCGTTCTGCAGAAGGGTGGCACGATACCGGCACCCAGTCCTGGGAAGCGCCGTATTCCCTTATTCCCTCCAAAAATCGCGCTTCCCTCTGCATCGACTGCTACGATCTTGGTCCGAAGTCCGT
>RCUU01000858.1_pt1 | contig 15785 bp, 16 predicted proteins | sample 2166211 | NCBI WGS metagenome assembly RCUU01 (sample SAMN09932620, study PRJNA488358) | compost metagenome | feature: garden; material: soil; isolation source: compost soil in phenylacetic acid-enriched culture | place: Germany: Experimental Botanical Garden Goettingen | collected 2016-01-27
AATCTGATGACACAGATTACGTTCAGTCTCTTTCCGGTGATTGTGATGGGCGTAGCACTGGGGAGTATAGGCGGTTATTTTTTCTCCGACTCTGCGTTTGTATTGTTGCTTTCTAGTTTAGGAATTTATAACGTCCAACTGGCCGTTAGTTTGCCTCAAGTGCTTCTGCTGTGCGCAGCCATTCTTGTTGTTGCTTATGTGGTGTCCATGTTAGTCGCACGGCGGATACGGAAGGTCAGTGTGTATGATTTGATTATGGACTAAGCAAAAAAACAACGAGCTGGAGGTTGATTACTCCATACTCGTTGTTTTTTAATTATTTATACATTTGTCCATCATCATAATTGAACTGCCATTCGATGCCGAATTTATCCTTCAGACTGCCATAACACTTGCTCCAGAAGGTTTCTTGTAACTCCATCACTACTTTACCGCCATCTTGAAGTTTATCGAAATATTTCTTGATATTATCCATATCCTTACTAACAACAGCAAGGCTGATATTGTTTCCTTCCACAAAAGGCATGCCAGGAAAAACATCAGAAAACATTACATTACTGCCTTCGATATTCAAGCGAGTGTGCATAACCAAATCTTTAGCTTCCTCAGGAAGAGTGAAGTTCGGATCGGGTGGTGTTTCCCCAAAGGTCATGATTTGTGGACGTTCAGTGCCAAACACCTCTGCGTAAAACTCTGCGGCTTCACGACAATTCCCGTTGAAATTAAGATAAACATCGATAGACATTTTCTTCACTCCTTAAAATTTTGTTAGCGTTACTTCAATGACTACATCGTACACCGCTTGCATCGAAAGCATTGTCCAAAGTTAAAATTTAAGATATCTCGCGACTTCCATATTGTATCATTTACCTGATCATAAACAAATATACTTATAGTCTTATTTACTATGAACTTTAATAGGAATAAACCAAAAAGCCACTGGAATATGATGGGAGCACATCATGATCCAGTGGTTCTTCCACTATGATTTAATTCGTTTACCGAGCAGAATTAGTAGCCATATCATACCGGCGCCAACTGTGGCATGACCGAGACCCGCAATGTGAGGTAAAAAGCTAATATCAGTCCCGTTAATTTGCAACATTCCGCGAGTAGCCATAGCACCGATCGTGATCAGAAGACCAATGTTATAGACAATATACCATGCACCAAAAGATTTAGCTTCATGGATCTTAAATAACTTATCTAGAATCAAAGCGATAATAAAGAAAAAGAACCCCAGCACAAGGATATGAGTATGAAGCGCAACTAAAATGGTGTTTCCTTCGAAATCATTCATTTTGGTAATTTCCCGATAAGCGACACCTGCTATCAAACCAAGAATAGCGTAGAAAAAAGATGTGTAATACAATTTTTTCATGATCATGACTCCTTTGTATTTATCGTTATAACAAAACAATATCATGGGAATAAGAACGCAGTATGAACAAAAAAGTTATAGTGAATCATTTCACGAAATTGACAAAAAAATTAATCCCTATCATGACCCACATAGTTTCCACACAATATTCATCTATAATCATTCATATGATTGAACCCGCTGTTCATTGGAGTCAGGGTGTTCGATAGCACGGGAGGATAAATATGAGAAAAGCGGATTGGATCATAGCTATTCTAGTTATGGGAATGGGTCTGATGTGCATGTTGGTTTCAGCAAATTTTTTTCGTATTGATTTTTTCCGTATTATAAAGTAGGAGATGGTTTTTTTGAAAAGAGGAGTATTTGCAGTCATCTGTGTAGTTATTTTGTCATTTGGAATTGGGACAGCAGTTTATGCTGCCGGAGTGGGTCCTAGTACTTTTAAAGAAATGTTACCCTTTATGAAAGAAAGACATCCTAATTTAGGTGATTCCGAGCTGGAGCAAATGTATAAGAGCTGTCATCAACAAGAGGGCATTTCGAATACTCGTGGAATGATGTAAAGGTTATATTGATATAGAAGCAACTATAACTAACGCCTTTTAAAAAGAACCCTTTGTTGCCTGCAACAAAGGGTTCTTATTTTATCTATATCATCACTTCTGTGTACGATTACCAGTTTAAGTTACCGGGTTTAATGCCGCTTGATACTCATACATTAATTTATCGATAATCTGCTGTACGGACAATATCTCTTTAATCTCATGAACTCTGGACCCGGCAAAAACCAACCCGTTCTTAACATCTCCTCTAAGGGAAGTAAGCAGGGATTCCATGGTACAGAAGCGATGCGAACAAACCTTTAGACAATCATAGCATTTGGCTATTTTTAATTTGGCATCATCACTAATTCGATCTGTGAATTCATTGCGAATCGCCCTGCCATCTAATCCCACCGTAGACTTAATTAGAATAGTATCTCCTTGCTGAGCCTCTACGTACTTTTGCTTGAAGGCTAAAGGAGCATCACATTCATGGCTCGCCACGAAACGGGTACCCATCTGAACGCCAGATGCACCCATCCGCAGGGCTTTTGCGATATCATCTCCTGTCAGAATCCCACCAGCAGCAATCACCGGAATCGAAACGGCTTCTACAACTTCAGGAAGGATATCGAACATGGATCTCTCTGTACCCAAATGCCCCCCAGCTTCAAACCCTTCCACAACGACTGCAGAGGCGCCAAGTCTTTCAGATATTCTGGCTAATTTGGCGGAGGAAACTATAGATACCACAGGGGTGCCATATTCTTTACCCCATGCATAAATATCTCTGGAAATTCCCGCTCCAGAAATAATGAAATCTACTTTTTCTTCCAGGGCAACCTTCATTTTATCAGCAAAATCCTTCATTGCGAATAGTACATTCACACCGATATATCCAATACCTTTAGAGAGCTTTCTTGTATTGCGAATATGCATTCTTAGTTCTTCATTTGTGATCCCTGTACCAGAAATGGTGCCGATCCCGCCTGCATTAGCTACAGCGGAGGCTAATCCGCTTAAGGATATGCCTACGCCCATGCCACCTTGAATTACAGGAACCTTGGATTTAATATGCCCAAATTGGATTGTTGGCAGTTGCATATACGCACCTCTTTCACGAGTTGTAGATCGTTATCCAATCTCTACTGGAGTAACAGCTATAAAGGTATCACAGTTAAATCTTTGCAGATGTGACTGTGCGCATGCTCAAACTATGTTAAATATCATGTCCATATTATAGGAGGGGGAAATATAGAAATCCGTTTATGATACAATAAATAGCAATATCATAAGGAGAGAAGGACTATGTATGGAGTTTGAATATTTGCTACGTGTAGTTGGAGCAGGAATTTGTGGTGTTTTAGTTGGATTTGAACGAAAAAGCCGGATGAAAGAAGCGGGAGTCAGGACGCATTTTATTGTAGCTTTAGGGGCTGCACTTATGATGATCATCTCAAAATATGGATTCCAGGATCAAGCGGATTGGTCCTATGTTAAACTTGATCCCGCACGTATAGCTGCCCAGGTAGTAAGTGGAGTGGGATTCCTTGGCGCAGGAATGATTTTCATGCATAGACACACCGTGAAGGGTCTGACAACTGCAGCGGGGATTTGGGCAACGGCAGGGCTAGGGCTGGCGATTGGATCAGGCCTTTATATTCTTGGCGGAGGCGCAACGATTATTATCTTACTTGGCCAAAAGATTTTGCATGGCCGATACAGTTGGCTTGCTTCACCGAAAACCCAACAGATCGTGATCTGTCTGTCCAATACAGAAGGAGCCGTGAGTCGAATTCAAAAGCTGCTTGAAGAAAAAAACATTACGATTCTAAGCTTTCACGCAGAAAATAATAGTCTTGCCTCCGAATTGAATTTAGAAATTATCGTAAAAATACCTGAATCGTTTAATTCTGTGAATTTACTATCCCTAATACAAGAAGACGCATCTGTTATGGCAGTGGATTTCCAATAACGGTTCAAGACGCTCCGTATCAAAGGTTAGCTTCTATAGAAAGAACCTACTTTTGATGCGGATGCAATCTCCATTTTACTCTATCCATCCGCGCATGATTCTACTCTTTTTTCAATACTCAGATTCACCAACCATTTGTTTCGACTCTTGATCTCAAACCTCTTGTTATTCTAAGATAGTTCCCCTCTTTAAATCAGTTTCCTTCTATTTATAGTTTCCACTTGGTCAATTCCAGCATAAATCACGAGTTTTCATGTTATGTACATGTTATATATAGGCTGAGATTGTTATAAAAATCACAATTAACCGCTTTCATTTATTTTGAATAAAAAAATATGTCATTTATATTGACATACAAACCGTGAACCGCTATTATTAATCCCATCACTGGAGAAACTAAAAAGAAATTTAATAAAACAATACAGTATCGCAGCTTGATTTGCAATTTTTTTCTTATTTTCGTAGTTTTAATAGTTTTATTAATTCACTGAAGAAAATAATTAGGAGAATGTCTGTGAAAAAGCACGATCAAGATTTTATGAAGCGGCAAAACCGATTGACGGTCTTCGAAATCATTAAAAACCAGCAACCGATTTCTCGCGCTTCCATAGCCAAACAAACAGGTATGAGTCCTACAACGGTAAGTAGAATTGTTGGGGAATTAACTGAACAGGGATATTTACTCGATTCGGATCAGGTATCGTCAGGATTAGGTCGGAAATCAACGTTGCTAGCTATGGTTGACGCTTCTGTCTTGTCGGTTGGGGTTGAACTGGATCGCAGTCTTATGATTGTAGGTATCGTAGACTTACAAGGTAATCTTCTCAGCAGCAGGCAATACCCGCGTTCACCGGATGAGAGTCCAGACAAGACGTTGGAACGAATTAATGAAGCGATTGAACAACTGACCCAGCAGCATGCGATTGATAGAACTCGTATTGTCGGTATCGGCGTTGGACTTCCCGGCATTGTGAATAACGAAGAAGGGATTGTCGTCTTCTCGGTTCAGCTTGGATGGAAGAATGTACCCTTAGCTAAACGTCTAAAAGAACTAACCGGTTTTGAAATTGCTGTGGATAATGAGCTGAAAGTCAGAGCGCTTGCTGAACATCTTAAAGGTGCTGCTGTTGGTTCCGTTCGTACCGCATTATTGGGCTTCGGTCAAGGAGTTGGCTCGGCGATGATCCTCGAAGGCGAGATCTATCGCGGGGTGATGAACAGTGCTGGCGAAATTGGCCATACGACAGTAGATCCTAATGGAATGATGTGCGAATGCGGTAAAGCAGGTTGCTTACAGACCTATATTAATATCAGCTCATTATTGTCAGAAGCCAATCGGATTCGTCCGATTCGCACGATTGAGGAGTTGTTTGAAGCAAAAGATGCAGGAGAGCATTGGGCGGTTCATCTGATCGAACGTGCGCTCATGTATATGGCGATTACCATCAACAATGTTGTATGCATGTATAACCCAGATAGTGTGATCTTGAGTGGAGAACTCGTTGATAAGTTCCCGGACATTTATGAGGAAGTCGAGAAACTCTATCTCTCACGCTTTACATGGGAACCCCTTCGTGGGTCTTTCTCCATACATCGTTCCATGCTGAACGAGAATGGTGTGGCTATCGGATCGGGACTCCTATCTCAAAATCGTTTTTTCGCACTAGATTAAAACCATTACATCGAAGGAGGCCTGTGCAGATGGGATTTACTACATTAGTTGAAGAATATCGCGGTGGCTTATTGGAGAATGTGCACTACGGTGCAGTTAGCGTAGTTGATGAGAAAGGTAACATTTTGTACAAAGCAGGTAATCCGGAGCATATGACTTATCTTCGCTCAGCTGCTAAACCTTACCAGGCTTTACCGGTTATGAAGCGGCGGATCGATGAAGTATATGGTTTGACAAGTAAGGAAGCGTCACTCTTTACTGCTTCACATCGAGGAGAGGCTTTCCACATTGAAGCACTTGAATCTCTTTTTCAAAAAATGGGATTAAAAGAAGAGGGACTTCATTGCTGTTCTACATACCCGCTGAATGAGGAAGCTAAAGCGGAACGCCATCGGGCGAATGAACCTACTCGCAAAATCTTTCATAATTGCTCAGGTAAGCATGCAGGACTAATGGGTCTTAGCAAATATATGGGTTGGGATATGGCTACTTATTATGACCCTAACCATCCCGTGCAACAGGAGATCATTGAGATCATGGCCTATATTGCCGAAGTACCAAAGGAATCTATTCCTCAAGGCATTGATGGATGCGGGCTGCCCATCTTCGCACTTCCATTACATAAAATCGCGTATTCCTATTTAAAGCTAGCCTGTCCTGATTTGATCGAGGATATGGAAATACGTAACGCAGCTGCTGTGACTGCACAGCTTATGAATGATAATCCGGTGATGATTGCAGATACGAAATTCGTCTGCTCTGAGCTTCTAAAGGATCAAAATCTGACGGCAAAGGGCGGCGCTAAAGGTGTATATGGGATTGGACTCCGAAAGGAACGAATCGGTATCTCACTAAAAGTATCCGATGGATCCGAACAAGTCTGGCCTTGTATTATCGCATCCATTTTGGAACGTTTAGGCTATAGCAATCAAGATACGATTGATCGTTTATATGCGCTTGTGCCGAACACCATTGTGAATGATGGCGGGACGATTGTAGGCGAACGCCGCGCTGTATTCCAGTGGGAAGTCTGATTCTAAAGATCGAGAATAATCTTCAAGTCTAATAAGTAATCGGACTGGAAGCTTTTCTAATACATCGTTTCTAAAAGGGGAGTGTAAAACATGAAAGCAAAAGGAAAAGTATGGTCAATGTTCATGCTGTTGCTCATTACCGTAGTAGTGACTGCAGGCTGCGGCAACAAAGGTAGCAACGAGGGAAAAGGTAGCAATACCGCCAGTGGAACTGAAACAAGCACCTCAACCACCAAGAATGATAAAGACATTGTAATTGCCATTAATTCTAACTTTATTACACTAGACCCTCATAACGCGAGCGATACACATTCGATTAGTGCTGCGAGAACGATGTACGAAGGTCTGATGGGTTTTGATGAGAATATGAACGTCGTTCCTGTTCTTGCTTCAAGCCACACTATAAGTGAAGACGGATTGGTATATACATTCACACTGCAAGAAAACGTTAAATTCCAAGACGGCACTGATTTTAATGCCGAAGCAGTGAAGGAGAATATTGCCCGTATTCAGGATGAAAAGAATAATCTGAGACTGCGCAAAAGCTTCGCGAAGGTTGCCAAAGTGGAGACTCCTGATGCCAAAACAGTCGTTATTACACTTAGCGAGCCGTACAATGCATTCTTAAACAAGGTTGCAATGGCGCCAATCATTAGCCCGAAAGCTATAACAGAGAATGGGGCTGATATTTCAAAGATGCCTGTAGGTACTGGCCCATTTAAGTTCAAAGAGTGGGTGCAAGGCGATCGTCTAGTTGTTGAGAAAAATCCGGATTACTGGCAAAAAGACTTGCCGAAAGTGGATAGTATCACCTTTAGACCCGTACCAGAGAATGGATCACGGATTGCGATGCTAAAAACAGGTGAGGCTGATTTCATTTATCCAATGCCAACCGAGCAAGTATCTGAGGTTGAAGGTCTTGAAGGAATTACAGTAGATACCATCGATTCAACCATTGTTCGTTATGTAACGTTGAATACGATGAAAAAGCCTTTCGATGATGTAAAGGTACGTCAAGCGATTAACTATGCTATCAACAAAGAAGCTTATATTAAGGTTGTGAAGTCTGGTCTTGGAGCTAAGCTTGATTCCACGATGTCTTCCAAAACACAATATTACGCCCAACAAGCAGGTTATGACTATGATGTTGAAAAAGCTAAACAATTGCTTGCTGAAGCGGGATATCCTGACGGATTCGAAACCGAAATTTGGGGAGAAAACGAATCTGAAACTATGAAGGGGATGCAATTTATTCAACAACAGCTAGCGCTTGTAGGCATTAAGGTAGAAGTGAAGTCCATGGAAGGCGGCACATTGTCCGACCAAATTAACTCTGCTAAAACGCCTGAAGAAGCAAAAATTCAAATGTGGTATGTCAGCTGGTCTCCATCCTCCGGTGATGCTGATGGTGCTACTAGAGGGTTATTCAGTAGTGAAATGTTCCCACCAGCTGGTTCGAATACCGCCTATTACAAAAATGAAAATGTAGACAAATGGATTGCCGAAGCGAATAAAGCTGTTGATCCAGAAGCGGCTAAATCCATTTATGCCGATATTCAAAAAACAGTATGGGAAGACGCTCCGTGGGCATTTATGGGTGTTGACCAAATCATCTCTGGCAAAAGATCGTACCTGGAAGGTGTGAAAGTTTTCCCAGATGGTTCAATTAATGTCCTCAATGCTGAAGTGAAGTAATGCCAAACAAATATAAGAATTAATATCCCAAGAATTGAACGAGGCCGCTTCTACAGAATGGTATGAAGCGGCCTCACTAAATCATTTGTCGTTACTGAAGGGGGCTTATGAGTTGGGTAGATATGCTTTACAAAGACTCCTCGGGGTTATTCCGCTGTTGTTCATTGTATCGATACTAGTCTTTTTGTTTATTCACTTAATTCCGGGCGATCCGGCCCGACTTATTGCGGGTAAGGACGCCACGCTAGAAGAGATTCGTGGCATTCAAGAGCAACTGGGTCTCAATCTGCCCTTGTGGAAACAATACATAAACTACATGGGTGATCTACTAAGTGGTAATCTAGGCAATTCGATCCGTTCAGGGATTCCGGTCACCGATATGCTAGAAAGCAGAATCATGCCTACTTTATGGCTAACATTTCTAAGTATGGCTTGGGCGCTTGTGATAGGTCTTCTAATTGGTGTTATTTCAGCAGTGTACCGCAATAAATGGCCTGATCACTTAGGCACATTAACAGCTATTTCAGGAATGTCCATTCCTGGATTTTGGTTGGGTTTGGTCCTCATTCAGATTTTCTCTGTAGAGCTTGGCTGGTTTCCGACCGGCGGTGTAGATTCCTGGAAATCCTATATTCTTCCTTCCATTACCCTTGGAATGGGGATTATGTCCATGCTGGCTCGGTACTCACGTTCATCGATGCTAGAAACGTTACGGGAGGATTATATCCGTACTGGACGTGCGAAAGGCTTACGCGAGTATGTTGTTATCAGCAGGCATGCGCTGCGCAATTCTCTTATACAGGTCGTTACTGTAGCTGGACTTCAATTTGGGTTCTTGCTTGGTGGATCGGTAATGGTTGAGACAGTGTTCAGTATTCCTGGCCTTGGTAGACTGCTGGTGGATTCCATTTTGTTCCGGGATTATACAGTTATTCAAGCTTTGCTGCTGCTGTTTTCAACACAATTTATCCTTATCAATTTAATAGTAGATTTATTGTATGGCGTGCTCAATCCGAAAATCAGGTTTTCTCAGTAGCTAAAATGGCGACTAAGAAACAGACATACGATAGTTTTATAGGGAGAATTTAGGATTAGGAGGGATATCATGAGCAACAATTCGGCGGTAATGGGAACTAATTCTCCTATACCCGGAGAGGGGATCGCTCCGGAGAAAACGAAAGGCCGTGCGGGTGTTTTTATTCGCAAGTTCAGCAAACAAAGAATGCCCTTATTGGCTGCATTTTTTGTCATATTGCTTTTTTTGATTGCCATATTCGGACCATATCTGACCCCGTATAATCCTGAAGCAACGAATTACGATGCGCTAATGGAGGGGCCGTCTGCCGCGCATTGGGCAGGAACGGATGAATATGGCCGTGATATTCTAAGTCGCTTAATTGATGGTACACGGTTGACTTTGGCGGTCAGTCTCAGTTCCGTATTGATTGCGGGTGTACTTGGAACCATCCTTGGCCTTGTCAGTGGATATTATGGCGGTTGGCTGGATCGGATTATTATGCGGGGGAGTGACGTACTGTTCTCCTTCCCGGATTTACTGCTTGCTATTGGTATCGTCGCTATACTCGGACCTGGTTTATCCAATGTTGTAATAGCTGTTGCAGTCTTCGGTACCCCATCGTTCGCCCGTATTATCCGGAGCGTAACATTGTCAGCGAAGGAGACGTTGTTTGTTGAAGCTGCTCGTTCAATGGGTGCGAAGAATCACAGAATTATTTGGAGACATATTTTCCCGGAAACCGTTCCTAGCATTATTGTTAATCTATCCATGAAGATTGGCGGGGCCATCTTGGCCGCTGCGTCACTAAGTTTTCTAGGCATGGGCGCGAAGCCAACGGAGCCAGATTGGGGCGCCATGTTAAGTATGGGCCGAGATTATTTAAGTATTGCTCCGCATATCGTTTATTTTCCGGGGATCGCTATCTTTTTGACTGTACTTGCATTTAACCTGGTCGGGGACGGACTGCGCGATGCTCTTGATCCCAAAATGAAAAACTAAGGAGGGACAAGACATGACTCAAAATTTGCTTGAAGTACAAGGGCTGAAAACAGAGTTCAAACGCGGCGATGGAAGTATAACGGCAGTTGCAGGTGTTGACTTTGTGATTAAGAAAGGTGAAGTGCTGGGTCTAGTTGGAGAATCCGGCTGTGGCAAAAGTGTAACCTCACTGTCGATCATGCGGCTCCTTAAGGATACACCGGGCAGAATCTCCGGAGGTTCTGTTCGCTTCGAGGGAACGGATCTGACGAAGGTAACGGATAAAGAGATGCGCCAGATACGGGGAAATGAAATGGCGATGATTTTTCAGGAGCCAATGACTTCGCTTAATCCTGTGCTGAAGATTGGTTTGCAATTGATGGAACCAATCATGCTGCATTTGGGGTATGGCCGGAAGAAGGCACGTGAGCATGCCATTCATATGTTGCGGCTTGTTGGCATACCCCGTGCGGAAGAAGTGGTAAATGATTATCCGCATCAGCTCTCAGGAGGTATGAGGCAGCGCGTCATGATTGCGATGGCGATGTCTTGCCACCCGAAACTGCTGATTGCAGATGAACCGACAACAGCTCTGGACGTAACAATTCAAGCTCAAATCCTAGATCTAATGAAGCAACTGAAAGAAGAACAGGATATGGGAATGTTGCTCATTACCCATGACCTTGGGGTAGTAGCTGAACTATGCGACCGTGTGGTCGTAATGTATGCTGGCCGTGTAGTGGAAGAAGCTTCTGTTCATGAGCTATTTGCAAAACCGCAGCATCCGTACACGAAGGGCTTAATTCATTCTGTTCCGAAGCTGCGTCAAAATGTACGTCGTTTGGATTCCATTAAAGGGAATGTACCTGATCTCTCACAAATGCCGGCAGGTTGTAAGTTTGCTCCACGCTGCGAGTTCGTCACAGCGCGTTGTCTCTCGCAGGAGCCCGAGTTACTTCCGATTGAGGGACTAGAGCGAAAAAGTCGTTGTTGGCTTACGCAGCAGGAGAACACGGAAGGAGGGGAACGTTTGTGAAGGAGACGCCACTAATTGAAATTAAAGGTTTGAAGAAGTTTTTTTCAGTGAAGAAGGGCTTTTTCGGAACTACAAGATATTTGCACGCAGTTGATGGAATCTCATTCGCGATACGTAAAGGAGAAACGTTCAGCCTTGTGGGTGAGAGTGGCTGTGGTAAATCTACTACGGGTAGACTAGTGACTCGCTTGCTGGAACCGAATGACGGTGAAGTGTGGTTTAAGGGTCAGAATATTAGCCATATCTCAGACAATCAAATGCGGCCTATTCGTAAAGATATGCAGATGGTGTTCCAAGACCCCTACGCTTCACTTAATCCACGGATGAAGGTGAAGGATCTTGTCGCAGAACCTCTGCTCATTCATACAAAGCTATCGACCAAAGAGCGGGATAAACTAGCATGCGAGCTACTAGAGACAGTTGGACTGAACAGTATTCACGCCGAGCGCTATGCGTTTGAATTCAGTGGTGGGCAGCGGCAACGGATTGGAATCGCCCGAGCATTGTCTGTTCGTCCAAGTTTAATTGTGGCGGATGAGCCTGTGTCTGCCCTGGATGTATCGATTCAATCACAAGTGCTGAATCTATTGCAGGATCTGCAGGAAGAGTATGGGCTGACGTATTTATTCATTTCGCATGATCTAAGTGTTGTTGAGCATATTAGTGACCGAATTGGTGTCATGTATCTCGGCTCCCTCGTAGAGACGGCGGATAAAGATACTTTGTATGATCGTCCAATGCATCCATACACACAAGCACTGCTATCTTCTGTACCTGTACCCGATCCTACCTTAAAGAAAGAGCGCATTATTCTGAAGGGAGATCTTCCAAGTCCGGTTGATCCACCGACGGGTTGCCGTTTCCATACAAGATGTCCTTCCTGTATGGAAATCTGTAAGCAGCATGTACCGATCTTCCGAGAAGTTGAACCAGGTCATGAGGTTGCGTGTCATTTATATGATGAAGAAATGATGAAAATAGAGCGATAACGGAAAATGTGAGATAACTTTACGGAAAAGAAGGGACAGCGATGAATATCTTATTCGATTCCGCTAATGTGGCAGATACGATGGTCTATTTAGCTTATGACAAGGAGTCTTTTCCATTTAAGCTGGGAGCGGCTCACAAACAGTTCAGCAGTGTGACTTGGCTACATGCTCGTGTGGAGGAAGAGTCCGATGTGTTAGCGGTAGGAATGGGAAAGCGTAAGGAGATTACGCTTGAGAAGATTCGCCGAGCAGCTGGAGCTGCTGCTCGTGCAATCCTGAAGGAAGGACGTTGCAATGCTTCACTTGTTCGTCTAGCATCCGAGGCTGTGGATAGGAATAGCGATATTTCTGCTGCTGATGAATTACAAGCTTGGATGGAAGGCTGGATACTCGGTTTGTACCGTTTCCAAACTTATCGCGGAATTACCAAGGTTAAAGGCTCTGTTGATTTACAACTTCAGTCCATAGATTGGCCGGAGCTGTCTTCGGCTGAATTGGAAGCTGTACGGGTTTCTGCGCAGATACGCGCTGAAGGAGCTGTAGTTGCTCGTGATCTTGTGAATGAGGTGCCCGGGACACTGAACCCAGACCGTTTCGCGGAATGGATGGCTGAATTTTTCGACCGTGATGATGCTGCACTGAAAGTTCATATCTATCGCGGGCAGGAGCTTGTGGATCTTCAGATGAATGGATTGCTCGCAGTTGGAGCAGGAAGTCAGCACGCTCCAGCCCTAGTGGAAATCCGTTATGAGAGCAACCCGGAATTACCGATGTTAGCATTGGTAGGTAAAGGCGTAACCTTTGACTTAGGTGGCATGAATGTGAAGACGGCTAGCGATATCAGCGATGCACGCATGGATATGGGCGGTGCGGCTGCCGTTATTGGGGCTTTGGATATTTTGGTAAGGAAACGTGCGAATGTAAATGTGACCGCGCTCATTCCAGTGGTGGATAATGTACCAGATGCTGAAGCGATGTTGCCTTCATCAGTTATCCGCTACCCTAACGGGCTAACCGTTCAGGTGGCGAATACGGATGGTGAGGGTCGACTTATTATAGCGGATGCACTTATTCATGCCGCGAATATTGGCGCAAACCAAGCGATTGATATCGCTACTCTAACTGGAAATGTCGGTGCTGCGCTCGGATTGGGTATCGCGGGCATATGGGGTGATGTTGATATAACCCAGAGTCTGGTTGAGATCGGTGAGCGTAATGGAGAACGTTTGTGGCCCATGCCGCTAATGGATGAATATGAGGCAGATCTACGGAGTCATTACGCTGATCTGCGAAATGTTAGTACTTCCCCCTTTGCAGGAGCGATAACAGCAGCCCTATTTATTCGGCGCTTTGTAGCAGAATCGATGAGCTGGGTTCATATTGATATGGCTGGGACGGTACAGTATAAGCAGGATGTGGGGTACTCAGAAGCTGGAGCGACGGGATATGGTGCACGGCTGCTCGCCGACTATGTCATGAAGCAAGCCCATCAATAATAACTGAAAGCGTGGGGAGAAGTTATGAAATTGGAAGTCATCGCTACCTGTATGGATGATGCTCTGACGGCTGAGGCGAATGGCGCAGATCGCCTGGAGCTCATTACTGCCATTACAGAAGGCGGATTAACACCAGGAATCGGATTGGTGGAGCAGGTGGCCAAATCGGTTAATATTCCTGTCTTTGTAATGGTTCGTCCGCATAGTCGATCATTTAACTATTCCAAGTATGATATTTTGACCATGGCTGCAGAGATCAGGCAGATTGCAGCCAGTGGCGCGTCGGGCGTCGTTCTCGGCGCATTAACACCGGAAGGAACGATCGATGAGCGAGCGCTTGAAACCTTATTGCCGCTGGCCGATGGATTGCAAGTAACCTTCCATCGTGCTTTTGATGAGCTGGAGGATCAAATTGCAGGTTATCGAACACTTTGTAATTATCCACAAATCACACGTATTCTTACCTCCGCTGGACCAGGTCCAGCGCCTGAGGCGATTCCCGCTATGCGTAAGCTAGTAGAGAAATCAAGAGGTGGCTCGATAAGTATATTGGCAGGGAGCGGTCTGAAGCCAGAAGGGATTACCTCCTTTATTCAACAGACTGGAGTCACTGAAGTGCATTTTGGATCGGCTGTTCGTTATGGCAAAGAAGCTTTGTCGCCAATTGATCCAATAGCCCTGCGGGCGTTAGCAGAGAATATTCATTCTAACGGCTAATATTTGAATTTGATGGTGAAAAGGTGAATGGATATGCATAAGATTGAAAATTATGTAGTTGGAATTGATTTAGGCGGAACCAAAATTGCCGCTGCATTATTCGATTCAAAAGGCGTCTTGTTGAATCGAGAATTAATGGAGACGGCCGGTGCGCGTACTGCGAAAGAGGTAGTGCAGCGAATGATCGGGATGATTCGCTCTGTATCCGAAGGGCGACCGTTAATTGGGGTCGGATTAGCTTCTCCCGGAGCCGTGAATAGCCAGGATGGAATCGTGATTCATGGTACCAATCTTCCTGAATGGGACAATGTTCCATTGAAACAATGGATGGAGTCAGAACTTGGTGTAGAAGTGAAAGTGGTAAACGATGCGAATGCTGCGGCTTGGGGCGAGTATGTAAGAGGAGCTGGCAAAGGTTCGAAGAACATGGTTTATGTTACCTTCAGCACAGGAATTGGAGCCGGAATTGTCATGGATGGCGAGCTTCTGCTAGGCACGAACTCTTTTGCAGGTGAGCTTGGTCATAATATTATTGATCCGAACGGAACTGAATGTAGCTGTGGAAGATACGGGTGCTGGGAAGTATTTGCTTCAGGCACAGCGATTCGGGATATGGCACTGCGAAGTATGGAGAACAGAACTTCGATGATTACGGAGTTAGCTAGTAAGAGTGGGGAGAAGATTACTTCTCGGCATGTCTTCGAAGCGATGGCACTAAAAGATCCGGTGGCGGCCGAGGTGATTGAGCGAACGATTCATTATATGGCGATGGGGTTAGCCAATGCGGTACATACGTTTAACCCTGATCGCATTGTAATCGGTGGAGGCGTCAGCAAAGCTGGTGAACTACTATTTCCGGCGTTGAGAGAGAAAACAGAAGAACTTGTCATGAAGCCGTATAAAGGAACTTATACTATTGAATCAGCTGGTCTCAAGGATGATGTAGGTCTTATAGGCGCAGCGGCATTATTTCATACCGCCCTAGGCTAGGTACTATTTATCAAAGCTATCATAAACGGAGGGGCTGAAGAGATGGGTACAAGAGAAGATAGAACGAGATGGTTCTTGCAGGATAGATTCGGCATGTTCATTCATTGGGGATTATATTCAATTCCTGCACGAGGTGAGTGGATACGTGGGAACGAGCGAATGAGCAGAGAGCACTATATGACGTATTTCGATGAATTTGACGCCTCCCGATATGACCCGAAGAAGTGGGCCAGCGCAGCAAAAGCAGCGGGTCAGAAGTATG
>RCUU01000859.1_pt1 | contig 15781 bp, 12 predicted proteins | sample 2166211 | NCBI WGS metagenome assembly RCUU01 (sample SAMN09932620, study PRJNA488358) | compost metagenome | feature: garden; material: soil; isolation source: compost soil in phenylacetic acid-enriched culture | place: Germany: Experimental Botanical Garden Goettingen | collected 2016-01-27
CGGTTATAGATGGCCGGCAGAACGTCGGCACCAAACGAATAGCCAGTGAGCACGAAACGCTTGGTACCCCATTTTTGCCGGTAGTGCTGCATCAGCTCGACCAGGTCGGCAGCACTTTCCTCCGGTGACTTGTGTTGCCAGTAGTAGCGCAGGGTATCGATGCCTACCACCGGGTAACCGAGTTTGGCCATTTCACCGGCGACATCACGGTCCAGGTCGCGCCAGCCGCCATCGCCGGAGAGGAACAGGGTCACAGTGTCGGCGGTCTGCCCGGCCGGGACTTCTACTACCGGTATTTTCAAGGCATCCCCGGCCTGGCCTTCCAATGCCTGCATCAATTGGCTTTTGAGCACTTGCGGTAAGTGCACGTCGTAGTCGCTGATGCTGGTTTCGGCATTTGGCTGGTCGCGAACAAAGGCGGCAGCTGCGTCATCCGGGTTGTCGTTCCAGGACACCAACCAGTGCCCGTGGGCCGCAGTCTTGGGCAGGGGGGTGGCACACTCGGGTTGGTCCAGGCTGAAACCGACCGAAACTGCCTGGGCCTTGTCATCCTGTTGTCCGGCCAGCCACTCCCACGCTGTGGCCGCACCCGGGCCGATGCCGGCTACCAGGGTGGCGGGGCCCGTCAGTTGCTGCTGGGCGCTTTGCAGGGCTTGCTGCAACGTCTGGCAGTCTGCCTTGGCCGTGACGATCTGAACGACCTGTGCCGCGGCGCGCTGGCTCAGGTCCAGCAGTTGCTTGTCGCTTAAGGTCTGATCGACCGGCGCGAGCACGACGACCCTGGCCTTGGCCTGGCTACCTGGCACTACACGGGTGATGTCGTTGCCATTGTTGGGCGTCAGGTGTTCCAGTGTTGCTTGTGGGGCCGGGCGGTTGATGTACCAGACACTTGCCAGGGCGGCGATCGATGCCACCGCGACAAGTGCCAGTAACGACCGCCAGTTACGAGAAATCATCAGCGTTTCACCAATCCAGTCAGGCCGCCCGCGATCAGGGCGGCGGTGTCGGCCAGCGCTACCAGCGGATCAAGTCCGGCGGGCACGGCCATGTAACGGGGTTCCCAGTCGGGCTGGAACTTGTCTTTGAACCGGCGCAGGCCCTGGAAGTTGTAGAGCTGCTCACCACGCTGAAACACCATTGAACCCAGGCGTTGGGTCAAGGGTGCACCGCGACGTGGTTGCAAGCCCGACAGGGGGACCATGCCCAGGCTGAAGCGGGCGTATCCATGCTTCTTATAATGTTGGATCAAGCCAATCATCATGAATTCCATGGTCAGCTTCGGCGCATCCGGGTGGGCGCGCATCAGGTCCAGGCTGGCCAATTCATGACTGTGGGTTTCGAGCAAGTTGGCGAAGGCGACCGGGTTGCCTTCGAAGCGAATGATTGCGATGCGAAAGTGCTGCAGGTAGTCGGGGCTGAAACGGCCCAGCGAAAAGCCTTTTTCGCGCACGTTCTTGCCCGTCAGCCAGGCATCGGAAATGACCTTGAGCTCCTCCAGCGGCGCCTGCCCGGGTTCATGGATTTCCAGGCTCAGGCCGTCGCGGCTGCCACGGTTCCAGGTGTAGCGCAGGTCTTTCATCTCCTTGCCCTTGGCTTCGAGGTCGAAGCGCTTGAGATCGACCCGGGCTTCTTCGCCGAGCTTGATCGCCGTCAGGCCGATGTCCATGTAGAACGGCAGGTTCTCGGCGCGTACCTGGTAGAACACCGGGCGCGCATGATGGATGTCGCACAAGTCGCGGAACTGCCAGATCATTTCCGCCCGCTGCTGGGCTGGCCCGATCGGGTCGTACAGCGCCACCAGGCTGCGGCCACGTCGCGCGTACATCAGGAAGGCATCTTCGGCGGGGTGGAACAGCAGGGCCTTGTCGCCAGTCAGGGCGAGGCCACCATCGGGCTGATCCGAGGCCGACAGTATCTTTGCAGCCTTCTCAAGCTCCTCGGCGTTGGGCAGGTGGATCACCGGTCGGGCAGTACGCAGCAACCACGTCAGGGCCACGATCACCAGCAACACCGCGCTACCCAGCGCCGAGCGCAGGCCTCGTGGCGCATCGGCGTCGAGGGTGAATTGCCACCACAGCTCATGGCTGTAGGGCACGTCCTGATAGGCGAACAGCAACAGCCAGATCGATGCGCCGACCACGCAGGCACTGGCCACCAGGTAGACCGCTGAAAAGGGCAGCTCCAGCAAGCGGCTGGGGCGATAGAACGAGCGGCGGAACAAGGCCAGCAGGCAGGCTGTGAGTATCAGCAGGCTGGCCTCTTCCCAGTCGAAACCCTTGAGCAGCGAGAGCAGGGCGCCCACCAGCAGCAGGATGGTCGTCAACATCCAGGCGGCCGACAAGCGGCGGCGCAGCCCCTGGGCCAGCAGCAGGCACAAGACGCCGATCAGGCTGGCGCCGAAGTGCGAGGCATCGATCAAGCGATGGGGGATGAGAAAGCCCAGGTGTTCCAGGCGCGTGTCGATTTCCGGGGTTGCACCGGAAAACAGCAATACCACGCCTGACAGGAACACCAGCACCGCCAGCACGGGCGCTGCCAGCCCGGATGCCACGCGGATGGCCTGGCGGGTAAATATCAGGCGTTGAGCTTCGCTGGCCAACAGCACCACGCAAGCCAGCAGAAGCGGTAACACGACATAGATCAATCGATACAGGAGTAACGCCGCGGCCAGCGGGGCCGCACCGAGTTGGTCGGCAAAGGCGGCCAGCAAAATGGCCTCGAACACTCCAACGCCACCCGGCACATGGCTGAGCACGCCGGCCGCCAGGGCCAGCAGATAAACCAGTAAGAAAGCACCAAAAGGCGGCGCCTCAGGCAGCAGCAGATAAAGGACTGTTGCGGCCAGGGCGACGTCCAGGGCGGTAATGACCAGTTGCAGCAGTGTCAGGCGCAGGCCTGGCAGGCGCAGTGTGCGGCGGCCGACCAGGACCTGCAGGTTGTCGGCCATGGGTTGCTCGGGCAGCCGCCGGCGGTACAAGCCGTAGGCCAGGGCTGCGCAGAGGATCAATACCGCTGCGGCGAGTGAGCCCAGCAGCGCCGCCGGCAGGCGCAAGGCGCTGGCGGCAGCCGGCAGGTCGCTCAGGGTCGCCAGTGCTGCCAATGGGGGCAACGCGCAGCCCAGGGACAGGCTGGCAAACAATGTCATGCGGGCGACATCGCTAGCGGCCAAGCCATTGCGGGCATACAAGCGGTAGCGCACCGAGCCACCGGACAGCAATGAAAGACCGATGGCGTTACCGATGGCAAAGGCGGTGAAGCCGCCCATGGCCAGGGTGCGCGGGGCCAGTTTCACGGCGGCATAACGGCTTGCCGACCATTCATAGCCCAGTAGTACGACAAAGCCTGCCGTGGTGGCAGCAAGGGCGCCGCCCAAGGCGCTCGCCGGAACACTGAGCAAGGAATCATGCAGGGCATAGATATCCAGTTCGCTGAGCAGGTGCCGGCAGGCGACCAGGGCAATACCGAACAACAGCAACGTCACAGCCAGGCCGATGGGCTGACGGTATTTGCTGATGAGTTCAAGCCAATGCATGCGGCTTGGGTTGAAAGGCTGGGTCGCGGTTGTCGGGCTTTGGATATCGGATGAGTCGGGACGCATCAATCACCTCGTGGATTGTGCGGTACAGGATGAAGGCATCCTGCCTGCTTACCAATCCCTGCAAAGCTTTATGACGAAAGTTTCACCTTGGGTTCCGGGTCAGAGCAGTCGGCGTGGGTTAGCTATAGATAAAAGTTCACGTGACGTCTAGCGATTCGGGTGATTTCTGGCTGGGGAGTTAACTTTTCTGCGGACACAAAAAAGGCCACTTTTTCAAGTGGCCTTTTCTGTTGTTTGGTTGCGGGAGCCGGATTTGAACCGACGACCTTCGGGTTATGAGCCCGACGAGCTACCAGACTGCTCCATCCCGCGTCTGTGGGGTGAATTCTACAGAACTGCGCGGGGCTGTCAACTGCTCATTTGGAGAAAACCTTTTTTGTTCAAGTGCTTAGCTACTTCACGAATGCTCGCAGGGCAGGTAGGGCGGGGGTTCCAGCTCTATTGAGTGGCTTGAATTAATTGAACGGTTAAATACATTTCGGGGCAGGTGCGTGCGGGGATATGAGCCGGGTGCGATACTGTTTGTCCACGCGTAGGACTTTTCCCTCTGTTAACCGCCATGACCCAGCGCAAGATCATTCATGTCGATTGCGATTGTTTCTATGCCGCCATAGAAATGCGCGACAACCCCGCACTGGCCAGCAAACCCTTGGCTGTTGGCGGTTCGGCGGACCATCGTGGCGTGATTGCCACCTGTAACTATGAGGCGCGGGCTTATGGCGTGCGCTCGGCGATGTCGTCGCGTCATGCACTCAAGCTCTGCCCGGACCTGGCTATCGTCAAGCCGCGCATGGATGCTTATAAAGAAGCCTCACGCGAGATTCACGCCATTCTGCGCGACTACACCGAGCTGATCGAGCCGTTGTCGCTGGATGAGGCGTACCTGGACGTATCCGAAAGCACGCAATTTTCCGGCAGCGCCACATTGATTGCCCAGGATATTCGCCGGCGCGTCTCCAATCGCCTGCATATCACCGTTTCGGCGGGAGTGGCGTCAAACAAGTTCCTGGCCAAGATCGCCAGCGATTGGCGCAAGCCCAATGGGTTGTTCGTGATTACGCCGGCCGAGGTCGAGGAATTTGTCGCGCAACTGCCCGTCAGCAAGCTGCATGGCGTCGGCAAAGTCACTGCCGACAAGCTGGGCCGTCTGGGAATCGTCGATTGCCTGACGTTGCGCGAGTGGAGCAAGTTGGCGCTGGTGCGCGAGTTCGGCAGTTTTGGTGAGCGATTGTGGAGCCTGGCACGAGGAATCGACGATCGGGCTGTGCAGAACGACAGTCGCCGGCAGTCGATCAGCGTTGAAAATACCTATGACACCGATCTGCCAGACCTCGCCAGTTGCCTGGAAAAGTTGCCGGAACTAATGGATACCCTGGCCGGGCGAATGGCGCGTATCGACAGCAGTTACCGGCCGGGCAAGCCTTTCGTGAAGGTGAAGTTCCATGATTTCAGCCAGACGACGCTAGAACAGTCAGGCGCCGCCCGAGACCTGGGCAGTTATCAGCAATTACTGACACAGGCCTTTGCGCGGGGTGGCAAGCCAGTCAGATTATTGGGGATTGGAGTGCGTCTGGTGGACTTGCGCGGTGCCCACGAGCAACTGGAACTGTTCGCCCGCTAAAGAAATGACGACAAACACCTGTACACGCTGGCGAGCTGCTGCCGATAGGCTGCGGCCCGCGCGCGAAGCGGGCGCAGTGAGATCTTCGACGCAGTCTATCGGCAGCTTGCAATTGTGCCGCGCCGAGTACCCGTGGCAGCTGCCGCCAGGCCGCGTCCCGCTCGGAGTCGCACATGTGCCAGCAGTCGTCGATCAATGAATCGCGCCGGGGTCGGCTGCCAGGCGGCCGGCATTCTTGGTCAACGATTTGAGAAATTCCTGCTGCAGTTCCGGATCGTTGCGCGTCAGCTCGATCAGGCTCTGTTCCAGTTCGCTGGCTTCTTCCTCCAGGCCCAGTTCCGACAGGCGTTTGACCCGGTGCACCCATTGGTTCACTTCGTCATCTTCCAGATCGTCGAAAATCAAGCCGTGTGCTTCGACCAGTTTGCCACGCAGATTGCTGCTCACCAGCAGACTGGCATCGGCTTGGGTTTTGTCATCTTCATCGGCGACAACCAGGCGCAACGTGCCGACCTGGCTGAGGTTTTGTTCGGAGAAAGGACTGTCGAGCAGGTTCAGGCGCAGCACGCCATTGCGGTCGGTGCTCAAGTCGTATTGCTGCTTGCCGGCCAAAACCCGCACGGGGCGTTCGCTCCAGGGCAGGCTGGTGTATTCACGGCGCTGATCGCGCTGAACTTCGTCGATAGCGGCCAGGTTCTGTTGCGCGCGGCCATTGGACTGCACGTTCATGAACGGGTTGAGCCCGGCGAAGCCATAGCTGATCCAGTCCTTGGTCATGCTGTCGGGCAGGCGCCCGAGCATGACCACGTTCGCCACGTTGGCACCCACGCCGGCAACCACCGCAACCGCGCCCAGCGGAATCTCATAGGTTTCGCGCCAGGCCTGGTATGGGGTATAGCGATCATAGCGGCGCGTGACCTCGAATTCGGTGACTTCGAAGGTCTTCTGTTCTTGGAACCGCACACGACGCTGCGGCAGCTCAAGTACCTTGGGCTCACCGACATCGATCTGCAGGCTGTGATCGAGCAGCTTGCGCTCGATGCGCTCCTCGTGCTCGCTGCGCTGGGACATATGGTTGGCGCAACCGCTGAGAAGCAGGGCGCCGCACAGTGCGGCGCCCCCGAGAGGTAAGGTACTTCGCTTGAACATGGTTACTCTGGCTTTGGCTATCAGCGACGGATGCGAGCTTGAAGGAACGACAGCACTTCGGCGACAGGCATGGCCTGGGCTTCGCCTTCGGTGCGGCTCTTGTATTCCAGGTTGCCTTCGGCCAGGCCGCGATCGCTGACAACGATACGGTGCGGAATGCCGATCAGTTCCATGTCGGCGAACTTGATCCCCGGGCTGGTCTTCTTGTCACGGTCGTCGAGCAGGACTTCGAAGCCGGCTGCCGTCAGCTCTTTATAGAGCTTGTCGGTGGCCTCGCGGACCAGTTCGGTTTCGTAACGCAGCGGCACCAGGGCAATCTGGAACGGCGCCAGGGCGTCGCTCCAGATGATGCCGCCTTCGTCGTAGTTCTGCTCGATGGCTGCGGCCACTACGCGCGAAACTCCAATGCCGTAGCAGCCCATGGTCAGGGTAACGGGCTTGCCATTCTCGCCCAGTACCTGGCATTTCATGGCTTCGCTGTACTTGGTGCCCAGCTGGAAGATGTGACCCACTTCGATGCCGCGCTTGATCACCAGGGTACCCTGGCCGTCCGGGCTCGGGTCGCCTTCGACCACGTTACGCAGGTCGGCGACCTGTGGAACCGGCAGGTCGCGCTCCCAGTTCACGCCGAAGTAGTGCTTGTCGTCGATGTTGGCGCCGATGCCGAAGTCGCTCATCAGGGCAACCGAGCGGTCGATGATGCATTCCAGTGGCAGGTTCAGCGGGCCGAGCGAGCCGGCACCGGCGCCAATGGCCTCGCGCAGGTCGGCTTCGGTGGCCATGACCAGCGGGCTGGCGACGCCAGGCTGGTTGGCGGCCTTGATTTCGTTGAGTTCGTGGTCGCCACGAATGATCAGCGCGATCAGCTTGCCGGCTTCTTCGGCGTGCACCACCAGGGTCTTGATGGTTTTTTCGATCGGCAGGTTGAAGCCTTCCACCAGTTGCGCAATGGTCTTGGCGTCAGGCGTATCGACCAGGCGCAGCTCTTCGGTAGGCGCCGGGCGCGACGTCTCGCGTGGCAGGGCTTCGGCCTTCTCGATGTTGGCGGCGTAGTCGGAGGTGTCGCTGAAGGCGATATCGTCTTCACCGGACTCGGCCAGTACGTGGAACTCGTGGGAGCCAGTACCGCCGATCGAGCCGGTGTCGGCTTGCACGGGGCGGAAGTTCAGGCCCAGGCGGGTGAACACATTGCAGTACGCCTGGTGCATGCGGTCGTAGGTTTCCTGCAGGGAAGCCTGGTCGACGTGGAAGGAGTAGGCGTCCTTCATGATGAACTCGCGGCCACGCATCAAGCCGAAGCGCGGGCGGATTTCGTCGCGGAATTTGGTTTGGATCTGGTACATGTTGATCGGCAACTGCTTGTAGCTGTTGAGCTCGTTGCGGGCCAGGTCCGTGATCACTTCTTCGTGGGTAGGGCCTGCACAGAAGTCGCGGTCGTGGCGATCCTTCAGGCGCAGCAGTTCAGGGCCGTACTGCTCCCAGCGCCCCGACTCCTGCCACAGTTCGGCGGGCTGGATGCCGGGCATCAGCACTTCGAGGGCGCCGGCGGCGTTCATTTCCTCGCGCACGATGGCTTCAACCTTGCGCATCACACGAAGGCCCATCGGCAGCCAGGTGTAGAGACCGGAGGCGAGCTTGCGGATCATGCCGGCCCGCAGCATGAGCTGGTGGCTGATGACGACCGCGTCGGAAGGGGTTTCTTTCTGTGTGGCGAGCAAATATTGACTGGTGCGCATGGTAGGCCGTTGTCGGTTGCTTTGACTGAAAATGACCCGGCATTGTACGGCGGCGATCCGGTCGCGTACAGGATTGGGGTCGCGGTATCGGGGATATAAGCTCCCAGTGGTCACTGTGCAGTGCAACCGGTCGCGTACCTGTGAATAGAAAAAGCCCGGCGGAGCCGGGCTTTTCGAGGTGAAGCTGAAGCTACCAGCTGGATTCCGGATTACAGAATGTTCAGCGGGTATTGAACGATCAGGCGCAGTTCGTCGATCGATGGCGAGCCGTAGTAAACGCCGTCACCCGAACGGTAGGTCGCTTGACGTACGCGCAGGCTCAGGTCCTTGGCAGCGCCTTCCTGGAAGACGTACTTGGCTTCGATGTCACGTTCCCACTCTTTACCGTCGCGGGTCGATTCTACGTGAGCATCTTCACCTTTGACGTAACGGGTCATGAAGCTCAGGCCTGGGACGCCGTAGGAAGCCATGTTCAGGTCATAGCGAGCCTGGTAGGACTTCTCGTTTTCGGCGTTGAAGTCCGAACGGGCAACGGAGTTGGCCAGGAAGATGGTGCCGCCACCGTCTACGCCGTAACCGTAGTCGCCGTCACCGGTGACTTTCTGGTAGGCCAGGGTGAAGGTGTGGGCGTCATAGGTGTAGGCGCCGGAGAAGCTGTAGGCGTTGTTGTCGAGCTCGTCACCGTCGAACGCAGAGTAGTTGGTGGTGCCGTCGCTCTGGGTGTTATAGATGTTGAAGTCGAACACCAGACCCTGCTTGTCGCCCATTGGCAAGCTCCAGTTCAGGTTGCCGTACCATTTTTCCCAGTAGTCCTGGACGTCCGAGTAGTAGACGGTGGCGCTGAATGCGTCGGTAAAGGCGTATGTACCACCAATAACGTTGGCGGAAGTCAGGCCGCTACCACCGTTGATGCTGTCGTGGTAGGTCTGGTCTTGGGCGTTCATTGCAGTGAAGCGACCGGCGTTGACGGTCAGGCCCTTGATCTCGTTAAAGGTCAGCAAGGTACCGGTGGCAACTTCTGGCAGCAGGCGGCTGTCATCGGTTGCGAACACTGGCATGGCAGTGTATTGGTCGCCGTACTTCAGCACGGTATCGGAGATGCGCATTTTGACGGCGCCGCCGGCTTCGGAGTAGTCGTCTTGCGAGCGACCGTCGGAACCGGTTGGGAACAGGCCGGTGCCTGCACGGTCTTTACCGCTGTCCAGTTTCACACCCAGCAGGCCGATCGCGTCGACACCGAAACCGACAACACCTTGGGTGTAGCCGGATTCGTACAGGGCGTTGAAGCCCAGGCCGGTTTCACGGTTGTAGCTCTGGCTGCCAGCAGGGTTATTACGGAAATCGCGGCCGAAATTCAGGATACGCGTCGTAACGTTGAAAGTACTGTCTTCTAGGAAGCCCTTCGATTCGGACTGGCTGGAGGCTGCTGCCATTTGGGTACTGCCCGCTGCGGCTACTGCCAGGGCGATCATGCTCCACTTCATCACGCGCATCGTGACTTGCTCCTTTGGTTTTTAGGAAGAGTACTGCCGTCCCACCTGTTTTTTTATCTGGGCGGCTCTTTCTTTTTGTGTCGGCGCAAACTTATATCACGCAGACCTTATTGGCGATACTTGCAAAACGAACCTTTTAGCTTCTTCACGACGATGTCGCAAAATATAGTGTCCATGTCGCAAATCACGATTTTTGATTAAAAATCGTACAACTACAGCGCAGCCTTCAAGGGCACTCAGGGATTAGCGTGCAATACCCCAACGTTTGAAAACTCCATGGTCACACCGTGCAGCTGTTGTTATTTGTCGCAGGAACTTTTCTCACCACCCGGTCCTGCCGACTGTGGTGGGTACGAATGCAACAAGCGTGCACAAAATCTCATGGATTCACGAAATTTTCACTTTTTTTTTGATTTAGGCCCAAAGCCTCATAAAACCGGGGGTTTAAGCGCGTTTCGAATGTTCTTGACTCAGTCTGCCTGATCAGGCTGGCGCGGGCAGGCTCTCGGGTTTGTTACCGCGTCAGCAACAAAAGTGAGTAGTCGGTACGTGTCGACGGCGCGGAAAATCGCTTGTCGGCTACATTTTGGTGCGAAAAGTAGCGCTCCGTAACAAATGGGCGTGGGCGCCGGTAGCAGTGGCGCGCGTGCTCGGCGATGTGTTGAGGCTGAGGATTACAGCGCGACGTTAGTGGTATTCAGCGTGTGACTGGGATCAGGTTTTTGGTCGGGTTTAGGAGGGTTGGTGCTGTATGTTCTGTTTTGGTGCATGGTGGGTGGTGTGTCTGTCGAGAGGTGACGAGGCACTGTCATCGTACTCTCTCCTGTCGGCGGCTGTTTGCCGTGAACCTCAACGCATTCGCGAGTATCCTTCTGTTAATAGCCTTGCGGCGTTTAACTTGCTACTGGGAGATCAGTACGGTGTTTACCTTGGATTCGCGTCTTCAACAAGATACCCTGCCAATTGGCGACTTTGCCCTGTGTCGTTTGCTGTTGTCTAACGATGAGAACTACCCCTGGTTTATTTTGGTGCCGCGACGAGCGGATATCAGTGAAGTGTTTGAACTCGACGCGGCCGATCAAGTGCTGTTATGGCAGGAGACAGCAACGCTTGCCGGTAAACTCAAACAGGTTTTCGCGGCAGACAAGATGAATGTGGCGGCCCTGGGCAACGTGGTCAGCCAGTTGCATATGCATGTGATCGTGCGTCGGCACGATGATCCGGCCTGGCCGGCGCCCGTATGGGGCAAACTTCCTGCAAAACCCTATTGCGCCGAGGCGTTTACAGCCATCTGTGAGCGGCTCAAGGGCCAGTTGGGTGATGAATTTCGTTTTGTGGAGGCTTGAATCATGACTCTGGACGCGCGCGTTACCGATCTGGAAAGTCGCCTGGCGTTTCAGGATGACACTATTCAGGCGTTGAATGATGTGCTGGTCGAGCAGCAGCGGGTGATTGACCGGTTGCGGCTACAGATGTCGGCCTTGCTCAAGCGGCATGAGGAAATGATGGGGCAGTTTCAAAGCCTGGAGGAAGATGTTCCGCCGCCTCATTATTAATAGTTGACGGTTGCGGGCAAAAAAAACCGCGAGCAGCATGCTGCTCGCGGTTTTTTTGTGCGGACGGGATCAGCGCCGTGGCGAGGCCGCGATTACATCTTCGGCTTGCAAGCCTTTGTCACGGTTCATGACAGAGAATTCCACGCGCTGGCCTTCGACGAGTACTCGGTGGCCTTCACCGCGAATGGCGCGGAAATGGACGAAGATATCGTCACCTGAGTCGCGCGAGATGAAGCCGAATCCTTTCGAAGTATTGAACCACTTGACGGTGCCAGTATCGCGATTGCTCATGTCGTAGCTTGGTGCGGCACTGTTGGCCCGTTTGGTTGGGTAGTAGCTGATGGCCAAGTGCAGGAATACCGCGGCCACTGCGCTGAGCAGGCTGAACGAAGTGGCGGGTTGGCCGGCCAATTCCAATTGGGCCAGAAGGGTTAGTGCCTGCAGTACCACGGCCAGGACGAGAAGGGCGCTGACAACGTTTTGCAGTTGTTGGCGTGGGCCTTTGTTCCAGTGGGGGATGACGGGAGCAAGGATCAGGTTGAGCAGGCCAAGAAGCGCCAGGTAGAGAGCATCAGGTTGTTGCATGTAGGGTACGGCATCGACGGTGCGCAGGCTTGGGATGAAGGACAGCAGTAAAGCTGCAGCGCCCGTCAGGAGGTGGACGATTTTCAACATTTTATTTGACTCACGTTAAGGCAGATCACAGGAAGAGCTGGGTTCACGGTGCCGGGGCCCTGAAAAGATGAGGGGGCATTCGTGGAAAAAGTCAGCCTATGCGTCACCATCAGGATGATCGACAGTGCCGGCACAGTGCCTATTTAACAGCAAAGCCTTGGCCTACTCAAATCAGGCGCCCGGACGGTAATGGCGCCCTGCCGGATTCTGATCGGCGTCAAGCCGTTCGAATTCGCCGCGCGCCGCTCTGCGACAAAGGCTGCACGTAGCAGCGTCTCTTGCTAGAGTGGGGCGACACCTGAGTGGTGAAAACCATCATATGAAGGAGATTTATATGGCAATCGATATCGGTATCAGTGAAGAAGATCGTAAGTCGATCGTGGAAGGGTTGTCCCGTTTGTTGTCTGATACCTATGTGCTGTACCTGAAAACCCATAACTTTCATTGGAATGTCAGTGGGCCGATGTTCCGCACTTTGCATTTGATGTTTGAAGAGCAATACAACGAATTGGCGCTCGCGGTCGATTCCATCGCCGAGCGTATTCGCGCGCTGGGGTTTCCTGCGCCGGGTACTTATTCCACTTATGCCAGGCTCTCTTCTATCAAGGAAGAAGAGGGCGTGCCGGCGGCCGAAGATATGATCAGGCAGTTGGTGCAGGGACAGGAAGCCGTAGTGCGTACCGCGCGCGGTATTTTTCCGCTGCTTGATAAAGTCAGCGATGAGCCCACTGCCGACTTGTTGACCCAGCGCATGCAGGTCCATGAAAAAACTGCGTGGATGTTGCGCGCACTGCTCGACAACAAATAACCGGCCAGTCGGCTCGTCGCTCGGTGCCTTAAGGCTGGGTGGTCGTGCTGCGAGGTGCAGGGGCTCAAGCCGCTTTCCAGGGGCTTGAGCCTTTTTTTTGGAGAGCGGTAAGCACGGGTTGGGTGCAATGCCTGATTCGTTGGTGGCTTGCAGCTATTTGGATGTCGTTATGATTTGTGTGCGGTAAAAAGATATTAAGTTTTACTGATGCTTTAAGAGTGTTGTCTTCAGGCGTGCCTGGGTGTTGAAGTCTTGTATGGTTTCTGGAAGCGTCCTACGTTATTAGTAATTTACTCTGATGGAAGTAAACATTTCGTTAATGTTTTATAGGCTTGTGTTATCGCGAATTGTTTTTATTTATTTTTTGATAAATGTGGTACCAGGCCAATGGTGTATTTATGTCTCAGATACTTGAACGTGTTAATAAAGGGGTGGGCAGGTCGATCAAGGCTGGCATCGATCCCTTCGTAGAAGGTTTCAATATGGGGTTGGCTCAGCCGCTTTCGCGGTCTGTGCGCTTGAATGGTTTTGCAACGTGCTTGCGCCTCGAGGAGGTGTACTGGAAAATTCTGGAACGCATCGCCGGGGCCAATGATTGCTCGGTCAATGCAATTCTGTCCTACGTGGACAGGGAAGTGCACCTGCGCTACGGCGGGGTCAAGAATTTCAGTGGGCTCATACGTGTGGTCTGTGTGGTCCACCTTTTGAATCCCGGTGGTGGAACCTAGGTGCCGTTGAGGCGCACCGTCCCAGAAGGGGCCTGGCAGTCCGTGCGGGATGAACGGGTCGGTATCTGTTATGCTGCACGGCTGCACAGGCCCCGCTAACCATATATAATCTCGCCCTTTGTTGCATGGCGCGGTAAGCGCTGTGGATATTAGGTTGCCGAGACATTCCCATGCCCATGTACGACTATCAATGTGCTTCCTGTGGCCACCAGCTGGAAGTCATTCAAAAAATCAGCGATGCCCCCAAGACCGACTGCCCGGCCTGTGAGGCGCCCGATCTGAAGAAAATGCTGTCCATGCCCGGTTTTCGCTTGAGCGGTACCGGCTGGTATGAGACAGACTTCAAGACCGGGGCGAAAAAGAACCTCGCCGGCGGCGACAAGTCCGATTGAGTTGAACTGCACCTGCAGGGTCTTGCACTATACCGCCCACCGGGCGAGCCGGGCCCCCACCGAATTCCGATTACGAGAAGCGAAACCACTATCATGATGCGCAGCCATTATTGCGGCCAACTGAACGAAAGCCTGGAAGGCCAGGAAGTTACCCTTTGCGGATGGGTCCACCGTCGCCGTGACCACGGTGGGGTGATTTTCCTCGATATCCGTGATCGTGATGGTCTGGCCCAGGTGGTGTTCGATCCGGACCGCGCTGAAACCTTCGCCGCCGCCGATCGCGTGCGCAGCGAGTACGTCGTGAAGATCACCGGCAAGGTTCGCCTGCGTCCGGCCGGTGCGACCAACGCCAACATGGCGTCGGGCATGATCGAAGTCCTCGGCTACGAGCTGGAAGTGCTGAACGAATCGGAAACCCCGCCGTTCCCGCTGAACGAGTTCTCCGACGTCGGCGAAGAAACCCGCCTGCGCTATCGCTTCCTCGACCTGCGTCGTCCGGAAATGGCCGAGAAGCTGCGCCTGCGTTCGCGCATGACCACCAGCATCCGCCGCTACCTCGACGAAAACGGCTTCCTGGACGTCGAAACGCCGATTTTGACCCGTGCCACGCCTGAAGGCGCGCGTGACTACCTGGTACCGAGCCGTACCCATGCGGGCAGCTTCTTTGCCTTGCCGCAGTCGCCGCAACTGTTCAAGCAGTTGCTGATGGTCGCGGGCTTCGACCGTTACTACCAGATTGCCAAATGCTTCCGTGACGAAGACCTGCGTGCCGACCGTCAGCCGGAATTCACTCAGATCGACATCGAGACCAGCTTCCTCAACGAAGCCGACATCATGGGCCTGACCGAGGGCATGATCCGCAACCTGTTCAAGGAAGTGCTGGGCCTGGAGTTCGGTGAGTTCCCGCACATGACCTTCGAAGAGGCCATGCGCCGCTACGGCTCGGATAAACCGGACCTGCGTATCCCGCTGGAACTGGTCGACGTCGCTGACCAGCTCAAGGATGTCGAGTTCAAGGTGTTCAGCGGTCCTGCCAACGATCCGAAGTGCCGCGTTGCCGCATTGCGTGTACCGGGCGGGGCAAGCATGCCGCGCAGCCGTATCGACGACTACACCAAGTTCGTCGGCATCTATGGTGCCAAGGGCCTGGCCTATATCAAGGTCAATGAGCGCGCCAAGGGTGTCGAGGGCCTGCAGTCGCCGATCGTCAAGAACATCCCGGAAGCCAGCCTGAACGTGATCCTCGATCGCGTGGGTGCGGTCGACGGCGATATCGTCTTCTTCGGCGCCGACAAGGCCAAGATCGTCAGCGAGGCCCTGGGCGCGCTGCGGATCAAGGTCGGTAACGACTTCAACCTGCACACCTGCGAGTGGGCACCGATGTGGGTCGTCGACTTCCCGATGTTCGAAGAGAACGACGACGGCAGCTTCACGGCACTGCACCACCCGTTCACCGCGCCGAAGTGCTCGCCGGAAGAACTGGAGGCCAACCCGGCCACCGCGCTGTCGCGTGCCTACGACATGGTCCTGAACGGCACCGAGCTGGGTGGTGGTTCGATCCGTATCCACCGCAAGGAAATGCAGCAAGCCGTATTCCGCCTGTTGGGTATCGAAGAAGCGGAACAGGAAGAGAAGTTCGGCTTCCTGCTCGACGCCCTGAAATACGGCGCACCACCCCACGGTGGCCTGGCTTTCGGTCTGGACCGCCTGGTGATGCTGATGACCGGCGCTCAGTCCATTCGTGAAGTGATTGCCTTCCCGAAAACCCAGAGCGCTGCGTGCGTGATGACCCAGGCGCCAGGCCTGGTAGACGCCAAGGCGCTGCGCGAGTTGCACATTCGCCTGCGCGAACAGCCAAAGGCTGAGTAAGTGGACCTCGGGCGCATCCACATGGATGCGCCTTTGCGTTAAGCAGTACGGATTTTATGGCTTCTACCCGGCTCCGGCCGGGCAGGGGCATGGCATTGTTTCAAAGGATTCGGAGTCGTTATGGCTGGTCATTCCAAATGGGCAAACATCAAGCAC
>RCUU01000863.1_pt1 | contig 15739 bp, 12 predicted proteins | sample 2166211 | NCBI WGS metagenome assembly RCUU01 (sample SAMN09932620, study PRJNA488358) | compost metagenome | feature: garden; material: soil; isolation source: compost soil in phenylacetic acid-enriched culture | place: Germany: Experimental Botanical Garden Goettingen | collected 2016-01-27
TCCCTCTTCGTCCAGCCTGCATTGAGAGAATAAAACAGCTTGGCAGGCCCCTTTTTTTGGGCTGCCAGCTGTGCGGAAAGGCCGCTCTCGAAATTGTGGGCATCGGTGATGATCACGGTACCTGGCAGAACTTCATGCACAATATCAATGCAGACTCCCAGCAGGCTGTGAGAAATAAAAACATGGCCGTAGCTGTTCTGGCCGCACAACTCTCTGATCTTGCCGCGCATATCTACATCCACATGGCTCATGTAGGAGCTGTTGCGCCTTTTATATAAGGAGCGTAGCATGGCTTTGCGGTAATTCATCGTCCGGTCGACCTCGTACACTGTAAGCCCCGGCGCTTCGTTCTTCTCCGCTGAAGGCCTTGAATTACGGTAAGTAAGCAGGTCCACATCATATTTGTCCAGCAGAATATTCAGGATATTGCCAGTTCTCAGCTTGCCGCCGCTGTCCTGTGGAAAAGGATTTTCTGCGGATATGAATAGCAATTGCTGCGTCATAGTCTTCGTCTCCTACTCTCAATTGGTCTCTATCTATGCTGCATTGTGAAGTGTTTAAGATATATTACCCCAAACTTCATTGCGTTTTTGTCGTTTCATGTATTTTCCAAAAATTATTTTCAAAAATATGTTAAAAAGGATAAACGTGAGCACGATGTGAGGTTGCTCCGCGGGACCAAAAACACAAAGCAGCGATCCTCCAATAATAGAAGAATCGCTGCTTTTTACAGTTATGAGAATGAAATGAGTCTGTCTCTGCCCGCAGAAAATCTACTTCGGGGACAACCTCTTCCATGTGTATTCTATTTAGATTGCAGGCTCCGGGCTCAGTGCTTCTTCAGCCCCTCTGCCAGTGCATACCCCACCTTCCAAATGTCTCCTGCTCCCATCGTAATCACGAGGTCGCCTGGAGCAATCCGGCCCTGCAAATCGGCTAGGACCGCCTCTTTGGTGGGCAGATGCCTTGCGCTGGCATTGCTGTTCTGGACAATTAATTCCACCAGCTTGGCGGAACTGACACCCTCGATCTGCTTCTCTCCGGCCGGTGAGTAAATGTCAGTGAGAATCACTTCATCGGCTTCACTGAAAGCACGGCTGAAGGCATCCAGCAGGAAAAAGGTCCGCGTGTAGCGCTGAGGCTGGAATACGGCAATAATCCGTTTGCCCGTTGCCTTGGCTGCGCTGATCGTGGCCTGAATTTCTGTAGGGTGATGCGCATAATCATCAATGACCAGAATATCATTGACCTCCCCAAGCACTTGAAACCGCCGTTTTGCACCATGGAATTTCAGGATGGACTCCGCAATTGCCTGGAACGGAATTCCGGCTTTCATACAGGCAATCACTGCCGCCATGGAGTTGTACAGATTGTATTTTCCGGGAATGGACAGCTCGATGCGCCCCAGCACCTCACTGCCGAAGTTCATGGTGTAGACTACCTGCCGGTCGCCAAGCACAATATCAGTTGCCGTGTAATCCGCAGACGGTGAATGAATGCCGTAGGTGATCACATTGCCTTTGACTTCAGGCAAAAGTGAGGTTGCCGTTTCATCATCCGCACATACAATCGCGGTGCCGTCCTCACGCATCTGATTCATGAATTGCACATAAGCGGCCTTCAGACGGCCGAAATCGCCTCCGTAATTCTCCAGGTGATCCGCTTCAATATTCGTCACGATCCCCAGCCAAGGATGGTACTGCAGGAAGGAGCCGTCGCTCTCATCCGCTTCAGCCACAACGTACTCCCCTTGTCCCGCCTTGGCGTTCGTGCCGACATTCATAATTTCCCCGCCGATAATATACGTGGGGTCAACTCCGCAATCCTCCATAATCAGCGCGATCATGGAGGAGGTGGTCGTTTTGCCGTGTGCACCGGCAATCGCTACACCCTTGCGCTCATTGAGCAGCCGGGCAAGCATCTGCGAGCGGTGCAGCACCGGAATGTTGAGCCGCTCCGCTTCAACCCATTCCACATTATCACTTGCCAGAGCCGTAGAGTATACAACAAGGTCAGCGCCTTTAACCTGCTCGGCTGTATGTCCGATATATACCTTGGCTCCTTTGGCTATTAATTTCTCGGTCAATTCCTGAGCCGCCACGTCGGAGCCCGTTACCGTATATCCCATTTCCAGCATGACCCGGGCAATCGCGCTCATACCATAGCCGCCGATCCCTATAAAATGCACACGTTCAGTAGTATCCAACAGTTCGTCACCAGCCTTTTTCAGAATTGGGTTGCCGCAAAAGCGTACTGCGCACATCAGAAATCAAATACAGCGTTCCGGAGACGACCGCAAGATCCTTCTCCGCTGTGATCGACTGCAGAAGCTGCAGCGCTTGGCCCCAATCATGTTCTACTTTGATCACCAAATTCTCTTTGGCATATTTCTCCCGCAGACGTTCTGCGATGGCCTGCAGATCTTCCGCGTCCATTTTCTTCCGGAAATCCGGTTCGGTCAGGATGAGCGTATCCACTATAGGCAGTATATGCTTGAAGTATGACTCATGATGCTTATTTGCCAGCATCCCCATGAGCAAATTTAATTTGTCGTACTTATAAAACTGAGGCAGGCTTTTGGCCAGACTCTCTGCACCTTCGGGATTATGCGCCCCATCCAGCACAATTCGCGGAGAAGCGCCCACTTCCTCTAGTCTTCCCGCCCAAAAGGTACTGCGGAAGCCTTCCAGCACATCCTCGTCCTCCAGCATAAAAGCCATATACTGGCGCAAAACCTCCAGTGCCATCATCGCTCCGGCTGCATTGCTGAGCTGATGCTCGCCTTTCATGGCTATGCCAAGCTCAAGCGAGCGGAATGGCCCCTTAAAGGTGAAGGACTGTAGGCCTTCCTTGACTGTAGCGTTGCTGTAGCTGAAATCTTCTCCGGCAAGGTAGAGTGTAGACTTGCTGGCGGCAGCTTTTGCCTTGAGCACCGCGATGGCCTCTGGCTGGCTGACACAGCTGACGGCCGGAACACCGGGTTTGATGATCCCTGCTTTCTCACCCGCAATCTCCTCTACCGTATCTCCCAGAACATCGGTATGATCGTGGCCGACATTTGTAATGATAGACACAATCGGAGTTACAATGTTCGTTACATCCAGCCTTCCCCCAAGACCAGTCTCCCATACGACAACATCGGGATAGCAGACTTCCGCATAATAGAGAATCGCCAGAGCTGTAGCGACTTCGAACATTGTCGGAGAGCCCAGCTCGCTCTGTGCAATCTCTTCTACCAGCGGACGAAGCTTGTTCGCAAGTTCTGTGAGGACTTCCTCAGGAATATCCGTTCCATTGTACTGAAAACGGTTCGTGAATTTGGTAATGTAGGGAGACGTGAAGGTTCCCACGCTGTACCCGCTTCTGATCAGTACACTGGTCAAAAAAGCGCAGGTCGACCCTTTGCCGTTCGTCCCCGCCACATGAATGAATTTCAGCTTGCGCTGGGGCTGGCCCAGCTTCTCCATCAGCCGTTCAATCCGTTCGAGACCCGGGCGGATGCCAAAAGGAATCAGGCCGTTTATCCAATCCACTGCTTCTGTATAAGAACTTAAGGGAGCGGTTCCGCCGCTCCCGATCAACTCGTCCATAGTCCCTTATCCTCTCAGCTCTGCGATACGGGCCAGCACCTTCTCACGCTTGGCGGAATAATCCGCCTGCTTCGCCCGTTCCTCTTCGATGACTTTAGCCGGCGCTTTGGCGACGAAGCCCTGATTGCCAAGCTTCTTCTCCACGCGCTCTACTTCGCTGTTTAGTAGTTGCACTTCTTTTTCCAGACGGATAATCTCCTGATCGATATCAATCAGGCCTGCCAGCGGCAGCAGCAGCTCTGCTCCCGTAATCACAGCGGACATGACCTTATCCGGTGTGTTCGGCTCAAGTCCGGCTTCGAAAGAAGACGTGTTGCAGAAACGTCCAATGTAGTTATCGTTCTTAGCGATAATGCTCAGCGTTTCTTCGCTGGCGGCTTTGATGATCAGCTCTACCTTTTTGCTCATCGGAACATTGACTTCAGCGCGGACATTGCGAACCGCACGGATCACATCCATCAGCAGGTTCATTTCCGCCACAGCCTGCGGCTGCTCCAGCTCCGCCTCATACTTCGGCCACTCGGCCAGCGTAATCGTATCTCCCTCATGCGGCAGATGCTGCCAGATTTCCTCCGTAATGAACGGCATGAACGGGTGAATCAGACGCAGCGTACGGTCAAGCACATAGGCAAGCACCGATTGCGTCTTGGCCTTGGCGGCCGCGTCCTCTCCATACAGCGTAAGCTTGGAAAACTCGATGTACCAGTCGCACAGATCATCCCAGATGAAGTTGTACAGGAGTCGGCCGGTTTCGCCATACTCGTATGCGTCAATTAGACGCGTAATATCGCGAGAAGTTTCGTTCAGGCGGTGTAAAATCCAGCGGTCTGCTGTCGAAAGCTCACCTGTAATGTCAATATCTGCAAAACTTACGCCCTCCAGATTCATCAGGGCAAAGCGTGAGGCATTCCATATTTTATTGGCAAAATTACGCGCCTGCTCTACCTTCTCAATGCGGAAACGAAGATCCTGTCCGGCCGTGATGCCTGTGGAAATCATATATCGCATGGCATCCGCGCCATACTGCTCGATAACATCCAGCGGATCAATCCCGTTGCCGAGCGATTTGGACATTTTGCGTCCTTCGGCGTCGCGGACCAGACCATGAATCAGCACATCGGAGAAAGGCTTCTTCTCTGTAAATTCAAGTGCACTGAAGATCATCCGCGCTACCCAGAAATAGATGATATCGTAGCCGGTAACCAGAACATTGTTCGGGTAATACCGCTGATAGTCGCTGCTGCTCTCATCCGGCCAGCCCAGGGTGGCAAACGGCCACAGGTTGGAGCTGAACCAGGTGTCCAGAACGTCCTCATCCTGCCTCAGATCGTCAAGGCCGCTGATTCTGCGCGCTTCCTCTTCATTATCTGCAACAAACACTTCTCCTGTGGATTCAGAGTACCAGGCCGGAATGCGGTGGCCCCACCACAGCTGACGGGAGATACACCAGTCGCGGATGTTCTCGATCCAGTTCAGATAGGTTTTCTCAAAACGTTCCGGAACGAAGCTGACCCCGGTTCCATCCTTCTGTGCGGCGATGGCCGCATCAGCCAGCGGCTTCATCTTAACGAACCACTGGGTGGACAGATAAGGCTCAACTACAGCACCGGAACGCTCGCTGTGTCCAACCTGATGCACATGGTCTTCGATCGAAATCAGAACCCCCTGCTCCTGGAGGTCCGCGATGATATTCTTGCGGCATTCACTGCGGTCCTGGCCCTGATAAGGTCCGGCTTCCTCGTTCATGGTTCCGCTCTCGTCCATGACATTAATTTGCGGCAGATTGTGGCGCAGGCCTACTTCAAAGTCGTTCGGATCATGGGCCGGGGTGATTTTAACCGCACCGCTGCCGAAGTCCTTCTCGACATAATCATCGGCAATCACCGGAATCTCGCGGCCGATAATCGGCAGAATCAGGGTTTTGCCAATCAGGTCCTTGTAGCGCTCATCCTCAGGATGCACCGCAACTGCCGTATCCCCCAGCATCGTTTCCGGACGTGTCGTGGCTACTGTAAGGAAGCCGCTGCCGTCCTTCAGCGGGTAGCGCAGATGATACAGATGGCCGTTAACCTCTTTGTACTCCACCTCAATGTCCGACAAAGCTGTCCGCGCAGCCGGGTCCCAGTTGATGATCCGCTTGCCGCGGTAGATCAGGCCCTTCTGGTACAATTCCACAAAAACCTTGCGTACCGCCGCAGACATCCCCTCATCGAAGGTAAACCGCTCGCGTGAATAGTCGAGGGACAAGCCCATCTTGGCCCACTGGTCATGAATGGTCTCCGCATACTGATCCTTCCAGGCCCATACCTGCTCCAGGAATTTCTCGCGTCCCAGATCATGCCGGGAAATCCCCTGCTGGCGCAGCTTCTGCTCCACCTTGGTCTGGGTAGCAATACCCGCATGGTCCGTTCCAGGCAGCCATAGCGTATCGAAGCCCTGCATCCGCTTCGTGCGGATCAGAATATCCTGCAGCGTGAAATCGAGCGCATGTCCGATATGCAGCATTCCCGTCACATTCGGCGGGGGAATGACAATACTGTACGGCTCTGCTTCCGGACGTTTACCGGCTTCAAAAAAACCATGCTCCATCCAGTAAGCGTACCATTTCTGCTCTGCAGCCTTCGGATCATATGTTGTCGGCATGTCGCTCTGTTTGCCGCCCGGCGTTTCGGCCTGTGCCGTATCCTGCAAATCAGGCAGCTCAGCCGTTCTGTTCTTGTGATCAGCCATTGTTGAAACCCTCCATTTGAATAGCAAATTATAAACACAAAAAGACCCTTCGTCTCAAAGGACGAAAGGTCATTCTTTCGCGGTACCACCTTTGTTTCGCGCTATACAAAATAAACCTCCGCCCCAGTTCCTCACGGTTCCAAAGCTGAGCGCGACACTCATGCAGATAACGGCTGCGTCCGGCCACATCCTACCCTGCGCATCTTATTCTAACGAAACACAGGCTTAGAGGGGCGACTCCGGGGCGACTTCGGGGGCTGCATCCTGCGGAAGTTCACAGCAATTACAAATTCCGCTCTCTGAAGGGCTGACCGCCTACTCTTCCCGTTCCCAGTCTTTTGCTTTACTTATTCCCATAATACATTCAGTACTATTCCTAGTCAACCAGCATACACACAACCTGCGGGATTTATACCACAGATCCAGAACAAAAAGCCCCCCATTGTCAGCGATAGCCGTAACTATGAGAATGCTGGACTTGCAGCCGCTCTGAGTGCCTTCAGGATTGGAAGAAATAGAAGGATAAAGGATATCGTGCAACATATACTTTCTTATATTTAAAAATAGCCCGGCCGCATCCGGCCGGGCTTCTTGTTCCATCGGTTCTAGGGAATGTACAAGACCTGGCCTTCCTCCACGTTCTGTCCGGAGAGGCGGTTGTACATGACCAGTTCTCTTGCGCTTAGCTGGTATTTCTCAGCAATTGTATCCAGCGTTTCTTCGCGCTGGACAATGCAGAGCCGGACTTTGCGGAACAGCTCCGCACCGCCCAGTCCTCCGATGAACCGGCTTTTCCATTCCGTAGCATTGCCGGTATCCGGTGCTGCGGCCGAGGCTGCAGGCTCCTGAACCTGCTGGCTCTCCTGTTCCTTGTGGGCCCGGCTGGAGCTGAGCAGGGAGGAGAACGTAAGGTGCTCCCGTTCTTCAGGCTTCTCTTCTTTCTTGCTGCCGAGCCCAATCTTCAGATCAGGTTTCTCCTCAGGCTGGGTCTGGACATCAGGCGAAGCAAAAAGCCCGTTCTCATTTTCCTCTACGGATTCCGCAGCAGCTTCAACAGGCAAGTCTGCCGCATTCTCTACAGCTTCTGAAACAACTTGCGGCTCTTCCTGATACACCGCATGAATCTCAGCGTCCAGCCCGCCGGCCTCAGCCTCCAGTGCGTCTGCATTGCCAGAAATCCGGGCAGTTTCCGCAGCGTTCAAGGCGTTTGCTGTGAAAAAGTGACTGGCCACCGGCTCCTGGGCAGCCTTCTCTGCCTTCTGCCAGTGTCCGGTTGACTCAGCGGCAGCGGAGCCGGATTGAGAATCGAGATTGTGGGTCCGTACTTTGGGTTCCTTGTCCTTTTGCGGTGGCTGGGCAACCGCAGCGGGCCCGGTATATACCTCTCCATCTGGAAACAGCGGATTTACCGCAGAAGCCGTAGTTTCCACAGAGACAGCTTCCCCTTGCTCAGGGGCAGTAATATCCGTTGCTCCTTCACCATAGGTCCAAAGTGAATTCTCATAGAGTGCGTCATTCTCATGCTCCCGCTTGTCAGCAGGAGCTTCCTGCCTCTGCTCTGTCTCTTCGGCAGAATAAGCAACGGTGTACTCCTCCTGCTGCCAGGCCGGCTGTGTTTCACCGTTGCCGATTCCACGCAGCGAGAGCACGCCGGTGATATTGACAGTACGCATCGTAAGCAGGTCAATATCGAAATTCTCAATCTCCACCCCTATGTCCTCAAGCGAGCTGACCCGTGTCAGCGGAACTGTGATTTCAACGGGAATCGCATGCTCCAGACGCTGGGTCCGGTCATCTTCTCCGCGGTAGAGCCCGGTAAGCAGCAGCTGGCCGTACAGCTCGGCACGATCCTCCCGCTGAATTACCTGGATGTCCGGGATCAGCTCAACCTCTTCCAGCTCAGCGATTCCCGGAAGTTCTGCAGGCAGATGAATGCGTTCATAAATATCAAACCGCAAGCCGTGGGACTGGTCAAACACGGGAAATGTCCTCCTTCTTGGCATAATCTAACCCTGAGACAAGCCCAGAGCATAAGCCCAAAATGTTACTCCCCTCATGTATATGCTTGAATCCCAAAGGCATGACAACTTTGGACCCAGCCTTGTGCGAAGGGAGGGTCTGCATACATAGCGAGAACCATTTGGGCATCGGGAATGCAATAACTGAAAAATAAAATGAACAAAGTATTATATGAACAGACGCCGCGTCCAGACATGGATAAATGACAAACTTTCCAAAATATCTTTTTAATCACGACCTGAAATTTTCGGGTATAATCGGTATAACTCCTGAAAGGAAGTCAACCGTGATGTCCAAAGCAAGGTGTTTTGACCTTTTTCTGTTTGTTGCCGCCCTGGCCATTGCCTTTGGCGCGAGGCACGCTGTGGTGCTGGACCCTACATATCTCAAAGCGCTGTTTCTGTACTGGGCGTTCTCCAGTTTTTATTTCCAGCTGCGCATTGTCACCCGAAGCGGCAATTCCACCATAGATTATGCGATTAGCTACACCTCATCTTTCGGTATTTTTGCCGGACCCCTGGGTACTTTTTTGTTCGAGGTGCTCTACAGATTCACTGTGTTTTTCTATAAAAAGAAGACTAAAACCGCGGACCCCGGAGAATTTCTGGACACCTTTTACAATATCGGCTCCTTTACGCTGGGCGGTTCGGCCGGGTATTACCTGTACACCCAGCTCTATCCTTATGCTGCAAATTTTCCGCTGGGCTACTGGCTGCTGTTTCTTCTGGTAGTCTTTGTGACGACGTTCCTGTCGTCGGGTTTCCTTACGATTACCTGTACCCTGTCCGGTGATATTACCACCCGCAAAGAGGCCATGAACATGCTGGTGCGCAGCAGAAATCTGCTGGATTTCAGCAAAGTGGCCCTGACCAATGCCCTGCTCCTCCGGCTGCTGCAGATGGGAAAATGGGAAATGCTGATCGCGCTTTTCCTGCTGAACTACATCGTCAGCATCTCCTTTTATTCCAAATCGCAAAGCGCCCAGCATAAATTTGAACGGGACAAGTTCGAGCAGATGGCCTACCGCGACTTTTTGACCGGAACCTTCAACCGCGCCCATATGGACAAAATGATGAAGGAGCTGAATCACAGCGGGGAACACATCGGCATCGTCGTGGCGGACATCGACCGGTTCAAAAAAATCAATGATACTTATAATCACGCTGTCGGCGACCGGGTGATCATTCATTTTGCCCATACGCTCAAGGCGCATATGCAGGAAGGGGATATTCTGTTCCGCAGCGGCGGCGAAGAATTCACCATGTTCCTGAGGCATAAAAACTTCGAGGACTGCTGCGCGCAGATTCAGGGGATTCTGGACACGGTTGCCGGACATACCGTCACCGCCGAATATGAGGAGAAGCGGATCAATGTCGTATATTCGGCTTCTTTTGGACTCTATTATTACAAGGCGGCCCCCGGACAGAAGACCTCCATGGAAAAAGCGTATGTCTACGCAGACCAGCTGCTGCTGGAATCCAAGAAGCATGGCCGCAACCGTCTTTCGTATAAAAATGAACTGGAAGCATAGGTGGGCGAAAAGCCTATCTGCAGCTCAAAAAGGCTGCGCCGTCCTTAATTGGTGCCGCAGCCGTTTTGGTGATGCCTTGGGACACGATAGTTCCGCTCGCCGGGTGAATTTGTGCTTCTCCCAGTCCCTTCGGGCTGCGGTGGGCTGGGGTGGGACTGGGGTGGGACTGTGTAGCACAAGTGTTCAAGTGGAAAAAGGTAACTTAAAATGTACCACTCCCGCTCACCGATGCGTGCTTGTTGGAAAAAGTACATCTAATCTGGCCGATTCGCCCACTTACAGCTGATTTCGCTTAAATTAAGTGTCCTAATTCCCACTATTCCCACTACAGAAGGCTTTTGAGCCTATTTAAGTGTACTAATTCCACCTCGCTTCCTGCATAGGGGAAAGAAGCATAAGCGGCGAGCCTGAATGTCGAGCATAAGCGACAGCTCAGCGTCCAGCAGACCGAGCGTTTACGGAGCCCCCAAGTGGTGGGGGACGTTGCAGCCTTCACAGTCGTTGCAGCCTTCGCAGTCGTTGCAGTCGTTGCTGTCGGTGCGGACATTGCAGACGTTACTGTCGGTGCGGTCGTTCCAGTCATTGCAGACTTTGCAGACGTTGCGGTCGTTCCAGTCGTTGCGGACGTCGAACCCGCCTTCTTCACCTACAGTTCGGCGGCGTTAAAGGTATCTCCGCCTTCAATGGTGCCGGAATTGAAGCCCTTGTAGAACCAGCGCTTGCGTTGCTCCGAAGTGCCGTGGGTGAAGCTGTCCGGCACCGCATAGCCTTGCGCCTGCTTCTGGATCGTATCGTCGCCGACCGCACTCGCGGCCGTCAGCGCCTCATCCAGATCGCCCTCCTCGAGCAGATTCATCCCCTGGGCGTGTTTGGCCCAGACTCCAGCCAGATAATCGGCCTGAAGCTCGAACCGGACCTGGTATTTGTTGTATTCCGTTTCACTCAGGCTCCGGCGGAGCGAATCCAGCTTCTTCGTGGTGCCCAGCAGCGTCTGCACGTGATGCCCCACCTCGTGGGCTACCACATAGGCCATGGCGAAGTCTCCCGGAGCCTGGAACCGCTGCTGCAGCTCGTCATAAAAGCTGAGGTCGATGTACAGCTTGGCATCTCCCGGACAATAAAACGGGCCCACCGCCGAGGTTGCCGTTCCGCAGGCCGAATCCACACTGCCGGTGTAGAGGACAAGTGTGGGGTCTTGATAGGTCATCCCCTCTTTCTGGAAAACCTCAGACCACACATCCTCTGTATCCGCCAGCACAACGGATACAAAGTCTGCCAGTTCCTTCTCCTGTGCCGTCTGTTCGTAAGACGCCGAAGAATTCGTGCCGCCGGACGTGAGGCCGCCCAGTATATCTCCGACATTCCCGCCGCTCAGCAGCGTCACAATCACCACAATGATGATTCCGCTTAGTCCTCCGCCGATCAGTTTCCCGCCGCCGCCCCTGCCCCGGCGGTCCTCCACATTCGAGCTGCCTCTTCTTCCCTGCCACTTCATGATATCCCCCCGTTCTATGCACAATTCATATACCTTATTAAGGTTATACCCAATATCCGTTATCTTACTTGGCTTCACAGCAGCCAGTTTCTTACAAGCCCTCCGCTTCCGCTTGCCGTCCGGGCAGAAAAAAAATATGTGAACCTGTATTTAAGAAGTCACTATTATGGACTGACGGGCATATACTGTCTCATTGCTTTATTCAGGAAATCCGACTCCCCCATGAGAAAGGATGCGATAATATGACAAACGTTGATCCAGTGTATCAAATTCTGAAAGTGCTGGAACAAGAGCAGGAGCCAGCTTTCCAACAAATAGGCATGGACCCCAGAGATTTCAGTACGGTGCTGAAGCACATTCATGATGCTGGATATGTGGATGCCGGCAGTCTGTCTCAAGCAGGCCAGAGGTATATCCAGGCCTATGAGCGCAGGCTTCGCTCCAATCCGCGTTTGACCCGGCGGGATCTGGCGTAAGCCGAAGATGGAGCGGGACTCCACAGAGGAATGCCCACATGCGGGCAAAAGCCCCACAAGGCTGTGCCGAAGCGCGCCTTGTGGGGCTTTTGTTGGAATGGGATAGACGGCAGAGGACCGCAGAAAACTCGCCTGAAGCCCAGCCTCTGTTTATTCGAAAAAAAGCCGCCGCCAGTAAACTCACACCTGCGGCGCTCCTCCCAGCTGCTTGTGCAAGCGCAGCATATCTTCCGGCCACGGATCCGCCACTTCAAGCGGCTCCCTCGTCCATGGATGGCTGAACGCAAGCAGCTCGCCATGAAGTGCCTGGCGGCCTGAGCCGCTTGAACCGGCTGCGCCGGAGCTGGCAAGACCGGCCCCGGTAAGGCTCGAGCTCTCCTGACCCGAGTGTCCTAGGCTGGCGTTCCAGCCGGACTCATTAACCATGAGGCTGCCGGGATGAGAATGCTGGCCCGTACTCCACGGCGGGCCGCCGTACAGAGCGTCGCCGTACAGCGGATGGCCCATGTGGCTGAGGTGGACACGGATCTGATGCGTCCGCCCGGTCTCCAGCTGCACCTTAAGCACGGTGCCGCCCTGCAGAACCTCGCGCCCAATAATCCGCGTCACCGCAGGCTGTCCGCCCGGCGAGACCCGCCGGCGGGCCGCATGATGGCGGTCGCGGCCAATGGGGGCATCGATTACCTTGAGTTCAGGCGGAACGACACCTTTCACGATCGCGGCGTACAGCCTCGAGACGGCTTTGGCACGCATATCCTCGTCGAGTGCGAGCTGTGCATACTCATTTTTCGCGTACAGCACCGGACCTGTCGTGTCCTTGTCCAGACGGTGGATATGGCGCACGGCCACTCCGCCGCCGGAAGCCGCAAAATGGGCGGCAACCACATGATCCAGTGTGATCTCCGTCCCGCTGCCATCCGGATGGACTGCCATGCCCGCGGGCTTATGGACAACGAGGCAGAAATCATCCTCGGACAGCACTTCAAGCTCCTGCCATGCCGGTTCGATGCCGGCCTCACGGTATGGAAACAGCGCCAGCCGCAGCCGGTCCCCTTTCCACTGGATACCGCCTTCCCGGCGCAGACGTGCATGGAGCTTGGCAGGCATGCCCACGGTATTCAGCAGCCATTGGTCAATGGCTGCTTCCGGATCTGCGGAGGCGGTAATCACCCTGCCGGGCATAGCCTCCAGCCATTCCCCCCGGCGGGTCCAGGACCCGCCGCCTGTCAATGACAACGGCTCCTTCTCTGCCGTCACAGGGACTTCAAGGCCTGGTAATGGGCCTCCAGCGTGTCATCTATATCCTGCTCGCTGTGTGCGGCAGAAACGAACATGCCTTCATACTGTGAAGGCGGAACGCTGATGCCCTGATCCAGCATTTTGCCGAAATACGTACGGAAATGGTTCAGGTCACTCGCTTTGGCCGTATCGTAATTGATCACCGGGCCTTCGGTGAAGAACGGGCAGACCATGGAGCCGACACGGTTGATGGTCAGCGGAATGCCCGTATCGGCCGCGTTGCGCTGAAGCCCTGCTTCCAGACGCGCCCCGAGGGTTTCCAGACGGTCATACACCTCAGGCGTCAGGAGCTTCAGCGTAGTCAGCCCCGCTGCCATTGCCAGCGGATTGCCGCTTAGCGTTCCCGCCTGATAGATCGGTCCAGATGGAGCAATCTGCTCCATAATCTCTCTTTTGCCGCCATAAGCGCCTACCGGAAGACCGCCGCCGATCACTTTGCCGAAGCAGGTCAGGTCCGGCTCTATGCCGAACAGCCCCTGGGCACACCCCCGGTTCACCCGGAACCCGGTCATCACCTCGTCAAAAATGAGCAGTGCCCCATAGCCCGTAGTCACCTTGCGCAGGCCCTCCAGAAATCCCGGAAGCGGCGGCACAACGCCCATGTTCCCGGCAATCGGCTCAACAATCACAGCGGCAATCTCGTTACCATAGCGTTCGAAGGCGATTTTGACCCCTTCCAGATCATTGTAAGGCACAGTAATCGTATTCACTGCCACGCCTTCAGGCACACCGGGGCTATCCGGCAGTCCGAGCGTAGCGACACCCGAACCGGCTTTGATCAGCAGACTGTCGGCATGGCCGTGGTAGGAGCCCTCGAACTTGAGGATTTTGCTGCGTCCGGTATACCCCCGGGCCAGGCGGATCGCACTCATCGTAGCTTCCGTACCGGAATTGACCATGCGTACGATGTCAACCGAATGCACGCGGTCTACCACGGTTTTGGCCATTTCCGTCTCCAGCAGTGTCGGCGCGCCGAAGCTTGTCCCTTTGACGGCTGTCTCCTGCAGTGCCTTGACTACCTCAGGGTGGGCATGGCCCATAATCAGAGGCCCCCATGAGCAGACGTAGTCTATAAAGCTGTTGCCGTCGATATCGTAAATGCGCGAACCCGCGCCATGATCCACATAGACCGGGGTCAGGCCCACGGATTTGAACGCCCGGACCGGACTGTTCACCCCGCCGGGGATCACCTGCTTCGCTTCTTCAAAAGCTTTGCGGGAAGCCTCTTCCCGCCGCGCCAAAGGCAAATTGCTCATGGTCACCACTCCTGTTCTGTTCGTATGGTCTGGCTTATACTTCCAGTGCTAAGCCGGAGCAGGCAGAAGCCTTCTCCGGCTATATCATCGCTGATGCTCTTCAGTTCGAAACATGCTCCAACTTATGCTGGTTAGTCTTCAGCTCTTTTATCCGCGCAGCCAGCGGGCTGCATCCTTGGCAAAATAGGTAATAATAATATCCGCACCGGCCCGCTTCATCCCGGTCAGCATTTCCAGTACAACAGCCTTTTCGTCAATCCAGCCTTGCAGCGCCGCCGCTTTGACCATGGAATATTCGCCGCTCACATTGTAAGCAACCAGAGGCAGATCGAACTGGTCGCGGATCGTGCGGATCACGTCCAGATAGGCCAGCGCCGGTTTTACCATCAGCATATCTGCACCTTCCAGCACATCGGAATCCGCTTCACGGATGGCTTCACGCAGGTTGGCCGGGTCCATCTGGTAGGTTTTGCGGTTTCCGAACTGTGGCGCGGAGTCAGCGGCTTCACGGAATGGGCCGTAGAAGGCCGACGCATATTTTACCGAATACGACATGATCGGCACATGCTCAAATCCGTTCTCATCGAGCCCGGCGCGGATCGCATGCACGAATCCGTCCATCATATTGGATGGCGCGATAATATCCGCCCCCGCTTTAGCCTGGGACACTGCCGTGCGGGTCAAAAGGTCCAGCGAAGCATCGTTGATCACATCGCCGTGCACCACACCATCCACCGTATGGGTATGAACCATGCCGCAATGGCCGTGATCCGTGAATTCACACAGACAGGTATCCGCAACTACGAGCAGCTCCGGGTACCATTTTTTAATCAGGCGTGTGGCTTCCTGCACAATGCCATCCTCAGCGAACGCAGAGGAGCCGACCGCATCCTTGGTTTCGGGAATCCCGAACAGCAGCACAGCCGGTATACCCAGCGCTGCGATCTCGTCCACTTCCGCCTTCAGCGTATCCAGCGAAAAATGGTACACGCCCGGCATCGAGCTGATTTCACTTTTCACACCTGTACCATAAGTCACAAAGATCGGCTGGATGAAATCCAGCGTATTCAGGATTGTCTCCCGCACCATGCCGCGGATTCCGGCCGTTCCGCGCAAACGGCGGTGTCTTGTAATTGGAAAACCCATCGATTCATCCTCCTGTACAGTAGATATTTAAACACCAATCGAGTGATGCACATAATAACAATTTATCCCGGTCAGTCATGACAAAACCCAAGCTATCTCAGTCTCGTGCTCTCATTCCACCGGCACAGTTCCTGCACCAGTGCTTCTATCGTCGCTTCCCCGGGAAGAAGCCCCGGCGTCAGTCCCGCCTCTACAGC